>WNFO01003961.1_pt1 | contig 12723 bp, 13 predicted proteins | sample 5400251 | NCBI WGS metagenome assembly WNFO01 (sample SAMN13153354, study PRJNA577476) | soil metagenome | isolation source: 100 cm saprolite under Madrone tree | place: USA:California | collected 2016-06-14
AAAGTTCGGCGGGATCAACCTGCTGCACCGTAATGGTGCCGTTTTCGATGGCTTTTTCCAACTCGAACCCCAATGCTTTGGCTCGGCTGAGCATCACGCTGCGCGTTTCGTCAAATGTGAATATCATGGAGCGTTCACCTTGATCGGCCATTTGGACAGCGTATTGCAAAGCTAGAGTAGATTTGCCGGTGCCCACCGGGCCGAGTATGAGGGTGGTCGTCCCTCGATCCAGCCCACCACCGCACAAGGTATCCAACTCCTTGATGCCACTGGAAACGGGCTCGTTCCGGAAATAGCCGCGATGCTCGGCGGCGATCATACGTGGAAAGATGCGCAAACCGCCGGTGGCGATGATGTAGTCATGATAGCCTTCCCGGAATTTTACGGCCCGTAATTTCAAAACGCGCAGTCGGCGGCGCGATGTGCCGTAGTCGGGCGAGAGTTGTTCCATCTCTATGACACCGTGCGTGACGCTGAGCACGTGGGGATCGACCGCCGCTCTCTCGTCCATCTTATCGTCAAGCAAAAGAACAGTGCTCTTGAATTTTGCGAACTGCTGTTTGAGAGCCATAAGTTGACGCCGGTAGCGTAAAGAGGTTTCGGCCATTAATCGGAATTCGGAAAGCGAATCGAAGGCGACCCGTGCTGGTTGCGTCTTGCGCACTTCATCGAGCAGTAGTTGGCTGACTTTCGTCAACTCGACTTCGGATGGATGAAACACTGTCGTCTGCGCTTCGGGCCGCAGCAGATTTTCAATGGCGGACAAATCCAACACCGGGATTTTATCGATCGACCAGCCGTGTGATCGCGCCACGTGCAGCAACTCCTGTTTGGTCTCCGAAAGCGTGATGTAAAAGACTTTCTCGCCTCGCCGTAGTCCCTCGAGGAGAAACTGAAGCGCCAGCGTCGTTTTGCCAGACCCCGGGTCCCCTTGAATCAAGCAAAAGCAGCCGCGCGGCAACCCGCCCGCAAGGATATCGTCCAGTCCCTCGACTCCGCTGGGGCAGCGTTCGTCGGCGAGGATCTCGCCTTGACGCCCTTTCCGGCGCTGGGTCTCCTGTTCCAATTTCTTATTTGCGGCATCTAATTCGGCTCTGCGGTCCTTGACGGATATCTTTAGGCGCGATTGGGATGAGCGCGAACCTGTCTTGGCGTTGCGGGGAGATTGCATTCGCCTTTTCATTCGTGCCCCTTTAAATTCTCTGCCGCTTCGCCCTATGCGGGGGCTCAGGACTCTCCATTTTCTCCCGAGCTCTGGCGCCTTTTCGATGTTCACTGGTTTCACAAACATGATAACGCAACAAAGCCCAATCGCGAATCGCGTCAAAAATTTGACTCAATGATTCGCCCTCATTCCGCAAAATGCGCAGGTGATTTTTCGGCAAAGAAGTCAGGCGGTCTAAGAGCGTGCGGATAGTGCGCTCAAGCGCGCGCTCTGGACCACTATCCGCAAATTAAAACACCCGGTCGTGCCTTCACTAGCAACTGGTCGAGCTAAACGCGACAAGGGCGAAGATAAGTTGACCAAGCGGCTTGAAAAGTCCGTGTCAGGGCTGAACGCGATCTCAAATTCCCGCCGGAAATTCTTGAGCGGATTTAATCCTAGCGACATCGCGCTGCGATGTGTCGCTGCGGCGACCGCCGCGCGCCGCTCGGCTGTCACAAGGAAGCGGTTACCAACCCCTTGCTTCCCTACGCTCGTCAATGAGATCACGCTTAACCTCCCAGTATCTAAGGGCCGAGAGGAGGAGCCTGTCGATTCCTTCAGCCTCGGAAGATCCATTGTCATCCGGCATTTCCCGCCGCCATTGTGCCGAAGATTTGCTCGACCTTTGCCGTGTGCGTTTCGATCTCGACATTCGCCAGCGTCTGCGCCGTCGTGCTGCTCCCATCAATATTCCCCCCTCATCAATCCTTTTCTGTTCGTATGTTCGCATCACGGTGTTGGAGCGGTTGCGCCAAATCATCCGGTCGCTCGCGCTCGCATTTTCCATCGGATTAAACTCCCGAATTGCTCAAGCGGTTTCGAAGAATCGTCATGACGGCCACGCGAAACTTGGAACCTGGCCGCGGGATTTTAGATCGAATTTACGGCTGCGCTGGGTACGCCGGGCTTCGGCGTTCGATCGGCGCAGCGCACCGACTTTGCTCCCCGTCTCAACCGCCGGACGCAGGCCAGCCAGGTATTGCACATCGAACGCGCGCAGAGCCGCCACGACAGTAGGCCCGATCCCGACGATGCCTTCTTCCACGCTTGGCCCAAGCACAGCGATCCAAAGTTCGCTACGAAAAAACAATTGAGGCCGCCGCACCGCCGACGGGCTTCCCGGACGAGCCCTGCAATAGAGCTCCATTTGTTCTGTTGCTGCTGCTGCATAATCCGTGACGCGTCCTCTGACCGAAACCCGACCGCTGTTTTTCTTCATTTACGTGTAAAACGCATGCCTCGACGGAATTGGATGTGGCTTTTAGCTGTAGCCGTGATCGGTGAATCCGTTTAGCGCCCCAGGTTGGCAATTATCACGCTGCGTCTTTGGCGCTAAAAACTTGCGCGATGAATCCGTTCGACTCTGTGAGCTGGCGCCATCACGGATTGCCCGATCACCTATGCTACAGCCCAACCGATAAGATTTTCACCGATATTAGAATCCGTCGCGCGCCCGATTGTGCGATCACTCGGAGGGGCGATATACCTTCAAACGTGGCGCTATCTACCCCAATTAGATTGTCGGAGCCAGAGAAACTGGATGTGCTGCGCCGGCTCGATCAGTTTCGCCACTGGGGTTCGCTGGAGGAGAAACGTTACTGTTTGGTTTGCGGCAAAATTATTACTGGCCGGCAGATTCACGTAGCCGGCGGAACACGCGGCAATGGACCGTTACGGCTGAGTTGCCCGACGGAGCGCTGCAACTCAGTTCCGATGGATTGGGTGCTGCCTACGGATGAAATCATAGCCATGGTGGAGAGGATGGCAGCCAAAGAACGCAAAGCTGCCGTACCGGTGCCAACGAATCACATCAATGGCGGACTTAAGCGTTCCAACAGAGAGCACAACGGCATCGCATCGCAATTGCGCAAGTTCGCGTTCCATTTCAAGCGCAGTTTTTGAACGCTGTCCCCTCCACCTCCTGCGGGTCTGAGCCCTGGGCCAGGCCCGCAGACTGCGCTGCGCATTACGTCTTCATCTCTCACCTCTCTAGCAAACAGAGAGGCGAGCTGCGCGTGAGGCGATTGGGCTACTACGTTATGAGACGCCTACTAGGATTTTACCCGATCACACAATCATCCAGCGTCCCGATTGTGTGGTTCGATGCAATGAGCAGACTGCTCTCTACACATGATGGCTCATCTCAAACTCGACGATCGCCTCTCGGTTCTACGTGCTGAAGATCGAGTTAGAAACTGGGCCTCGCTCGACGACGAGCGTCTTTGCATTATTTGCAAAAGAAAATTCAACGGCCGGCAGGTGGAAATCCGGCGCCTGCCCAAAGGTAAATATGAATTGCGCTGTCCGAGCGAAGGCTGCAATTCACGGCCGCATCTTTGGATCTCCTCAGCGACGCCGCTGGTCTCTCACGTAGTAAAATCGAACTGGTGGCGCGCATCCGGTAAAAAACAGGAACGCCGTGCGCCTGTGCCAGCGCTGCGCGCACACGGGTACCGCGTATGATCGATTCCGCTCTTGATCAGCCGGGCGTAGCAGCGATGCCAGACGAGGCGTTGATGAAGGATATTTCGCATCGGCGTCACGATGCCCTCAGAGAGTTGTATGGCCGCCACAGCAAGAGATTGCGAGCGACGATCGATGGTGTTGTTCACGAGGAGGCCGAAGCTGATGATGTTTTACAGGAAATTTTTCTTCAGGTTTGGGAGGAGGCCGGTCGTTACTCACCAAAGGCAGGCAAGCCACTTGGATGGATGGTTACCATCGCCCGCCGTCGTGCGATCGACCGATTGCGCCGGCGCCAGGCTTATTGTCGCGCCAGGGACCGTTATGAACAACGGGTCATGCAGGATTCACAAACTCCGCGGCGTGATGCTGCTGAAACATTCATTTTGAACGATCTCCGCCATTTTTTGAAGAAAAGCATCCGGGCGTTGCCTCACTTTCAACGTGAGGCAGTCGAGTTGGCTTTCTTCAAGGGACTGAGCCACAGAGAAATTGCCGCCGCGACGCGCGCTCCGCTTGGAACAGTGAAGACACGACTGGAGCTGGGCTTGCAAAAATTGACTCACGCGCTGAAACCGCTGCGGCACAAAGTGTGACGCGGTACGGCGCGAGCGTCCAGGTGCGCTGTCATTAACATTCTGCTTCAGTATTCGGTCCTATCATTAACACCCTGCTTCAGCGGGGTGTAAGCTGTGTAAATACACATTCCTAACCGCTTCAGCGATTTTGAAGATCGGCAACAAACCGCTGAAGCGGTTACATCGATTCATTGCCAATACACCTCGCTGAAGCGAGGTATTACTAAAAACGGTTTGCCCGCATGTTCATCCCACGCAGCTAAGCGACTCCGCTGTCCGCCGCCTGGCAGATCATGGATGAGCTGATTCCGTCCTAAGGGGAAGGAGCCGGCGAAGTATTCACGTTCACTTCGGTTTTCTCCTTCGTGGTCGTAGCGGGTGTAGATTGTTGGATTACTGTCGTGTTACTTTCTTTCTTCTCTGCAGGCGGATTAGTCACAGTCGTTTCCTTTTGCTCGCAAGCCGCTAACAGCACGGTCCCAGCGAGCAGACAAATGCATTTTTTCATATCCATAATTCGTATGTCAGCGCGAAGTTTGGCCGCCTTTCCTGACGTAATATTCTTTCAATTCGCCACTTGCGCTCGGGCCTGTTCTTGCGAAAAAACGGGCCCCATTTGCTGTTCGAGCTGATATGACAGTCGCTTGCGATTGAAAATCGAGCGCTTCGTATTCTCGTCATCCCGCGTGTGGAGCGGCGGCGGCAACAAGCTCCGATTTTTCCACTGGCGGACGCTTGATTTCCAGCGTCTCATCAGGTCGGCGCTTTTTCGGGACGGGTTCGATCTGCACGGAGCGTCCGATTTCCGCCGATTCGTAAATTGCATTGATCACCCGAACATCAGCCAATCCTTCTTTTCCTGACGGTTCAGGCGCGCGGTCGTGGATGATACAATCGGAAAAGTAAATGAGTTCGGGGGCGAATTGATCACCTGCCTCAAAGATTTTCTCGGTCTTTTTACCTTCGACGGTGGTGAAGCATTTGAGTTCGCCACGGTATTCATATGCGTTCTCCAGTCGCAGATGCCCTTTCGTGCCGACCAACTCATATTCCGAAATGTCGGCCGAGCCGAAGCTGCACGTAAACATGGCCAGGCGTTCGCGGGGAAATCGCAGGATGGCGCTCGTCATCTCCTCGATTTCTGCGAAGCGTTTCTCTCCGTTATTTGCGGTCAGCCCGGCAACTTCGATCGGTTCGTCGCGAAAGAGGTAGCGCGCAGCGTTGACGCAATAAATGCCAATATCGAACAGCGTGCCGCCGCCGAGCGCTTTTCGTGTGCGAATGTTGCCCTCCTTCACCTGCAGCCCAAATAAGGATCCAAAGCAGCGTAGCTCGCCGAGATCGCCTGACTGCGCGACTCGGACGGCGTGCAGATTTGCGTCATTGAAGTGCAGGCGATAAGCGATCATAAGTTTCACGTCGTTCTCCTCGGCTGCGCGTATCATCGCTTCGCAATCCTCTTGCGTAGTGGCCATCGGTTTCTCGCACAACACGTGAACGCCTGCGTGCGCGGCGCGTTCCGTATGTTCGCGGTGGAAAATGTTAGGCGTCGCAACGTAAGCCGCATCAACTTACTCCTTTTCGAACGCCTCTTCCAAGTCGTCGTAGGTGTAGGCGTTTACGCCGTAGCGCTCACCCAGTTCGCGTTTTTTCTCACGATTTCCGGTGACGAGCGCCACCGGTTGAGAATTCTCCGCGCGCTTAAACGCAGGCAACACTGCTGTTTGCGCGACGTGGCCCAGCCCAACAACGGCGTAGCGAATTTTTCTGTTCATTGCGCTCCTTCATTTGTTGTACAAAGGAGTTTCGCGCTGGAATCATCGCGCGCGTGCATCGGCTTTATCGCGCGAGGCATCTGATTCTCGTTCCGCGTGCGAAATGGTTCTCGCTATGAACAAACTACAATTCAAAGGCGGATGGAATGAAGTGAAAGGCAAACTGAAACAAAAGTACGGTCAATTGACGGACAACGACCTTACGTTTGCTGAAGGGAAGGATGAGGAACTTCTGGGCCGGCTCCAAAAGAGACTCGGCAAATCCAAAGAAGAGCTCCGAAAGGAAATTGAAGCTCTGTAAAAGATTCAGGAGGAAGAACGAACATGCAATTAATGAACAAGTTCCCCCCAAGGCAATTAACCGAAATAAGATAAAATTATGCTGTGGACCATATTTGTAATCCTCATCATTCTCTGGCTTCTGGGTTTTCTCGGCCACGTTGGCGGCGGATTGATCCATCTACTGCTCATGATTGCAGTCATCGTTCTGGTCATCAATCTGATTCAAGGGAGAAGGCCGCTTTGAACGCTTGACGCATCTAGACATTGCGAGCCGGAGTTTTCATTAGCTGCAACATTAAATTGTGCCTGGTGCGCAAAGTGCGCTGCCTAAGATCGTAGCCATAGTGGCAACCGGACTGTAGTCGGTGCCCGATTACAGCATATCAGGGCGGGGACCGAGTTTCCGGTCTCGAGGGAAAGCTCGTTAAGCGGAAGCGTTCGCCCGCCGAAAACAACAAAAGGAAAAAAATAAAATGAAACAACTATTACTCAGTATGGTCTTGGCAGTGGCGGCTCCCTTCGCATGGGCGCAGGTCTCGGAGACCACGACAACGACGACCACAACTGAAGGCAACGGCACGATCACGGAGTACACTCCAGGCAGCACGATCGTGCTCAGGGAAACTAGCGGACCACGTACTTACCACTTCGGAAAGACGGTTACCTATGTGACGCGGAGTGGTAAAACCCTGGATGAAGATATCGTAAGAACGAGAGTTAAAGTCGGCGTGCCAGTCCGGGTTCATTACGTCGGAACGGGCGACAACGTGATGGTTGATCGCGTGATTCTCGATGAAGATTAAGAGGGAAAAGGGCTAAACTCGTTTTCTCCTCGCGCCTTCTTGTTTTGTCCTAATGGAGGAACAACGAAGGCGCGACTTGCGTACACCTGGCAAATGCGAAACAACGGAGAATCTCTTAAAGCACCAGCTGTACCAGAAAACTATCGGTGAAGCTCCAGAGCTTCGATCTTTTCTTGGGGCTCGTTCGTGATATATTCTGCAGATGCAAACGCCAGAAATTACAGCATATCTGAAGACCTATTGTGGCTGGAGCGCCGGTGTGCGCGCCGTGCTGGCCAAATACAATCTTCCATATACAGAAAAGGACATTATCCAGAACCCGGCGTTCCGCTGGGAGATGGAAACCAAGAGTGGCCAGCCGCTTTCGCCCTGTGTCGAAATAAACGGGCAAATGCTGGCCGACGTCAGTGGCGAGGAAGTCGAACGATACTTGATCGACCATAAAGTCGTTCAGCCGAGCGACGCCGCGACCGATGTTCCGACCAATGCGCCCTGTCCGACCGAGCAACACGAAGGCGTGGTAAAATTAAACTTGTAGAACGTTGAAGGGTTGAAGTGTTCAAGCGTAATAGCGATTTCCGCTTCAACGCTCTAACGGTTTAACGCTTCAACGATGCAGCTCTTCGCTCGTCTCCGGTCGCGAAAACAGAAAAGCGGGAACATTCTTTTCCGCTACGGCTGGAAAATCACGCTGCTGATTTTACTCGCGGCTGCGGTCTTCGCTGTTTTTCTCTTTTACGGGACGTGGGCGCAAACGTTCGACATGAAAAACGTCGGCGAAATGCCGGAGCGAAACACTGTTTACGATGTTGATGGAAAGATTTACAGCCGCCTGGCGGGCGCGAACCGTCTGAAGGTTTCATTGAGCGAAGTCTCGCCTTTTTTTATCAGTGCGGTGCTGGCACGCGAGGACGCTCGATTCTATGAGCACAAAGGGATCGATTGGCGCGGGATTCTGCGCGCTTTGGTTCGCGATATCATGAGTGGTTCAGCCAAGGAAGGCGCCAGTAGCATCACTCAGCAGCTTGCTCGAAACAGTCTTCCACTCGGCGGTCGCACTCTCAGCCGAAAAATACTGGAAGCTATGGTCGCGCTGCGCATCGAGCGCCAGTTTACCAAACAGCAGATTCTGGAGCTTTACGTGAACCGAATTTATTTCGGCACCGGCTGTTACGGAGTTGAAACCGCTTCACAAGCTTACTTTAGCAAAAGCGCATTGAAGCTAAATCTTTCCGAAGCCGCGATCCTCGCAGGATTGATCCGCAGTCCAAATCGGTTTTCGCCGCTGAAAAACCCGGAAGGCGCAACGACGCAGGGCAACGCCGTGCTGGATCGCATGGTTGCCTTGAAAAAAATTACGCCGGCGCAAGCCAAGGAGGCAAAGATCGCGAAAATTACTCCGCATCCCAAGCGTCTGCCCTTTATTCAGGAGAACTACGCAATGGACGCGGTGCAACGTGATTTGAATCTGTTGTTAACGCAGGACCAAATCGATAATGGCGGTTTGTCGATCTATACGACGCTCGATCCGACCGTGCAAAACGCCGCGCAGGATGCGCTCGAGAAGCAACTCACCAAAATCGAGCATCAATCCAATTTTCATCATCCGCTTAAAGCGAATTACAAGCCGCCGGAGAATGGAGAAGGAGATTCGGCCATGCCTTACCTGGAAGGGGCAGTAGTTGTGATCGACAATGCCAGCGGCGGCATTCGCGCATTGGTAGGCGGCCGCGATTACGCGCAAAGCAAGTTTAACCGGGCACTTGCTCCTGCGAACCGGCAGGTCGGTTCGGCATTCAAACCATTCGTGTACACGATCGCGTTCAGCCACGGGTTGTTGCCCGGCGCCGCGATCAGCGATGGCCCTATTCGACCCGGTGAGATTGAGGGGGCGGGAAGTTGGTCGCCTGCGAATTCCGACGGCACCTATGGCGGCACCATGCCTTGCTCGTACGGCCTGATCCATTCGCGCAACACCATGAGCGTGCGCGTGGGACAATTCGCCGGGCTGGATGCAGTGCAAAAGGTTGCGAACGACCTCGGCGTCTCGAAAAATGTTCCGCATGGCCCCGCGATCTACATCGGCTCGTTCGAGACGGACCTGAAAGATTTGGCTGCTGCCTATTCTGTTTTTCCCAACGCGGGCGTGCGCAAGCAGGCTTACATCATCGAGCGCATCGACAATCAGCTGCATAAACCGATTTATCTCGCCGCGCATATTTCTGTGCCGACGCTGGATCCGAGCGCGGCTTGGATGACTTCGCAGCTGATGGAAGATGTTTTGACCAACGGCACTGCTGCCAGTGCGCGGTCACTGGGCTTCAAATTGCCGGCGGCAGGTAAGACCGGTACTACCAATGATTATAAGGACGCCTGGTTTGCAGGTTATACCAGCACGCTCACCTGCGGTGTCTGGGTCGGATTCGATCAGCCGACAACCATCATTCCACACGGATACGGCGCCGCCTTGGCGCTACCAGTCTGGACACAGGTGATGAACAAAGCGGCACAGCATTATCCAGCGGTACCGCTGGAACCAACAATGCCACTCCAACACGCCACGGTATGTTCGATTTCCAATCAACTCGCAACCACAGGATGCACGGCGGCCGGAAGCGCTTACGATATCGATTTACCTGCCGACAAGGTGCCAACCGCGGCATGCCAGGTACATGGAGGTTCGCAGTGGCCGTTTGCTCAGCAGGCGCCGGGTCTTCCTCAAAAGGCCGCAAATTTCCCCGGTCGTTTGTTCAGATCGTTCCGAAGACTTTTCGGCGGACGATAATTCCGAGCGAGCGCACGGGATGCCAACCCGGCTCGGATCCCGCCGTGCTGACGATGGCGTCCTCGCCATTGCAAACGAGCATTAGCTGGCACCCGAACCTGTCAAAGATGATTATTGGCAGCTGAAAAGCTTCGCGGTGACGAATTGCATTGTTGATCGCGTCGGGCGTGCGATGGGCAATAAGTGCGTGCAACATGATCGCGTTCTGCCACACTGGTATTTCAGTGAAATTTCGGTCGGTCTTATTTTGCTTAGCGGTGCTTCATATCACCACTGCGTTCGGACTGTCGTCGAACGAGGATTGGAACACGTTGAAAGGCGCGCAGTGGTTTGCCTTTGGCGGAATCGGAGTTGCCGGCACGACCTCAAAGGAAGAGATGGCCTTTCGCAGTTTGCTGCACGAACCGAATGCCGTCGCCAAGCTTAAATCACTTCTATCCGAGGCAAATCTTGCCGGACAATGTTATGCGTTGCTTGGCCTGCACGTCCTGCACGATCAAGCCTATCAGGAAAATATTGCCCGTTACAAATCGAACGATGCATGCGTGAAAACGGTCGGGGGTTGCATGATTACTGAGCAACCGGTCAGCAGCGTGGTCTCGAACATTGCGGCCGGTCGATACGACAGCGTGTTGAACGCCCCAATTCATTAACGGGCGAAGCCGGTTGGAGTTGGGGCTGGGTCACAGCGATTGATTCCAACGGACGAACGCGCGCTTGCGGAGTCCGGATTGGACAGACTCCGAAATGATTTATCAACGGTGCAATGGGGGATTCTACCGCTGCTTGGTCTCCGTCGCGGATTTGATCGCCGTTATGGATCGTTCGATTGCCTTATTTATGGACTCACCAATTCGGGTGTCTTCAAGCGAGGCAGCAGCCAGGCGTGCGACGAACCCAAGATGGAAGTCAATAAACCAATTCGGATGCGGGTCCGGGTCAGGAATTGGTGGCCACCATGGTGGTAGCTTCAGCCGACGCTTCGGCCGCGTGGGGCACCAGTCGTCGAGGTCGTCGGAGACACGCCCGAGATCAAGTCCGAAGCGATCAGCGAGCCAGGCGGTTCGGATAAACTCGGCTGCGAGCGCGGCGCCCAATTCATGAGGCGGCGGCTCGGGTGGAAGGGGCTGCGGGTTGAGCGCCACCTCCAAAAAGCGGCTCAGTGGGCCACGAGGGATGACATCGTATATGGCGGGAAAACGCCGCCCGATAATTGCGAGCAGTCGTGAGTCAGGTTGAGTGTTGTTTTCATGGTTATGTTTTCTGTGTTTCTTTCTGGTTGTTTCTATTTTTTGTTCTTCACCGCGTCTTGCGGGAAAGCGTTCTGAGTCGTTTAACTATAATTTGACGGGCATCTCGCAGTCTCTTTCTTGCCGTTACCAGGGGAAAGCGATTAACGGGGTGCACACCTCGAATTGTCCCGATTATCCGGAATTTTGAAAGCGGAATCGTGCCAGGGAATGGTCACAAGCACGCGCGTTAGCATTCTTTCAACTCGCCCCCGTGCTCGTGCGTTTCGATCACGTTGCCCGCTTCGTCGTAAACGCGAATCACTGCAGCCTTGACGACCGAAATCGTTGCTATATGTTCATACGAACATGAGCCGGCATCGAAGCCTCCTGCTACTCAAACTCTGGCGACAACGGATTCGTCTGCCGCGACCAAAGCCACCACGCAAGCGTCCACGGCAACTCGAACTCAATTTATGGCCGAAACGCCGTTAAAGCCTCTCAAGGCGATCCTAGAGAGAATCCGGGAACAGGCGGATTTCGCTCTGAAACAACTTCAAGAATTAGAAGAGGAGCGTTCGATGCGGTGGAAGTGCAAGGATTGTAATTACATTAAGCATTTCACTAGGCCCGTTTCTTTAGAAGCGGACGGCCGATGTCCCAGGTGCGAAAGCATTTGGTTTCAGTCGCTGCCCTGAACGGGACAGTTTGAAGCCTCAGACAAATCGATTCTCGGCTAATCGGCAGCCTGAAAACGACAGTAGGCGACGATTAGGTTTAAGAGGTCTCCAACAATATCCTAATAACGAGAGGTGACCTTTAACACGGTCTAGAAGCTCGTGATCCGCTTGAGCTGCCACATTAGCCATTTACTTCCGCTTGTAGTGTCGGTTGCAAGATTAAAAATACCGCGATGCCCGGACATCCTTGGACGTGTTGCCAGTCGTGTTGCCAGTTCGACGCATTTCAAGGTGATTTACTAGAGAAAGCGGGTGAGGGGAATCGAACCCCCGTTTCGGTTGTCTGTCCCGACCTGTTTCGTAGGCATAACAGCCCAAAATCATGCGCGAAGTCCAGCTGGTCAGAACGGCTAGTCAGAACAAGTCCACTGATTTCCGCCTTCGTTTGGCGTTGTGCGCCAACGTCGCTCACATGATGCGGTGATTCGCGTTTACGATGAAGCCGGCCCTTTTTTAAGCTCTTTTTAGGCGCTCCAAGATCCTGGTCAGAAGAACTCCAGACATAGCCTCCCTCCCCTTCACCCATCGTCTGACGTTTCGTTTGCGCTCCGGGGACACCTTTTGTGATGTAGTAATCCTCGGGTCACAGTCTGGCGTTAGTATTCCCAACTCGATCAATTGTTGTCTTTCCACTTGCCTCATGTTGCTCCTCCTTTCTGAAAGAAAAAGCTTTGCAAATAAATGAATGCCATTATTATGGCAAAAGAATGGCACGAAAACCCAACCCTGTAAAATCCGTTCAAATTACCGTCTCGACAACTCCTCTCGTGCACGGCTATTTGTCTGCGCTTGTAGACACGGGCTTATACGGGAAGAACCCCGCCGAGGCAGCTGAGCGGTTAATCGCCAAGGGTATCGAAG
>WNFO01003965.1_pt1 | contig 12717 bp, 11 predicted proteins | sample 5400251 | NCBI WGS metagenome assembly WNFO01 (sample SAMN13153354, study PRJNA577476) | soil metagenome | isolation source: 100 cm saprolite under Madrone tree | place: USA:California | collected 2016-06-14
CGCACCGCGTCCAGGCGGTGATGTTCCGCGACGCGCGCATCCTCTTTGAGCGCATCCAGCAGCTCCAAGCCCTTCGTCGGGCCGTGCACCATGGCCGCAGCGATGGCGCGATTCAACGCGACCATGGGATTGTCGGACATGCGCTTGAGCAGATCGTAAAGCGCCAGGATCTGCGGCCAATCCGTGTCCTCGGCTCGGGCGGCCTCGTCGTGAACGGCGGCAATGGCGGCTTGCAACTGGTATGGGCCAAGGGCGCCTTTAGGCAACGTGGCCGAGAGGAGCGCGCCTCCCTCGGCAATCTGTTGCCGATCCCAGAGCGTTCTATCTTGTTGCGCAAGCGGGATCAACTCGCCCTCGGCGCCCGTTCGCGCCAGGCGGCGAGCGTCGGTCAGCAACATGAGCGCGAGCAATCCAGCGACTTCCGTGTCGTCCGGTTGCAGTTGGTGGACGATCCGCGTCAGACGCACCGCCTCACGTGACAGATCGGCTCGGCGCAATTGGGGTCCGCTGCTGCTCGTGTAGCCCTCGTTGAACATGAGGTACAGCACGTGTAGAACGGCGCGCAGGCGCTGCGCTCGCTCTTCGGCTGTCGGCAGTTGGATTGGAATGCCGGAGTCCTTGATGCTTTGCTTGGCCCGGGTGATCCGCTGAGCCATTGTTGGTTCAGGAACAAGAAAACAGTGGGCGATCTCCGCCGTGGTCAAGCCACCCACCGCGCGCAACGTCAGCGCAATCGCCGAGGCCGGAGTCAATCGAGGGTGGCAGCACATGAAGAGCAGGATGAGCGTGTCATCCTGATCCGATTCGCGAGCGGCGTCGACCGGAGGCGCGAGTTGGTCCATCTCGAGCGCTGCCTCGTTTTCGCGTCGGCGACGGGCTGATTCCCTGCGAATGTGGTCGGTCATGCGACGGAAAGCGACTTGCGTCAGCCACGCGCGGGGATTTTCCGGCAGGCCATCGCGCGGCCACTGCATCGCCGCAGCGAGCGATGCCTCCTGAACGGCATCCTCGGCGGCAGCGAAGTCGCGGAATCTTCGGACAACCATGCCGAGCACCAGCGGCGTCAGCTCGCGCAACAGTTGCTCGATCGGAGGGTCTCCTAGCTGTGCCGTCACCGGAGGTTTCCCGTCCAGAATCTCAGAGTCCCAAATCAGAATGGCTACCCAGCACTTGACGCACCTCGATGGGCATATTGCCTGGGGCACCACTGGGGCCAGGCGCTGCCGAAACCCGCGCGGCGATCTTGTACGCCTGCTCCGGGCTCTCCACATCAACGATCCAGTATCCGGCCAGAAACTCTTTAGACTCCGGGAAGACTCCGTCCGTAATCGGCGCGCCGTCCTTGCCTGCCCGAACGAGCTTGGCTTGGTCGGGCCAGCCCAGGCCTTCGGTGGCAACGTATACGCCTTCGTCCTTGAGCTGCTTGCTGAAAGCGCGCATGAAAGCTACGTTCGCCTGCATATCCTTCTTCGACCATTTGGCGTATTCGGCAAAACTGGCCTTCGTGCCGTTCATCATCAGAATGTATTTCATGTCTTTCTTGCTCCTCTCGATTCTGGCACCGGGTTGGTGCGTTTTCATCAAATAGTCGGATCAAATCCGGGGTTCTCTACATCTCTCAAAGATTTCTTTGCCGGGCGCGCAAAGTGATGTTTCGCCCGGGAGGTTGCCACGGCCAGAAGCTTAGCCCGGCCGCGCCGCGGCCGCTTTCGCCTTCTCGCGTTCGGAGACTTCCTTCTCGCGGAATTTCGCGATGCGTCCGATCAGCTTCACGGGGACGGGCCCGGAGAGGGGCTCCACGAAATCTCCGACCATGGCGCAGGAGGGCACAAAATACGTTGGGCGCTTCCCGCCGTGTGCACTGGTGAATGTCGCAAGGCATCGTACCTCTTGCGCTGCGCTTCCGTGCGTGCTTGTGGCGCGGGTGGCGCATGCCACTTAGAATGAACAGAAGGGCTGCATCATTCCGTGGCTCACGAACTATGTTTTCGATTCGTAGTGTCTTGGCAGTTCTTCTCCTGTTCGCGGCCTTCTCTGCAAGCTGTAGGCAAGCGCCGCGGCAGAGTGTCATGCCGCAAGAACCCGCGCGCGCGGTGGCCGCCAGCGCATCCGTGGCGGCCGAAGCCTCCTTGCCGCAGCGTGAATCGCCACCGCCAAATACTCAACAAATGAGCCAGACGGCAACGCATTCGTCTGGAGAGCCGCAACTTCAAGAGGTCGAGGAACGCAAAGGGCCGTTCACGTTCGGCGGCCAGACGTTCACCGTTGTGGCACACAACAAGCGTGTGCCTGGCAAGCCAGGCGAGTTTGCGCAGGCGCTCGCGTCATTGGATATTGCCGATGCCGCCGGAGCGGTCGTGCATCACGAAGAGTTTCCGCACGCAGTCGAAAACGGCGAGTTCAGTGAGACCTGCTCGGTGAGTGTCAATCCGATTGCCGGAGGCAACGGCGCAGGCCTGCTGCTCGACACCGGATGCCTACCGTCCGCACCGATGAGCGGCGGCCCCTGGCAGATCTTCGGGATAGTGAACGGAAAGCTCGCTCCTATCGGAAAGCCCCTTTACGCGGAAGGCGAAATGGGCGATTTCGTTCCCGGCAAGGTCAGTCATATGGGTAACCTCACCCAGATTCTGGCCGACGAACTGAAGATCCGCCTGTTCACCGGCTATTTTTTCGTTTCCGTGCCGGTGCGGTTGAATTGGATGGAAGGAAAACTGGCGTTGGCCCAGCACTGTTTCTATCAAACCGGTCACGGGATGGCCGAGGGCGGCTGCGAGATGCCCGTCGAAGGAGTGGAGCGACATCCGGGCGAACAGGAGCTGACTTTCGTGCGGATGTTTAGTGAGTCCAACGAGCAAATCGGCACGCCGGCGCACGTGGTGGTCAAGAAAGATTCCCGAGTCGAAATCCTCGCCGGAAAGGTCCTGGTGACGTGGGAAGAAGGGAAAGACGGAATCGGGCTGGGAGTAGCCGACGACATCTGGGTAAAAGTCCGCATTGACGGCAAAGAAGGTTGGATTCACAGCGACGAAGACTTGCAAGCCATCGGCCTCTATCGAGCGGGCTAGGCGCTCCGTTTGCCTCCCTGTCATTTGACTGCTTGGATGTCCCACGCCCCCAAAATCCGCCAGCATGACTGCACACGACATGAACCACGACTGGAACGCCAGGCCGCGCAGAGTCGCGCCGCCTACTGGGAGACCGTCTCAATTTCCGGATTTTTGTACCATCCTGGAGTTATGGCGTGCAAATTACGCGCCTGAAGGCAGAGTTGTCGCGGCTGATCTGCGCGTTCGGACGATTGCTCCGCCAATGACGATCGCGAACCAATCGGCGAAGTACCGTGGCAGCATCCACGGCGGAAACGAGTCTCTGCCTGACGGAGGTCAGGCGCTGTTTTTTTTCTGGCGGTATTCGTCAAACGCCGCTAGGTAGCGGTCCACATCCTTCCGCAATAAATAGTACGGCGTCGACAGCCGGATCTTGGACGGTGCTCCACCTCGGATGCGGATCTTCTTGGTCTTCCACATCCAGTTTTCGATCTCCGTGATCTGAATCGGCGCGACGTTGACCGCGGCAATGGCGCAGCGCAGCAGCGGATCAGGCGAGGTCCAGGACTCCGCGCCGCGCTGGACCATTTCTTTCAAAAGTTGATCCGCCATTTGCCGGTGACGCCGTTCGATGCGCTCCATCCCGATCTGGTTTGCCAGTTCGACCGCCGCGCGCATGCCCCAGAGTGCGGGCACGTTGGAACTGCCAATGCGCTGGAAGCGTTCCGCGCGCAGTTTCGGTTCGTCCCAACCGGCGGTGACGATGGTGTTCCACAGCCGGTCGATCACCTCGTCTCGTACATACAGAAACCCGCTGCCCTTGGGCGCTTGCAGCCATTTGTGCGGGCTCGAGGTGTACATGTCGCAGCCCATCTCGTCGAGGTTCAAGCGCATCATTCCGACGACGTGCGCGCCGTCCACCGCGGAGAGAATTCCCTTTGAACGCGCCAACGCGCAGAGTTCCTTGGCGGGCAGAACCACGCCGGTGACCGTGGTGATGTGGCTGAAGAACAGCACGCGCGTCCGCGGCGTGATTGCATCATTGATCAGATTCATGACCGCCGCCGCATTCGGCACGGGTTTCGGCAGGGTGATTTTTTTCACCACTATGCCGTATCGCTTGGCGCGCAGATTCCAGGGCTGCTCACCTCCCGGATGCTCCTGATCGGTCATCAGCACTTCGTCACCGGGTTTCATGTCCAGGCCGTTGGCGATATAGCTGTTGGCTTCCGTCGCGTTGCGCACCAGCGCCAGCTCATCGCGCGTGCAACCGACAAACTCCGCAAGCGGGTCTCGAAACTCGTTCCACGCGCCGTAACCCCAGATGGGATAGTCTTCAGGATCGCTCTGGGCCATCTTTTCCGTATCGTTGTAGCCGTCGAAAACGGCGCGCAGCACGGGCATTGGCGAAGATCCCACCGTCCCGTTGTTGAGGTAAACCTCGTCGGCAGGAATCAGAAACTGTTTGCGCAATTCCGTCCAATAGGCTTCTTCGTTCGAACCATAAAGCGCGCTATCGGGAAGTTTCCGCGGTTCCTGTTCGAGAAGCGGCGGCCAGCCGAGCGTGCTGGCGGCACCGGCAACGCCGGCAATCGAAGACAGGAAGCCACGGCGGTCGAACATAAAATACCTCCACAGAGTGAGTTGCGCGGATTCTACGCGGGAAGTCCGCCCATCACAACCGTCATTCGACACGCTCCCGACTTGCAGCGGCGTGCGCCTCAGTCTATCTTTCTCGGGCGTCACTCCCGGTATGAAAGGTCGGTAGACATGCGCTTTTCGAAATGGATCGTTTCGGCCATGTTCACATTTTCGATTTGCAGTTCGTGCCAACTGTTCTCCCAAGAGCAAAGCAGCAAACCGGCAGTCAAGTCCGGCGCGAAGGAAGCGGCCAAACCGAAAACGGGCGCACCGCTCGATAGCGTCATGGAAGCGCTTTATGCCGCTCACACCTTCGAGCAGACCGCGGTTGCTCCCGACGGCAAGAAAGTCGCCTGGGTGGAAACACTCCTTGGCCGAGACGGCGCGCCCGATGGCCATACCGCGATCTATGTTGCCGACCGCGAATCCAGTGGCGCACCGAAACGCGTCACTGCCGCGGCATTGAAGGTGGCCCGCGCGGAAGGCAGTCTTGATTGGTCACCGGACAGCCAGCAGATTGCGTTCCTCTCCGACGCCGTGAAACCCGGCCAGCTCCAGTTGTATGTGGTGAGCGCTTCCGGTGGCCCGGCCAAGAAACTGACCAGCGCCAAGGGCCTCCTGGCCACGCCTCGCTGGTCGCCCGATGGCAAGACCATCGCCCTGCTTTCGACCGAAAACGCCACACGCGCGGCCGGCCCACTGGTAGCGGAAACTCCCGAGACCGGCGAGATAAAAGACGCCTTTTTCGAGCAACGCCTGGCTCTCGTTGACCTGGCTACCGGCGACTTCCGGCAAATCTCTCCCGCCGACATGTACGTGTACGAATACGACTGGTCGCCAGACAGTAGGCGTTTCGCGGTGATCGCTGCGCCCGGCAATGGCGACAACAACTGGTACGTCGCCAACCTTTACCTTCTCGACGCCGGACCTCTCGGGCTGATGAAGGCGATTTACAAGCCGCCTCTCCAAATTGCGAATCCGGCATGGTCGCCGGACGGCAAGAGAATCGCTTTCATCGCTGGCCTGATGAGCGATGAGCCGTCCGTGGGCGGTGATATCTACACGATTGCCGTGGCCGGAGGCGAAGCCAAGAACGTCACGCCGGAAATGCAAACGACCGCAAACTGGCTTGCTTGGACGGGCCAAGGAAAAATCGTCTTTGGGGAGACCGTCGAAGGCGACTCGGGGGTGGCCATGGCCGATCCCGACGGTGGTCCGATCGATTCTCTCTGGCGCGGCCAGGAACAGGTTTCCGCGGGCCTCTGGGGCACCAACATTTCTCTCGCGCGCGATGGAAAAACGTCCGCCATCATCCGCAGCTCTCTCAGTGACCCGCCGGAAATCTGGGCCGGCCCCATCGGCTCCTGGCGGGCAGTCACGCACCGCAACACCGAAGTAAAACCCCCTTGGGGCCAAGCCAAAAGCCTCCACTGGAAAAACGATGGCTACAACGTGCAGGGCTGGCTCATCTATCCCCGCAATTTCGATCCCTCGAAAAAATACCCCATGGTCGTGGCAGTTCACGGTGGTCCGGGGGCCGCGGTGCAGTCGAAATGGCCGGACTCGGGGAGCTTCGTGATGGCCCTGGCGGGCGCCGGTTACTTTGTTCTTCAAGCCAATCCGCGCGGCAGCTATGGCCAGGGCGAAGCCTTTACGCGCGCCAACGTCAGGGATTTCGGCTACGGAGATTTTCGCGACATCCTCGCCGGCGTCGACCAAGCCCTCGGCGTCGCTCCCATCGACCCGGACCGCCTCGGTCTTACCGGCTGGAGCTACGGCGGCTTCATGACCATGTGGGGAGTCACGCAAACCAACCGCTTCAAAGCCGCCATGGCCGGCGCCGGCATCGCCAATTGGCTCAGCTACTACGGCGAAAATAAAATCGACCAGTGGATGATTCCGTTCTTCGGCAAGTCGGTCTACGATGATCCCGAGGTTTACGCGAAAAGCTCGGCGATCAATTTTATCAAGAACGTGAAGACTCCAACCCTGGTGATCGTTGGCGACAGCGACGGCGAATGTCCCACGCCGCAGTCCTACGAATTCTGGCACGCCCTCAAAACGCTTGGTGTTGAAACACAATTGGTGGTCTTCGAACACGAAGGCCATATGTTCGTCAAGCCGGAGCACCAACGCGAGCGCATCCGCCGCACCGTCGCTTGGTTCGACACCCATCTTCGCTGAGCCCCGCGGATTTCCAAGGTGATAAACGTTGTCGGAGGCGTTACCTGTTCGGAGGGAGTGCATCGAACGTACTATTGGAATCGACACGCCCTTCGGCCAACCTGTCCCCGGTCGCAGTTCCGTCGTTGGCCATGACGTGGGAGGGTGCCATGGGTAAGTTTTCCCGCAGTTGGGAGCTCGTCAAGCAGAGCTTCACCATTCTTCGTTCCGACAAACAATTGATGCTGTTTCCGGTGCTCTCGGCGGTTTCCTGTTTTGCGGTCACCGCCGCAATTGCCAGCGGCGGCGCGTTCCTGTTGCTGCCGGCGAGAGCCGCGGCTATAGCCGCAGGCGAGCGGTTCAATCCGAACCAGTCGCCCATGTTTCTGCTCGGCATGTTCACTTTATACGTGGTGAACTATTTTGTGATCGTATTCTTCAACGTTGCGCTGGTCGGCGTCGCCAATAGCCGCTTGATGGGCGGCACCTGGACGTTTAAGGACGGCCTGGAACTGGCCTGGGAGCGCAAGGGCACGATTCTGCAGTGGGCGCTGGTGGCCGCGACCGTCGGCGTCCTGCTGCGCACTCTGGAAGAGCGCCTGGGCTTGATCGGCCGCTTGATCATGAGGATTATCGGAATCGCCTGGACGCTGGCCTGCTACTTCGTGGTCCCCGTGCTGGCCTTCGAAGACCTTACCCCCATCGATGCCTTGAAGCGCTCCTCGAAGCTGTTCCGCGATACGTGGGGAGAGAAGGTCATCGGCGGTTTCAGCCTCAGCATGGTTTCTCTGGTGCTCATGCTTCCCGGCATCGGCTTGCCGATCGCCGCCGCGTTTCTAGCGGGTATCAACGGCATGATGGTAGGCTTGATTTTGATGGTTCTCTATTTCCTCGTGCTGTCGGTTTTCATGTCCGCGGTGGGAGGCATCTTCAACGCGGCGCTTTATCGCTATGCCTGCTTTAAGCAGGTGCCGCCGGCCTTCTCCGAGGAGCTGATCGCTTCGGCTTGGGCGCCCAAGAGCTAACCTTCAACCGCATGGGCGGATCGTCCGGTCCGCCCCTTCACGCTCACACCATCTTCGGGCTGTAACCCGAGCGGCCCTGGGCGCGTCTCTATGTTCAACCGGGTGTTGGCCTTCATTTTCGTGTGTAGCTTTTTTCGACGGGGCCGGCAAAAAATCAGGACTGCACTGCCGCGCGGGTCCGCGCCTTGGCGGTGAGGTCGGGATTTTTCCGCAACTCGCGAAAAGCGTAGAATGCCCTTTGCCGCTCATGGCATTTGTGGAGTGGTTTTGTTTCGAAGATGATCCGCTTTCTCAAGAATAGCATCGCGCCTCCCAGCCAGGTCGCCCAGCCATTGACCCTCGGCCGCCTGGAGTTTGATCTCATGCAGATTCTTTGGTCGCGAGGCGAGAGCAACGTCCGCGACGTGGTTCAGCAGTTGAAGCGTCCGCTCGCTTACACCACGGTCATGACCACACTCGACAGACTTCACAAAAAGGGTTTGCTGGATCGGCGTATGCCCGATCGCGCATTTCTTTATTCCGCGCGTTTGTCGAGCCAGGACTGGGTACGCCAGCGGGTGGAAAACATGCTGGTCGCTTTTCTTGCGGGGTCACACCCCTCGCGTGAGTTGTTGCTCTCTTCCTTCCTGGACGCCGTCGGCGAGCGCGATGCCGTGCTCCTCGACGAGCTTGAAAAGAAAATTCGCAGAAAGCGCCGGGAGCTCTTGCGGCGAGGCCGGTCATGAACTACGCTTTCCAGACTCCTGTGCCTCTGCCTGGCTTCCTCTTTCCTCGTAAATGCAGCCGTAGGTTTGACCACCGCCTTGCTGTCGCGCGCGGCCGTGCGAATGGCGGAATCCATGCGCCCACGCTCCGCCGCTCGTTTGCTCACCCTCCGGCCGCCTGCAGCAAAACCGCTGTCGCGGGCGCGATGTCTGGCCTTCGGCGCAAGTCTCGGGACGGCTGCGGGCATCACCGTTTTCCTGGCGTGGCCCGCAACTCTCTCCGGCGTGCATGGGCTCCTGGCTGACCTTCTAAGCAGTTTTGTCTCCCTGCCGGGGCGCCGCCGCGGCAGGATCCCTGCCTTACCGCCTAGCGCTAGCGATCTCCCTTTCTGCAAACTTGTTTTGCAGAAATGCCTCTCAACAGTTGCGCCAATTTTTATCACTGCCTCGACCAGCATCTGAAAATCCTATTTCCTGCTGCGGTGATTCACGATGGCCAGCACGGATCCATCGGCGGCGCTTCCTGGAACGACGCGCGCACACTCTCGGGCATGGGCTGCCAAGCCGGGTGCTCCCGCCGCGACGCCAGATAATCGATGGTATCGTCCAGCCTGCGGTGTCCCAACTTTCGAAACTCTTCCCAATCGCACGTGTCATCCTGCTTCGACCGTTCGGACGCTGCAACCTGATATGCTTCATTTCAACTGTGATGACGGTTCATCGCCACCATGACTGACAACTGCGATCGTGAGGCCGCCTGGACCTATCACCAAGCTACTAAGCACTCCTACGACAGCATCCGCGCCAACCCCCATTTCATGGACTGGTCCAACCAGCCTCTAGCGTTCAAGATTTATCCCACGCTGGAACCCATGTGCTTGCCCGGCGAGTTCCGCCAAACCGGCGTTGCCGCCCTGTCGGCCATCTCTCGAAGCGTCTCCGCCCATAGCAACGCGCTTCCTGACCTGGAGGCAGTGGCTCAGCTCCTGTACCTTTCCGCCGGCATTACCCGCAAGAGAAAGTATTCCGGAGGCGAAATATTTTTTCGTGCTGCCGCTTGCACCGGCGCACTCTACGAAGTCGAGCTCTATCTGGTTTGCGGTGGCCTCCCCAACCTGGATGCCGGGGTCTATCATTTCGCTCCCGCCGAATTCGGCCTACGCCTGCTGCGCGCCGGAGACTATCGCCGCGTCCTCCTCGAAGCCACCGGCGGCGAACCCGCCATCGCCCATACGCCACTGGCCATCATTTGCACCTGCACTTACTGGCGCAACGCCTGGAAGTATCAGGCCCGCACCTATCGACATTTCGGCTGGGACAACGGCACGCTGCTCGCGAACCTGCTAGCCGTCGCCACCGCGTTGGGACTGCCAGCCCGGGTGGTGTGCGGCTTCCTCGACCGCAGCGTCAATGGACTTCTGGATGTTGATCCCCAGCGTGAAGTGGCTTTCTCCCTCGTCGCCCTGGGCCACGTCGCCGCGCTCCCGCCGCCATCCCCTGCGGGGGTTTCCCCTCTTTCTCTAGAAACCGTGCCGCTCTCCCAGCGTGAGGTGGACTATCCCCTCATGCGAGAAATGCACGCTGCCTCCTCACTCGAGGTCCCCGAGGAATTGGCCGCTTGGCGAGGCCACACACCCAAAAAGGAGTTTCTTCCGCCCACCGGAGCAATCGTTCAGCTCACACCCTTGTCCGATGCCGAGATCCCTCGCGACCCCATCGAACAGGTTATTCAGCGGCGCGGTTCCACCCGCAAGTTTGCCCGGATCCCTATCACTATGGCGCAGCTTTCCACCATGCTGGACCGCGCCAGCCGTGGCGTCCCGGCAGATTTCCTCGATCCGCCGGGGGCCCAGCTCAATGACCTCTACTTGATAATCCACGCCGTCGAAGGGCTCTCGCCAGGAGCCTACGTCTGTGATCGCAGCCGCGGCGTGCTCGAATGTCTAAAGCAGGGGAATTTCCGCGCCGATGCTGGTTACCTTGGACTGGAGCAAGAGCTGCCCGCCGACGCCGCCGTGGACGTCTTTTTCCTCGCGGACTTGCGTCCCATCCTGCAGCGTTTTGGCAATCGCGGCTATCGCGCCGTGCAACTCGAATCCGGCATCCTCGGCGGCAGGCTCTATCTCGCGGCCTACGCGCTCGGACTCGGCGCCACCGGACTCACCTTCTTCGACGACGAGGTCACCCGCTTCTTCTCCCCGCACGCCGAAGGCAAAAGCGCCATCTTCCTCGTAGCCCTCGGTCACAGCGCCAAACACCAACCCCGGTGATCGGCTCTGGAAGCCCGCCGGCGGCGAGCGCAAGCCCAAGCACTTCAGGGCGGGTTAAGCGAGCTTTAAACGGTCAAAAATAGTGTGTGCCATCCGGGACCTAGCGATGTATGTCATACGGCATGGGGTAGGAACGAGCAAACATCGATCTCTCGAAACCGCAAAAACCCGCGTGGGAAAAGACTGCCGAGGAAAAGGGTATTTCTGTTGCTGAACTCGACCGTGGGCAAAAACAGTGAACCACTAAGCGCAGTCGCCGGTGCGTTATCCTAAGCCGTCGCGCGTTTCAGTACTTGCTTCCTGCTGCCACTGGCATTCCAGGCGGGTGGGTCACTCGCGGGGAAAGATTCGATTGACGTTTCTTCGACGATATCCAGCACCTCTTCCTGTGGAGGGAGCTCCGGGGGATCCATTGGCGCCAGTGGCGACTCTTGACTGTCGATGGTCATAGCAAGCTGATCTTACTCCTCGATGCATCCCACGTGTTAGGCCTGAGGAGCCGAGCGAGCCGAGCGGGCCGAGCAGTGGGTCATCAGTTTGAAATCTGGAGGGTGTTTCAGCCGAATAGTTCGCTGAAGAAATTTTGCATGGCAGTCGCAGAGCGGGCGTCGGCCACGGCATGGTATGCGACGCCTGGCACGGCGGGTCCAGTGTCGTGCGTAAAGCCATGCATCGCACCGCCATAGACAGCTAGTTGCCAGTCAGCGCCGGCTTCGTTCATTTCTTGGACGAATGCATTCACCTGCGCCATAGGGACGTGTGGGTCCAGAGCGCCGTGGCACACCAGTAGTTTCGCCTTAACCGTCCCCGCCTGCGCTGGCCGGGACGTGGTCAGACTCCCGTGTACGCTAACCGCTCCCGCAATGTCCGCGCCGCTCCTCGCCAGTTCGAGTACCACCATTCCGCCGAAGCAATAGCCAACGGCCGCGACCCGTCCATCGACTTGCGGATGCGACAGCAATACGTCGATGCCCGCGCGCGCCCGCTGGCACAGCTTGGCAGTGTCGTCTCGCAGTTCCGCAATGCTGGCCATGATGCGTTCGCGATTGCCGGCCACCCCATGACCATACATATCGCAAGCAAATACGACGAAACCCAGTTCCGCCAGGCGGTTCGCGCGCCCCTTGGCATGTGCGTCGAGGCCAGCACCTCCATGCACCACCAGGATTCCTGGGCGCTGGTCACGTCGCTCCGCATCCCAGGCCAACTGCCCAGTAAATTCCGTATCGCCGTAGCGGTATGCAATCTTTTGCGCATTGATTGTCATGTTCAGTCCTTCTGAGCGATCCTTAGCCAGCATAGAGACCTACGGAGCGGCTCTTTGAGCCCATGCCATGAATCCCCGTTACTAAGTATACCATATCGATAACCAGAAATCAAGGGCAGGCAAACCATGGAAACCATGGTAGTGGGCTACTTTGACCTAGACCCCCGCTAGATATTCCTTGCTAGGATGCAGCCGCGTACAGCTTGATGAGCTGTGGGGCTTCAATTACTGCAAGCAGAAGAACATCACCGAAGAAATCGCGGAAAAAGTCCCGCTGCCGGCGACGTATGGCTGTGGGTCGCGATTGCGATTCTGTGCGTTGTTTATGTGAGTTTTGCCTTCGGACTCGCTACGTCTTTGACAACCATGGCAAGCATCATTGTCGTTACCATCTGTCCGTTCATCCTGATCATCTTTTTGTTGGGTTTGTGGGCTTGGTGGCTAGTTCTCATCTTGAATGCGGTTCTCTATGGTGGGCTGGCGTTCTGGATTGCCCGGTGGCGACTTGCGTACAAGCGGGCACATCAGATTTCAAAATAGCCCACTACCAAACGCCCCTCTCCATTGCTCCCACTCCTCCCCTGTGCTAGCATCCCC
>WNFO01007328.1_pt1 | contig 12716 bp, 14 predicted proteins | sample 5400251 | NCBI WGS metagenome assembly WNFO01 (sample SAMN13153354, study PRJNA577476) | soil metagenome | isolation source: 100 cm saprolite under Madrone tree | place: USA:California | collected 2016-06-14
GTATCTATGTCACGTGCACCTCACCCACACCCGCCCGACCGAAAGTCACCAGACGTTCTATAGAAATCCGTGTTTCGATTTTCAACACTCCGACATGACTCCGACCCAATTTCTATAAACGTCTGGGAACGAGACTACCGGAATAATAGATGAATACTGTAGTGCCCGGGAAATCATGCGAAAATGCCAGCTTGAATTACAGGAAGACATAAAAACAGATTGGTATTATTTAGAATTTAGAAAATACGAAAGGATACGGGGGATCTGGCTTTTGCGTCAGATAAAAAGGTGAACTTGCTTCCAACCCTGCATCCGTGTTCATCGCTTCGGGGATGCGGGCGTTAGATCAAACACAGCAGGTGACGACGTGCTTGCTCTAACTACAGGTTCGACAACACTGGCAACGTCACCTAGGCCGGTTTCCGGCGTTTGATCCGTGACGGCACTCATAGAAACAGCTCCCCCAGCGTGTTTAAAATACCCCTTTCTGCGCGTCGAATGCATGCCAGGGGGGTTGCTACCCCTAGTTGTCCTCGCATAAAAGGAGCGGTCCATCTGGCCGCGGCGCCTTGAAAAGCCTAATCCACGTTCACCGGATATCTGGCCCTGAAGAGGCGGTCCCATATAGATGTGCATGCTTGGATGAGTTTCAACCACGGGAAGCGCGTGGGCAGCTGCAGCTCGAGGACCTCCCTGTACACGATGTTCCACGGGGATAGTGTCAGGATACCAGTTGAAGCTGGGTCCAACTGGCATCACATTGGGAGCATTAGGGAATTGGCTGGGTGCGGCCATCATGAACGCACCCCTGTCCCTGACGAATGTTGGGTGATACTGGGGTTGGGGGTACGTAGTGTACATAGCCCTGGGTTGCGATGGTCTAGTCTCGGGGACTACCTTCGGTGGGTGGTGTATGGAATGGGTCCCTCCAGGTTCCGGCGTATTCTGCTGCGAATTGGCGCTTGCCATGTACTCGCCCAGCGCTTCAGGCGCATAGACCGGAATGAGACCCTGCTCACTTTCAATGAAGCCGGTTGGTTGGAGAGGGGCACGGCGTTCTGCCATTACTTCAATGTGTTGCTGCCTGGCTAGAGGGATTGGATGGAGTGGCAAAGGGTAGACCGAGTAATGGGGCATTGGCTAAAGGGAGAAGTCAACAACTCATTACGGCAGATTATAGTTTATAATCCAGACCTGATACATGGTATTAGACGAGATAGGTTGACTTGCTTCGTTCGCGCCGACCACCGAAGGCGTCAAGGGGATTGGAGGATATCCCGGAACAATATGCGGAGGGGGGCCGGGCACATATGGATAGGGGTGAACGAACCACGGAGCAGGAGCATAGAATGCAGTGGGTGGCGGAGGGGGATATGCCATTGGAGGTGGGCCAGAAAGCATCGTAGACGAGGCCTGCGAAGAGATAAGCGGCACACAGGTGTTATCCTGTGCTTGTCCCTGAGAATCTGGGTGAAGAGAAGTGGCACCACTCGGGGAGCGAAGGTGAGCAGGAACCAGTTCTTCGCCAGGAAATGAAATCCCGGGTCCAATGCCGTTTTGACCGTGAGGGAGGGTGTCGACCGGAGAGCCGTTGATCCTAGCATCGATCTGATGTCGTGGACTGAATGGCCTCCCCTCACTCAACTTGAGATTCGACTTTGACCCATATACTTTCTGCACTGCACTGTCACGAAGCTGGACACGAATATGTCGACCGTCGTATATGCGACCGTGCTATCGAAACAGTGTCAGGTGAAGAATACCGGGACAAACAGAGGTTTGGTACAACCTCTGCCAAGACTGCTCGCGATGATGATTTGTTGTTCTTGTATGTCACAAAAGCGAACGCTGACTTTCTGTGGGCTAGGAAAGTGTGAATTAGGCACGCGGATGACGCCATCAGCGTATCACCCACCTGGCCTCACAAGCTTCACTTCAGCAATCTCTCCATACTGTCCGAATACTCGTTTGAGTCTTTGCTCGTCCCATGTACACCGCCCATGAACGTCCAGACCCCCCACAAAAATTGTTGTTGGGTCGAGGACGTTGTGCAAGTTGGCATCTATGTTCTCGTCGCCCGTCCCAGTAGGTCTTCGTGGTCTTACTCCTGACCACTGAGGGGCAGGTGGTATGGCGAAAGTATCATAAAAATTGAAAGCACTGCCGGCAAGAGGATACAAAGGCTCAAGACCCTTCGGGACAAACGGGGAAGCAAGGTTCTCAATAAATGGGGGGCTCAGCGCTGAGCATGGCGTGCAAGGGGGAACTGGAAACAACAGTCATTGTGGGTATGCGCCGAACGAAGTTGGACTTACACAGGGGATATGGTTGCGACTCCGCTTTTTGAATGTGCTGCGTTATTAGACACGACCCCTGACCACTCGAGAGAATCGGAGGGCACCCCATCGATGCAAAGGAGCTCGCCCTTTTGATTTTCTCGATTTTCCTTTGTCTCAGGGGGGACGTCACACGCATGAGACTGCAAATGCTCGGAGGCCAATGTATGGGGAACATTTGGCGGCGCACTAAAATCTGGGTTGCTGCGGGCATCTACGATCGTCCAGTCATCTGTAATAATGGGGAGATTTGGCGACGAGAGGCGCTCCGGTGGAGACTGTGAGTCAAGAGTGGCCGCAATCGTGTTGACTCTATGATTCCATGAGGAAGAGGGGCCCAGAGAGGTAATTCGGCCAGTTGTATTACCGTTGTCGCCGTTTGGTGGATGAACCTGATGTAGACTTGACTGTCGTTTAGTCGCCAGATGGTCCTTCATCTGATGACTACGGCAAAAGAGTCCACTCCGTCTAGGAATAAGTGCATGGTGCTGATTAGGCCACGTGACAGTAAGATGCGGCACGCTACGGAGTGTCTGCACAAGGGACATCAGCCAAACAGGGGGAGTGTTAACGTGTTACTTGCCGCCAGCGCACTGAGACAATCGTTACGATTCACCCACTTGATTGTTATGGGGATACGAATATCTCGAGAACTCTGCGGCAGTCAAGGTTGGATAAGTAGGCAACGCTGAACACTTGCAGCTCACCTGTGCTCTCTTCTGCAGACTCCGGTGGGCGAAGGTCGAATGTCTCTAAAGGACCGAAAAAAGATGCGATGCGATGCAAGGTCTGCAGCAGCATCCGTCAGTCAGGGCCCCTGGGGCAAAAGAAAACAAACGGGCCTGAGAGTCGAACAGCAGTGGCGAGAGGATCAAGCCCACACCAGTCAAGACACTGGCGGAAGGATCCTGTTCTTGTGGAGAAGGCGGGACGGGAGTACCGGTATTACTGTCCAGGTGAAGGGCCTGTGCATTGTAGAGTATATTGACGCGTCTGAAGGCGCATACAGTCAGAGACGTAACACGGTTGCTCATCCCTGGCATTACTTTGATCCCGGAATGCGACAAATTCTCATTGCCGTTGGCAGGTCGAACTCAACGACACGGCCATTTGAGGCGGATCGACCATGGTCAGCGTCGCGGATTACCTCCACAGGTTTTCTAATAACGTGTTATAACGTGAACACGTCGGCCCTGAAAATGTACAATACCTGTACGAGACCCACAGCGTCCTCTGAGAGCGCGCTGGTTCAAAGCGCAGATGACGACCCATGAAGTTCTGGGGAGGCAGCGAGCGAACCTTTTGTATTAGTTGTGCAGCAGAGGTTGAATCCTATATGCGCGGGTGAGGATTGACAAAAATAAAACCAGCGTTGGAGAAACATTACATCACACTGGACAAAAGCGCAGACTCCACCACGGCTATCGCGGATGATTCTGACGAGGTTGACATGCACAAAGGCAGAGAGATGGTCCTTGAGCCGAGCGCTCAATTCTGCATGGTCAACGTTTGTTGGGAGACTGAAAAGGAATAATCAGGGCATGGATGAGAGCAAGAATGGAAGGTAGAAGTGACCTTCCAACAAAGACGCTGGCTTCGTGGGATGCTTGGTCACTTTGAGTGTGAGTTTGTGCGGGAGTTACGGTGACGGGAGGGGGAAGCAACGAGTTAAAGGCAGTTGGGGGGATCCTAGACAACGAAGAGGCGGTAGAGGGGGAGGGAGAGGTGGACAAAGAGTCGTAGCGAGTGCCCCACTCTCTGGGGGGAGCAGATTCGACGAGAGACATTAGGAAAAGAGAAAGAGATGGAGGAGAGCACGAAAGAGAAGGTCTGAGTTAAGAATATTGAATACCAACATAACATGTCAACCCACAGAAGCCCCGCCCTGACACAGCTTCACTCGGATCCCGCTCGGAGATCCATCCCAGCCTTATTCGGCTATCGTCCTCAGCGCACACACACTCGATTCATTGTCGTTCCCAGCGATCTTCGCGAGATGTTCCAAGCGCCAGACAGGCCAAAAGAGCAAGGCTTGTGGACCACTTTGCACGAGAGGACCCCCCAGAGGTCAAGGCAGAGAAGGCAAGATTCCATGTGACCGGACGAGGGGTAATTGGTATGCGTAAAAGCGTACAGGAAACGAGAAGCCAGGCAAAGCCCAAATTTGGTGATGTGATTACCAAACATGCTTGAAGCTCCGCGATTGACTCTTGTGCATTTCCCGATACAACACTCACGCCAACCCTTCCTTTCCTATCCGCCATGTCCGATGACGGTTACGGTGGCGGCGCCGGCGGCGATGACTACGACTACGGTGGTCCCAGTTTAGCCGAGGATGCCTACGTGCGCCCTTGTACCATATTCCTATCATCCCCTTCTACATCTTCTCTAGGATGAAAATTATGACTTGCTTGCCGAGCCACATGATGGTGTCGAAGAGGGCCAAGCAGACGAGTCTCAGATGAACGGTATCGAAGGTCTCAACGGCGCTGAGCATGATCATGACATGGTCAACGGGACCGCTTCGCAAGAACTGCAGAGTGCCCCTCAGACGGGCCTCAGCGGAGAGCGACAGCCCAACAAAGTCAGAATCACCACCCCTTATTTAACAAAATACGAGCGCGCACGCATATTGGGAACGAGAGCTCTGCAGATTAGGCATGTGTGATGCCCTATACTCCTCTACTTGAAGAATTGACCATTACACAGCATGAACGCCCCCATTCTTGTTCCCCTCGATGGCGAAACAGATGCACTTCAAATTGCCATCAAGGAACTTTCTCAGCGCAAAATCCCTCTTGTCATTCGCCGCTATCTTCCTGATGGCAGTTTTGAGGACTGGAGTGTCTCCGAACTCATTAGTGATTGATATTTCCTAGTTTATTTTCCTCTCGTCTCGGTGTGCTTTTGGTCGCCCCCACGATTCCCTTTACTGTACACTCCCCTCTCTTCACCTTCCGACGTGATGGTCTATGCACGTGCGAATACCGTCCTCTTGTGTGCTTGTTATACATTACAGCAATAAATTAGATGTAAACAGCACTGTCCCCAAAGTTCAAGTGAAAACGTCCACGTCCAGCCCATGCTGTGTTAAGACAGGAAGTACAACCTCCACCTTCATCCGTTTCTTCGATGGACCTCTTTTGACTCTCCCTGTGCCCGTAGCCTTGATCTTCATTCTTGGGACATCGCTTTCATCAATCCCCTTCTCAACATCTTTGGTGCAGCTGTTGGTCGCATCGGCGAACAAAGGAATACGTTCATCTGGCGAAAGCTTCGCCATGGCGGGCTTAGAATTCCCAAGGTCTCGCTTCTTCGATGGGCTGCAGTTGCCACCTGTGTAATGTGACGTCGATGGGGGCCGCTTCGTCGGGGAAGAGGGGGCTTTGGGCAGTGTAGTGAATGGGTCGGCAACCAGGGCTGGGGGGATATTCTCCATTCCAGACGCTATAAGCTTCTTGCCACCTACAGGTTCGACGGGTTAGCCTTCACCGAGCAAGTAACAGTGAGTAAAGGGATAAATACTTCCTAATTCCTTTGCCGACGACGTCTTTCATAGCCTTGAACGCGCCGTTGTCATCGTTATCGAGTGTTTGCTGGACTTGCCAGTCCGATGGCCGGACTCTCCGCCACTCCTCCTCCACTTTATGCGCCCATGCATCTGTCTCGCCTTCGACGTGATAGTCTATGACACCATTCCACTCGCTCCCTGGGGCCGTCTTGTTGACAAAGACGACCTTCCCCATCCAGCTCTTCTTTGCGGATTGAGGGTCTGACGGCGCAGACGCATGTACTGCCTTTGCAAAATCTTTGACAAGCTTCCGTAGGCCATGGACTTTGAGTGAGGTACCCATAATAATCAGCATGTCCGGTTTTCGGGATACATCGGAGGCTTGGATGGCGCCAATGTCATCCCCTAGCGGATGTGCCTCATCATAGAGCACGATACCGGGGCGCAATGTACCTATTTTCAGTGGGCGCGCCGAGCGTGCGATACGGGCTTCCGCTGACAGGAACGTCACCCACGTGGGATACAGTTCAATGATGATAAAGACATACAACGTGAAGTGCATTCAGGGCAGTCGGGCGCCAACCCAGACGTGAAGAGTTGAAGGTACTCTTCCTTGCATTGAAGGTCAACAGAGCACAAGGTGCATCGCACACGATGAATGTCTCCGTGCAGCTGGACGTTTCGTACATCCTTTGCGCGAAATTTGCCCTTGCCCTTGCCGTCAACCTTGACATCCTGACTAGAGCTGCCGATCAGTCCGGCTTTCTCCTCGAGGCCATCAATGTTCTGAGTGTAAGAGCGAAGGAGCTTCTTCTTCTCGTCAAGCGTGCGAATAAAATGGTGCGTGCGTGATGGAGATGCCAGATCGATCGACTGCTTCAGTTTCGAGATGAACGAGTAGAATATGGAGGTAGAGGTCGGGTCACGGAACAGGGAGGCGTCGAACAAATCTCGCCCCTTTAAAATTGTGGCTGGATATTGTTTCTTGACGAGTGCATAGAGCCCATCTGAAGAGCGGAAGTCCTGCGTGCCGCGAATAAGTATTCCTGGGTGTGTGGATGCAATTGTGTGAGACTGCCAACGCACCGGAATCCCGCACGAGCAGGAAATGCCTGCGCCGGTCACCACGACGATGCGCTTGCTTTTCGCAACGGCGAGCGAAAGGCTATGGAGGGTGCGGCGGGCGACAGGATCTGAAGATGATGCGGCGAGATCTAGTGTCGTAATCATGGGACTGAATTTTTGAGAGGATGAAAAGGGAGGAGAAGGGGTGGATAGGGACTAAATGAGGGGCTCAACCAAAACGTCACGCTGAGCCCCAAATCGAGCTGTTGAAAATGCGGTCGCGTCAAACACGTGATGTAATTTAGTTAACGACTGAAACGCGTTTCCGGCGCGACTGCACTGGCACCGCACACTCGCGGATAACTCGTGGTACTGTCTTGCGTTTTTTCGCGTCCAAACCTGCAAGTCCGCCACCACCATAACGCGTGTATCTACTTTGAGGCCGCAATCACTACATTGCCCAACATTGCCACCGTCTTCACACCAAGCACCTGCACATCGTTGGAGTGTGTAATGAACCCCATCGGCTCAGGAGCACGGTTCTCAGTAATGGTGTCAAAGGCCTTGACATGCCCATATTGTTCCTTCACGTCTATACCAAGGAACCCACAGGTCGCGAAGAAATGACTTACAGTTCCACTATGGGTTGAAGTACTCTCCGAAGCACAGTGTTATTGCTTTTCACAGCCAGGGTAGGGAGTGTCGCCGAACTGAGCTCTGAGCGCGTTTTGGGTGTCTCCGAGTCGGTAAGTAGTTGTGTTGGACGGCATGATACTAATAGACATGAAACGTGTTCGTTGGTATGAAACGCCACCAGACAGGGGCGAACTGACGATCCGAGGATGTCTTATCTCGGGAATTGCTTGAATGCGTTCACCACGGCCTCAAGGAAGTCAACGACGTCTTGGTGCGGCTAGCTCGGTGCGTAACAGGCGACATCAAGCGTCTATCACAGAACTCTCTCAAGGCCAACAATGGCTGAGAGAGGCCGTGATACACAGAATGCTTGCTGAACTGAGATTAGATCTCAAAACATCAAGCACTGCACATCGCCCTGATCGCACAGCCTCAACCCATGCCCAGAATGCCACTTTTGATATTTGACGAGTTCTATATTGATCCACTAGAGATTCTATAAATAAATACCTGCTCTGGTAGTAACCAATTACGGTGTGTACTATACGCACTGAAATTCAGAAGTTCTGAGCGCCAAAATAGCGGATGAACCCCTTGTTGTAAGGGACCACTCGGGAGGCCAGAGGCCGTGAATCATCAAGTTATTCATGGGGAGCAGTTGTCCGTCGAACTTAAGCCCAGTAAGTATACCAGAATTGAGATTGCAGGTCAAGCCAGGAGTACTAGCGGGGGAGCAGCAAAAGTGATTTGCATGATGCACGCTCTGTTGAAAATCCGACATCGACAGAATGGATTTGTCGGACGCCCGATTGGGTGTTGTGTCCGACTCTATGATAGAACCTTCTCGCAGCAGAGTTTGAAACCCGATCTGCCCTTGCAGTGTACTATATTGGTAGCGCAGCTGGAAATATCATCCCTTCTCCAGGCGATAGCATTGCTATTTGTGAATAGGTAAATAACTCGGAAAGGCCGCTATGATACAGAAGGGAAGGTAATATGATCTGCAAGCAACCCCCTCATTACCAGGCAACATAAAAAGCACACCAAACTTACGTATATACGCAGACGATCGATCGATTCTTCTCACTTGCGATGACGAAAGTGCTGATCAGCAACTGCGATGGTACTGCTAACCGAAGGCGCTTAACTGGCGATCGAAGCGGGGCGCAGAATGGGAGAGGGAGTCAGTCGCATGCATGCTAATCATCCAAGTCACAATGGCTAGGGACGAGTCGTAGATTAGGTGACCTGCCCACGAGTCATAAAGTCGACATCACGCACCTAATATGTCAACTCCATGTCATTTTCGGACGATGTCCAATCAAGTACGAGAATAAGTATATGATCCTCCAAAATTACAGTAGTTCTGACGATGATGACGAACGAAACTGTCAATCCCAATCGCCGTCGATAGTTCCCAGGACTTCGACATCATTCTGTGACGTATCATTTGCTGACTTCTTCGCTTTTTGTGGCGCAGTGTTTGGCGCGGCTTTTACTCCTGGTCGAGCGCTAGATGTATGCTCTACCTCGGCACCACCCTCTTTGGAAGGCCTAGTTGGTCCCGCTGTTCTGCTTTGTTTCCTCACAGCGGTCGAAGCACTCTCTGCATCAGGATTTGAAGGTTCTAGGTTTGGCGGAGGTTTCGCACATATTACCGGGACCGGCCCCGAGAAGTCTTTCCCGGTCATCCTGGAGAGTGTCTGCATATCTGGAGGCGGGCTTCGCTTCAATGGCACAGGTGTGAGTTGGTCGAGACGCACCGTATGGAATCCTGTTTTTCAGACAATGGTTAATGCGTTGTGAGTTCTTCTTGTCCTCCGTCTTGAATTTGGCTTTGCAAGCCTTTCGATCTCGCCCGGGGAGGACATAAGACATCAACTCATAGTTTTCACCGAATTGAGAAAGAGCCTAAGAGAAGTTCATGATGATGACTCGGTGTGATATAAGGACACTTACAGCGTAGAATAACTCTGTTTCTTCGGCTGTCCAACGTGTGCCTCGGAATTTCTTGCTATACGAACCGGAGTTGACAAATTTCGTGGCATCAGACTCCTCTACGTGGACGTAATTATCTGTCTCATGCTCTTCCGCCCGGTCGACGAAAAGAGATTCTTCATCCACGATGGTTTCTCCATTCGGGCCAATACGGACTTGGACGTTGAAACGACTGGTTGCCATTGTATTGTCGTAATCAAAACCGAGCCTGTTTTCAGGCACAGCAGCTGGGGCAGGTGTCGTGGACGAAGCAGATGGAGGTCGATCGAGCGTTTCTGCAGATGTCGTGGCTACAGAGGAAGATGGCCCCACGGCAGGAGGTGGGACACTCCGATCTTCAATGTCTTCGGTACGTCCATACTTCTTCGCTTCCATGAGAGCCCTCATGCGTGTTCTTTTCTCCTTGTTGGAACGTTTCCAAGCTGCATGGTTATCCAGGATCTGGGAAGCCTTGCTGCTCAAACGGCCCTGACCGGTGTCTTCGCAGATTGCTGCCATTGTTATGACAGTAGGATCGAGGTCTTCTCCGGGATCGGCGGTAGGGTCTAGAGCGGAAACAGAGGAGCTCTTGGATTGAGCAGAACTCCGGGAGGGCTTTTTTGTCGGCGATGACCCTGGTCCAAAGTCTGCCGGGTCATTCGCGGATCTCCGCATTCGCTTCTTTCGGGGTGGTGCAGAGATGTCGACTTCAGGAGGCACATTGGGAGGACCAATTTCACCTGACTGACCGGAGCGTGTGCGAGTATTCGTTATCAATGAATTCGGCTGCTCCATTGGAAGAGGGCCCCTTGCAGTTTGGCATACGCACTGGCATCCGAGCAAGTCAGAGGGGGTTTGCACCACTTTGGGAATATTCTCACGCTCCTCCTCATGATCGACCTGCCAGTTGGACCAAAGCCAGGGTGGGAGCTCGAACAACCTGACGACGAGAGCCTTCCGTTAAAGAATGCTGCCGATAGGTCTCTCCTTTGTCCTCGCTCTCTTCACTTATCCTGACTCACTCGCTGGCTAGCCTTCTCGTTTTTCATTCACTAAAACAATGTCAGCCCCTCAGCATATAGCCCACTTTATCCAATTCTGAAGCCCCTTTTCAGCACGTTCCAACTGGTTATCATCAACGTTTCCCAAGTTTTCTAGTAAATCGCGAGGCGGAAAGGTTTCGGATACTGTGCCCCCGCCACACACAATAAGATCACTTGGTAAATTTGATTTCCAAGCCGGCCCTCATATATTCCCGGATACCTCAGTATACGAAGCCCACTACCTTCACTCTACTCCCGTTCCTCAGCTACCGCGTTCTGGCTCTAATCAGCCCCCGGTTAGCACTTGGCAAACAGCTTCTTCTTTCAGAGCACCGACCTACACCCCCTACTTCCCCTATGCAACCTCGGTTACACCTTCCGCAACGACATATCCGTCTGCTCAAAGAACTTCTACCCCATTTGCCTCCGCTGTCACTTCAGAAACGCCAATTACTCCCGCTCTGATCAATCGCGTTAACGATGCTGCTGCAAGTGATCCTATTCTAGCTAACTTCTTGCAACTCGCTGCGTCTGGTCGTGCCACCTCGGACCAACTGAAAACTTTAGCATTGCTCATACAATCCTTGGCTTCTGCGCAATCGTCCTCAATGGCAGGGTCGGCTCTGGGCAGCGTCTCTGGTTCAGAGCCACATTCTATATTCAATCTCCTGAGCGGTCAAACGCCATCTTCCACTCCGAGTACCTCAGCTCCGGCCACACCGCCAAGCTCAGCTACTTATTCCTATCCTAGTGGTGATCAACCTAACCCTGCGCAGGCTTCTGCGACGACAGGTTTGCAACCCCCAAAAGAATTTGATCTTGTTTTGGAATTTCCAGAGAGACCGTATGACCGATGGCTCGTGCCAAGAGTGCCCGTTGTGTGCGAGCGCATACCATCCGCCGGTAATATTGAGGCGATACTATTACTCTTTGCGTTACCTTTCCCCAAGCAAACGCAAACGCAAACGCAAACACAAGGAGAGCCAGAGTCGGCAGAGTCGGCCACGTCCCCTGGTTCAGATCCACCTCAGGAAGTAGTACAATTCCGCATAACGAAAGTGCATCAGGCGTTTTGGGACAACCTTCTCAATTGGGCCGGTGGATCAACCAAAGTGGAGTCCAATCGCCACATCCTCGAAAAAATTGTTAGCCCTACGAAAATATCCTCTCAATGTGCAGCTTTAATCTCGGTTTTTTAGGCTGTTCCAGAGGGGATGTATCTGCAGCATCAACTCGCCGAAGGCGAATTACTGACCAAGTTGCAGGCCGTGCGTCATCACCCTTTTCTCTTTGTGCTGTACTCTAACTGGTTCTATAGGCTGCGGTGCCGTACGCCATGAAGTCAATCAAGCCTCTTCATGGAGATCGAAGTTCCACGAGGCGCAGAGCGGCACCTAAGCGCACAGCGTCGTCTACTGAGTCGTCTCCGGGTGGTACACCCAAGCGGAAACGATCATCTCAGGCTAAGGCTGGCACTGTGTCTAAGAAAATAGCTTGTGTCTCCTGCGGGCAGACTGACGTTCCTCTCATGCTTGGAGGCCGTAAGTTCCCTCGCGCTGCCCCTGGGAAGGGAGCTAACAGGCAACCTGCAACAGGTTTTTGCCGACCTTGCGTAGAAGCAGGGAAATCGGGCAATGGGACGCCACAGAGCGCCGTCGTCTCTCAGACCTCCACGCCAGAGCCACAGAGCGAGACATCAACAACCGCCGCAATGAACAAACGAATCGCGGGATTGACGGTACCGCCACTCGTTTCACCCTCGCCACTTGCCACAAACCCACCTTTAGTTCCGGAAGAATCTACGGACTCTACATCTGTCACACCATCTGAACCTCCTGTAGCACAGCCATGATTTCGAATCGCATAATTTATGAATAAAAGAGTGCGTTAAGATACCAAGAATATTGAGAGTAAGAGGAATCGTGAAGCGTTCGTGAATGTTTCAGTCGAAAACCCCTGCGTACCATCCAATCCACCATGAGACCACAGCGAGCTGCGCCCACAGGATACACATCTCCGTCAGCACCGCCGTCCACAATATCATACCTGTGGTTACGAAAAATGGAACACTGATCCACCACAAGCCAGGCGACAAATTGAACGGAAAATGATACAGCGACGAAAAGGAGTAGGCTGCTCGTGCCTGTA
>WNFO01013537.1_pt1 | contig 12715 bp, 11 predicted proteins | sample 5400251 | NCBI WGS metagenome assembly WNFO01 (sample SAMN13153354, study PRJNA577476) | soil metagenome | isolation source: 100 cm saprolite under Madrone tree | place: USA:California | collected 2016-06-14
CCCGCCTGCCGCGAACCTTCGAGCCCAGCGACCTGGAGTTCGTCGCCGCGGTCGCCGACCAGATCGCGGTCGCTCTGGACCGCGCTCGTCAGCACACGAAAGAGGCGCGCACCGACTACCTCACCGGGCTCGCCAACCGGCCGGAGTTCGAGCGCGCGATCGACCGCGCTGTCGCAGCCGCGCAGCGCCACAAACGCCGTATCGCCTTCATGATGATCGACCTCGACAACCTGAAAGAGATCAATGACACGCATGGCCACCACGTCGGCGACGAGGCTATCCGCGTCCTGGCCCACGAGCTCCAGCGTGCGGTCCGCGCCACCGACACGTGCGGCCGTCTCGGCGGCGACGAGTTCGGCGTCGCCATGCCCGACGCGGACGAGCGCCACGCCAATGAGGTGGGCGCTCGCGTGCGCGCATCGCTCGAGGAGCTCAACGGGATCTCCAAGGCGCCGGCGCCGATCGAGTTCAGCATCGGGGTCGCCTCCTGGCGGCCGGGGATGAACTGGCAGTCGATGTACGAGCTGGCGGACAAGGCCCTTTACGTGGACAAGCGGCGTCGCCACGTTCACCGCAAGAAGGGCGGCCCCGGCCGGGCCCAGGGCGCGTCTGGCTAAGCGGGGCTCGGATCCCGTCGGCTCCGTCCTCGGCCCGAAGTTCTTCGATCGCGACACGGTCACGGTCGCGCGCGAGCTGCTGGGCAAGGTGCTTGTGCGCGAGATCGACGGCACCCGCTTGTCGGGCCGGCTGGTCGAAGTCGAGGCTTACCTCGGCCCGGACGACCTCGCCGCCCACTCACGCGGCGGGCGGCGGACGCCTCGCACTGAGGTGATGTTCGGCGCGCCGGGGCACGCGTACGTCTACTTCACCTATGGCATGCACTGGTGCCTCAACTTCGTCACGCGGGAGAAAGGCGTGCCCCAAGCGGTCCTGGTGCGCGCACTGGAGCCAGGCCCCGGCGTGGGCAGGTGCGGCGGTCCGGGGTTGGTGACGCGCGCGCTGAGCATCGATCGCGCCCTCAACGGCGTCGAGCTGCGGCCGCCCGATCTCTACGTGATCGATGACGCCGAGCCCAGGCAGCGGGTCTTCGTCACGCCGAGGATCGGCGTTCAGGGCACGGGCCGTTGGGAGAAGAGACTCTTGCGCTTCTGTGTCGACTCGCCCTACCTGTCGCGGCCGATCCCTAAAGCTCTACGGCCAACGTCCCGGCGTCGGCGCTAGCCGTTCCAGCTTTTCCCAGTCCGCGCGCACGGGAGCGAAGATGTCCAACACCGTGGCGCCCTCGGCGCCGGCAATGGCCTGGTGTGGAACATGGCTCGGGATCACGTAGCTGTCGCCGGCATGCAAAACGCGCTTTTCGGACCCGACCCGGAATTCGATCGACCCCTTGACCACAAAACCAAGCTGTTCGTTCTCATGGTGGTGATCGGGAGACTTGGAGTGGGGCTCGAGGTCGACCAGCGCCATCGTTATGCGTTCACCGTTCACTGCGCGCGCGGTGAGCCCTTCAGCGAGGAAGATCGGTTGCAGGTCGCCGAACGCCGCGAACGTTTTCACTCGACCACCCGGTCGATGATCGTCGCTGTGCCCAGCCCGCCTCCGCAGCACATCGTCTCGAGACCGTAGCGGAGGTCGCGACGCTCGAGCTCGTACAGGAGGCGGTTCATGAGGATGGCGCCTGACGCTCCCAGCGGATGCCCGACGGCGATGGCGCCGCCGTTGACGTTCGTCTTGTCCATGTCCGCCCCCGTCTCCTTCTGCCACGCGAGGACGACCGATGCGAATGCCTCGTTGACCTCGAAGAGGTCGATGCTCTTCAGGTCGAGGCCGGCTCGCTTCAAGACAGCGGCTGTGCCCGGGATGGGGCCTTCGAGCATCAGGACCGGGTCTGTGCCCACAACCGCCTGCGCGCGTATGCGAGCGCGCGGCTTCAGGCCCAGCTGCTTGGCCTTGTCCAACGACATCAAGAGAACGGCCGCGGCGCCGTCGGAGATCTGGCTCGAGTTGCCCGCGGTGATCGAGTGCTCTGGGTTGAATGCCGGCTGCAGAGCGGCGGTCGCCTCATAGCTGGCGTTCGCGCGGATGCCCTCGTCCTTGGAGAAGAGCTGGGTGTGACCGTTGCCCTCGACGGGCACGTCGACGGGCATGATCTGCGCGGTGAAGTAGCCCTTCTCGGTGGCCTCCTGGGCGAGCCGGTGGCTCCGGACCCCGAACTCGTCCATCTGGCGCCGAGTGACTCCATACTTCCGGGCCATCAGCTCGGCCGAGATTCCCTGTGGGACGAGGTCGTAGAGCTCCATCAGCTCTGGCGGAAACGGCGTCCCGGGAGAGACCGCGCTGGATCCCATCGGGACCCTGCTCATCGATTCCACGCCGCCCGCGATCGTGATGTCGCACACGCCCGACTGGATGAGGTTGGCCGCGAAGTGGAGCGCCTGCTGGCTCGAGCCGCACTGGCGGTCGACGGTGGTCGCGGGGGTCGTGAACGGGAAGCCGGCGGTCAGCCAAGCGTTGCGCCCGATGTTCAACGATTGATCGCCGACCTGGCTCACGCACCCGAAGACGACATCGTCGACCAGGTCGGGTTTGATGCCCGCGCGGTTAATGATCTCTTTCAACACGAGCGAGCCGAGGACGACCGGATGAATTTCCTTGAGCTTGCCGTTGCGACGTCCGATTGGGGTTCGCACGGCCTCGACGATCACGACTTCGCGCATTTTCAACGTCTCCTTCGGGCCTTGGTGTACCCGATTCTACGACCGCTCCCTAATGCCTCACGCGATGTGCTGTCAAGCCCCTAAACATTTGCCTGGCATGCGGATTTTCTTTTCTGTTGACGTGCCGTTAGTGCCCTGATAACTTTCGCGTCGCCCCAAGCGGCTGAGTACGGTAAACCTGAGGATACCGAACGTCGAGTAGGTGGAAGGTGCGGCGCAAGCCGTGGCTGGAAACCGAAAAACGCATAGGGTACTTCAGGGTAAACAGGAAGGTCTCTTGGGGCATCTCTTTTCCACAGGGCGTGCACAGCCCCTCCCTCAATACGAAAATCCCCTCCTACGCGCTTCCGCGCAAGCTTTGTCCACAGCTTCCGCGTCGACTTTGACGCGCTGGCGCAACAGCCGCCGCAGGCCGTCCGCCAGGCGTGCCACGGGTTGGGCGTCCTCGTAGTGAAGCCAGTGGTAGGCGATCGGCTCCGACCAGGGCTTGCCCTGCGCCAGGTACAGGCGGCGGTGGCTGTCGAGGACGATCAGCTCGACCTGGCGGAGAAGGCTGGCGTCGCCGGCGGTGAGCTCCGTGAATTCCTGACGCGCCATCCAGGCGAGGAGGTTCTGAAGTCGGGGTCCGGCTTCTACCTCACAACCTCAGGAGTAGCCGTGTCGAGCTCGATGACGCTCGTTTTCAACGCACATATGAAAGGAAGGTTGCGGTACAGCTCGCGGTAGTCGAGCCCGTAGCCGACGACGTAGTCGTTGGGGATCTGGAAACCGACGTAGCGCACGGGCACCTCGACCAGGCGCCGGCCGGGGCGATCCAGCAGGGTCACGATCTCGATCGAGGCGGGGCGGCGTTCTCGCAGCTCGCCCAGGAGGTAGTCGAGGGTCAGGCCGGTGTTGACGATGTCCTCGACCAGCAGCACGTGCCGGTCCTCGATCGGATAGTCGATGTCGCGCGCGATGCGCACTCGTTCGCGTGGCTGGGCGCCGGCGTAGCGCTTGAGGTCGAGGTAATCGATGACGAAGGGGACCTTGACCTGGCGTGCCAGGTCGGCGAGAAAGAACGTGACCCCCTTGAGGATGCCGACCACGACGATGGAGCGCCCGCGGTAGTCGCGGGAGATCTTCCGGCCGAGCGCCCTGACGCGGGTCTCGAGCTCAACCGGCGAGATGAGGATGTTGCCGATGTCCTGCTTCCGGAGGTTCTGAACCTCGAGCGCTCCGTAGCCTGCCTTGGCGAGCAGCTGCTGGTAGTCCTTGCGGTAAAGCAGGCGCACGTTGACGTCGGGATGGACCTCGCGAAGCATCCGCAGCTTGCGGTTCTTCGGCGTCACGAGCGACTGCTTCATGGTCGTCAACTCGACGTAGAGGTCGTGCTCCGGCAGGTAGAAGTCGGGCGTGAACATCTCCGATACGCGCGTGCCATCCCAAGCGATCGGGAACGACACCGGCTCGTAGACCCAGCGGATGCGGTAGTAGTCGAGGAAGCGCGCGAACTCCTGCTCGGATGGGTGCGCGAATTCGATGCGCGAATGCGCCGGGCCCGATCGCCGGACGAGGCGCGATCGCTGCCTGACGGGGCGGCGCCATTTTTCTGGGACGGGAAGGTGGACAGACGACGCCAAGGAAACGCCGAGATTGTACGCTCACGCCACCAGGGCCATGAGCACACCGGCGCAGAGGATGGTCGCCGAGCAGCTGCTGCCCAACGGCGTCAGCGATCCGCGCGTCATCGAAGTGATGTCGGAGATTCCGCGCGAGGAGTTCCTCTCCAGCCGTGTGCGCCGCCATGCCTACGAGAACCGGGCCCTGGCCATCGACTGCGGCCAGACCATCTCCCAGCCGCTCGTCGTCGCGCTCATGACCCAGGCGCTCGCACCGATGCCGGAGGACCGTGCGCTCGAGGTCGGCACTGGGTCGGGCTACCAGGCCGCGGTCCTGAGCCGACTCGTGCGGCACGTGATCACCCTCGAGCTCGAGCCTTCGCTGGCGGAGCGCGCGTCGGAGACACTCTCGCGGCTCGGCTACTCCAACGTCGAGGTGGCCGTCGCCGACGGCACGTTCGGCTGGCCCGCCTACGCGCCTTACGACATCATCCTCGTCGCGGCCGCCTCACCCGATGTGCCGCCCGCGCTGGTCGACCAGCTGGCCCCCGACGGGCGGCTGGTGATCCCGCTCGGAAGATCTTCCGACGAGCACCAGGACCTGCGCGTGTATCAACGTCGCGGTGAGGCCATGGCGTGGAGGTCGCTGTTCCCGGTGCGCTTCGTCCCCCTACGGTGAGTGAGAGGGCGTTGGCGTCGCGCGGCCCGGCGGGGGCGAGGCTCCGCCTGCCGGCGCGGGCGCCGTGCCTGTGATCTGCTGCAGCTGCTGGAGAAGGTCGCCCACGATCTTCATCTCACTCGCGAAGCCCGCGAAGTCGCCGCTCTTCAAGTCCGTGTATGCGGCCGCGTAATGGGCGTTGGCCTGGGTGACCAGGTCCGCGATCTTGGCAATCTGCGCCGGCGTGAGGGTGGTGGTCGGCGTTGTCGGGGGCGGTGCGGTCGAAGTGCCCACCAGCTGGTCCTTCTTGAGCTCGGGGATGCTCGAGCCTGAGGTGGCCTTGAGGTAGATCGGCTCGAAGTACAGGAACGAGTCGCCGATCGGCACCACCAGCAGGTTGCCCTGCTGAACATTCGATCCGTTGCTGTGGAAGAGCGTGAAGTCTCGGGATATCACCGGGTCTTGATTGATCAGGTTGGCCACCTGCTGCGGGCCGAATATCACCTTGTCCTTGGGGAGGACGTACGACACGTACTGCCCGTACTGGGCCCCGTCGCTGCGGGCCGCCATCCACGACACGAGGTTGTTCTTGCCGTGCGGGGTGAAGGGCATGATGAGCAGGAACTCCGGGTTCTGCTCACCCGGCAGGCGGAAGAGCACGTAGTAAGGAGACACAGGCGTCGGCAGTGCGCCGGGCGACGCCTGCGCCGTCGGGATGTCCCACACGTCCTCGCGAGCGAAGAACACCTTGGGGTCGGTGATGTGATAGGTGGCGTAGATGCCGACCTGGGTGTTGAACAGGTCCACGGGCACGCGAATGTGGGCTCGCAGCCCGGGGGGCATCGCGTCGATCGAGGTGAAGAGGGTTGGGAAGGTGGCCTGGTAGGCGCTGATGATCGGGTCCTTGGGATCGACCACGTAGAAAACCGCGGTGCCTTCATACGCATCGATCACGACCTTGACCGAGTTGCGGATGTAGTTGATCTTCCCGTTCTGGAAGGGCACGGCTTGCGAATAGGGGTATGTGGCCCCGGTCGTATACGCGTCGACGATCCAGTAGATGCGCCCATCGACGACGACCACGTACGGCTGGGAGTCGAAGCTGAGGAAAGGCGCCAGCTCGCCCACGCGATCGATGATCTGCCGCCGGTAGAGCATCAGCGTCTTGTCGGTGACCTGGCCCGAGACGAGCAGGTTGAAATCGCCCAGCTTGAGCGACCAGAGGGCTCGGTTCACCGCCGTCATCGGAACCCCATGCGTGCCGGTGTACGACGTGTAGACGTCGGGAGATGACGGATAGTCGAACTCACGATTGGTGTTGGGCGCCAGCGCGTAACCGGTCGTGACCTCCCCGAAGTAGATGGCCGGCTGGGTGATCGTCAGCTGGCCATGGGGCGGGATGTCGCCGACCACGTAAACGGGCAGTCCCTGGCTGTCGACCGCATTCACGGGGCTGGCGGCGACCCCATATCCGTGTGTGTACTGGAGGTGCTGGTTGACCCAGTTCTTGGCGGCGTCGGGCAGCTTGTTGAAATCGAACTCCCGCGCGCTGATCTCCAGAGACGTGGGCTGGTTGTTGATGGCGTATCGGTCGATGCCGATGTCGTAGAACGTGTAGTAGGTGCGGATCGTCTGCTGCTGCTCGTAGGTGTCCTTGAGCGGGGGAAAATCCCACAGCCGAAGGTTGTTGACCGTGACCTGGTCGTTCTGCACGTTGGCCAGCGTCAGCGGCTTGTCGCCTGTGAAGTTGCTCACGGTCACGTTCGACAGCCCATACGCTGCACGGGTGCCGGCGATCTCACGGTTGATGTACGGAAGCTCGTACGTCTGCGCGTTCGGGGTCGTGAAGGCCGTCTGGACGACCGCGGGATAGATCTGGCCGATCAGGAGTAGCGCTACCCAGACCAGCGCCGCCGTCACCGGCAGCCAGAGCCGTCGCAGCCACACGTTGACGAGGAGGGCTCCGGCGAGGACGACCGCGGCGCCCGACAGGAACGTCACGATGGGCAGCCTGGCGTTGACGTCTGTGTAGGCCGCGCCCCAGACGACGTCGCTGTTGTGCGCATACAGGAGGTCGTAACGGCCGAGCCACATCCAGGCCGCGAGCACGAGCGCGAAGGCCGCCATCAGCGCCGACAGGTGCGCGATGGCCCCGGGGCTCAGGTTGAGGTCGAAGGAATCGCCGCGCCATGCATATACGAAGCCGACCAGCAGCGCGGTCAGGAATCCCAGGCCCAGCGCCCAGTTGACGACCGAATGCAGGAACGGCAGCGTCAGCAGGTAGAAGGAGATGTCCTGCCCAAGCACCGGGTCTGTGATTCCGGTCGGCTTGGCGTGCTGGAACATGGCCAGGTTCTGCCATTGGGTGCCCGCTCCACCTGACAGGACCAACGCCACCAGGGCCGCTCCACCCAGGGCTGCCCCCGCGGTCGCGCCGCGAATGCTCGAGCGCCGGATCCCGACAGCTCGCAAGCTCGGTCCGGCGCGCACGCGCAGCGCGATGATCACGTTGACGACCAGGTAGATGAAAGCGAGCGCGAAGCCGCCGATGAGGAGGGCGACTTGCAAAGAAAAGCGAGTCGTGAAAACGTCTTTGAAGCCGAGCGAGTCGTACCACTGCAGCTCCGTGAAGAACCACACGATCGGGCTCGCGATGAAGAAGATCAGGAGCGCCAGGCCGAAAAGCCCAAGGCCGACCCAGAAGCGCCGAGGCGGGCGCGGGATCCGGATCTCTCGCGCCTCGAACGGACCGCCGCGCTCGAACGGATCAAAGGGCCGGTACCGGCGGGTCATCTACCCGGAAGCTTAGATCGAACCTAAAGCTCGGTCGTCGGGGGTGAAGTCCGGGTCGGCTTCGAGTGGCGGGTGGGCGAGGTGCCAGCTCACGGTGGCGCGGAGCGTCTCGACCGGGTCGGACGTGGTCCAGCCGAGCAACGCGCGGGCGCGGCGGGCGGTGGCGGCGATGTGTTGCGACACCGCGCCCGTCTGTTTGAGGTCTTCGGGCAGCATCTCGTCCGCGACCCTCACCAACTCGGCCGTGGAGCCGGCCGCCTCGAGGATCATGCGAGACCACATCGTCATCGAGTGGGTGCGGTCTTCGCAGAGATTGAGCGCCATGCCGGCGGTCGATGCGGATTCCAACGCCAGCCGGGCCCCGCGCGCGATGTCGCCCACGTAGCCGCGGCACGCAAGCCATGTGCCGGCGCCAAAGGGGATGCGCGGACGCCCGGCGCGTACACGCCGCAGGATGAACTCTTCGCGGAGTTGATAGTCCCTGGGTCCGTAGACCATCGGCAGGCGCAGCGAGGTGGCGCCGCCTGGCAGGTAAACGTCTTCGACGTCGAGCTTGTCGTAGTCGTAGCGGTCGGGACTCTTGTCGCGGTAAGGGTACCGCTCCGACCGCACGGGTGAGTCCTCGTCCAGCGGCACGGGGTCTGTCTCCTGCCCTTCGATGGCGGCGCCGAACGCTCGATACACGTCCATGCTCGAGATCACGACCAGCCGGATGCCGGCCGGCAGCGCGGCCAGCGCGGTCTCTGCGTCGGCGCGGGTGAGCGCCCTGCAGTCGATCGCCGCGCCCGGCTCGAATGCGGCCAGCTCCTGGCGGTGGGCGGTCAGCGCCGAGCGGTCGCAGTGGAGATGTGAAATGGACGGCATGTCATCCGGCTCGAGGTTGCCGCGATGAACCACGAGGATGTCGTGGCCGGCCCGCACCAGCTCCTCAACGATGGCGCGCCCGATGAATCGGGTGCCGCCTAAAACGACAATCCTCACGCGACGGGTTTGGCCACGGCCGGGTTCTTCTCCACGATCAGGTCGATGAGCCCCCATTCCTTGGCCTGGTCCGGCGTCATGAAGAAGTCACGCTCCATCGCCCGCTCGACGTCCTCCAGCTCTCGGTGGCAGTGCTTCGCATAGATACGGGCCACCTGTTCCCGCTGGCGAAGGAGCTCCTGGGCGTGGATCTGGATGTCGGTCGCCTGACCCTGCATACCCTGAATGAAGGGTTGGTGGACAAGTATCTGGGCGTGTGGCAAAGACATCCGCATCCCAGGGTCGCCGCCTGCGAGCAGGATCGATCCCCCGCTCGCGGCCATCCCGGTGCAGAGCGTGGCCACCTTGGGTCCCACGTACTGCATGGCGTCGTAGATCGAAAGCGCCGCGGTCAGCGAGCCGCCGGGGCTGTTGATGTACAGCTGGATGTCGCGGTCAGGCGTTTCGTTTTCGAGAAACAGCAGCTGGGCCGTGACCGTCGTCGCCATGTCGTCGTCGATGACGCCGCGCAGGAAAACCACACCGTCCTTCAGCAGCCGCGAGTAGATGTCGTAGGCGCGCTCACCGCGCCCGTCGTTGGTGATCACGGTCGGGATCAGGTGCATTCGATTACCTCCTTGGTTCGAAACCGATTCGGGGTCGGGCCTTGGGTGGCGGGTTGGCCATCGCGAGATACGCGCTGAAGTCGGCGACGCTGCGCAGCGCCTCGAGGGGCATGCCCGCGGTCGCGAGCCGGAGCTTGGCCGGCGGGTCCTCGGGCCAAGCTGGGCGCTCGGAGTCGGCGCCGAGCAGCCGGGCGAGCTCGGCGTAGAGGTCGGCCGGCCGCACGCCGAGCGCGTGGGCCACCGCCAGCAGCCGTTCCGTGGACACCTCCTTGCGGCCCCTTTCCACCTCGGACAGGTGCGCCGGAGAGAGGCCGGCCTCCGCCGCCACCTCGGTGAGGGTCCGGTGGACAGCCTCCCGGCGCTGGCGCAGCACCGAGCCTAGGGCGGCTCTGACCACGTCGGCGGATTCGCTGTAGGCGAACGGCATTCTTCTGTGGCGAAGCATACGCTCCAAAGCAAACGTTTTGTGCCAGGCAATGGTTTGGCCGCGGCACATCGGCGAGCAGCAATAGGCGAGGGTGATGCATCGTTAGATTCGATCAGAGGTGGCACGGCTGATGCCCGTGGATTACCGGGGCTACTTGCGAGCCCTCTTGAGGCTGGCGCTGGTGGCGGTCACGTACTGGATCGCCGCTCGCCTGAGCTTGACGCTGGCCCTCGTGCACGGCCAGGTGACGCCCATCTGGCCGCCGACGGGGATCGCGCTGGTGGCGATCCTTGTCTTGGGCCGATCGGTCTGGCCCGCCATCTTTGCCGGCGCGCTGGCGGTCAACCTACCGATCGGGCCGTCCCCGCTGGGGGCGGTCTTCATCGCCACTGGTAACACGCTCGCGCCGCTGGTCGCGGCGGAGCTCCTGAGGCGGGTTGGTTTTCGACTCGAGCTCGACCGCTTGCGGGACGCGGCCGCGATCATCGGCCTCGGCGCCCTGGTGAGCATGTCGATCAGCGCGTCGCTGGGAACTTCGGTGCTGGTGCTATCCGGGACCGTGTCGCCATCTGACTTCTGGCCCACGTGGGCCGTCTGGTGGACGGGAGATGCGATGGGCGTTCTTCTCGTCGCTCCGTTTCTTTTGAGCCTGCTGCCAGGCTCATCAGGTCCAGCGTTGACGTTCCGCAGCGGGGCGGTGTTCGCCGGCCTGCTGGGCGGAATTGCCTTGGCGACGTGGGCTCTCTTCCAGACTCCGTTGCACCTGGAGTACCTGGTCTTCCCGTTGATCATGGTGGCGGCCTGGCGCTACCGTTTGCGAGGCGCAGCTCCGGCCGCACTCATGGCGTCGGGAGTTGCGATCTGGTCGGCGGTCCACGGAACCGGCCCCTTCGCCACGGGGACGCTGGCCCAGAAGATGATCACGCTGCAGGTCTTCAACGTGTGCGTGGCTCTAACTTCTTTTGTGCTCGCCACCTTCGTCACCACACGTGAGCGTCAAGAAGAGATGACGCGACTCTACGCGGCCAGCAAGGCAGCCAGCGAGGCGAAGAGCGCGTTTCTGAACATGGCCGCGCACGAGCTCCGAACGCCGATCACCGTGTTGGCCGGATACCTGTCGATGATGGGTGACGGATCGCTTGGCCGTGCGCCAGATTCGTGGGCGGTGCCGCTACAAATTCTGAAAACAAAGACCGGCGAGATGAACAGAATCATGGAGAGTCTGGTCAAGGCGTCGCAGATCGACGCCAAGGTCACGCCGCTGAAGGGCCAGGTCATCGACCTTCGCAATGTCGTCGAAGACGCCGTGGTGCGCGCACGCCCGCGGGCGGACCTGCTGCACGCCGATATCTCCACCAAGCTGGCCATTGGTGTGCTGCCGGTTAATGCCGACAAAGAAGAGCTGGGTCGGGTGCTTGACAACTTGATCAACAACAGCCTTTCGTACTCAGCCCCGCCGGCTCGCCTTTTCATCGACGTGTCGAGGGACTCGGAGCGGGCACTGGTCCGTGTGAAGGACGACGGCGTCGGCATCCCCGAGGATCAGCGCGAGCAGGTCTTCGCACGTTTTTATCGGGGCGCGAACCCCGCGGTCGCCAAGGTCCCAGGCGTCGGGCTCGGCCTTTACATCAGCCGTCAGCTGGCGGAACACCACAGCGGGAGCCTGGTGCTCGAGAGCAGCACGCCCGAAGAGGGAACTGTCTTCACACTTGCAATCCCCCTCGTCGGTTCAGTGGCAGCCGGGCCTCCTGAACCGGCGGGCGGCTAGTCCTTCAGGTTGTTCGGGTCCAGGAGCTCCTGCTTCGGCCGCTCGATCCGCTGCCGGGACCGCATGATCTCTATGAGCTTCTTGCGGCCCTTGGGCGGTCCGATCATGATCGCCCCGACCAGCCGGTCGTCCTTGAAAAACAGCTTGCGGTAGAACTTCTCCTCGAAGCTGTACGTGCGCACGGATTCGAGGCCGGGCTGCACGTCTGGGGTCACGCCCATGACCGCCAGGGTCGATCCGAACATCGTGGTCGTGTAGGTCGGCACGTCGAAGAAGTCCTCGTCCCCGCCCGCCATGTTGCGGGCAGCCACCTTGCCATGCGCCTCCGCGTTGTCCCACGTCCCCATCTGGTTGTGGCGCTCGACCATGAGGTCGTAGAAGACCGCGATGTCGCCGGCCGCATAGACGTCCGGCGCCGACGTGCGCAGCTTGGCGTCGGTGACGATGCCCTTGTCGAGCTTGACCACCGAGTCGCGCACCGGCTCTGTGTAGTAGTCGAGCCCGACGCCGTAGGTGAGCACGTCGAACTCCACTCGCTTTCCGTTGACGGTCTCCGCGAGAAACCGCCCGTTGACGCGGCTGAACTTCTGGACCTCATCCGAACAAATGAACTCGACACCCTGCGCCTCGCCCATTTGACGGCACAGCTGCCCGCCTTCCTCGTCCAGCACGTAGCGGAGGAACCACGGCCCGCGCATGATCCAGGTGAGCTTTGCCTTCTTGCGATAGCTCACGCCCTCGGCGAGCTCGTATCCGATGAAGCTGCCGCCCATCACGAGCACCCGCTCGGCCGCGTCGGCTTTCTCGATGATGGCGTCGGTATCGTCCAGCGTCTGGAAGCCGATGGTCTGTGAGACCTCGTCCGAGCCCGGCCACGGCGGCGGCTTGGGACGGCCGCCGGTGGCGATGAGAAGCGCGTCGTAGTCAAACTCCTGGTCTCGGTTCGTGCGCACGACCTTCCGCGCGAAATCGACCTCTGTAGCCCACGTTTCGAAATGGATGTCGAGGTTCTGCCTGGTGTAGTCCTCGGCAGTGCGCATGAAGACCTTTTCCCTGCGCACCTGGCCGCGCAGGTATCGCGGGAGCGCGACGCGGTTGTAGAGAGGGTGGCGTTCGGCGGCGATCATCGCGATCGACGCATCGGCATCGAGCTTGCGCAGCTCTT
>WNFO01010591.1_pt1 | contig 12714 bp, 12 predicted proteins | sample 5400251 | NCBI WGS metagenome assembly WNFO01 (sample SAMN13153354, study PRJNA577476) | soil metagenome | isolation source: 100 cm saprolite under Madrone tree | place: USA:California | collected 2016-06-14
CCGCCGGTCATGGCGGCTTCGAAGCCCCGCCAATGGGCCGCCCGCAGATGGTCGGGGATGATCAGGTCTAGCTTCTGACCGAGCGCCTCCGCGGCGCTGTAGCCGAACAGGGCGGCGGCGGCATGGTTCCACCGCATGATCGTTCCCGTAGCGTCGGCAAAGATAACGGCATCGGCGATCTGTTCGAGGATCGCTTCAGCCAGCGAAGCCGCGTCTTCCACAAGCTCACTGCTTCTGTGAAATACTGCTCTGCGGGTTGAGATTGCCGATGTGGCCGCTCTCCGTCCCCGCGGTCGGATCGATCGCGCAATTGATCAGGGCCGGTTTCCCCGAAGCGAGCGCCTCGGTGAGCGCCTTCGCGAGCCCCTGCGGTTCGGCGGCATAGTAACCGACACCGCCGAAGGCTTCGCTCACCTTTTCGTAGCGCGCTTCTTTCATCAGGACCGTTGGCGCGGGGTCGGTGCCACCACCACGGTTGACGTCGTCGCCGCGATAGACTCCGCCGTTGTTGAAGACGACGGTGACGATCGGCAGCTGATAGCGGCAGATGGTTTCGACCTCCATGCCGCTGAAGCCGAAGGCGCTGTCACCTTCGATGGCCACGACCGGCTTGCCGCTGACGACGGCCGCGCCGATGGCGTAGCCCATGCCGATGCCCATAACGCCCCAGGTGCCGCTATCGAGGCGTTTGCGCGGCATGCGCATGTCGATGACGTTGCGGGCGATGTCCAGCGTGTTTGCCCCCTCGTTGACGAGATAGACGTCCGGTTTATCGGCGAGCACGCCTTTGATGACGCCGAGGGCACTGTAGAAATCCATCGGGTCGGGGTTGGCGGCGAGGTGGGCCGCCATGCGGTCTCTGTTGTGCTGCTTGTGCTGGGCGAGGTCATCGAGCCAAGCGGCACGAGGCCGGATCTGGCCGGGCTTGAGCCTGGCCAGCAGGGCCGAAACGGAAGAGGCGATATCCCCGACCACCGGCGCGGCGACGGCACGATTGCTGTCCATCTCCGTCGGCACGATATCCAGCTGGACGAATTGCGCCGTCGGCGACCATTGCGGGCTCTTACCGTGGCCCAGCAGCCAGTTGAGCCGCGCGCCGATCAACATCACCACATCGGCCTGCGCCAGTGCATGAGATCGGGCCGCCGCCGCCGATTGCGGATGGTCGTCGGGCAACAGGCCCTTGGCCATGGACATGGGCAGGAAAGGGATCCCGGTCTCTTCGACGAAGGCGCGAATGTCCGCGTCCGCTTGCGCGTACGCCGCACCCTTGCCGAGGATGATGAGCGGCCGCTCGGCTTTGGCGAGCACCTCCAGGGCGCGCTGGACTGATTCCGGAGCAGGAAGCTGCCGCGGTGCAGCGTCGACCACGCGGACGAGCGAACGGGCTCCCGTCTCGGCGTGGAGGGTGGCACCCAGAACATTGGCCGGGAGATCGAAGTACACGCCGCCAGGACGACCCGAGACGGCGGCGCGGATTGCGCGCGCCAGACCGATGCCGATGTCCTCGGCCCGATCGACCCGGTACGCTGCCTTTGCGTACGGCTTGGCCGCGTTCATCTGGTCGAGTTCCTCATAGTCGCCCTGCTGCAGATCGACGATCGCGCGATCGCTCGACCCGCTGATCTGGATCATGGGGAACCCGTTCGTGGTGGCGTTGGCCAGGGCCACCATACCGTTGAGAAAACCGGGAGCAGAGACGGTCAGGCAGATGCCCGGTCTCTGCGTCAGATAGCCGGCGATCGCCGCCGCGTTGCCGGCGGATTGTTCATGGCGGAAGCCGATGTAGCGAATGCCTTTGGCCTGAGCCAACCGCGCCAGGTCGGTCACCGGAATGCCGGCCACACCGTAAATGGTGTCGACACCATTGAGCTTCATGGCATCGACGACCATGTTGAACCCGTTCGTTATGCCGGGGGCGTTCGCCTCTGTTGCCATGGGAAGCCTTCCTACGCAGACTGCCGGATGTCGCGATGCCCTCGACTCGAGCCGGACGATCCGACGACGTTCTTACTGTGCAGTTTGGCGATCTGTTCTCGGCTGTAGCCGAGCTCCGTCAGCACTTCGTCGGTGTGCTCGCCCAGCAGCGGGGCTCCGGTGATCTCGGGCGTGAAGCCGGAGAACTTGATCGGGCTGCCGACCGTGAGATAGCTGCCGCGCCTCTCCTGCTGCACCTCGACCACGCTGCCGCTGGCGCGCAGGGCCGGATCGTAAGCAATTTCCTTCATGGAAAGGACCGGCGCGCACGGCACCTCGAACTTGCGTAGGATATCGACGGCCTCGACCTTCGTCTTGTCGGCCAGCCACTTCTCGATCTCCGCAAAGATATCGAAGACGTGCGGCTGGCGCGCGCGAGCGGTGGCGTATGCGGGATCCTTCGCCCATTCCGGCTTACCGATCGCCTCGCAGGTTCGCTCCCAGTTCTGCTCCTGGATCGTGAAATAGATGTAGGCGTTCGGGTCGGTTTGCCAGCCCTTGCACTTGAGTATCCAGCCCGGTTGCCCGCCACCGCCGGCATTGCCGCCGCGAGGAACCGCGTCGCCAAACTTTCCGTTGGGATACTGCGGATATTCTTCGAGGTAGCCGACATGCTCGAGGCGTTCCTGGTCCCTTAGCTTCACGCGGCACAGATTCAGCACCGCATCTTGCATCGACACAGCCACTTTCTGTCCTTTGCCGGTATTCGCCCGACCGATCAATGCGGTCAGGATGCCGATCGCGAGATGCATGCCGGTGTTGCTGTCGCCGAGTGCGGCTCCGCTGACGGTCGGCGGACCGTCCCAAAAGCCGGTCGTCGAGGCGGCGCCGCCCGCGCACTGGGCCACGTTTTCATACACCTTGAGATCCGCATAGGGCGAGCCTTCGCTGAAGCCCTTGACCGAGCCGAAGATTATCCGCGGGTTGAGTTCCTGAATGCGCTCCCAGGTGAACCCCATCCTGTCCATCGCGCCCGGCGCGAAGTTCTCGACCAACACGTCGGCGTCGCGGATCAGCGTCTCCAGGATCGCCTTGCCTTCGGGCGTCTTGGTGTCCAGCTCCAGAGACCTCTTGTTGCTGTTGAGCATCGTGAAATACAGCGCGTCCAGATTGGGGACGTCACGCAGCTGATTGCGCGTGACGTCGCCAACGCCCGGCCGCTCGACCTTCAATACATCGGCGCCGAACCACGCCAGCAACTGCGTACACGCTGGTCCAGCCTGCACGCCGGTGAAGTCGATGACTTTGATTCCTTCGAGTGGCAGCTTCATGATCAAACCCTCCTCATTGCTCGTCAATCAAAGATGCGGACCGTGCCCGGCGCGACGAAGAACACGAGTACGCCGATCGGTGAAGGTCGAAGGCGGCTCCGAGTCGCAGCAGACGCAAGCGCCGTGCCGACGCCCGCGTGAGGAGCTCGACCGATCGTGTCAGGCACACGAACCAGCAGGGTCGCCGGCCCCGGAGCGCGCAGGTGTCGATGTTTCGGCAGCGTGCCGGCCGATCGGCAGGAGTCACCGATCCTGCTCGTCGCCGGGCCGGCTCACGGGTTCCCACTCGATGACACCCAGCGCGAGGTGAAGGCGATGCTCGAGGACGGTACCGGCTAATGCTTCGCGCAGGTCGGTTCGCGCATGTACGCGCTTCGTCTGCCCCGACCGGACGGTTGCGGCGCACGCCCCACGGCGGCGACCCAACCATCACAGTGGCACCTCGGCCGACGGCGGATATCCCTACAAGGGAAGCTCGGACGAGGACGGATAGCCGTGCTGCTTGCGTCCCACCGCGCCGTCGTACCGCTTCGTCGACTTGTACAGCTCGAGGTGCCCGTCGGCGGCGAACGCGGCGCAGCGCTCGCGCAGCGCCTGCATGTCCGCGGGCGGCATCGGCGTGAAGCCGCGCGCGACGGCGAGGTTCTGGCGCAGCACGGCCAGCGAGTCGATGCCGCTGATGGTCGTCGCGACGGGCAGGCTCATGGCGTAGCGCAGCGCCTCCTCCGCGGTGACGACACCGTGCAGGATCGGCTGGCCGTCACCCCCGAGGCTCTTCATGCCGAGCACCGCGATGCCGCGTCGCTCGAGCTCCGGGAGGACCTGCTGCTCGAAGCTTCGATACGTCCCGTCGAAGCAGTTGAGCGGCATCTGCACGGTGTCGAACGGATAGTCGTGCGCCAGCATCTTCAGGTGGATTGCCGGGCTCTTGTGGCCGGTGAAACCGACGAAGCGGACCTTCCCCTCCTTCTTCGCCTGGTCGAGGGCCTCGATGACGCCGCCCTTGGCGAAGTGGAGGTCCGGGTCGTTCTCGTAGATGACTTCGTGGACCTGCCAGAGATCCAGGTGATCCGTCCTGAGGCGCTTCAGCGATTCCTCGAGCTGCCGCATGGCGGTCTTCCGGTCCCGTCCGTGGGTGCAGACCTTGGTCATCAGGAAGACCTCGTCTCGCCGACCCTGCAGCGCTTGCCCCATCCATTCCTCGCTGCGGCCCCCGTTGTACTCCCAGGCGTTGTCGAAGAACCGCACGCCGGCGTCGACGGCTTCGTGGACGAGACGGATCGCCGCCGTCGCGGTGGCGACGGTACCGAGGTGGTAGCCTCCGAGCCCGAGGATCGCCTTGAGGAGTCGCCGCCGATCCGGGTCCGCGACCGCGTCGGCTCGCCGTCGCTGTCCTGCGTGCCTTGCCATCGCGCGGCTACTTCGCCTCCCATGTCCCGGTGCCCTTCTCCAGCATGGCCTTCACCTCTCGCTGGGTGGGATCGATCGGGAAGCCGTGCGGCAGCCGGGTCACCGGGTTATCGTAGCGGAGCGAAACCTTGTAGGGCTCGTACCGGCCGTCGGCGGCCGTCGCCGCGCAGCGCGCCCGCAGCGCATCCATCTCGCCGTCGGTCATCGGGTGGAAGCCGCGCGCGATGCGCAGGTTCTGATGCAGGACATCGAGCGAATCCATCCCGCAGATGGTCACCGCAACGGGCAGACTCATCGCATAGCGCAGCAGCTCCTCGGCGGTGACGACGCGATTCTTCACGGCCCACGCGGTCCCCCCCATGCTCTTCATGCCGAGCGCCGCCATTCCCCGCCGGTTGACCTCCGGCAACACCTGCTGCTCGAAGCTGTGAAAGCTCGCGTCGAACGGATTGAGGGGCATCTGCACGGTATCGAACGGGTACCCGAGCTCGAGCATCTTCAGGTGGAAGGCCGGGTCCTTGTGGCCGGTGAAGCCGACGAAGCGCGTCTTTCCCTGCTTCTTCGCCTGATCGAAGGCCTCCAGCACGCCTTCCGCGGCGTACGCCAGCTCGGGATCGTTGTCGTAGACGATGCCGTGGATCTGCCAGAGGTCGAGATGGTCGGTCCCTAGTCGTCGGAGCGATTCCTCGAGCATCCGGAGCGCGAGGCGCCCGCTCCTCCCGTGGGTGCAGACCTTCGTCATCAGGAAGACCTGGTCGCGACGACCCTGGAGTGCCTGCCCCAGCCAGTTCTCGGTCTTGCCGTTGTAGTACTCCCAGCAGTTGTCGAAGAACGTGATGCCGGCATCCACGGCCTGGTGGACGAGCCGGATCGCGTCGTCGACGGTTGGAAGGTCGCCGAGGTGATGACCGCCGACACCGATGGCCGAGACGTGGACCCCGGTCCGACCGAGCGCTCGTCGCGGGATTTCGCCCGGGCCGGCTCCTTCTCCGCGCGTCGCTGCCGGGGCACCCGGCGCGGCCGCGCCGGCACCGAGGCCGACGGCGGCGCCGAGCATCCCCACGCTCTGCAGGAACTGACGGCGGTTGGGTTCCGGACCGTGCATCGCGCTCGAGTCAGAGCCGACGCCAGGCCGGCTTGCTCGGGTCGACGAGCTTCAGCTCGACCGGCGCAATTCCGAAGAGCGCGATCACGGTCGGACCCGTGGCGCTCTTCTGGACGCCGTCATAGTGCGGCGTCCGGGCGACGCGCCGGACGAATCCGCCGGCAGGAACCGGGACCGTAGCCTCCGGGTCGAAGTCCGCACCGCTGTTCACCCACCATGTACCGGACAGCACCAGCGAGAGTCGATCGGTTGCGTACGAATGGGGAGCGCTGAAGTAGCCGGGATACCACTTCATCAGGACGAGGGATCACGGAGGCGCTGAGGAAGTTGCCGCTCAGCTTGACGAGGTTCGCGGCCTTGGGCTGATCCCCGATGGGGAACGTCTTCTGCCCCATCGCCTCGAAGAGAGGCAGACAGGCGTCGACGGCGTCCGGCGCGCCGGCGGCAACGATGAACAGCTTGGCCGCCGCTGCCATCTCGGGCCGCCCGAAGACCGGTGCGGCGACGAAACGCTGGCCGGCGTTCGCGTGCGCTGCGGTGAGCCGTTCCGATAGTGCGACGCTGATCGTGCTCATCGAGACGTGGATTGCGCCCTTGCCCAGACTGCCGATCACGCCTTTCTCGCCGAACACCGCGCCCTCGACGGCGCCATCGTCCGCCAGCATGGTCACGACGGCATCGCCTCCGCAGGCATCCGCCACTCCAGCTGCGGCGCGCGCACCCTGCGCGACCAGGCCTTGCGCCTTGCCGGGCGTGCGATTGTAGACGGTGACCTCGTGGCCGGCGCGGAGCAGGTTCGCCGCCATTCCGGTCCCCATGTGCCCGAGCCCGATGAATCCAACCTTCATGACCTACCTCACGTTGCCTCGTTTGGGATGCACCATCCGCGCCAGGGTCGCCAGCAGGTGGCACGGCACGCGCGGGTCCGGTGCTGCCGAATCCTCGGCACGTATGTCGACGAGTCGGCAGACCTCCCCGTTCGCTCCGTGGTCTTGAACGCGGGTCCTGTCTAAGAGCCCGAGGCCGCTCCTTCGGAACCCTGCGTGCGTCTGGCATCGAACTTGCGTTCGGCTCCAAGGCGGAGGGCACGGCAATGGTACGGAACGTCACGCTCCTCGATCTCGTGAATGCGGTCGCCGAGCACGCGCGCTCGGAGGCCGAGGTGATCGCCACCATCGTCTGGATGGTGAACCGGGGCCACGTGCGTCTCTGTGGGACGTTCAAAGGGGCGCGGTTCGATCTGACCACCCTCACCGCCTGAACCGCGGACGGAACAGCCATGTCGATCCTTCCAGGGACGCGCTGCCGCTTGGTGCGCGCGATCACGCTGCCGGGCGGCATCATTCGACGAGCCACGCCGGGGACTCTGGTCTCGCTGCGCGAGAACCTCGGCCGCAAGCTCTTCACCGTGCGCTTCGACGGCGGCCAGCAGCTCATCGTCTTCGCCCACGAGATCGAGTTCGCGAGCGAGGAGCTCGCGGCGTAGCGAGCTACCGGGTCGAGAAGCCGCCGGAGCCGCCTCGTGAGCTTCCCGTCGGCGCCGTGGAGTCGAGGGATCGACACGGGTGCCGAGCCATCGACACGGGTCCTCTCAGAGACCGGGCTCGAGTGCCGCTGAGGGAGGGGAATCCGAGTCTCAGCGCCGGGCGTCGACCAGGGCGATACTGACCAGGCGCGCCGCCGCGAATCGGTCGCTGATGTCTCGCCAGTTCCACACGTTCCACGCCGCCTCGAAGAACTCGGCCTTCCGGTTCTCGTACTGGAGGTAGTACGCGTGCTCCCAAGCATCGAGCACCATCAGCGGGATGCCGGCCTGCGCAAGGTTGGACTGGTGGTCGTAGATCTGCGTGGTGAGCAAGCGGCGGCCGACCGGCTCCCAGATGAGGGCGGCCCAACCGGAACCCATGATCGTCGACGCAGCCTGTGTGAGCTGGCGCTTGAAGACGTCGAAGCTGCGGAAATACTCGACGATGGCTTCCGAGAGGGGCCCTTCCGGCCTCGCCGCGCCCTTGGGTGCGAGGTTCTGCCAGAACAGCGAATGGAGAATGTGCCCGGAGAGGTTGAAGGCCAGCGCGCGTTCGAGCGCGGCCAGGCGCGTGAAATCGTCCTTCATGCGCGCCTCGTCGAGCTGCTCGAGCGCGTCGTTGGCCCCTTTCACGTAGCCGGCGTGGTGTTTGTCGTGGTGCAACTCCATGATGTGGCCCGATACGTACGGCTCGAGGGCGCTGTAGTCGTAGCGCAGATCAGGCAGGGCATACTTGTTCGTCATGTCCTTGACCCGTGGCAATAACCGTGCCATCGCGCACACGTAACGCGGAGCGTGAGCACGATGTTGCCGGGAGGTCGGCTGCCGATCCGGGCAGCGTCATGATTCGCGACGGACCTCGTCCTTGCGCAAGCGAACGTCGACGGCGGTGAAAAGGGAACGACCGGTCGAGCGGCAGCTGTAGACTGATGAACCCGGAATCGGCTTGGGCGCAGCGGGACAGCATGAGCACGAGCTCGGTGATCCGGCCCGCCGAGTTCAACGGCATGAGCGCGGGGAGCGGGGTCTCCAAGGGACGCGGGCCTTAGATAGGTAGCGGCGCAGCTGGTGGGCCGGCGTCAGGTGGGGCGGACTGCCAGCCGGACAAAGAGCAGCGAGGCGATCGAGGAAGACGGGACGCGACGCTGTCGCCATCTCGGCACGCGCCGAGATGTCGGCAGCGGAAGCGTCGTGCCGACCCGGCTCGAGGTGACATTCCCATCTGGCACGGCGCCTGCAGCTCCACGGCGATTCGACAAGAGGGGGATCTCATGAAAGCTCGGCTCAAAGAAGCGCAGAGGCAGCTGGTCCTGCTCGGCGCAATCGTCACCTGCGGGATTGCGACGGCCGCACCGGCAGCGTCCGCGGCGACGTTCTCGGCCCGGGAGACGCATCGCGGGTTGCTCATCGACCGAGCCGACGGCACGACGGGCAGGCTCGTCACCAACGGCTGGTTCCGGCATCCCGGCGAGCCCGGGCTCGTCTACCGGGAAGGTAGCGCGACGGTCGCTGGCGTCTGGGAGAGCGGCCCTGATGTCGCCGTGGTGCGCAGCGGTACGAGCGAGAAGGCGCCCGTCATCGGCCGCATCGTCCCCTCCTGGAACGACGGCAAGCTCAGGCTCACGATCGAGCCCGCGGGCGGCGCCGCGGTGCAGACGACGGTGTTCGAGCGCGTGTCCGGCGGCGGGGCCGCCGCGCTCGACCGCGGCACGAAGACCCGGATTGCGCTCCAGGGAACCTACCGCGCCACTCTCCACGCCACCGGGGGCGGGGACGCGGGATGGCTGAATGTCGACATCGACCCCGAAGGGGCGACCCGGTTCTCGGGCGACCTCCCGCCCGCCATTCCGCCGGCGCTGGCAGCCGCGGCCGCAGCAGCGGTCGAGGGGGAGGTGGACTTCATCTACGGGAACGTCATCGACGTTGCCCCATTGCGTCGCTGAACCCGGCGTCCGAGATCGTCTGCGAGAGGAGATGACATGCCGACGGTACGAATAGCGCGACTACTGGTGCTGCTCGCGACGACATTCGCGCTGGGTGGCTGCGCCGCGATGCGCCGGCACGAGGCGCGGGACACGGGAGACCTCCTCGTGGCGGCCGGGTTCACGACGAAGCCAGCCGACACGGCGGCGCGAGCGCAGCAGCTCCATGCGATGCCCCCGCTGAAACTGGTCTCGGAGTCGAAGGACGGCAACGTCGTCTACCGCTATGCCGACCCCTACAGCTGCGACTGCCTCTACGTCGGTGACCAGCAGGCGTACGCGGAGTACAAGCGCCTCGCCCTCCAGAAGCAGATCGCCGACGAGCGGCTCCAGGCCGCGGAGGCCGAGGAGAGCGCGGCCATCGACTGGGGCCTCTGGGAACCGGTGTGGTGGTGAGGCTGCATGCTGACCTTGACGGACATCAATCGAGCCCTGGACCGCCTCGGTGTGGAAGCTTTCATCCCGCGCACCCGGCGGCACCGCATCGTTCGCGTCGACGGGGTCATGCCGCCTGGAGCGTGGCCAGGGAACACATCTCAAGAACGTCGAGGTGGCGCGCGGCGGACACCTCGTGTTCTTGTCCAGCGCCAAGATATCGTCGATCGTTCGTCGAGAGCTCGAGTCGGTTGAGCCACCCAGTGCCGCCGGACCTCGATTCGCCTACGCCGCGTCGCGCTGTCCGCCGCGTGCGGCGAGGCTCGACGGGCCACATGGACACCTCCGCGACGCACTCGACCACCACCCACCGCTCCTTCTCGCACACAGCGGTGCGGTCGGGGATCAGTGACGCGGTGTGACCGTTGTCGCCCAAGCCGAGCAGGCGTCGCGTATCATGCGGTAGTTGCTCGCCGGGTCGTCCGATAGAACGCAGCGGCCCCGCGGGACGCTGCGAGCGATCGCGTTGCCCACCGATCGGAAGCAGAACCCCGGGGACCAATGCTGGATGGCTCCGCACGTCTAAAAGGGCGCGCGCCAACTGTCGAAGTGTCGGCGCATGTGCCGACATGTCGTCCTCCGTTCGGCGGCGGCAGTTTCCGCTTCCACGTCTCGCTCTTGAACGGGACGCTTCGGCGGGGGTCCCAACACCGTCGGCCACGTGGACGGCCCGCTGGCACGCGGGCTGCACCTGGCTGCCAGCGAGGAAGGACCGCGATGATCACCGCACTGGGAATAGTCGCGGGGTTCGTGCTGACGGCAACGCTCCTGACCGTCGCCACGGTCCTCGCCGCCTTCCAGCTCGGCCGCCTCGCGACGCGCGACGACGAACAACGCCAGGTCGAGGCCGCCGGCGCGCCGTGCAACCGGGGGCGCCGTGCGGCGGGGAGGCGCCGGTGTGCGCGATGAAACGCCCGAGGATCGTGGCTCTCCTTGCCCTTCTCGCGGCGTTGGGGGAAGTCCCGCTCCTCCACGCCCAGGCCCCGGAGGAGTGCCGGAGGCAGTGCTCGCTCGATCTGGTGGCTTGTCAGAACGCGTGCCTCGACAGTCGCGACTTCGACGGCTGCCTCGAGGAGTGCCACTCCGCCGAAGAGGACTGCCTGAGCGGCTGCCGTTGACGCATGATCCAGCTGACGGTCAATGGTCTCGTCCGACAGTTCGACGGTGATCCCGAGATGCCGCTCCTCTGGTACCTCCGCGACGAGCTGCGGCTGACGGGGACGAAGTACGGCTGTGGCATCGGGCTCTGCGGGGCGTGCACCGTGCACCTGAACGGCGCGGCGACGCGGAGCTGCGTGACGCCGATGAGCGGCGCGGCCGGGCGTGAGGTCGTAACCATCGAGGGCCTCAGCGCCGACGGCGATCATCCGGTCCAGCGGGCCTGGAAGACGGTGACCGTCCCCCAGTGCGGCTACTGCCAGCCGGGGCAGATGATGCAGGCGGCCGCGCTGCTCCGCGCGAAGCCGGCACTCACCGACGCCGATATCGACGATGCGATGCAGGGCAACATCTGCCGCTGCGGGACGTATCAGCGGATCCGCGCGGCCATCAAGCTCGCCGCCGGGGTCACATGACGAGCGTCGTTCTCGTCACACGTCGCGGCTTTCTCGGCACGATGCTCTCTGCTGGGGCCCTCGTGTTGTGCGCGCGCGTGCTCCCCGCCCGGGCGCTCCAGGCCGCCACCGGGAAGGACGACGCGACGGCCTGGTACCCGAGCGTCTACGTCGGCATCGAGCCGAGCGGGACGGTGATCATCGTCGCCCACCGCTCGGAGATGGGCACGGGCATCCGCACCGCGCTGCCGATGGTGGCGGCGGACGAGCTCGAGGCGGATTGGAAACGTGTCCGGATCGAACAGGCGATCGGCGATCCCAGGTACGGGGATCAGAACACCGACGGCTCGAAGTCGATGCGCGACTTCTATCAGGCACTGCGCGAGGCCGGCGCGACGGCGCGCCTGATGCTCGAGCGAGCGGCCGCCGGCCAATGGAACGTCCCACCGGAAGAATGTACCGCCCGCGACCACCGAGTCGTCCATGCCTCGACCGGCCGCACCCTCGGCTACGGCGAGCTCGCGACGCTGGCCGCCGCGCAGCCGGTGCCGACGACGGAGGACCTCCAGCTGAAGTTGCCCGGGCAGTTCCGATACGTCGGCACCGACGTGGCGATCGTCGACCTCGACGACATCTGCACCGGGAAGGCGGTCTACGGCATCGACGCGGAGATGCCGGGCATGGTGTACGCGTCGATCGCACGCTCGCCGGTTCTCGGCGGCACGCTCAAGTCATACGACGACACGGAAGCGCGGAAGGTCAGGGGCGTACAGCAGACCGTCGTCCTTCCGCCGGCGAAACCGCCGTACGCGTTCCAGGCGCTCGGCGGTGTCGCTGTCATCGCCGACGGCACGTGGGCGGCGATGCAGGGCCGGGAGAAGCTGAAGGTCGAATGGGAGCCTGGGGAGAACGCGACCTACGACTCGGACGCCTACAAGACATCCCTGTACGAGACCGCACGCAGCCCGCAGAAGGTCGTGCGAAACGTCGGCGACGTCGACGCGGAGTTCGCGCGCGGGGGCAAGACCTACGAGGCGCAATACTACGTGCCCCTCCTCGCGCACGCGTCGATGGAGCCGCCGGCCGCGGTGGCCGAGTACCGGGATGGCAAGGTGCTGGCCTGGGCAGCCACCCAGAACCCCCAGGCCGTGCAGGACGCCGTGGCCAGCGCGCTCGGGATCGCGAAGCAGGACGTCACCTGCCACGTGACGCTTCTCGGTGGCGGATTCGGCAGGAAATCGAAGCCCGACTACGTCGTCGAGGCCGCGCTCCTGTCCATGCGGGCCGGGAGGCCGGTGAACGTCACGTGGAGCCGAGAGGACGACGTCAAGTTCGACTACTACAACGCCGTCGCCGCGCTGTACCTGAAAGCGGCGCTTGGCGCCGGCGGCAGGCCGACGGCGTGGCTCCAGCGATCCGTCTTCCCGCCCATCACGTCGATCTTCGACGTGAACGC
>WNFO01003970.1_pt1 | contig 12706 bp, 7 predicted proteins | sample 5400251 | NCBI WGS metagenome assembly WNFO01 (sample SAMN13153354, study PRJNA577476) | soil metagenome | isolation source: 100 cm saprolite under Madrone tree | place: USA:California | collected 2016-06-14
ACCAGCTCCGAGGCGACGCCGTGGCCGCGCAATTCGCGCGGCGTCTCGGTGTGCGTGATGATGACGGCCGAAGGCACTAGGCGATAATTCGCAAAGGCAATTCCGCCTTCGACGTCGAGTTCGAAGCGGCTTTTGGTTTTGTTGTCGCGGACTTCACTCATCTCAAGCTCGCTTCCGAAATGGCGTCGGTCGGGGTTCTGGCTAATACACCGTAATTCAAACGTGTCTTCGCGTTCTCGCGGCGCGAATGGCGTCCGAGTTTTTCAAAAACATTCGCCCAAGAAATTAAAAGGGCGCAGGAAACGCCGGGTGCAAGCTGGCACCCGCAGCCTCGCGTGCGAAATGGATGGAGCACACGAGCGTAGTCACCACAGGTTCAGCCGGACACCCGGCGCTTCCTGCGCAATGGTTTTAACGGCTTCCTTCGCGCTCTTCCCGGTGATCGGGCTTTCTTGCCACCGTCGTTGGCGAATAACTCCGCCAACTTGATGCCGGCGTCGAGGCATCAGAACCACACGACTTCGCCGTCCACGATCCGCGCTCTCGTCAAAGCACCAATCGCGTCCACCGCATCTTCCTCCCAACGTTCGTGACGATCGCGAAACGCCCCTTGGAGCGGGAGGAGACCGTGAAGATATAAATTTGATTTGGGTCAATCGCGAAGCAGAAAATTTTTGCAAGCGGGGCTGGACATGCAATTTAGTGATTTGCCCGTCGGGCAATCAAAATAGCCCGACGGGCAACAGCTCGTAAGCGAAGTCTGAACGCACCAAGACCTTGTTTACAAGACCTTGCTTATAGGCCCATCGTCTTTAGTATTCCTGCAGCCAACCCCTCTGATAGGCAACTGGGGGGATGGGCTGACAAGTCCACTCGGCGCGCGTATCCCAGCTTCCCCTCGAGCGAAAGGCACTCCACTCCCAGTAATCGTACCTCTCGCTGTAGGGATTTCCTGCATCCCTCCGGTCGCAAACCTGTGCGGGGTATGCGGGGTGATTAGCCGCGGGATTAGCCACCACTGGTCCGGCCAATAGGGAAAAGAGAACCGCGGTGGCTCCAAGAATTGTAAATTTCTTCATGCCACTCTCCTTTTCGTTAAGGTGAGACGAAAAGCTAATGCGGCCGTGACCCGCATCGTTGTCACTCTCGTTCATTAACATCAGAGTACGCGCGATGCGGTGGGTGTGATCCGGTCGCCATCAGAGTCTACTCCGACTCTCGGCATCCCAAAGTAAAGAAATGTTTAGAGCCTCCGTTCCGATTCAATCGGAACGAAGGCTCTACTTCTTTGTTTTGACGCGTTTTCTTAGCGCGAACCGGTATCCACTTCGCTCGAAAACGTTCTAGATCATGATGCGATTAAGTTGAATCGCATCATGATCTCATTTCTTTGTTTGAGCATGATCTTTTCGGAAAACCGGTTCCCACTTTTGCGGATCATGCTCTAGTAGGGTTAAGGCGCTTCGAGCGCCGCGCGCGTGCATGACGTAACTTCGCGGTATCGAAAGCCAAGCGATGATCGCTCATGAGTCTTCCTTGCATAGAGGCTTACCGGAGCCGTCCGCGCAACCCTCGTCACGCATCGAGTATGCGCTTCTCGCAATGAGGTCGCGGACATTTCAAATATGCCTTCACGATCTCGCGGCGTGAATAGCGCGCCCGAGCTTTTCAAAGCGTTCGCCCAAAAATCAGAGGGCGCAGTTCTGGCTGGACCTGCAGGGTAAATATGACATTGGCATGTTCCGCTATTCCGCGCGAAAATTCCAAAACACAGACGTCGGCAGATCAACCGCGTCTTGCTCGGGTGGAGTGAAAGCACCTCGGGACGAACCCTGCTCCATTTACAGAATGTTCCCGATATGTTCTAATGAAAGATGGGGCGGTCTGAAGCCTCAATCACAGAGCGTGGAGGGGACATGGGCTCAAGGCGAAATCGCACCATCAACCTGCCCGCGCCTTATCTCAAAAGGGTTTGGCTTGAGCCGTCGCGGGTCACCAACCCCGAGGCGTATCCATTCTGTCTTCCGTTTTTGCGCGACGATTTCGAACTCAGTTTCGATAAGTCCATCACCATCATTGTAGGTGAAAACGGCACCGGGAAATCGACCTTGCTGGAGGGAATCGCCGTGCTCGCTGGATACGACGAGGCGGGTGGCGCCAAAGGCCATCGTCCGGTCGATCATTCGAATGCGCTCGAGGTGACTGGCGGGGAATTGTCGAAAGCGCTTCGCGCCAGTTGGTTGCCGAAGGTCACGAACGGCTGGTTCTTTCGGGCCGAGAGCTTCTTCTCGGTTGCGAGATACATGGACCGAGTCAATCAGGAGGAATTTGCCAACGTCCGGAGTGCCACCCCACCGGACTTCCTCTCCCATTCGCACGGCGAGGGCTTTTTGCGCTTCTTCGAGGAGCGCTGCCAGAGGCAAGGCATCTTCATCTTCGACGAACCGGAATCGGCGCTGTCGCCCGCGCGCCAGATGGAATTTCTCAAGCTGATGCGGCGGATGGAGGAGTCTACGATCTGCCAGATTGTGATGGCCACGCATTCGCCGATGCTGATGGCCTATCCCGGCGCGCGCTTGTTGCGGCTGACGAAGTATGGGCTCGAGCCCGTGACCGTCGAACAGACGGATCACTACAAGGTCATGCGCGAGTTTTGCGACGACCCGGCGGGGTTTGTGGAAGCGGCGATAGCGGAGTGAGCCGCTTCTTTCGCGGTACGATCAATTTTCAAGGAGATGGAGATCGTCATTGCGAGCGAAGCGAAGCAATCCACGGCCAGAACAAAAGCTAAAATGGGTTGCTTCGTTGCTGAGTCTATCGTCGGGCCGGCCGAAGGCCCGACCCGTTAGTTCCTCGCAATGACAATATTGCTTGGCACCCATGCGAGCCATTTTCTTACGCGGAGATCGGCGTCAATTCGAATACGCGGCCGTGTTTTGCCGCTTCGGCGATTTCACCGTTGCGCAACGCCAGCCGGACAGCATCGAGCTTCTTTGCATCTTCCAAAGAAAGATAAGGCGACCGGCCGGTATCGTCCTCGATGAGGTCGACGGGGACTTCAGCCGCGTAATGGCCTTCATGAATGAGTTTGACGGTTTTTCGGATCATCATATCTTCCGCGCCATAAAGTCAGACGACCATCGTTCAGGATCCGGTCGGTAGGCCGTCACCATAACGGCTGCTTCCGAATGACCTCTCGGAATTGCCCACACCACATGAACCGGTCTCTGGAAGGCGTCCCACTCAAGTGCCAGAACGGTAGGCCCTCGCATCGCGTCCGGATAGTCCTCGACAACAACGGCCATACCGAGGCCAGCCAGGTTATCGCTCACCGAATATCATCTTTGGCAAGTTCGTCATAGCCATGGTCAGAAATATGAATGGCGCCGCGCGCCACAAGAGCCCGAATTTGAGCGAGGGTGTAGCTCAATTGCACGAGCTCTCACATCGCCGCATCACTCCGCCGCCTCGCTCGCCCCGCGCTTTCGCTTCCCGCCCTTCGCCAACACCGGCGCCAAAAACTTGCCCGTGTAACTCCGTGGCGCTTTGACGATGTCTTCGGGCGGGCCCCAGGCGACGATTTCGCCGCCGCCGTCGCCGCCTTCGGGGCCGAGGTCGATCACCCAATCGGCGGTTTTTATGACCTCGAGATTGTGCTCGATCACGACCACCGTATTTCCTTGCGCCACCAGCTCGTGCAGCACTTCCAGGAGCTTCTTCACGTCGTGGAAATGAAGGCCCGTGGTGGGTTCGTCGAGGATGTAGAGCGTGCGGCCCGTGGCGCGCTTCGACAATTCCTTGGCGAGCTTGACGCGTTGGGCTTCGCCGCCGGAAAGCGTGGTGGCCTGCTGGCCGACATGGATGTAATCGAGGCCGACGCGGTGAAGCGTCTTGAAGGTCTCACGCACGCGCGGCACCGCCTTGAAGAAGTCGGCGGCTTCCTCGACCGTCATGTCGAGCACGTCGGCGATCGACTTACCCTTGAACAAAACTTCCAGGGTTTCGCGGTTGTAGCGCTTGCCTTTACAGACGTCGCAGGTGACGTAGACATCGGGGAGGAAGTGCATCTCGATCTTGATGACGCCGTCGCCCTGGCACGCTTCACAACGCCCGCCTTTGACGTTGAACGAAAACCGGCCCGGCTCGTAGCCGCGCGCCTTGGCTTCGGGAAGGCCTGCGAACCACTCCCGGATCGGCGTGAATGCGCCGGTATAGGTCGCGGGGTTCGAACGCGGCGTGCGGCCGATCGGCGACTGGTCGATGTCGATGATCTTGTCGATATGCTCGAGCCCCTCGATGCGGTCGTGCGGGGCGGCGCCTTCGCTCGCATTGTTGAGCTTGCGCGCGATCGCCTTGTAGAGCGTATCGATCAGGAGTGTCGACTTGCCGCCGCCGGAAACGCCGGTGACGCAGGTGAACAACCCGAGCGGAATTTCCGCCGAGACGTTTTTTAGGTTATTGCCGCGCGCGTTGATGACCTTGATGGTGCGGCGGTGGTTCGGCGGCCGTCGTTCGGGGATTTCCACCGACATTTCGCCGGTGAGGTATTTTCCGGTCAGCGAGTCCGGATTTTTCATGATGTCGGCGGGCGTGCCTTGCGCAATGATGTGGCCGCCATGCATGCCGGCGCCGGGGCCGATGTCGAGCACGTGATCGGCGAGCCGAATGGCGTCCTCGTCGTGCTCGACCACGATCACGGTGTTGCCGAGGTTGCGCAAGCGTTTCAGCGTCTCCAACAGCCGGGCGTTGTCGCGCTGGTGAAGGCCGATCGAGGGCTCGTCCAGCACATAGAGCACGCCGGTCAGGCCCGAGCCGATCTGGGACGCCAGCCGAATGCGCTGGCTTTCGCCGCCGGAAAGCGTGCCGGACGAGCGCGCCAGCGTGAGGTAATTGAGGCCGACGTCGAGCAAAAACGACAGCCGTTCGCGGATTTCCTTCAAGACGCGCGCGGCGATCTCGTTCTGCTGCGCGTTGAGCACGCTCGGCACGCTCTCGAACCATTCGCCGGCGCGACGCACCGAGAGTTCGGAAATCTCGCCGATATGCTTGCCGCCGATCTTGACGCAGAGCGCTTCCGGCTTGAGCCGATAGCCGTGGCAGGCCTCGCACGGAACGTCGGAGAAGTACTTCGCCAATTCCTCGCGCGCCCATTCGCTGTCGGTCTCGCGATAGCGGCGGTTGATGTTGGTGACGACGCCTTCGAACGGCTTCTTGGTGTCGTAGGAGCGCACGCCGTCTTCATAGGAGAACTTGATCTCGTCCTCGCCGGAGCCGTGCAGAATCGCGGCCTGGGTTTTCTTCGGAAGGTCCTTCCACTTGGTGTCGAGCGTGAATTTGTAGAATTTGGCGAGTGCGGTGAGCGTCTGGACGTAATAGGGCGAGGACGATTTCGCCCAGGGCGCGATGGCGCCGCGGCGCAAGGTGAGTTCCTTGTCGGGAATGACGAGGTCTTCGTCGACGTGTTGTTCGATGCCGAGGCCGCCGCAGGCCGGGCAGGCGCCATAGGGGTTGTTGAAGGAGAACAGCCGCGGCTCGATTTCCGGAATGGTGAAGCCGGAGACGGGGCAGGCGAATTTTTCCGAAAACAGAATCCGTTCCGGCCCGCTTTTGTCGTGGATTTTGGCAACCTTCTTTGCCGTGGCCTCGCCCTTCGAGACGGCGCTTTGCGCCTCCTCAGGATGAGGGGTAGTGCCGCGTTTGACTATCTTCGATCGTCGCGCTCCGTCCTCATCCTGAGGAGCGCCCGCCGGGCGCGTCTCGAAGGATGATGGCTGAGGAGCAGGCGTATCCGCATACTCAATCACCGCCAACCCCTCGGCGAGCTTCAGCGCGGTCTCAAAACTTTCGGCTAGCCGCTGGCCGATGTCGGGCCGCACCACGATGCGGTCCACCACCACGTCGATGTCGTGGGGGAATTTCTTGTCGAGCAGCGGGGCTTCGGCCAACTCATGGAACGTGCCGTCGATCTTGACGCGCTGAAATCCTTTTTTGAGATATTCGGCGAACTCCTTGCGGTACTCGCCCTTGCGCCCGCGCACCACGGGCGCGAGCAGATAAAGCCGCGTGCCTTCGGGCAGCGCCAGCACGCGGTCGACCATTTGCGAGACGGTCTGGCTTTCGATCGGCAAACCGGTCGCGGGCGAGTAGGGCACGCCGACCCGCGCCCACAACAGGCGCATGTAGTCGTAGATCTCGGTGACGGTGCCGACAGTGGAGCGCGGGTTCTTCGAGGTGGTCTTTTGCTCGATCGAGATCGCGGGCGACAGGCCGTCGATCTGATCCACATCCGGCTTCTGCATCATCTCCAGAAATTGGCGCGCGTAAGCCGAGAGCGACTCGACGTAACGGCGCTGGCCCTCGGCGTAGATGGTGTCGAAGGCGAGCGAGGATTTGCCCGAGCCGGAGAGGCCGGTGAACACCACGAGCTTGTCGCGCGGAATTTCCAGATCGATGTTCTTGAGATTGTGCTCGCGCGCGCCGCGGATCGTTATCGCGCGCGTGCCGGAGCCTGCGGTCTGTTGGCGCTTGGCCCTGATCACTTCATCCATATCGGCATTTCCAAGCGCGGCGACGGCGCCCCTTAGATCATGATGCGATTAAGCAGAACCGCATCATGATCTTATCTCTTTGTTTGAGCATGATCTGCGCGCAAACGTGTTTCGCGTTTGTCGCGTGGAAAACCGGTTTCCACTTTTCCGGATCATGCTTTAGCGGCGCGCATCTTCCGGAAACCGGGATCGAACGCCAATGGGTGAATTTGGAACATAGGCAGAACGCCGGTGGATTTCCAGTGTTCCCCACAGGCCATCAACGGATTGTTGGGAAGCCCGTTGCCGCGCCTTTCACAAATGTCATCGCAACAATCGGTGCAAATAAAAAGGCCGGCGCGAGGCCGGCCCTTTCGTATTCGAGAGACTTCGAAGTCTGGATTAGGCCCGCGAAGATCAGTACCTCGCGATCACCGGGCCACCCCAGCGATAGTTCAAACGAACGGTGAACAGATCGACGTCCTGCTGGATGCGGTCGGTGCGGGAAAGAGCGCCAGTCGTCACAGAAGTGAGGGTCAAACTGCGATCGCCGTTGAAGATGTGATCGTATTCGAACGCGGCCGACCAATTCGGCGTGAAGCCAAATTCGAGACCGGTGCCGACCACGGCACCCCAACGGGTTTCGCTCGCGGAATCGAAGGTCACGCCGGTAGCTGTGGTGAGACCGGTATATTTGTCGCTGATAACCGCGGCGCCGCCCTTCGCGTACCACAGGACATTATTCCAGGTATAGCCGATCTGGCCGGTGAACAACCCGAACGCATCGATTCGGGAGCGGTTGGTGTTTATGGCGGTAAGCAGGCTCACATTCGATCCGCGAAGATCGGCCCAGTCGCCCTGGGCTTCCAGACCGAACACCCAGCCGCCGGTCTGCCAGCGGTAACCGATCTGGCCACCCGCCACGCCGCCAGTCGCGTCATGCGAACCTTCATCCACTAAGAGAGCGCCGGCGTCCCACTCCTTGCGGCTGGTTCCGTAACCGCCGTTGCCGCCGATGTAGAAGCCGCTCCAGTCATAGATAGCGGCGACGACCGGGGCCGGAGCTTTGGTGTAGGTGCGTGCGGGGAGATCGGCGGCGACCGCCGGAGCGGCCATGCCCAAGGCAACGAGGCCGACTGTACCCAACAAAAACTTCTTCATTTTCACTCTCCATTTCTTATTGCTTCGTTTGGTCTGAAGCGTTTTTTTAAAATTCGAGCATCGAGCAGAAGCGCCGCATCGATCGTAGATTGCTGGAACCTACATAACGCGATTTCCGCGAAAATGCCGTCTCCGAAATGCAACACTCGGCAGGAAATGAATCCCTCGGAAGCTAATGATTTATTAGGGGATTCGGGAACCCGATGGAACTTTTCGGGTTCTAAAATACCACCCGATTTCCTTCAGGTGCATTCCTATACCGCTCCACGCGTGCCCCCGGGTTTGCTCGATCCGTAACGAGAACAAACCTGGAACATTGGCTGAGAGAATGCTATATGTGGATAACCGAGGGATCGCCGAGCTTGTGAGATCGGCGAGCGTATAGGGTCAGGTCAAATACCGGGAGCTCGAGCTGAGCATCTGGCAAAGCCAGTGATTTTCAAGTGTGGAGAGCGGCGATGGCGGGAAGCGTGAACAAAGTGATTCTGGTCGGAAATCTCGGCAAGGACCCTGAAATCCGGCGCACGCAGGACGGGCGGCCGATCGCCAATCTGAGCATCGCGACCTCGGAAAGCTGGCGCGACAAGGCGACCGGCGAGCGCAAGGAAAAGACCGAATGGCATCGGGTCGTCATCTTCAATGAAGGGCTCTGCAAGGTCGCCGAGCAATATCTGAAGAAGGGCGCCAAGGTTTACATCGAAGGCCAGTTGCAGACGCGCAAATGGACCGACCAGAGCGGCGTCGAGAAATACTCGACCGAAGTGGTGCTGCAGGGATTCAACTCGAATCTGACCATGCTCGACGGCCGTAGCGGCGGCGGGGGAGGTTTCGTGGCGGATGAGTCCGGCGGCGATTTCGGCTCCGGGGGTCCTTCCGCGGCCCCGCCGCGCCGCGCGGTGGCCGCCGGCGCCCGCAACGGCGACATGGACGACGACATTCCGTTTTGAGGGCGACGAGTTTTTTGAACCCGATCGGGCGAGCGGAGCGGGCGAGGGCGCCGCTCCGTATCGGTCTGACACCACATTAAATACTTAAAGTAATTCTGGCGAAATATTCCGCTGTATCCTCAATTCACTGCCGAATGCGGCGTGCTGTGGACCAGTTTTACTGGCCCGACATGCGACCCGTCGCGGATTGACGTCAAGAAATCCAGCGGTTCCAATCCGCCTGACATCCTGTGCTGGCTGCGATGCCGCTCGGACACGCTGTTCTCGCCAAGTTTCGCCGGGCGTGGCAAGGAAAGCCACTCAACCCGTAAGTCTCTGGAAAAATGGAGGGAAGAACCGATCGGGCCGACCAGTTAAGGGTGGTTTGGATGCCCCTGATACGCTATATGATTCTAAGCAGAAACTGACCGGATTTCCCCTTGTCTGATCGTGAAGATATGAGCCCCGGAGAGCCGCCGGCGCCCTCGGATATTCGTCCGGTTTCCATCCTCGACGAGATGAAACGCTCCTATCTCGATTACGCCATGAGCGTGATCGTGGCGCGCGCGCTGCCCGATGCGCGCGACGGTCTCAAGCCGGTGCATCGCCGTATCCTCTATGCGATGTACGAGAACGGGTTCGAGTGGAACAAGTCCTACAACAAGTCGGCGCGCACCGTCGGCGACGTCATCGGTAAATACCATCCCCACGGCGACCAATCGGTCTACGACGCGCTGGTGCGCCTGGCGCAGGATTTCTCCATGCGCGTGCCCTTGATCGACGGGCAGGGCAATTTCGGCTCGGTCGACGGCGATATGGCCGCCGCGATGCGCTACACCGAATCCCGCCTGACCAAGATTGCGCAATCGCTGCTGGACGACATCGACAAGGACACCGTCGATTTCCAGGCCAATTACGACAACCGCGATCGTGAACCGACGGTCCTGCCGGCGAAGTTCCCGAACCTTCTGGTCAACGGCGCCGGCGGCATCGCGGTCGGCATGGCGACCAACATTCCGCCGCACAATCTCGGCGAGGTGATCGACGCTTGCGTGGCGCTGATCGACAATCCGACGCTTCCCATCGACGACCTCATCAACATCGTTCCGGGACCGGATTTTCCGACCGGTGGCATCATTCTCGGCCGCCAGGGCATCCGCTCGGCCTATCATCTTGGCCGCGGTTCGATCGTGATGCGCGGCAAGGTGTCGATCGACACCATTCGCAAGGACCGCGAAGCGATCATCATTACCGAAATTCCGTATCAGGTGAACAAGGCCACCATGGTCGAGCGCATCGCCGACCTGGTGCGCGAAAAGAAGATCGAGGGCATCTCCGACCTGCGCGACGAATCCGACCGCGACGGTTTCCGCGTGGTGGTGGAGTTGAAGCGCGACGCGGTGCCCGACGTCGTGTTGAACCAGCTTTATCGGTTCACGCCGCTGCAGACCAATTTCGGCGCCAACATGGTGGCGCTCGACGCCGGCCGCCCGCAGGTGATGAACCTGAAGGATCTGCTGACGCTGTTCGTCGCGTTCCGCGAACAGGTGGTGACGCGTCGCACGAAGTTTCTGCTCAACAAGGCCCGCGACCGCGCCCACATTTTGGTGGGTCTGGCGATCGCGGTCGCCAATATCGATGAGATCATTCGTGTGATCCGGACCTCGCCCGATCCCAACACGGCGCGTGACATCCTGATGTCGCGCGACTGGCAGGCGAGGGACGTGGCGGCGATGATCACGCTGATCGACGATCCGCGCCATCGGTTGGCTTCCGACGGCACCGCGCGGCTGTCGCTGGAGCAGGCCAAGGCCATCCTCGATCTGCGGCTGCAGCGGCTCACCGCGCTCGGGCGCGAAGAGATTTCCCAGGAGCTCGACAAGCTGGCGGTGGAAATCAACGACTACCTCGACATCCTGCGTTCGCGGGCCCGCGTTCAGGCCATCATCAAGACCGAACTTGCGGCGGTGAAGTCGGAATTCGCGACGCCGCGCAAGACCGTCATCATCGAGCAGGAGGGCGAGGTCGAGGACGAAGACCTGATCCAGCGCGAGGACATGGTGGTCACGGTCTCGCATGCCGGCTACGTCAAGCGGGTGCCGCTGTCGACCTATCGCGCGCAGCGGCGTGGCGGCAAGGGCCGGGCGGGGATGCAGACCCGCGACGAGGATTTCGTCAGCCGTCTGTTCGTGGCCTCGACCCATACGCCGGTGCTGTTCTTCTCGTCGCGCGGACAGGTCTACAAGGAAAAGGTTTGGCGCCTGCCGGTGGCGGCGCCGAACGCGCGCGGCAAGGCCCTGATCAACATCCTGCCACTCGAGCAGGGCGAGCGCATCACCACCATCATGCCGCTGCCCGAGGATGAATCCTCATGGGGCAATCTCGACGTGATGTTTGCGACCACCGGCGGCAATGTCCGCCGCAACAAGCTGTCCGACTTCGTCGACGTCCGCCGTTCCGGCATCATCGCCATGAAGCTGGATGACGACGAGGCGATCGTCGACGTGCAGATCTGCACCGAGCGCGACGACGTGCTGCTGACCGCCGCCGGCGGCCAGTGCATCCGCTTCCCCGTCACCGATGTGCGGGTGTTCCAGGGCCGCACTTCGATGGGCGTGCGCGGCATCGCGTTGGCCAAAAACGACAAGGTGATCTCGCTCGCCATCCTGCGCCATGTCGACGCCGATGCCGAGGAACGCGCCGCCTATCTGCGCCGCGCCAATGCAGTGCGGCGCGGCGGCGAAGAGGAGGCGGGCACCGACAGCGAGGAAGCGTCCGGCGCCATCGAACTTGGCGAGCAGCGCTATGTCGAAATGTCGGCAAACGAGCAATTCGTGCTGACCATCAGCGAAAACGGCTATGGCAAGCGCTCGTCGTCGTTCGAGTACCGGACTACCGGGCGCGGCGGCAAGGGCATCGTCGCGATGTCGGTGAACAACCGCAACGGCAAGCTAGTGGCATCATTCCCGGTCGAGGACAGCGACCAGATCATGCTGGTGACCGACAAGGGTCAGCTGATCCGCTGTCCGGTCGAGGGCATCCGCATCGCGGGCCGCTCGACCCAGGGCGTCATCGTGTTCGACACCGCCGAGGACGAGCATGTGGTCTCCGTCGAGCACATCGGCGAGGATACTGAAAACGGCAATGGCAACGGCAGCTGAGTCATTCTGGGGCACGAGTGAAACGAGCGAGCCCGGAATCCATAACCACCATCGTGAGTATGAATTCCGGGCCTGCGCCAAGGGGCGCATCCCGGAATGACGTAGGTTGGGTCGATCCGCCCCTAAATCTCAATCTCGGTTCCGAACTCGATCACCTGGCGCGCGGGCACGCCGAAGAAGGTTGCGGAGCCTTTGGCGTTGTGCTGCAGAAATGCGAAGAGAGTCTCGCGCCATACTGCCATGCCCACGATCTCGTCACTCGGGATGATCGTCTCGCGGCCGACATAGTAAGTGATATTTGCGGGATCGATGCCGCATAATTTTCCTTGATCGCAGGCGGCCTGCAATCCTGCTGCGATCGTGGTGTTTTCCATAAAGCCGAAGTGGAGAATGACGCGTGTAATACCCTTCATCACTTCAATCACATCCACCCGACCCTCGTCGGTGATACGCGGCGTCTCCTCGATAACGACAGTGAGGAGTAAAATACGCTCGTGCATCACGTGATTGTGCCGGATGAATTGCGTCAGCGCGAGGGGCACGCCATTGGCCGCGGATGCAAGAAACACAGCGGTACCGGGTAGTCGCGCCTGGCATCCGCTGGTGGCGGTCTCGATCAGGTCTTCTTCCGGCTGACGCAAGTTGCGGCGGGCCCCCTCGACCAGCTTGGCACCGCTCCGCCAGGTCAGCATCACGAATGCAACCGCGCCCGCGAGCACAAGCGGAAACCAGCCGCCCTCAAACAGTTTGGTCGAATTCGCCGCAAAGAAGATGAAGTCGATGATAAAAAAGAAGCCGTTGACCGGGATGACGACGATCGGATGGTAGCCCCATTGCAGCGCGACCAGCGCCGCAAGCAGCGTGGTGATCGCCATCAGCAGCGACACGGCAATTCCGTAAGCGCCCGCAAGCGCATCCGATGTTCCGAAGC
>WNFO01007720.1_pt1 | contig 12705 bp, 11 predicted proteins | sample 5400251 | NCBI WGS metagenome assembly WNFO01 (sample SAMN13153354, study PRJNA577476) | soil metagenome | isolation source: 100 cm saprolite under Madrone tree | place: USA:California | collected 2016-06-14
TACCAGCTCCTCGGCCTTGAGACGCCGAACCTTCTCATTGCTAGTGCCCAAGAGCCGGATGACGTTGCGAATACCGTCGACACTCGGATAGATTTTTCTTTCATAAATGCCGACGATACTTTGGTAGCCTTCTTCGGCGTCCTCAACGCGCTTAAGGCGAAGTCCCTTGACCAAGCTTTTGACGACCTGGGGCTTATTCTCCGGGTTGCGGATGAAGCCGACGCCGTCAAGCAGCCCGCGCAGCACATTTTCTACAGTGTTTGCCGAGGAGGTCATAACGCTGCGGCGAGATATAATCCCGGATCCCTGGTAAGGAATGGGCAGTTTCTCCAAATCCGCCAACAGGCGAAATCCCTTGCTCTGCACCATGTTGCCGAATGTGTAGCCCAAATACGCTCCATCCACATTGCCGGCCAGAAGCGCCTGCGAAACCACTGAATTGTCCCCCAACGCCCGGAGCTGAATCTTGTCCCGTTCAGGCACAAGGCCCCAGTGGTCCAAGGTCATCATGGTGAAAATCCAGGCGCCGCCACTGAGACTATTGACGCCGAGAGTTTTGCCTTTCAATTCGGCCGGGATTTTGATCTTCGGATTAGCCGCGAACGTTCCTGTCAGCTTATTGATGAAGCCGGCGACAAAAACCAGATCCGCCCCTTCGGCAATGGCGCCCAGATTCGCCGCGGATACCGATCCCCAGTGCAACAAAGACTCTCCCGAAGCCAATGCGGACATGCCCACGGGGCCGTTGCGGACCTGCACCAAGGTGAGATCCAAACCGTACTTGCGGAAGAAACCTTGATCCTGGGCAACGTAGAGCACGCCTTCTCGCTCGCTGAGCGATCCGGTTGTCATGAGCACTTTGGTGAGGGTCGCGGCCGCGTGCGCAGGCGCGCTAATGAGAACGAAAAGAGCCAATAGTGGGAATAGCGGACGGAAAAACCTGATCTTCATCAGGGATCTGTTTCTCCACCGATTCAAGAATTCGCCCTGGCTCTGGCTTTCTTTTCTTCGGGCGCTTTGATTTTATCGAGATTCCGCAGCGCATAATCACTGACGGTTACCACTTGGTCATCGCCGGTGAAGCGTGGCTTGGCGGCGGCCTCGGCCCGCGCCCCTAAGAGAATCATGTACTCATCGCCGGTGTTGTCGAGCTGATAGAGCTGCCCTGCAGGAATTGTCACCAGCACTCCCGGCGTAAGTTTGATCCGAGCTAAACAACACTTTCTTGCTGTGACCGATATCCAATTCAGGAAGGTTCAACAAATCAATGAACTCAGCGGCCATAGAAAACGTCTCCTTTTATAATATATGGCTTTAGTGCAGCACTCCCGAGAATGGCAAGATCAAGCCGCGGACGAATTACCTGAACATTAAGCGAGTTTCTCTAGGGATTCCTGTTGACCTGCTCTCACGATAGGAACACCGAAGGGTTCAGAACGATTACCAAAGAGAATCAGCGGCTCGGTTCCCATGTTGATCAGCTGATAGTAGTCTTTGGCCGGAAAAAAAACGATGTCATTTTTTTCGATGACCCGCTCTTCTCCTTTGAGCCCCTTAATCGTGCACTTACCTTCGATGACCAAAAAAGTCTCGGGGGATTGGTGGTAGTGCATGGGAGTGCTATCACCCTGCTCAAAGTAAAGCATCCATGAGCGGAAATTTCCCGCTTCGAAAAGATGAGTATTCCTGATTTTTTCTTTTCCGGCCTCGTCGATTTTTTGATTCAAACTAACGAACTCCATAAGATTCCTCCTCGCTGAAACTCGAATAGCACGAACCTATCGCCGTCTCAGTTCACTTGTCAATCCGGAGCCACGAGCAAAATCAACTTGACTCCTCTAGCGCGCGGGCGTCTTGAAAACATGCCTGGAAGAGATCACGCGCAATCCCCGTAGTTACATGATGGCAAACGGATTCATATTTGCCGTTAAGCCTCGGGGACAAATAATTAATTTCTATTGACATGATATTTGCCCGGCAGTAATTTTCGACTACCAAATCCAGCCGAGGTGTTGCCCATGGCTCTCCGCGGAATTCTGTTTCTGGGGCTTCTAATTGGAATGGCGTTTTCTCTGTCTTCCGGAGAGGGCGCCCAGCAGTCTGAGAGTTTTACCTTTCCGGACGCGGCAGGAAAGGAAGTCTTGATGTCTAAGTGCTTCCAGTGTCACAGCGAAGGTATGTGGAAAGATCTCCGGACGGACCGCCGAGGATGGGAAGCGGCCCTTTACCGTATGGTGGGTAGAGGTGCGTTATGGACTCAAGACGAAATAAACACGATGGCTGGCTATTTGAGTACGGCGCTCCCGCCGCAAGAAAATACAGTGTCAAAGTCACGCGACGCCACGGAAGGAGATAAGCCATGAGAGAGCTAGTCGCCGGTTATCTATCGCAATCGATTTCTCGTCGGGGGTTTATCAAGGGGCTGACCGGTGCGGGCCTAACGTTAGCGGCCGCGGAATCCGTTGTTCAATCGCTTAACTCACTAGCACATGCTCAGGCCAACCGCCCGCTAACTCCGGACGGGGTGAAGCTCTTCCAGGGGACCGGAGCCGCCGCTTTTGCCGAGCAGCTCATCGCCTCCGGGGTGAAGTATGTGTTCGGCAACTCCGCCAGTGAAGACGCTGAGTTTTATGACGCGCTTGTGGATCGGCCACAACTAAAATACATCCTGACTCCTCACGAAGGCCCCGGTGCGGCCATGGCGGCCGGTTATGTGAAAGCGGCGCACGAGCCGGTCATAGTCATGCAGGCCGGTTTCGTGGGGCTGGCCAACGCCATCGGCCAGATGTTTAACGCCTTTAAGGAACAGACTCCGCTGGTATTCTACAGTTACCGAACCGATCAGACTCGCCGCTCGGGCCGTGACGGTTTTGAAGAGGTTGCTAATCAAGAACAAGTCGTCGCCCCGCTGACTAAGTACAGCTGGCTGTCGCGCCGATCCGACATGATTCCCGAGACCGTGCGCCGTGCCTTCAAGGCTGCGTGGACGCCACCGTACGGTCCCACCTACGCCTCGTGGCATGCCGATTTTAATCATGAAAACGTTCGCACAGAAATTATCGCCCAGGAAAAAATCGATCCGCGCATGCGCGTCCGTCCCAATCCTAAAGAGGTGGAGCGGGCGGCCAAGCTCCTTGTCGAAGCCAAGAATCCACTCATAATCGTCGGCGATGAGGTGTATAACGCCAAAGCCGTAGACAAGGCGGTCAAACTGGCCGAGCTCCTCGGAACCCCAGTCACCCAAGTAAGGCAGGTTTTTGCCAATTTTCCCGAAGCACATCCGCTCTGGGTGGGCAACGTTCCCGGCGGACGTATCGATACGCTGACTTACCCCAAGAGTCCGGATGTAGTGATCAACGTGGGCAACAAGCTCATGCACAACAGCCCTGCTCCAATCGTGCCGCGCACGGCCAAGTTTATCGACCTGAGAATCGACAGTTGGAGCATGGGGAATGTCATCACGACCGAAGTTCCGCTAGTAGCCGACGTAGCCTATGGACTGGAAGACCTGACCGCAGCGGTGGAGGCCAGCATGACGCCAGCCCTCAAGGCGAAAACTCAGCAACAGGCTCAAGAGACGCGCAAGTTTACTGAGCAGGCCAGAATCCTGCGGGCGCAGATCAACAAAAATCCGGATTGGAATGCGAGCCCGCTGCTGGCTGACCGATTGACCTTCGAAGTGGCCCAGTTTGCAGATAAGGATGCCATCGTCGTCCATGAGGCCGGCTCAATTGGATTTCACAGCTTCGACTTCAACCCCATCGGAGGCCGCGAGCTTTTCTTTTATTACGGGGCGCATCTTGGTTCCGGCGTGGGAACGGCCGCTGGTGTCAAACTCGCCCGACCCAACCAGCAAGTAATCTGTCTGGTCGGCGACGGTTCGTTCCTCTTCGGACCAACCGCGCTCTGGAATATGGCGCGCTTGGAATTGCCGGTCCTTACCGTCGTGTACAACAACCATGCATACTCGGGTCCTCACAGTCGTGCCATCAATAACTCTCCGAGCGGCCGGATGGTCCAAACCGGCAAGTTTGTCCATGATTATTTAGGCAACCCGGACATGAACATGGCTCAGATCGCCAAAGGATTTGGAGTCGAAGGCGAAATGGTGGAGTCGCCGGAAAAACTGAAAGATGCGCTTGCGCGGGGGCGTAGATTCACCCAAGAAGGGAAGCCTTATCTGATCGACGCTCAAGTGCGACGGACCGGCGTGGCATGGGCCGAAACACCTTGGACGCCGGCCATTCGAATCGCTCAAGAGCGTTCACGAAAGGTTTAAGCGTTTGGACGTGAGGCGAATGCTGCAACGTCGGACGAAATGGGGCGAGAAGCTGGGAAAAATCAGAAGAGGAAAGATGCAGCGAGTTCTAATGTTGAATTTGTTCTTGGTTGGTGCCCTTCTTCCGGTCGCAGTCTCCTGGCCTCAGGAAGATTGGAAAAGTCAGTTGCCGAATGGAGAAGGAAAAGATTTGACCGTGGAGCTCTGCGGCACCTCGTGCCACAATCTGCAAAAAATCGTGGCGGCGCGGAAGACGGAGAAAGAATGGGAACAGTCGGTCTCCCTAATGATCGGACGGGGCGCACAGATTTTTCCGGAGGAGGCAGATCAGATCATCAAGTATCTGGCGAAGAATTTTCAGCCAGGAAAGCCGATTGGGCAATAACTGGGGCCTTTCTTAGAAAAGGCAGATTCCTGGAGAAGGCGGTTCAAAAGGAGACGCAGGACTCGCCGTCGATGCGCAGCACCGACTCCTAGTGAAATACTCGCCCGTAGGCGGCTCGGGTTGCTTCAATTGGCGGGCTGCTACGATGAAAGAAGGCCGCAATGATCGCTCGGATTATTGGCTTAATCGTCCTTTTCTTTTTAGGCTCATGGTTTTTTGTCCCGTTGATCTCCGCCCAGACGCTGAAAGTTGGGATTACCTCGAAAACGCTCTTTTTCATGCCCTACTACGTCGGCCAGAAGAAGGGTTTTTATGCCGCCGAGAACCTCAAGGTTGAACCGGTGCTGATTGGACGAAGCGACGTTCAGCTCGCGGCGCTGCTCGCAGGCGAACTCCAGATCGGCAGCTTGAATGCCGATGCGACGATCGTGATCAACGAAAAAGGCGGCAACCTTAAAGTAATTGCCGGCGTCGATAATTCGGCGCCTTACATCCTGGTGGGTGGCAAAGCGACAAAGAAAGTCGACGATCTCAAGAGAGCGATAATCGGCGTGTCGGCCCTGCGCGGCGGCGCAACATCGATACTTCTGGACTATCTCAAGAGCAAAGGACTTCTCTACCCGCGGGATTTCACCATGGTAGTAATCTCGGGCGGCACTTCCGCGCGGTTGACCTCGCTCGAAGGCGGGGCGATTGCCGGGACGGTTTTGGGTATACCTTACTCCGACATCGCTATCGACCAAGGATTTAACAAGCTCGGCGACACGCTCGAATTGATCCCCACCTATCAGTTCAACGCTGTCACTATTAACCCTGCCTGGGCGGAGAAGAATCGGACCAGTGTGGTTAGATTTCTCAAAGCCCATATTCGGAGCCTGCGCTGGATCTACGAGCAGCCCGATCAGGCCGCAGAGTTCTTCACTCAGGAAATGGGCGTCAAGCCGCCCTATGCGCGCAGAGGGGTTGATTATTTCACCAAGAATAAAATCTTCCCCATCGACGGTGCCGTCACCCTGGATGGATTGAAGGTGAATATCGAGGTTCAAGCGCGGGACGGTGTTCTCAAGGAGCCTTTGCCTCCCCCGGAAAAATATGTGGATCTCAGTTATCTCAAGCAAGCGCAAAAAGAACTAGGCTTGTAACAGTTTCTGCACGAGTCCCTTCTGCAGCGTCCGCCGTGTTATTCTGAATACCGTTGTTCGGTCTCGGCATCCAAAGGCGATGCAACTTTGACGAGCCGATTTTCGCAGAGGAGATGTTTCCTATGACCTCGCTGGTGCAGAAATTGAAGGAAATCCGCCGCTCTTTTGCTCACACTCCGCGAGCGATCCAGCTCGTCTGGCAGACCAACCGCTGGGCCACCATTGGTTTGGGTGTGCTCACTTTGGGAGGCGCGCTCCTGCCGGCGTCCCAAGCCTGGGTGGGAAAACTCATCGTGGATGGCGTGGTGGCGTCAATCCAACGAGGCGCCGATCCCGAACAGGTCAGGCGGGTCTTTGTCTATTTAATCCTCGAGCTGGCGCTTTTCTTCCTCAATACCGGGCTCAATCACGCGCGCAGGCTCATCCAACAATTGATTCAGCTCCAGCTTGCCAATCGCATTCGCGGCGAGATTATCAAGAAGGCGCTGACCTTGGATCTCGCTTTCTTCGAACATCCTGATTTTTACGACCGCTTGCAGAACGCTCGCCGCGAGTCGGGCTACAAGCCGGTAGATCTAATCAACGACACTTTCCTGATCGTGCAGAACACGATCACGTTGGTCTCGTTTGGCGTACTTCTGCTACGCTTTAGTCCGTGGCTCGTGATCATTCTCTTGATCACGAGCATCCCGGCTTTCATTGCCGAGACTCGATTCTCGGAAGAAGGCTTTAGACTGCTCACCCACCGGGCGCCCGAAACCCGGCAGATAAACTACCTTTCTCGGTTACTGACCGAAGATACCTCGGCCAAGGAAATCAAGCTTTTCAATCTCGGCGAGACTCTACTTGGTCGCTATATGAACCTTTTCGAAAAGTTTTTTCAGGAAGACAAATCGCTCGCGCTGAGGCGAGCCGTCGTGGGATTCGGTTTAGGTCTCATCGCCACCTTGGGATTTTACGGCTCCTATGCGTGGATCGTCTGGCACACTGTACAGGGGAAAATCTCTCTCGGCGACATGACCCTTTATTTGAGCATTTTTCGCCAGGGCCAATCGACCTTTCAGGCTATTCTGTCGGGGGTCGGCAGCATTTATGAGAACAATCTGTTTATGGCCAACGTTTTCGATTTTCTGGGGTTAAAACCTCAGATGGGCATTGCTGCTCGAAATCACAACCTTCCTGTTCCCCTTCGTAGCGGTATTGAATTTCGCGGTGTTGGGTTTCGCTATCCGGAAAGCGAAGAGTGGGCTTTGCGTAATATCGACCTCAGCATTCGGCCCGGGGAGAAAATCGCCTTGGTAGGCCCCAACGGTGCTGGCAAAACGACCTTGATCAAACTTCTGAGCCGTCTTTACGATCCCACCGAGGGCACAATATTGATCGACGGCATTGATATTCGAGAGCTAGACCCAATCGACCTCCGGCAAAAAATCGGCGTCATTTTTCAGGACTTCGTGCGTTATCATGTACCGGCACGAGAGAACGTCGGCTTCGGCCAAATCGATAGCTTGGAAAAGACGGAACAAATCATCGAAGCCGCCCGCAAGAGCGGTGCCCATCCCATTATTGAGAATCTGCCGGAGGGCTACGAAACCATCCTCGGACGCTGGTTTCACGGCGGGCATGAGCTCTCGGTGGGACAATGGCAGAAGATCGCTCTGGCCCGAGCCTTTATGAGAGATGCGGAGATATTGGTTTTGGATGAGCCGACCGCTGCGTTAGACGCGGAGACTGAATACGAGATCTTCCGGCACTTTCAAGAACTCACAGAGGGGAAGACGGCGATCCTGATCTCTCATCGGTTCTCCACTGTTCGTATGGCTGACCGGATCGTCGTCATCCAGGAAGGCCGGATCGCCGAAATCGGCAGCCACCAAGAGCTCCTGCGCCAGGAAGGCATCTACGCCCACCTGTTCAGCATGCAAGCCGAAGGATACCGTTGATGATTCTACCGCGCGAAAAAACTAGGAAATGGGGGGCCGAAATATTCGCCGTGGCCGAAGACTCAATCTTTGAGGGAAATGCCGAACTTTGCGAGGCGTCGTTTCCACAAACCCCGTCGTTCAATATCCTGCCAAACCTCGATCTCGTGGCGGGCCAGCGCTTTTCGTTTTTCTTTGAGTTCCGACTCTAATCTTTCCATTCTCTCGTCGTTGACCTTTAAGAGGTCTTCTTTCTCGCTCAGCATGCTCTCTAGAGCGCGCACCCTTTTCGAGCTTTCCTCGAGGTCTTTCATGAGGCTTTGATTCGCCGGGTTTTCCTGCGGTAGGCCCTGCGCCCGCTCTGTGACCGGACCCGTTTTACTTAGGTGAGTCTTGAGGGCACCTACTTCCGACCGGAGCGTTGCCAGCTCTCGGTCGCGACTGCTTAGAAGTGTCTCTTGCTCACGCCGCTGATGCTCCAGAGCCTTGACGGTTTTGTCTAAGCGTTCTTCCAGCTCTTTGACGGTAGAGTTTTTTGCCTCCAAAACGTCCTTTGCTTTGCTGAGCTCCTGTCGCAGTAAATCTTCAAACTCTTTTTTAGATGAGCCCATTTTGGTTAGTTGGGCCTTAAGGGCATCCAGCTCTGCATTGCGGTCCTTTAAAGCCGCGTCTTTCCCGCTTAGCTGATTCTGCAGGTCCTGGAACTTTGTGTTCAGATTTGTCAGCTCCTCTTTGAAGGTGGCGTCTTTCGACTGCAGGAGCTCGGCTTTCTTCTTGAGGTCTTGTTGGAGGACTTGCTCGGCGCGCTCCCTAGCCGTTGTCGCATCGGTCAGTCGGCCCGTCAGGATATTCACTTCAGACCTGAGCGTATCCAGTTCTGTATTCCGGTTTTGCAAAAGCTCCTGTTTCTCACTTAACTGAGTCTCCAGCACATGGAGTTTTCCCCGCAAGTTTTTCTCCAGCTCTTTCAAGCCAGCGTCTTTAGCCTGCAACGCTTGTTTTTCTTTTCTCAGGCTGTCCGCCAGCGAGCTCTCCGCCTGATTCTTGGCGACTCCCGTCTGGGTGAGTTGCACCCGGAGCGTATCCAGCTCCTTATCCCGCTCCCTCAGCACCTTGTCTTTGTCATTGAGCTGATTTTCCAAAGCATAGATGCTTGCTGTTGAGTTTTCCCGCAACTCTTTGAAGGCAGCGTCTTTCGACTGGAGCAGTTCCGTTTTCTTCTTAAGCTCTTGTTGCAGCGCTTTCTCCGCCCGCTCCTTGGCAGACGCCGCATCGGCCAATTGCTTCGTCAAGACGTTTACGTCAGTTTTCAATGTCTCCAGTTCTGTGCTCCGGCCTTGCAGGATCTCCTGTTTCTCATTCAACTGAACGCTCAGAGCACGGACTTTTGCAGTTAAGTTTTTCTCCAGCTCTTTCAAGGCATCATCTTTTGCCTGCAGCGACTGCTGTTCTTTCCTCAGCTCCTCCGCCAACAAACTCTCAGCGTGACTCTTGGCGGCTCCGGTTGTGGTCAATTGCGCCCTGATTGCATCCAGTTCTTTACCACGCTCCCTGAGCGTCTTCTCGTTCACGCTGAGCTTGCTCTCTAGGGTATGAACTTTTTCATCGAAGTTTTTCTCGAGCTCCTTCAAAGCGTCGTCTTTTTCGTGCAGGAGGTCCGTCTTCTTCCTAAGCTCGTCCCGGAGTTCGCTCCGTTCTTGCACACTAGCGGGCGTTATCTCGTTCGGTCGCTCTGTTAAAGCATTTGCTTGAGACCGGAGGGTGTTTAACTCTTTATCCTGGCTCTCCAGAAGTTGTCTGTCCTCGTAGAGTTGACGCTCCGCAACCATGAGCTTGCGTAAGCCTGCCTCGAGATCATGCATCGCCGCATCTTTTGCTCCCCGGGCGTGCTTTTCTTTCCACATCGCATCCTGCAGCAACGTCTCTAACTCAGCCTTAGCAACCTCCGCTTCGACGAGTCGATTACTGAATGCTCGTAGTTCCGCACCGTAGACCAACTTGCCGGTTACTCCGATCATGATGATCGCAAACAGCGAGATCCAGCCGTACCACAAACCATTCGAGGTCCTTAAGCCGAGCGTGACATCCGCAATCAATTGCAAGGGATCGTTGAAAACGAACCAGCGAAAACGATGCAAAGCGTCGTCGCTCGCGTACATGAGAACAAGTGCTCCCAGCGCGAGAGTTAACGTAAACAGCAAAATCATAATCTTCGTTTGGGTTTTCATATGGCAGGCGAATAAAAAGTTGTTTAGCGTTTCACAAAAAAGCTATTTTACGCCGCAATTAGTAGATTGCCAAAGGAATCTGCTCCCGGTTTCCTGAAAAGTTTTGCGGGGGGAGGACGCTCGATTCACAAAGCTTCCAAAAGACGGTCTTCTTTCCGCAGAATTCCCAAAGCGTCGTCCCAGCGGCAGAATCATATACTCTCGTCCGTTCGGCATGTAAGCCAGAGGGGTCGTTGAGTGGCGGGCTCTCCAGATCGGCTGGATCGAGCCGTCTCAGGAAATTGCTCGACAAGGAAGAGATGCGTTCGTTCACATCGAATAAGTACTCAGCACGCGCGTTGACTAGGTGACAGCAAGATGGAGAAGATAAGAAGGATAAGGAACCCACATTAGTCCTATCCTTTTCGTTCTTGACGAGTGCATTCCATGGATGCTAAATGCGAGCTACTTATAAAAAAGGAACGGACAATGAGCACACTCGATCAACCGCTTCTAATTGCCAACAGCAACTATCATGTAGGTCATCAAATCGCCATTTTCGTCGCAAAAGAGCAAGGCTTCGATGGCGATCAAGAATCACGGCGTAGATATCGCTACTGCGGTAGACGTCGAAGCCGCGATTTACCAGCGGTCTTTGGGAGCCGACTTATACATTGTTGGCGGCTGGCGTTACACTCCGTTCCTGAAATGGTACGGAGCCAGGCACGTCACAGATATGAGCAAGCTTCGCGGCGGACGGATTGGGATGCGGGAGAAAGAGGGACTGGTGCAGGTGTTCATTACGGACGCGCTCCGTGAAGCGGGTGTCGATCCGGACACCGAAGTCCACTGGGTTTATGATCCGGTCTTCGGTTACCGCAACAATCCCGCTCATATGGAGATGCTCCGCTCCGGAAAGATCGATGCCATTACCTCGCAGCCCCCTTTTTCCGATCAGCTGGAGAACGAAGGCTACCCCATGATTCTGGATCCCAACGAGGTGTTTCCCCGGCGGCCCGGCAAGTTAACCGTCGCCACCGGAAAAACCATCGAGAAGCGCGGCGAAGAACTGAGGGCTTATTTTCGGGCGATCATTCGGAGTTTTTGGTTTATGCGTGACGTTAAAAGCTTCGACTACCTCCGAGAGCTGGAAGCACGGCTTCGAAAGACCAACACGCATAATGAAGACGAGCGCGGAGTCGTGGCGATCGTTACGTCGCCGGGCAGAGTCGAAAGTTGGGCGCTGCCGATCAACGGTGGGATTGCACCCGAGGCCGTACAAAGAATCGCTGATGAAATGGTAGCCGCGGGCAAGCTTTCCCGGTCGCTGTCGGTCAAAGAGATTCTCCGAGATGGCCCTGTGACCGAGGCTTACCGTGAAGTGAGCGTTCTTCCTAAACTGAAGTCGGCTTTAGAAACAGCGTTGGCGGCTGAGCGGAAGTACGGGTTTTAGGTCCGAACTTGAACACAAATTCAAGATCCGCCGGACGGCGCTCTGTTGGAAGACAGATGCTGCTTGTCTTGCTCCTAGTTTGGAGCTTAGTTCTGGCTCGGACTTCCTTTGCGTTGGATGAAGTCAACCTCCACATATCCGCGGGCGTTAGCCCTAATGTCCTGCTCTATCGATTCACTAAAGACAAGGGCTTTTATCGCGAGGAGGGTCTTGAAGTCCTCCCCATACAAGCGGGGATGTTGCCGGGTATTCAGGGGTTGGTTGGCGGCAATTTCCAGTTCAGTCAGATCCTTGGGCAAGGCGCAGGCGCGATCCTTAGAGGTATCCCGCTCAAGATTGTGATGGTTTTCGATACTCGTCCACTCAACTGGCTCTATGCAAGTAAGAATATCAAGTCGCTTCAGGATCTAAAAGGTGGAAAACAAATCGCCGTCTCGAGCTTTGGCGCAGCCTTGGATCAGATGAGCCGCGACCTGCTTGTCAAACACGGCATCGATTCGCAACGGGATGTGGTTCTTCGGGCCGTTGAACCTACGCCCAACAGACTCGCGGCCCTGATGACCGGAGCGGTTGACGCGGCGGTCCTGAATCAGATGGATCGCCTCATCGCCAAGAAGAATGGTTTCAATGAGTTGCTGTTTTATGGGGACGATCTGGAATTCGTAACCGCCGGCACTGTGGTGGCAGAAAAGACTTTATCTCAGAGACCGGATTTTGTGTTTAGGTTTCTCCGTGGGACGTTCAAGGGATTTCGCTGGTTCAAGTCCAGCGAGAAGGAGGTCGTCCCCCGAATGGCCGCAGCGATGAAGGTCACTGAAAGCGAAGCCACCGACGTATATAGGGCTTCGCTACGGGTCATGTCCGAGGATGGCACGATCCCACGGAGCCTCCAGGAAAAAATGATCGGGTTCCAGAGAAAAGCGCTCAAGATCGAACGAGAGGTTCGTCCTGAAGATGTCTATGACTTCACGATGATGCGCGCACTCAACGAAGAGCTGAGGAAGAGCAAGTGAGCCTGTACCGGGTTCAACAGCTTCTGTTCAGTCTTCATAATGATTTGGATACAACGGAGATCCCATCGGGTTCCCAGTGGACCATCGGCGATCTCGATCCTTATGTAAGACCAGGGGTCGAATTTCATTTTAGATGAATAATTTTTCTAAGACAGACATTCTATGACAGGCGAAACGAAAACTATTTCTTCTCCGCGGCGCTCAGGGTTTCTTCCACGAGTTTCATCACCGGCTTCATCGCATCCCGTTGATTATCGGTATCCAAATATTTTACGCCTTCGAGGCGCCGGCTTTTCGGCAGCAC
>WNFO01005875.1_pt1 | contig 12702 bp, 15 predicted proteins | sample 5400251 | NCBI WGS metagenome assembly WNFO01 (sample SAMN13153354, study PRJNA577476) | soil metagenome | isolation source: 100 cm saprolite under Madrone tree | place: USA:California | collected 2016-06-14
AAAACCACGAGCACCTTTAGGCTGGGGGCGAAGAGCACGAGGATCGATGGTGGAAGGTAGTGAATGATCCAAACAAAGAACGCCGAGAACCTTCCCATCATGATGGCAGGCGTGCACGCGTCGACTCCCATGACAATGTCTCCTTGAAAATCAGGGAATAATAACTGGTCAAAGCAAGTCGCGAACAAGAAGTTCGTGATTGTGTCCGCGGCGAAACATTGAAATCCGAGATAGAGATCGCTCGATTTGCCTGGAGGCGGCTAAGTTGAGGGCAAAGAAGCGGCATCAAGTCACTTACCAGCTGCATTTCGCTCCTTAAGTAAGCCACAGAGTCGATCCAGCTACACAGTGTATTAGTCAACCGAGATATACAAACCTAAGATGGATCACACTTGGTCCCGGATAAGGTGCTCTATCTTAGAAATTGCTTTTCTGGAGAACATATTGGAAACGAGCGACCTGCGGTGCTTGGCATTGATGTATTCCGTTTGCGTAAAGAATGCTTCATCTGTATCGAAGCCACGATAAAATTCATAATCCTTGTCCCATTTTTTCTGGGAATTGTATATTTCATCGTGCACCGTTGGTCTTGCAAAGTGTAGCTGCAAGGGAACTTGATAGTCAGTCCCACAGCTCTTCAAATGTAAGACGCGTCAATCACCTCATTCGGAGAGATCCGTATAATGTCACCTGACCACGGTCAATGTACAGCAACAGAAAGAGCGCCATGGGAAGATACCGTATCTTTGATGGAGCTGCTCACGCAGGGTAGATAGGCTCACACCCCTACCAAACTCCATGTATGCGAGCCACCACTTCGTACATGCTGCACCGAGGGGACCAGGGAAGTGAGAAAGGGGATGGAAGAAGACGTTATAGATAGCATGTGCAAAGGCGTAAACCAGTATGCCAACGGCAGTTGTGAAAACAGCCTGTTTAAAGGATGGCAGTAAAGGATAGACATCCATGTTGGGACTGGCGTGGTTTCTTGCAAAGGCAGGGGTTTATATGTGGGTGTTGGGGAAGCCTGGGGGGGTCACGGTCACAGAGATAGAAGACTCGGAAAAATGATCTGGCCCCAGGGTGTCCATCCGCATTACGTCCAAGAGTATAGACTTCGATATAACTCCGAGAGGAGTGAATAAGCAAGGGAATACTCTGGCGTGTCCTTCTGCATTACGTCCAAGAGAGTAGACTTCGGTTTCTCCACGGAGCTCCGAGAGGAATAACACTAGGTCAGGTGACAACATTCGAAGCTCCAGGTGTCCGAGTCCTCGCGCTTCTGCTTGATGGTCCCGTGGAATCGACTTCCAATGTTCGAGAAATTTGCTCCAGGTATCCTCGCATTTTCGGCCTTGAATGTCCGATGATCAAATCGTGTTTAAGCAGCAACCAAATACCGGCCCGGGGTCCCGAGTGGCCCGCGGCAACCCGTCCAACCGTCCTTCGTCAAGCTTCGAGCTCGCTCTTGGCCGGACGAATACACGGCAACGCTTTCTTGGGAAAACCTCCCCTTCTCATTGCCAGAAGAAGTCGTGGCACGCCCATGCGGGGAGTTGCCCCAGATGGTCGAGCTTGTCCTCCTCGAATGCCCAATTCATGAAAATGCAAGACGCAAAGTCATCAGCAAATTGCGTAAAAACTTTTTCACTTTCTCACTTGGGCAAGTAAATAAGTAAAAAGTGAAAAAGTTGACATTGACTCATGGTGATTGAGTGGTACTTTTACAACTTTTGATCACGTTTCACAACCTTTTTCAGCTTTTTAACTTTTTGACGAAAATGGCCAAATCAACTTTTGGCAAAAGAACAGGTTACTTCGGCGCTTTTGGTACATTTTCGTTTGCTCAAGCTTGAGTAAGCTTGAGCAAGCCTAAAAAAGTTTAGTGCAGGTTTACTGATGAACATATCAACACGAATGGCAGAGTGCCGTCACTAGACCAACTCTTCAATGAGCTGCTGCTATGCGTCGGAACCATGTGGTTCTGGAGGAAACTAAGGCCTGCACTAAGGGCCCCAGTTTGGACTTGGACCTGGAATGATCACCTTAATACATGCGCTGTAAACCTCGTTCGTTGCTCGGTTGAAATCGGCTCCGAAGCGTACACTGTTGTCTACCCCATGCACCAGACCCCCCATATTCACACCACCTTAGCGGGCAAGCGTTACATCTACCAGTCATACATAGAACACCTACGGCGTGACCGCCTCTTTGTTTCTAGATACATTCGCGCAGAATACTACAGATTCGGGGGGGAAAAAAGAAATAAGATCACCGTCATTCTGACCGCGGAACACAATAGGCATGGAGATGTTGTCCTTCAAAGACAAGTGTGATATGCTCTGTCCTTCTCATGTCAGCAGGCCTAACGCAAGTATCCAATTGCACTGGTCAGCCATCAGGCAATGATATAAATGCGTGGTTCTCACTTTTTTGGATCCTCACGAATATCAAAACGTCGGAACAGATACGCCATCGCGAGGTACAGTTCGCAATATGCAAGGCTGAAACGTATATCAACCTCCCATCGCTGACCTCGAAACATTATGGCGCTCACTTTACGGCAAGACAACTTCGCGGTCCTTTCGAGAAGGCAACCAGATAGTTCTCTAAAGCTTTGGACTCTGGCTGCAACCACCGGTCAGGAAGGAACTCGTGCGCCTGAGCAAATATTTCTTCCGAAAATGATACGAAACGGGCGCTCTGGCTCACAACGGTCTGCTGGCACGCATCAGGTATGAAACAATGGGATAGGCATGAATCACTGACCCCTCCGGGTATCTTAACACCAGATATTACGGCACCAGATGGTGGCACTACGCGTGGAAGGCCAGCGGGCACCGATACAGAAATGCGCAACGTCTCTTTGATCACAGCAGTCTGTTCCGTGCTTAGAGCAAACTAGTGTCTGACAAGTGAACGCACTTACCAGGAATGGAAGCTTCTCGAGGACTTCGTAGCTCGGAGCTTGGTCGAGGTCAGGCCACACAGTGCGCACTTCGTCCACTAACCTCTGCTTTGCTCCAGGGTTCCGCAGTAGATAATAGACACCAACCATGAGCGTAGTCCCGGCAGTTTGCGATCCTGCTGCAAACAGAGTTCGTGCATCACCGGAAAGTCCTGCTACCGTGGGAGGAGCTTGTCCCTTGTTTGCTACTGGATTCAAGAACTCATTATACATGACACGATGCGGCGCATCATCCAACAGCTTCGGGTTTTTCAGAACACTCTTGACCTGGCTCTCCAGTGCCTAAGGTGGGTCGATTATTTGGGCAGTATGATCACAACCGTTTCAACTTACCCCCCTAAAAACTACGAGTCCCTTTAGGCTGGGGTTGAGGAGCATGAGGATCGATGGTGGAAAGTAGCGAACGATCCAAACAAAGAACACCGAGAACCTTCCCATCATGATGGCAGGTAGGCACGCGCCGGCTCCTTTGACAATGTCCCCTTGAAAATCCGGGAACGATAACTGGTCAAAGCAAGTCGCGAACAAGAAGTTCGTGATTGTGTCCGCGGCGAAACATTGAAAGCCGAGATAGAGATCGCTCGATTTGCCTGGAGGCGGCTAAGTTGACGGCAAGGAAACGGCATCAAGTCGCTTACCGGCTGCATTTTGCTCCTTAAGTAAGCCACAGAATCGATCCAGCTACGAAGTGTATCAGACAACCAAGATTACAAACCTAATATGGATCGCACTTGATCTCGGATAAGGTGCTGTACCTCAGAAATTGATTTTCTGGAGAACATATTGGAAATGAGCGCCCTTCGGTGCTTCGCATTGTGGTATTTCTTCTGCGTAAAGAGGGCTTCCACTGTATCGAAGCCACGATAAAATTCATAATCTTTGTCCCATTTGTTCTGGGGATTGTATATTTCATCGTACACCGTTTGTTTTGCAAAGTGTAGCTGCAAGGGAACTCGATAGTCAGTCACAACTCTTCAAATTTGAGACGCGTCAATCACCTCATTCGGAGAGATCCGTATAATGTCACCTGGCCAACGTCAATGTACAGCAACAGAAAGAGCGTCATGGAAAGATACCGTATTTTTGATGGAGCTGCTCGCGCAGGGTAGATAGACTCACACCCCTAATATACTCCGTGTATGCGAGCCACCACTTTGTACATGCTGCACCACGGGGACCAGGGAAGTGAGCAAGGTGATGGAAGTAGACGTTGTAGACAACGCGTGCAAAGGCGTAAACCAGTATGCCAACGGCAGTTGCGAAAACTCCCTGTTTAAAGGATGGCAGTGAAGAATGGACATCCATGTTGGCACTGGCATGGTTGCTCGCAGAGGCAGGAGTTTATATAGGGCGTTGGGAAGCCTGGGAGAGGAGGGATACAAATGGAAGAAATGAATGGTTTGTTTTCTTCAGGTTGCATTACCTCCAAGAAACTCGGCTCGAAACTCGGCTAGACGTCGATTTTCCCACATGGATACGCGGAATCATCTACGTGTGGTGTTTATTGACCTGGAATACATTCGGTTCCATGTGTATTCAGGGTCCAACGTGAATGTCGCCGACGATGGTGGCTGGCTTGACTCCAGTCTAAGTTAAGTAACTGTACATGTCACAAGGCAGTAGTGATTCAATTGTTAGCTAAATGTAGACCAGAGTGTTGACCGTCACACCCGACGGCCTCTTCAAAAAATTTTGACGTATTGTCTCGCGCCAATTGAAAGCCCCCAGCTCCAGCTACCCCCTATCGCTCATTGGCCTCTTGCAACCGCTTCACCTGCCCTGACCACACCGCCTGATTGCACCCTGAAATCCAGACGTCTGCCCTGACCACGCTGCCTGACTGCACCCCGAAATCCTGACCACTGATGAGTGTTCATGATGTAAACATAGGTAGGTAACGAATCGGTCATTGGCTAGACGTAAACAGGTTCCCATGCAGTCATGATGTGGTCCCTGTTGAATTTTATCCACAATAAACAGAATATATTGCAGGTGGAGTCTATCAGAATCATATCGTAAAATGTATCAATACCCGATAGTAGGGACATGCAGGTGAGGGGGAACAAGTTCGGAAGGCATCCTTGCAATCTGGTCAAGTGGTGCCCGCTTCACCAAAGCAATCAGGTTCATGCGTAGCTCCTCCGTTTCGAGATCTCCTCGTCCAAGTCGTTCCCGTTCCTTCTTTTATCCCTCCAAGTCCGACTTAGGCTCCGCGTCCACATCCATACCCTCTGTCCGCGCCTCGCCGAAGAGGGCGACGCGTTGTGCATGCTGCTGTTGTAGCTGTTCGAGAAGGTGTGCCATGATCGAGCGCGCGGGCCAGCACCGCAGAGTCCTCATTGGTGCCTGCACCCATGCATCCTCCGCGCCGAACAGTTCATTAGGTGCTGAAATAAGTGAACCGAGTTTGAGCTGAATTCATAGAACGATTGACGTAGGATACAAGTTCTGTTGCTCATCATGGTCGGGGACCCCAGGTCGGTATTTGATTGCTGGCCCACAGCAAAACCCCTGCGCTGCGCTGGCATGAAGGCGCCCTTCAAGCTTCAAGTTCGCTCCACGAGTTGTAAAACAGGAGAAACAGACGTTTCCATCAAACCCGGTGAGAACCTGCTCCCTCTACATTTAGGGTTCGACTCGGGACAAGGCACGACCGCGGAACCGCGATCGGGTCGCAAAGGCTAGAATTCTATATATTCAGGGGCAAGAAGAGGGTACAATACTTGCGTGATCGTCTATCGACGAAATTGCCCATGAGTGGATCAACCGAACCGAGGCTGTGTACTCGAATTCACCCTTCTGCACACGTTGCAGAGCGCGTTACTGTATAAGGATTCTATCTCGGAGTGAGACAGGCGCACGTGGGTATGACTGTGGGTAACGAAAAGCCAATCCGGCCCTAAGGAAGCGACCACGCAATGATTAGGATCGAGGCTCACTTGTAGTCACAGGGCGGAGAGTGGCAACTGAATGATTACTCCAAGTGAGACCAAATGGGGGACCACCCTTAATATTGTGGGGTGATAAAAAAAATCGGGGTGGCGCCAGGGAAACCGATAATGAAAATGAGATGGCAGTCATTCAGACCGTGGAACACAACAGGCATGGAGATGTTGTCCTTCAAAGACGGGTGCGAAATGCTCAGTCCATCTCATGTCAGCAGGCCTAACGCAACTGGTCAGTCATCAGGCAATGATACGAATGCGTGGTTCTCACTTTTTCAGATCTTCACGATTATCAAAACGCCGGAACAGATACGCCATCGCGAGGTATACGCAATATGCAAGGCTGAATGAAACGTATATCAATCTCACATCACTGACCTCGAAACATTATATCGCTCACGTTATGCCCAGGCAAGCGCGCGGTCCTTTCAAGAAAACAGCCAGATAGTTCTCTAAGGCTTTGGACTCTGGCTGCAACCACCGGTCAGGAAGAAACTCGTGCGCCCGAGCAAATATCTCTTCGGAAAATGATACGAAAAGGGCACTCTGGCTCACAATGGTCTGCTGGCATGCATCAGGTATGAAACAATGGGATAGGCATGAACCACTGACCCCTCCAGGTACCTTAACACCAGATATTACGGCACCAGATGGCGGCACTACGCGCGGAAGGCCAGCAGGTACCGCTACAGAAATGCGCAGCGTCTCTTTGATAAAAGATAGACATCCATGTTGGCACTGGCGTGGTTACTTGCAGAGTCAGGAGTTTATATATGGCTGTTGGGGAAGCTGGGAGGAGGGGTTACAAAGATAGAAGAAATGAATGATCTTTCCCCGGGGTGTCCATCCGCATTACCTCCAAGAGAGTAGACTTCGACTTTCTACATGGCTCAGAGAGAAATGAATAAGCAAGGGAATACTCTGGCGTGTCCTTCCGCATTACCTCCAAGAGAGTAGACCTCGATTTTCCGACATACTGCAGCCCCGAGAGGAATATTCAAGGGAATACTAGTTAATTGGCGAAATTCGAAACTCCACTGCTCCAGGTGTCCGAGTCCGAGTCCTCGCACCTGTGCTTGATATGGCCCCGTGGAATAGACTTCAAATGCCCGAGCAATTTGCTCCAGGTATCCATTTTCGACCTTGAATGTCCAATGGAATCAAGTCGTGGAGTATTTGGTTGCTGGCATGAAGGCGTCCTTCAAGCTTGCTCCACGAGTCGTGCAGGAGAAACACACCTTTCTCACGTAATATAAAGCTGTCAATTGTAAACGTCGCGCCACAAACGACACGAGAAGCGACGTGTCAACAAACCTCGGCGTAAACCACGTGAGACGAGATGCTCAACCAACGCCGACACAGACACTCGAATCGGCATCCACACGAAGTCTCGCATTTTCCTCAACGCCGCTGCCCGTTTCTCCGTTCGATTCCATCGTGAATTCATACACGATGGCTACTCGGAGCATGACAATCGATACTCCCGACACGCTAATCCATAGTCGTTTTCTCTGGACCTCCATGGTGTGAATATTTCCAACATTCATTCATCTCTGCCCGAAATCTCATCTTTTGTCATCGTGGCTGCCCGCCTCTCTATTCCATCGTGAATTAACCCGGAATGATGAATACTCCGAGCACGACGATGGATGCCGTCGGGACTATTCCATAGTCCTCTTTCTCTGGCTGTTCACGGTGCGAAATTTTCTTACATTTATTCATCTGTGCACGAAATCTCGCCTTTCTTCTTTTTCGCTGCCTGCCTCTCCGTTCCATCATGAATACATACTCTGCACATTAATCCAGATTTATCTTCCTGTGCAACGGGATACGTCCAACAACCCTCCGCATCTCACTAACGTTGTATATGGTGAGATACTTCTTGAGTAATCATGTACTACAATAATATCACCTTGACTGAAATGAAACACGACTGTAACTTAAACCGAAACTAGCAGTGCCCGTGCGCAGCACGGGCCACCGCTAGTGAATCATATATATTCTTGGAACAAGACAGAAGACGAGAACATTTATTTACGGTGAACCTGCTCCTCTGCATTTAGGTTTCCTCGGGACAAGGCACGACCGCGGTGCCGCGATTAGGTCCGCAACGGCTAGGATTGAGGCTCACTTGTAGTTACGAGGTGGAGAGTGACAATGGGACTATTACTCCAAGTGGGACCCAAATGGGAGACCATCATTGATATCGTGGGGTGATAAAAACCTGCGGGTGGCACCGGGAAAGCCAATAATGAAAATAAGATACCAGTCATCCAGACCGTGGAACACAATAGACATGGAGATGCTGCCCTTCAAAGACAGGTGTGAAGTGCTCGATCCATCTCATGTCAGCAGGCCTAACGCAAGTATCCAATCACACTGGTCAGTCATCGGGCAATGATACATGGATGTGAGTCCGAGTCCTCACTTGTTTGGATCCTCACGAATGTCAAAACGTCGGAACAGAGACGCAAGCGTGAGGTATAGTTCGCAATATGCAAGGCTGAAAGATATGTCAATCTCATCACTGACCTCGAAACATTATAGCGCTCACTTTATACCAAGACAACTTCGTGGTCCTTTCGAGAAAACAACCAGACAGTTCTCTAAAGCTTTGGACTCTGGCTGCAACCACCGATCAGGAAGAAACTCGTGCGCCCGAGCAAATATCTCTTCTGAAAATGATACGCAAAAGGCGCTCTGGCTCACGATGGTCTGCTGCCATGCATCAGATATGAAACAGTGGGATAGATGTGAAGCACTGACCCCTCCAGGTATCTTAACACCAGATATTACGGCACCAGATGGTGGCACTATGCGTGGAAGGCCAGCGGGTACCGCCATAGAGATGCGCAACGCCTCTTTGACTACAGCGGTCTGTTCCGTGCTTAGAGCAAATTCGTATCTGACAAATGAACGAACATACCAAAAAAGGAAGCTTCTCGAGTTCTTCATAGCTCGGGGCTTGGTCGAGGACAGGCCACACAGTGTGCACTTCGTCCACTAGCTTCCGCTTTGCCTCAGGATTGTGCAATAGATGATAGACACCTGTCGTGAGCGTCGTCCCGATGGTGTGCGATCCTGCTGCAAACAAATTCTGCGCATCATCACAAAGTTGTAATGTCGTTGGGGAAGGAAGTCCTTTGTTTGCCTCTGGATTCAAGAGCTCATTGTATATGACACGATGTGGCGCATCATCCAACAGCTCCGGGTTTTGCAGTACACTCTTGACCTGGCTTTCCAGCGCCTAAGGTGGGTTGACTTCATGGACAGTATGATGACAGTCAATCAAACTTACTCTCCTGAGAACCACGAGTCCTTTCAAACTAGGGGCGAGGATCATGAGGATCGACGGTGGAAAGTAGCGAATGATCCAAACAAAGATCACCGAGAACTTTGCCAGCGTGATGGAAGGCATGCACGCGCCGACTGCTTTAACAACGTCTCCTTGAAAATCAGGGAACGATAACTGGTCAAAGCTAGTCGCGAACAAGAAGTTGGAGATCGTGTCTGCGGCAAAACATTGAAACCCAAGATAAAGATTGCTCGATTTTTCTGGGCGCGGCTGAGTTGACGAAAAGGATATGGTGTGAAAGTCACTTACCGGCGGCATTTTGCTCCTTAAGTAAGCCACAGAATCGATCCAGCTACAAAGTGTATTAGACAACCGAGATATACAAACCTAATATGGATCGCACTTGGTCCTGGACAAGGTGCTGTATCTCAGAAATCGCTCTTCTGGAAAACATATTGGAGACGAGCGCCCTGCGGTGCTTCGACTTGAGGTATTCCCTCTGCGTAAAGAAGGCTTCGTCCGCAATAAAGGCACGATAAAAACCATAGTCCTTGTCCCATTTGTTCTGTGGATTGTATATTTCATCGTACACCGTCGGCCTTGCAAAGTGGAGCTGCGAGGGAGGAAATTCAGCAGTTGGTCCCAACGCCCCAAATTGAGGTACGCTTATCACCTCATTCGGAGTGATCCGTATAATGTCACCTGACGTGCGTCAATACTGCAACCAGAAGAGCGCCGAGGGAAAGTTACCGTATTTCTGATGGAGTTCCGTGCGCAGGCTAGATAGGCTGATGCCCCTACCAAGCTGCATGTATGCAAGCCACCATTTTGTGCATGCTGCACCACGAGGACCAGGGAAGCGCGAAAGGGGATGGAAGTAGACGTTATAGATAGCGCGGGCAAGCGTGTATAGCAGCAAGCCAACGGTTGTTATCAAACTTCCCTGGTGAAAGGAGGGCAGTAAAGGATAGATGTCCATGTTCGCACGGGCGTGGCCACGGTTGCTCGCGGAAGGCAGTTTATATATGGCGAAGGGTTACAAAAACAAATAGGGAAGAAACGAATCTGGGCGCAGCCGCTCTCCCACAGTGTACGCTCGACTTCGATTCGTCAAAAATAGCTCAGAGGGTGAAATACGGAACTCTAGGGTGTTCTTACATTTCTGCTTGTGGAACAGACCCCGTGCCCCCAGGCTATAGCCCTGTGCTCCGGGTGTCTTCGCATTTTCGACCTTGAATGTCCTGTGGAATCGACAGAGTACTCATTTCTCACGTTGACTCGCTGACGGGACCCTGGTCATCTGACGGGACCGGACCCTGGTCACCTCTCGGCGCGGCGGCCCCGTTTCCCACAGGCCTCAAGCCTCAAACACTCTCCTCGAGTTTTAAAGGCCCCGAAGCAGGAGAGCCACATCCACATCGTCTTCCTCCCACGTGTCACGGCATCCACTCTCCCCGGACGTTTCTCACAACGCCTGCCAGACGTGTAATGAAAGATTAGTGTCACGGTAGAGCACATCAGCCGGCTACTGTAAATTCCTTCCGGTATGACATCGGTACTTTTTATGTTTTATTTTTGCTTATTGGGACAAACGCGACAACGGTACCGCAAGGGCGCTAGATTACAGTCACGAATGCCAGAGGGCAGTGCCAGTGGGATTTGACAGGGTCTGTCGCAGCATACCTTCAATCTAGATCTGTGTCAATTCGACGAGTGCTGTTACCGGCACCTGTGCAGACGTGCCTCCGAGATGGCTATATCCACAGATCGTACTTGTTGTTGCAGGCCCAAGCCCGGCATTACTGTATTGTTACTGTAGATTTCCTGTGCAAAAAGTCGTGCCTGCCTTGTCGCATTGTACAGTAGCTATGCTCTCCATTCCAATGCCGTAAATCGGGATCGCGCCTATTCAGATCACGTGATTAAGCAGCTGTGCTGCCTCAGGCTTGCACGTACTGTACGTGTAGTACGTGTGGAAGGACATTTTCGTCCCTCAGTGGAGATGGGAAAATGAAGAATGAGTGGTTGTACAATACTTCATTATCTATGTCTGTACTCGTGTATAGTTACTTCAGTAAAGACGACCACCACGCAATAAATAAGCAAATTACGGACATGTGCGAATAAATAAGATTAGCAAAGGAGCGTACAGATGGAAACTAGGAGTCGGTGAAGGACAGAGAGGAAAGGGTCCATTTTTCATCAGCGCGACATAGGGAGCTGTATCCCATGGTGCACGTTGGTGGACTCTAATAAAGGGAAGATCAGCATATAAATAAGGAATCATCGATGATAATAATAAGGAACGGCGAGGCGGCAGAGCATAGGCCTCTGGAAATTTACGAACAAACACGGCAGTGATAACGATATATAGATATTAAGACAAGAAAAAGAAGGGAAGGAGTTGGCATGGACGGCAACGTGAGACTAGCGAAAGAGCCCTGGGATATTCTGAGTTAGTACTAAATGATTTGCTCGTGAAGACGGTGTGTATTGTGCTACTCATACCGAATAACGAATGCATTCAACTCCGACCTTGCCGTTGGCGGTCGAGATTCTGGCGCCAGCGTACATAAATGCCTTCATCCATGGAAGGCGCGTATCGACACAACTCAAAGAGCGAAAGCTGGTATTGAAAGCTTTCGTTTATCCAGATCTGCTCGCGACCTGCCAAGAGGCCATATTAGATTTGTCGAAAGTAGACAAGTAGGAAACATAGCCATACTTCGTCTAACCATGTCCATAGCCGTGGGAGAATTGACGCGCCGGGACCACATCACTGTTGCAACACGGGGTCAAGCGATCAGGGTTAGAGACGGAGGAACTGGAATCATACAATATGCGGCCATAATGGTGGCACCCCGTGAGAGGCCATGTACACCATGAACAAGGACGACGCCGCCAGTACGAAGCGCCTCGTCAATGAAGCGGCAGGCATGCGGCATCCAGATGAGAAGATCCTCGTATGGGTTGTCTTCAACGGGTACACGCAAGTATCTCATGCCAGACTGTGGATGATGTGAGGGGATTGGATCGGTGCAAACAGAGACAATATGTGTAATACGGCGTTCTGTCAAAGAACGGGTGGACTGTGCCGAGACGAGACTACAGGGGAAGGAGTCAACATTCAAGATCAGAAGCAGAAGGCATGGAATACGGCTTCCGAAAAGTTGGAAGGCGAAGAACCTACTTTCCCAAAAAGAGCCTCCCATCAGTGATTACGCTAACGTTCTTGAATCCCATTTTGGTAATAGAAGGACAGTGTGGTGGAGGTCGTTGTAAATCGTTTGCTCGGGTAAGTCGAGGATCATGAGGATCTTGGGTCATCCTGCGTCGTATTTGAATGACGAGTGAGAGATACGGTCGTTATTCAACCCGGAGGTCTGCCATCGGCAATTGGGATGGCCGCTTCGATATGTTTCGAACAGTAACATTGCAAGATTGAAATTGGAGAGATGGCGATGCGGTGTTAGACAGCGAAGCGGCGAGCACAG
>WNFO01005845.1_pt1 | contig 12701 bp, 16 predicted proteins | sample 5400251 | NCBI WGS metagenome assembly WNFO01 (sample SAMN13153354, study PRJNA577476) | soil metagenome | isolation source: 100 cm saprolite under Madrone tree | place: USA:California | collected 2016-06-14
CCGTTCGCGTGGTCTGAGTGGAATTTGGAAAGAATGTGACAGTATGAGTCGGATTGATGGGAGAGTTGGACGAGTATTGACGAGAGCAGTCCACGCAAACCCCTCTTTACATCCTCCCTGAAATCACAGTAGAATAATCCCAGTGACGCGAGCCCAGATTTCTCCATCGTAATGATGTCCTCGGTGATCGCGGAACTGGTCAAAATAATTAGTTTTGAAGACGGAAATATCGAATACTTGACCATACCAAATCACGCTTTTCCCTGCGCCCGCTATCAAGAGGGTAAATTATCAGTCATTGCGAAGGAGTCAGGATTGGGGAACTAACGTTTGCCATGAATCCATAGTAGTGAACTTGGTCCGGACGACTTCCATTCCGAGAGGGTGCTGCCTCCGACAAACCACGCTCCTGTTCCCTCGTGTCGCGATTTGCGGGTAATGTGATAATTCTTCCATGGATCAGGCGGAGAGAGCCAACTTTGAATATCTTGCTGTAATTTGTCACCTGCCACGGCCAGACAACCTCAGTGATTGCCGTCAGCAATGACACCCCATGAAGTATCTCACGCTTTGCTTTGTTCATTTCGCTTGCCAATTCATGTAGGATTTCTAACACCGAGTTACTATAAATCCAAAACTAGCTTATCGTTATTAATAAAACGTACCAAGGGCATTCCGGATTCTGTCAGCCGATGCCTCGCGATCTAAAGGAAAAGAAATTCAACAACCGGCGATTGACAAGCAACATGTATTTTCTTACCGTCGATGACCATTCTCATATTCTGGGAGAGGCGGTAAACGACCTCAAGCGTCTGCGCCGCCGTCGTTCGGGCCTCGTCTTGGGTCAGTCGGTCCAGCCTCTGAAGAACCGGCTCGATCCCACTCTCTCCGAAGAGCTTCTTTACGAATTTCTCTGCATTGCATTGAGTAAGATAAGACGTCAGTAAAGACGGACTCACTTGGTCGCCCTTGCCTGATCTGTTTTGTTGCGAGCGCGAGGGTAGAGAGCATCTCCATCAATACCTTCACGACTATCTCAGTCATAGCTTCCGTAGGAGGGACCTTGGTGTAGATGTCGAGGCGCTTCAAGAAGTGTTCTATGGATTCGAGCAATTCGACGACGGCATCCAAGTCGGAGCTGACGCCCTTGAACGCCTGAGATACTTGGATGTTAGGAGTGTATGCACATAGAAACGAAACGGGGCACATACAATGAGCAGTATACCGAGGCCAGTATGTATTGCGTCCCCAGGTGGAAATGACTATCGAATAAATGTCAGAGACGTAGAACACCCGATCGGCTGCCTGGGATATACCATGCCGAAATGTTGACCGAGGGAGGCGGTGGCAGAAATCTTGGAAAGGGATGATACGACACTCTTGAGCGATTTCATGATTTCATCGCTTCCTCGGTATTCGCTCAAGGTCCGTGCTTGCTCTTGGAGAAGGTCGGTAATGGACTCGACCGTTTGACAGATTTGGAGCTGCTGGGCGAGTGGGTGGTTGGCTAATGTTTTTCCCGTTTGCCTTTCATAGTCTTGTAATGCAGACTCGAAAAGCACTTGAAAGCGAGATGATCTTGACTGGTCACCCATATTGCAGGCGGAAAAGAAATATGGCTTGGTAGGGGAGTGGGTTGTGCCCAGACAGTGGGAAGTGGGGGAAGTGGGAACAAGGGTGGAAGCGCTGCATCGCCTCGAAAAGGGCGATAATAGGGCATCTAGTTGGACTTGTTTAGTATGAGCGGCTTGGAATTCTCGAACCCGCGAACTCTGTCCCCAGGCAGCACTACTGTACTGTATAGGACCTGGAGCTCAGCGTTGCTCGCATGGTAAACTAGCAAGATTTAATGACCAACTGTTCACCAACGAATTTATAAAACGCTGCCGGGGATTTGACCTATCAATACATCCCCAGCTTAGTAATCCAGCCGACTCGGAGGTCGTCTTCAATGTCCTCGCTGCACCCGCGAATACTCCTGCTAAGATCCAAGTGGGGTCCTCCGGTTCGTTCGCTGTCCATTTCGACCCCGGTTTATGCAGGTCACAACAAGGTACTCGTCCGTCCACACTAAGCTACAAAAAACCGTGTTTGTTTTTACCTACCTGTGCGCTGTGCTCGCATTCTATACAGTGGTCAAAGACCCAGAGAGGAACATCACGCTTTTGAACGTCATTAAAAAGGCACGCGCAGGCGGCGTGCCCAAGGCAAACATCGAGAGTGCGTTGCAAAAGGTTGCGCGTATTTTTTTTCACACAAAGAAAGAACTCAAGGGCTGACATAGATACGGTTCTAGGCCGCCGGTGGGAAAGAAGGAGCGGGGCAGCTGACAACATATGAGGTGCTAGCTCATGGCTCTGTCGGACTTATCATGTACGTGTTCTGCACCCACGTCGTTCCTCCCTTTTCCCCTTCCCATCTATCTACGGGGTGTGCTGACTCGCGAAAGAGAGTGCTTGACGGACAACGGAAATCGCACATTGCATCAATTCCGCGAGATCCTTAATAAGCACAAGTGAGTTGTATCGCATCGTGCTCTTTATGTCGCTGTTGGGTCTGACATTATGCGTGACGGACAGTGCACGGTTCGCGACGGTCATGTTCATGTTCCGGCATCAAGGGCGTGTGCGGGTTGCACTCAGCGAACAGGACGCAGCAGGTGGAGGGGTCGATAAGCTCTTTGACAACGCCCTCGCTGCTGGCGCGGAAGACTTCGATCAAGTTGCCGGGGCTGATGAGGGCATACAAGTCGAGGTACGTTCCGTTTCACTGCTGGATTCGTCACATCTATCTCATGAACAAAGATTACATGTGCACCGAAGGCGTTGGGAAAGATAACGGATGCTGTTTCCCAATCTGGCTTTTCACAGGGTCTGATGTCCAGTGAACTCGTATACGTACCGGAGGAGGATGGCGTAGTGAATGCGGAGCGTGGGAGCAGGATCAAGGAACTAGTAGGCGATTTGGAAGAAAATGAGGGCACATTACGAGTGTGGACCACGTTGGATTCATGATATCTAACATCTCATCTAATGCATCGCACTACTTTTGGACCTCACTTCCATATTCACTTGTCGTGGTGTGACAGAGAGTTCGGAGTATTGCGATCACGTCCCGGCATTAATTGCTGTGAAACAGGGCAACTCAGCCTCGCTAGCCAAGGCATACAAAATGGCTAGTCCTTTAAAGTCTTCCCTAATCGTGCGAGATGATAGTTGATTGACGGTCTGTGTTGTTTGCGCTTCATCGGCTGATGTATATGGACAACTTTGTCAGTTTCCCTGCCGCGAAACGAGAATAAAACCGGGAAAATCGCACCGCGGTACGCATGCATTCAAAGAGAGCCTGGGCATGCTCGCTGCACGGCCCGATTGATTTGACGTCTTTCGTGGCTGCCCAGCATCCGAGCATTGATGCGAGTTGCGGCCCACAGAGCACCACGGGTGGATCTACGACAATGGAAGAAAAAAATGAATAGATAAGCATTGCGGCACACAGAGAGAGATAATCAAGAGGAGTGAGGAGACAGGCAGGTGGTGGAGCGCGTACTCTTTCGGGGGCGAACCTTGAGTTTCTTGATTTGCATTACGCCTCGCGAAAATAGAAAGCTGCGCGTTTATTCGCGTTGTTTATTTGTGGCGAGCAGGGCTCTTCCACTGCTGAAGCGAATAGGAAAGTATGGTAGATGGCTCGGTCAAGCCGGGAGGGCGGAGATGAGGACAAGGATGTCGCGAGGCGCCACGTGTGCCGATAGGTGGTGAAGGCACTGATCGCGTTTCTCCCACAATAACACTCCACTCCTACATTTATTCCACCCTTCCTTCTCTCCACCACCCACCCACCACCATTTATCACCCTAAACCCCCCTCGTCTAGATGGCCGCCCCCCGCTCGCTCAACAAGAACAACTCTGGTGAGAATAGTTGTCTACATGGTGTTGCGTCCTATGCTGTGATCATGCTGCTACTGACCGACATGGTCACTCCACCCAGCCGTCAAGCGCATCATGCAGGAAGCCCGTGAACTCGCGAATGACCCAAGTACCGAGTATTCCGCCGCTCCACTGGAGGTCCGTGCAACTCAATGGTCTCCCCTATGATTGATACTCATCCTCCATTCGGCTTCCGCGCTTGGCCTTAGGACGACATTTTTGTGAGCACTTCCCCGTCACGCTGTATGTTGCTTCATATTTGACAAATGCGGACCTATAGGAATGGCATTGCACCCTGCGTGGGCCTGTGGGCACCGATTTCGAGGGGGGGCTGTATCACTTCCGGATCCGGCTACCTGCGGAATACCCATTCCGCCCACCAAGCATCATGCTCCTCACCCCCAACGGCCGGTTTGAACTAAACACCAAGGTGAGCCTGCACGTCTCCCTGCGTCGTCTCACGCTGACCCCAAAATAGATCTGCATCAGCTTTACGAATTGTGAGATCTTTTCAAGTCATTTATTCGCATCATTGATCACTCCCTTCTGCGCCAGATCACGAGGAATTGTGGCAACCCGCATGGGGCGTGCGGACCGGTCAGTCCTACTTTACGATAAAACCTCCTCTCGAAACTCAATCGGGCCATTTTGTAGCTATAATTGGACTCCAAGGCTTCTTCCCTTTGAAAGGTCAAGCTGCGGTGGGCGTCGGTGCACTCGAGGTTCCCACAAACGAGCGCAAGCGTCTCGCTGCGTTGTGAGTATCCCCACTGGACCGATTTCTCCTCGCCACCACTCACTTCCTCGTATGAATTCCTAAGGTCAAGGGTTTGGGTTTGCCCGCGCTGCAATCTGTCAAATCTTGAGTGCCTGCCTGATCCTGATCCTGCACAACCGGATGTCGCTTCTACGCCTGGAACCGTAAGTGAGGTTAAGACGTCCTCCGAGACCGATATTGTCCCTACACCCGCAGAGGCGGAGGTAGTGCCGCCTCAACTTCCACAGAGCGAGGCTTCCATATCCGAGCGGGAAGCAGATCCGGGCGGTACAGATGGTGTTAGTCGGCTGGAAAGTGATGATACAATAACGACGTCTGTTGTCGCATCACCTCGCTCGAGCGTATCAAGCGCTCCAACGTCACTGCAGACTATCTCAGATGTCCGAGGTGTTGTTCTCCAGGCTGGCACGCCAGCATCTTTCCACCCTTCTCGCACTGCGCGTCCGCCGATGCTACTGGACACAGCGATCTGTGTTTTACTCGTGCTCGTTTTTGCGCTCCTTTGCAGGCGCATCTTTTAGTGTGATCGCTACAGTACATAGACGCATTTGGGGAGGCATATTATTTGAGTTTTTTTATTTATCCATCATATCTTTCTTTCTTATCACGAATAACTTTATTTCACGGGTACTGAGAGACGCTTCGGCGGTGTAGTTCCCCGTGACCAAGCTGTAACCGAATAATGCTACTCGTGCTTTATTATCAGGGAAAAGAATAATAAGGAATGCATCAATTCTTGTTACTCACAATAACATCTGCATCGTAGATCTCATGAAACCCCTTGATTTTTTAGCAACCCCGCTAAGGTGCTCAGCCGATAAGTGGAAATCCGTGTAACGACAGATAGAGAGAAAAGAAATTTCGAGTGGGATAACCCGGACCGGAGAAGAGGGTCGACAGAAGAAAATCTCACAAACAGTACTAACGGTGACGGTATTCGTTACGCATCACTGGGAGGCTCCGCATTCAGTTCGCCCAGTAACATGTCTGTACTCAAAACTTCCTCAAAAACTCTCATCCCCGTTTGTTTTTCTCGGAGATGAGGCAAAACTCGCATTTCGCATCCAACCCAGCGGAATATCGAAATTGTCGTTGCGTCAATGCTCACGCGGGCTCGAGCCGTTCAGCATATAGCAGGGAATGATGTGTACTAGGATCAGATATGCCCAGTCGTGCGTTTTCCTAGACCTTTGCGGCTGATCTCGCCAATAACTACCGCAAGTATACCGTTCTCTTCGATTCGGCTTCGGACGGTTTCTCTATCATTTCACCTCAAGACAGTGAGTTGCGAGCTCTTTTAACTGCCAATATCTTGTGTTTGCTTAGATTTACATTTCCGAAGTTCGGCGAGCATTGGTCGACTCTCATCCGTGTCATAACTTCCCGCCTCTTTAATCTGGTCTCCGACCACACGCTTCCCTCTGCTCCGACAAAAATACGACACCTCCTTTGCGTCGTCGCTCATTAGGAGCAGCGTCACTGAGTGCAACATGACCAAAGAGGTGTTGAACTGCCTCAGGGTCCTGCAACGCGTCCTTCCCGTGATGTTTGAACTGGAAAGTGAACCGAGCGTCTTCGAGAGGGAGGTCTTGTGGAAGAGGGATGTTGTTGAAGGCCAAGTTTATCGCGAATAAACTGAACAAACACCCCAATTTGTTATCGAGGGCGGGGATAATCAAAACGATGGAGAGAGTAGTACATCTGCGGCTGATCCATCTCCCCAACTTCCTCGGAAACAAATCTCAACACTTCCTTCCATCGCAGAAAGGCTCTTGAGCTGTTTGGTAGACCCGCTGTTCTGCTGTGGTTTTACTCTTCCTCCGAAGCTACAGGTAGACTACTACAAAATTAACTATGTTATTTGGTGAGCCCGCACGTTCTATCGTTGGCACATTCGTCTTACTACTTTTCCAGGGAGAAGGGCGTGGGATCGACTGCCGATCTTGGACCCACCCAGGCATATGACACAAACAAGACAGAAGTTCTGCGCTTTCTACTCGTGCTCCTCTCCTGCCAGATATATATGCCGCCATCATCATTGCTCACTACCCCGTCACAATACACACTCCACTTTGCGACGAGACGTGCTGACTATCCTCTGTTCTCTGCTGAATACAGCTATGAACGCGTCGCAGTCATCAAGTACTACCGTTATCGGGGGCGTCGCAGCCTGAGGCCGACTGCCTTACAACCACCTTGTGTTTAAGGGAGAGGACTCAAGAGCCAACTTCGTCAGCGTCTGTTTCCAAGTCCTTTGTGTTGTCCTGGACTTTCAAAGCGGAAGCGCTAAGGATATTCTTACAAGTAACCCTCCGATAATGCGCCTGCGTTGAAGACATGCTTTTCGGTATTTCCTGGCAAAGGTGTGCGTTGGGTATAAAAATCTGTCTTGAATTGAGCTCAGCGGGTGTCCCTAGCACCGGACCGGAGACTTTTCGTTCATTATGGACGGGGTTCTCGGAATATTAGAACAACAAATGGCATATATTAACAACATGCTCCCAGGATCAAGAAGATCTGTCCCATATGTCGTGGAAACGAGTCGGGTTGTCAATTATTTTATGAGGACATGAATCTCTAGTTGTTCTATTCTGGAAAATGGTCGAACTAAACAAGGTATGGGTGTTGCTATGCTGACTTGTGCGCAGTGTCAAGACCATTCCACCTTCAGAAATTCAGGGCGTACCTTTTAGAGCAAGAGAAGTCGATAGATATTTTGGCCTATCTCCTGTGTCATTTTCTGGAGATCAAGGACAAGCCTGGTAGGCTAACGAGCTCAGCAGTCACGTCTGTCCCTCTTTTCTAATTCAGTGTCACAGAACAACACGGGCTCTGTCGAGCGTTGTCTTACATCATTCATACACTCTCAGCTGAGCATGCCTTTGGCCTCCGGCTCACATTCCCCATCAAATCCGCACACATACCCGCAAAGTGGAGTGTCGGCGGTGCCGGGCAGATTTTATAATCAACGTGCGTGTACCTCCCTTTTCGCGTTCTCAGTTGTGATAGCCCTCTACAGGCCGTCTACCACATAATCGCTACCACGTCCGGTCCTATGAACTCAATGTATCCAGCGCTGATTATTGCTCTGTCCAATTCCGCGCCGTATTTCAAGTCCCTGAACGCCAACTCTGCGACACGCTTGCTCTAGCTTTCAAGTCATTCGCTAACCCTAAATTCTTATTAGCGGACGAAGGGTACCCAAGGCTTTTGTTCTTCATGTAAGTCACACCGGCTCACCGAGGTGTATCGTCTGAACCATGAATTTAGGCTCGAGGTGTTTAACACCGTCATCGCGTATCATCTCTCTGACAATCCCAACCTGATTTACGCCTTATTGAGAGTACACAGGACTTTCGAGGACCTAGGCACGTTCACACTAACGACGGGTCTGCGTGATGTACGGAGAATGCAATTGGCAATGGAAGAGCAGTCTCGCATCTAGGATACCAAAGGGAAGAGTAGGGCGACTGAAGAGTGTGATCAACGTCACCAAGAAAAACAGGAGCATGCTCAGTCTGCTGACAGTCTGGCGGAAGTTCGGGTGGTTCCGCGGGATCAGCACCAGCAGGAGCCAGCAGGACATGTCGAGGAGATTCCGTCGTCGCAACCTCTCATGTCACCTACAATATACCAAGCAACCTTTTCCAGCCCACCAACTGCAGTGTCCGAAAAAGCGGGGCAAAATGCCGGAGCGACGATCCTCGTCGTTGGGTACGGACAACGTCTCATCGCCAAAAGGCTGAGATGCCTGTTGACTGCTGAGTTCACAGGTAATATCGTGGCAGCAGGGGTGTGTTGTGCTGTTCTTAGATACGACTCGCCCCCCACTCATTCATTATTAGACTCCCTCTTGACTCGGTGATGCTTGTGATTTCCGAGCTGATGCCCAAACTTGAAACTACAAGAGTTTAAGGTGCCGCATACATCGAACCTTGCAGGGGCAATCCTTGACTACCTTGGACATATCTCTCTCAAACACATCCTCCCGAACGCGCCGCCCCTCAACCCGCACCGATTTATTGTGAGAAGTACCACATAGTCATTATCCATCAGTACATAACTGACCTCCTCCCGGCTCAACGTTTCAGTGGTCCAAGTCGTCCCTTGTGTGGCTTTCGTCATCAATATGGGGTGAGATCTATGTGAGCGGTATGACACCTCTAGGAATTTGGAACTCGACAAGCGTCCGATTATTCTATGTAAAGCAGGCGCAAAATTCTCAGTGTCAGTTAACGGACACGGTATCGAGTGTAGTTGGAGGGCTCCTTGGTCGAAGTGGCTCTTAAGGCAACGTTCGGACAGTCGAGGCTTTTTGTTGTATACCATATGTTAGGTTATTGCATTCTTGTAATAATGGGACACTAGCAGCGACTCCCCGTTCGTCCGGATGAAAAGACATATGGAAGCAACAGGTGCCGGAGGCCCTTCAATGTAAAACCCTCCACGTTGACTCGGCGGCCCTGACCCTTGCACCTTATCTCCAATCCCACATGCTATCCCCCTAGTACCGTACTAAGTGGCTCAGACGCTTCCCTGTACTTGGTAGATACTGACCGTATCTGTATCTTCATTATATAAATGCGGAATTATAATAAAAAATGATGTATAATACTGTATAGGAATTAGGCCAACTCCCTCTGCCCCCCTATTGACGTTCTTCCCGCGACCCTTCCTCTCAGTCATGTCAGAACTCACAGCCATTATTTCAGTTCATGCCCAGTTCCCAAAAAATGTCGAGCCGAACACCGAACACAATCTCGATCCGACCAATTGGGAGTGGAAGCAATCCCTTGCCATCCCTGTCAGCAGACTCAACGACCTGCAATTTTCTTTGAAGCCATACAAATGGATCCGATACGCCACAGGAATCGTCATTGGAGCCTGTGGCGAACTTTGCACAGAATGTGACTTGTCCAATCCTGTTCCTATAGACTACAACTCTGGCCTCCCTGCCGTATCCATGGACCTATACTACCATACCACTGACCAAGAAAAGCGTCATATGTTTCCGCTTGACCCAAATCTTGCCGACACCAGAACAATGACTTCCAGTCGGACGAGCACAGCTCGGGATAATTTTCATGGGGATGTGGAGGGCCGGGATGGGAGCTGTGTGGTGACAGGAGATCCTGGTGAAGTTTGCGACGCTGCACACCTTCTTCCCCACAGCAAGGGCGACACGGTATGAGATTCCTGTACAACATTATCGCCGCTTATGATCTCATCGGTGGCAGTACATCGAAAGGTTCTCCACACACAGATGTCGGGGTTCTAGTGGCGACGACAATATTGTACGAGTCATTGATGACGTTCGTAATGGTGTGTTCCTCAATGCAGCCTTACATCGTGTGTTTGGGAAACATCTCGCATTCTTGAAGGTGCGTCTGTTCGACCTGATGCTACACATGGTCAGAGGCTGACAGTTTCTCTGAGCAGACTCCGAACTTCGCCATGGACACAACTGACGTCGACTCGAATGCAGACAGGGCGCAAGAAAGATATACAAGCCACCTCTTTGACCAGTCCTTCAAGCGGGTTGCCGGACCCTCTGGCTCGGCAATCCGCATCCCTTCCGATATGTCCAGTTGGCCTCCCGCTGTGCTCTTCGATGGAGTTTATGCTAGTGCAGTGCTGCATCACTTTGGTTTTGCACCGAGGCATATCTCTGAGAAGTGGGAGAACATGTTCTACCCTGGTGTGCCTACGAAGGCAGCGCACACAGATGACAAGTGCCGATGTGATCAGGCCGATGCTGGTGAAGAGAACTCGAATAGGCAGAAAGTAGCTCAACAGCGACGCCACGGGAGGCGTCGTGCACACGATGCCATTGATCCCCATGATATGGTCATGATGCATCGATTTTCGGCGATGGAACCAGAGAAAGTGAGGGCATACCTGGAAGGGTGTGAAGAGGTTGCAGTGGCAGGAATGCGCAAAGGGCTGGAGGAGAGAGTGAATTCATGGAGGGAGTCTGTCGGCACCTAATCACTATTGACATGACTAGCGGTTCTTGTGCTACACATGGACCTGCCGTTGCCTGCTAGGTCCAATTTACGAATGACAGCTCACATTATATTAGCTGTTGAGGCAGTAATAACACATATACCACACTAGTGTATTTCCGTGTGGATCCCGCATTACATTCAATGGTTTAAGCTAAGAGTGCGTTCGGCGCAAGGCAATAAAGTACATGTTATCTAGATATGGCAATCACGGCATTAGCCGATTTCAGCGTTGGCCTCAGGAACGGGCTGAAAATGGAAACTTCATCCCCACCGGGAAGACGAAGCCGCCGGCATTAATACAAAGATTGACCGAATGACGCCATGTTTTCTATGCATGGACGTGTTGGTGTTCAGTGGGTCCAGTTAAAGAGGTGCTTGTTCGGGAGACGAGTAACTTATTGGCTCGCAAAGCAATTCGAGATGTGCACACATTGCAAGACGAGTGAAAGGAATATACGTTCAAGAACCAACCGTGATGTCTTCGCGGTACCTGAAGATCACGATGGACGGGGAAAGGGGCGTAATAGGCCAGCAAATGGGGATAAAATACGTGCATAATCTCAAAGGGAGAATAGGAAGGATAAAAGAGAATAAGACAGCATTTACACACGCACATACGCAGACCCCTCTGCGCCAACACCACGCTACTTTTTCTTCGGGTCCCGCAAGCTCAGAACAAGTAAATCCTCGTCCTCGAGATTGTAGCTCGCGATAGTATTGCGATTCGTGAGCATTTTGCCATTGTACGAAAGGATCAGACGCCCAGCGAAGAGCGCGCTGGCAGTCGCAGCGATGATGCGGTCGCGCAGCGTCGACACGAGCAAATTCAGTGGCAGTTCCGGAATGGTCACAATTGTACCATCCAACTTCCACTCGGGCTTGCTGGCGTCTGTCGGTAACTGGACCTTGAGTGAGATCGGATGCTGCTCACGCACGATCGTCAGTCGTCATACGTCCCAACACTAACAAAAGATAAAGGCGTACAGGGTGCATATTGATCCAGTCCTGTTCGGGATAGTACTGTCCACCAGGGAGCTTTGCGACACGCTGACGCTTCGTAGGAGGGACATCGTCCACATCACCTTCTATTTGATCAGCGGGGCGAACGGTGCCCGCGAGACCCGGCGAGGGTACAGCCGGTGCGTTTAATGGAGGTACGCGCGTCGGAGGTGGAGGCTGATATCCAAATGGCTGGGCCGAGTCTAAACCTTGATAGTGGAGCGGAGGAAGCATAACAGGTGGTGCAGGAGTAGGGTACATTGACGGAGGCTGTGGGCCTGATGATACCGTTGCAGCAGTGTACGACGGATCTTTAGCCACAGCATCGACAGGTTTTGCCGGGATGGGGAGCGTTGGTGGCGGGGCTGACGCGAGAGGAGGCGGCGCCGCTGCAGGGCCGATACCAGGACCAATAGCGTTCGAATCTTGCCTATAAAGATAATCTCAATCACAACCCGTAAGACGACTGGAGAGATGACTTACGGCCCCAATCCCTTGGCGCGGTGGATGGCAGCAATCTGTTCGTCGAAATTGACGTTTGTGGAATATTTGTCGAGGGTGCCAGCCTTTGTCGCGGTATGACCGTCCCAAACAACCTTTTCCCTCTCCTTGCGCCGCTCGCGCTCTTCTTCTTCTTCCCGCTTTCGTCTCTCCTCGTCTGTCTCCGTACCGAAGATATCCACACGAGTTCGTGCAAGGTTTTTGAGTGACGACACAACATTCGCGCCTCGCTGTAGCTCTGATGCTTGGGCCTTTCGTGCTTCGAGCGCATCGCGCTGTGACTTCCACCGTGGGTCGAGAAGCTCGATTCGCATATGTTCTTGCAGTTCGTTAACGGGAATTTGTTGGCCACAGATGGTACATGTAGCCAACGCCACCTTGTTCTTGGTACCGACTTAAGACAGGTACAGTTAGAACCAGAATCTGGTTATATGATGAATGATACTCACGTTTGGGAACGTAGTCGGTTCTGATCTTCATCGGTG
>WNFO01005657.1_pt1 | contig 12700 bp, 9 predicted proteins | sample 5400251 | NCBI WGS metagenome assembly WNFO01 (sample SAMN13153354, study PRJNA577476) | soil metagenome | isolation source: 100 cm saprolite under Madrone tree | place: USA:California | collected 2016-06-14
CAATAGTGGGCTAGGAAGGGCCGCCCGACGACCCGAGAAGCCACCGCCTTCCCGGATGTGAGAGAAGGCCGTTGAAACCGAGCGCCAAGGGCACGCGCCAGCTATTCAGAATTCAAATCGGGCAAAGCAATTCTTTGCTTGACAGTTACCACAATGGTCTGATATTAAGCCAATGCATAAATTGACCCGACAGCAGCAGACGTCCCTCGGGGGAGGGCGTCGAGCCAGTAGCCTTTCACCGGCAGCTACACTCGGGCACTTGAGGCTGTGCATGCGAAGATCAAATGAACGGTGGGCAATTCCCACTTGCTTAGTCGCCGTTCTGGTGCTCCTTCTTCTTGGCCTAAAGGGTGATCCGACTAGGTTTTTCTCTTCCCTCGACAGAGATGCAAAGTTCCGAAATGCTGTACCGGAAACTGAATCTGAAGATACCTGTTCTTCCACCAGGCTTCCGCCGTCCTGGACGGTGGAAGCCTCGACGCTTGTAGATGTCGCAGGTGGCGACATTGTTCCAGTGCGCTCTGTCGCTGACCCTTACCCAAGTCTTCACAGCGTAGTTGTGGACCCGGACAACAACAGGGTCTTGATGAGCGACTCCAATCGAGGCAGTCTCTTGTTTTACGACCGGCTGGGTGGAAACAGCTCCTCCAGCGTGGCCGAGCCGGTTACGCAAGTTCGTGGGCCGGCTACTGGGATGATGTTCGTGGCAGGCGTCGCCCTTGACCCCGCGAATCGCGAGGTTTTTGCAGTTAACAACGATATTGGCGACCGCATGGAAGTGTTTCCCTACGACGCCCAGGGCAATGTGAAGCCCAAGCGCATCTTGTTCGTACCCCACGGCTCGTGGGGCGTGGGATTGAATCGCGTCCGCGAAGAAATCGCTATTACCGTCGAACACGTCAACAGCGTTGTCGTTTACCGGCGCGACGCCACGCTGGGCGAAGCGCCCTTGCGAGTTCTTCACGGACCGAAGACAGGCCTGGACGATCCTCACGGGATCATTTTTGACGAAAAGCACAACGAAATCTCGGTTGCCAATCACGGCAATTGGGCGCCCCTGACGCGGGAGGAATCTTTGGAAGGGGAACTCAAGGGTGGGCGCTTTGACCCGCCTTCCATCACGACATATGCAGGTGAAGCAAATAAGGATGCGGCTCCCGTCCGCAGGATTCAGGGAAAACGAACGGAGCTCAATTGGCCAATGGGCATCAGCCTGGACGCGGTCCACGATGAGATTGCGGTGGCGAGTTACGGCAACGATTCGATTCTGATCTTTCGTCGCACGGACCAGGGGGACGCCGCGCCCGTGAGGGTCATACACGGGAGCCGGACGGGCATAGCAGGGCCGATGGGCGTGAGCATCGACGCAAAGAACGATGAAATCTGGGTCACTAACTATAGGGAACATACAGCTGCGGTGTTTCCACGCACAGCCGAAGGGAATGTTGCGCCGAAACGTGTGCTGCGCAACGCGCCCCCCGGCTCACCGGCGGTGGGCTTCGGGAATCCTGGCGCGGTGGCCTACGATTCGAAACGCGATCAAATTTTGGTTCCCAATTGAGTGAGCGTACCCAGAATTCTGGTGTTTGCCAGGTTGGCAAACGGAAACATGGGCCCGGTGAGAGTGATTGAAGGGCAAGGAACGCACCTGAGCCGGACGATGCATGGCATTGCATACGATGTCGTGCACGACGAAATAATCGTGCCCGTACATCTTGCGGGTGCTGTTCTGATTTTCCGTGGCGCCGCGAAGTTGGCGAAGATGGCGGCAAAGACATCCTGGTGTTTCCAAGAGATGCCCAAGGCGACGTTGCACCTCTTCGCGTCATACGTGGGCCGAAGACCGGGTTGGACGAAGTTCGCGGCGTGGCCGTCGATCCGGCGCGAAACCTGATTGTGGTCTCGAGCTACAGCCGCAAGGGTACGACCGGAGTTTTCGTTTTCGACCGGACCGACGAGGGCGACGTGCTTCCGAAGGCGATCATCGCCGGCCCTAAGACTGGGATTCGGAGAATCCGGCAGGTCGAGGTGGATTCTGATCGAGGAAAGATCTACGTGGCGGTAAAAAACAACACCGAATCTTATCGGTTCGACGAAGTGTCGCCGTCCCCCTGGAATTCCGCAGAGCTAGGCTTTATCGGAGTCTGGGACATTGCCGACAACGGCGATGTCCCGCCGCGCGCAGTAATCAAGGGACCTGCCAGTGGCGTCGTTTGGCCCGCGGGAGTGGCCCTCAACCCGAAGGATCGGGAACTCTACACCATTGATAGTGTACGAAACGGAATGTTTACTTTTTCCGTTCCGGAATTTTTCCGTGCGAAGCAGCGTTAATACGGGTAGGGGAACAACCAGCGATTATTCGACGAGTCCCAAAATAGCCTCACGCCTCGTGTTTCTAGGCGTGATTGCACGAAGAGCAAACCACTTCGTGCAGCACGATCGGCGGAATGCGAGGGCCGCCAGATCGTCGACTATCAAGCAGATGGTGGCAGGGACCAACGGTAACAGTTGCCAAGGGTAGGGGTAGAGGTAGGGCCGGAAGTAGGGGTGAGTTATCTCAGATTGCGTGGGGAGGCCACAATATTATGAAGTCGACTAGTGTTTGGGTTCGAGCCGTTTTTAGCCTCGCAATATTCATGCTGTTGCCTCACGTATTCCCGACATACGTGAGAGCACAGACGACGAATGGGGCGATTCTGGGTGCCGTTCATGACGCCAGCGGAGCGGGAATCCCGGGCGTCAAAGTAGTGGTGAAGAACACTGAAACGGGAGTCACGCGAAGCGCTATCACCGACGGTGACGGTGCGTACGAGGTCCTGAGCTTGCCGGCCGGAGCGTACCAGGTTGAGGCAAGCCTTCAGGGGTTCAAGACGGAATTGCGGCAAGGAATTGCGTTGACTGTAGGCGCGTCGATCAGCGTGAACTTCTCCCTCTCGGTGGGCGACGTGGTGGAAAAGGTAGTGGTCAACGAGGACACGCCGCAAGTGGAAACGACTTCCTCCGCCGTCAGTGGAGTTGTGGGCGAGGCCGCCATCCGCGAACTTCCGCTGAACGGCCGCGAATGGCTGCAACTGGCAACTCTTCAAGCGGGCGTAATCGGCGGCCTCGAGCAGCAGTCCAGCGCGAACTCCACAAACTCGCGAGCAGCCCGTGGCAACGGAGAGAATCTATACATTTCGGGAAACCGCCCGACCGAAAACCTCTATCAAGTTGACGGCCTCATCGTCAACGACTACGCGAATGGCAGCCCGGGAAGCGGATTGAATGTGAATCTGGGGGTGGACGCGGTGCGGGAATTCGCGGTCCTGACGAGCGATTACGGCGCACAATATGGAATAACTTCCGGCGGCGTGGTCAACGCCATTTTCAAGTCGGGGACGAACCAGATCCATGGAGATGCTTTCGGATTTTTCCGGAACAGCGCGTTGGACGCAGCAAATGTTTTTGACAATGAAAACCCGGCGAATGGGCCGGTAGGTGCTCCGCCCTTCCACCGGAACCAATATGGTGGCTCCATCGGCGGGCCAATCGTGAAAGACAAGACTTTCTTCTTTGGGAGTTTCGAAGGCCTCAACCAGGACCGCAGCATTTCCGAACGCTCGCTTACCCTTTCGGACGCAGCCCGCAGTGGTGTTGTTCCTAATCCAAATGGCCCAGGCAGCATCACCGTTCCGATCTCTCCGAGTATCCAGCCATATCTGGCCCTCTTCCCGGTTGCCAATGGGCCGGATAACGGCGATGGCACGGCTCCTTACGTTTTCGCGGGTGCGGAAACGGGGCATGAATACTACGTGGTGGGCAAATTAGACCACAATTTTTCTGACCTCACTCGGCTCTCGGCAAGCTTCCAATGGGATACCGGCGCGCTATTGCAGCCGGACCTCTTTAATCAGAAGCTGCTCGGTTCACCCTCGGGCCACGATAATTTCACCGTGTCTCTGCAGCACAGCTTCACTCCGACCGTCCTAAACACCTCGCGCATTGGGGTGAGCCGCACTTTTGCCGCGGATTCCCAGGACGTTTCTGCACTCTCTCCGCTGGCTACGAATACACAGCTTGGGTTTATACCGGGCCTCCCAGTGGGAGTCCTTACCGCTGGCAACCTGTCCACAGCTGGAGGTCTCGGCGCGTCTGGCTCGGACAATTTCCATTTCACCTCCTACCAGGCTTCGGACGACATCAATTGGATTCGCGGCCGTCACACGCTGCAATTTGGCTTTCTCTTCGACCGCATCGATGACAATTTCAACTCCGCCAATATCCCCCTTGGAGAATGGGACTACGCTTCGGTGCAGGATCTATTGACAAATAATCCGCAAGACTTTACCTCCGACTTCCCCGGAACCAATGGCGCACGTGGCTTGCGCAGTGATGTTTTTGGGGCGTATGCGCAGGATTCTTTCCGGATTCGGCATAACCTCACACTGAACTACGGTGTGCGCTATGAAACGTCGACGCCGGTGTCGGAACAGAACGGCAAGGTGGCCACACTGGTGAATCTGACCGATGCCGCGCCCAGAGTGGGGGGGGCCTTCTTCAACAATCTCACGAAACGTAACTTTGCCCCGCGCGTAGGACTCGCATGGGATCCGACCGGAAGCGGCAAGACTTCGATTCGCGCTTCTTTCGGCATATACGATATCCTTCCGCTGCCTTATCTGTTCATCAACCGGACCCACGGCGCTCCGTTCTTCTTGCAAGGGACAGCGCAAGCACCTCCGCCGAGCGACTTTCCGAATCAAGGGCTGGGTGCGCTTTCACCCAACACGGCACGCGTGGCCTACGTGGAAGCCAACCCTCATCGTGCTTATAACGATCAGTGGAACCTCACGATTCAGCGGCAGTTGACACCCAACACGGCGCTGACGATTGGTTATGTCGGGTCACACGCTGTCCACGTTCCATTGGGCATTGAAGACCTAGATCAAGTTCCGTTGTCTCAAGTCACTTTCTCGCCGACCGGCCAGCCCATGTTTCCGATCCCTCCGGGAAGCTCTTTCAAACAGCAGGTCAAAAACATCCAGAGGATTAACCCAAACTTTGGACGCATCGTCGGAACCCTTTGGAGGGATTATTCGAAATATAACGGCTTGCTTGTGAACGTAAGCAAACGGCTGAGTCATGGGTTCGCTGTCCAAGGCGCGTACACATGGTCGAAGAGCCTGGACCAGGGTTCGGCAACGTTCAGCGACAACGAGTACCTCAACACGGCAGGTTCGCCCTATGCGTTCCTCCCGAACCTTCAGAACGGGGTCTCCGATTTCAATATCACCCATAACTTCACACTGAATGGGACTTGGAATATTCCGGTCTCGGAATCCCTCCACGGAGCGCCTCGCGCTATTTTGTCAGGATGGGAGCTCGGAAGCATCTTCTCAGCGCACACCGGCGTCCCATTTACAGCGAAAGTGAATTCGGATATTGCTTTTACGGGAAACAGCCGTGTCAACAGCAGCGCCGGCGGACAGAGGCCGAATTTCAACCCCATACCGGGCTGCTCGACCAATCCCGTGAACGCCGGACAACCCACAAACTACATCAATCTGAACTGCTTCACACTCCCTGCGTTGGGAACGCTCGGCGATCTGGGACGCAATACGTTACGCGGCCCCGGTTTCGTAGACTTCGATTTCTCCCTGTTCCGAAACATCGGGCTCCACCAGGAAAGGTATAAGCTCCAATTTCGCGCGGAAGCCTTCAACGTGCTAAATCACGCCAATTATGGAGTTCAAACTACTGGCGTCTTTAGCGGTACAAACACAACTCCATTGGCGTCAGCCGGACAATTGCAACCGCCCACGCTGACGACATCGCGTCAAATCCAACTCGGCGTCAAGTTCATCTTTTGATGAGGAGCGCGACCCATGTTTAAACGACTACCCAGTTGGGCGATTGCCCTGGCAGTCGTGATTTCCTGGGCCGCGCTTTCCCGCTCCAGCGCAGACGAGCGCAGATCCAAGCCTTTCCCGGAGGACATCCCGGCGGCACGGATGGTTGCCGATCCGTATCCGGCGTTTAACGGGATCGCAGTCGATCCGGAAAACAACGTGGTTGTGGCCAGCGACCCGAATCGCAAAAGTCTGCTCCTCTATGACCGGTTGCACAACACGGCGGAGGGTACACAAACCGTTCCGGTGCGCCACATCATCGGGCCCGAAACCTACATCGGTATGGCTGCCGCGGTCATCCTTGATTCCAAGCGGCAGGAAATCTACACGGCCAACAACGATATCGAGGATACCGTCGTAGTGATGCCGTACGCAGCCAATGGCAATGCCAAGCCGGCACGCGTCCTATCGGTTCCCCATCAGGCTTGGGGGTTGGCCCTCGGCCGTTCCAGCGACGAACTCGCGGTGACGGCGGAAATCTTCAATGCTGTGGTTTTCTACCGCCGTGAAGCGAAAGGCGTCGAAGCTCCCATGCGGGTCATTCGAGGCCCCAAGACGCGCCTGGCAGACCCACACGGAATCTATTGGGACGATACGCATGGCGAAATCGGTGTTGCCAGCCACGGCAATTTCCGTGGGGTCGTCCAAAACACGGGAGGAGGATGCTCTCCCGCGCCAAGCAAGGAGGAGGCGCCCAGCGAGAGCGGAGAGTTCCGGCCACCCTCCATCGCTATATTCGCTTCGAACGCCAAGGATGATCAGGCCCCGCTGCGCACGATCGAGGGAGATTCCACCAAGCTTGATTGGCCGATGGGCATTGCCGAGGATCCGGTGAACGATACCATTGTGGTGGCCAACAACGGCGACAACTCGATTCTGATCTTTGACCGCAAACGCGGCGGAAACGTTGCGCCGGTTCGGACCATTCACGGGGACCGAACCGGCATCAACCGGCCGATGGGACTCTCTGTCGACGCAAAGAATGGCGAGATCTGGGTCTCGAACTACGGTGATCACTCGGCTCTGGCATTCGACAGTGCGGCGGACGGCAACGTTACGCCAAAACGCATCCTGCGAAGCGCCCCGGCGGGCACTTCGACTCCGGGGTTTGGGAATCCCATGGCGCTGGCTTACGACACGAAGCGCGGAGAAATTCTGGTCCCGAATTGAGTGAGCCAGCCGCGAGTGGCGGCATTTGCCAGGCTGGCAAATGGAAACACGGCGCCGAAGAGAGTGATTACCGGACAAGCGTCCAAGCTGGGCCGAACGATTCATGGTCTGGCGTACGATCCGGTGCATGACGAAATTGTGGTCCCGAACGCCCTGGCTGACGCGATTCTGGTTTTTCGTGGAAGTGCCAATGGCAACGAACCCCCAATTCGCGTGATTCAAGGGCCGTGCACAAAACTTATCACGCCTCATTCTGTGAGCCTGGACCTCGAGCATGGAGAAATTCTGGTTGCCAGCCTTACCGGGAAACGAATTAACGTCTTCCGCTGGGATGCGAAGGGAGATGTCGCGCCAGTCCGGGTGATCACGGGGCCGCAGACGCAACTCGGGCACTTGGTCGGGATCGCCGTCGATCCGGTTCAGAACTTGATGGCCGTAGCGAACTCGGAGGACATCCTCGTGTTCAACCGGACGGATAACGGGAACGTTGCCCCGCGCGCACGGATAGCGGGACCCAGCACGGGCATCACCGATGAGCCGTGGCAGATGCAATTTTACAAAGGGAGGATCTTCCTGGCGGCATCGAACCATCTTCACGTGAATCTGTACTCGGGCGTGACTCTGAAAGAGTCCTCGAAGTCTGTTCCGGACGATCCCTGGCTCAATCCCACGCTGGGGTTCGTCGGCGTCTGGAACATCACGGATAATGGCGATGTCCCGCCCCGAGCCATGATTCGCGGTCCCTTTAGCGGGCTCCTGCATCCGGTGGGATTGGCGCTAAACCCCAAGGAGGGAGAGATTTATGTATCAGACAGCGTCAGGAATGGCATCCTGAGCTTCCTGGTGCCGGATTTTCTTGAACCAAAGGATCCCAATTCAAGCAATGACCCTCAAGGAGTGAAACATGGAAAGTAGAGATTTACGCGGTTGGATTCACCAAGCCGAGGCCTTCGGTGAATTGAAGAAGATTGATGGCGCCGATTGGGATGTCGAGATCGGCGCGGTAACGGAACTTGGCCATCACCGTGGCGAGCAAAGCCACGCCTTGCTCTTCGATCACATCAAAGGGTATCCCGCGGGTTATCGCGTTCTATCGAATACGCTCAACACCACCAAGCGCCTGGCGATGACGCTGCATATGGACACGAACTACACTCGTCTGCAATTCGTGAAAGACATCAAGAAGCATATCACTGACCTTACCTACATTAAGCCCGAAGTGGTGAAAGATGGCCCGGTGATGGAAAACGTTTTCGAGGGCAAGGATATTGATATGTTCAAGTTCCCCACTCCCAAGTGGCACGAACTTGATGGCGGACGCTACATCGGCACTGGCTCCGTGGACATCACCCGTGACCCCGACGAGGGCTGGGTCAACCTGGGCACTTATCGCGTAATGATCCATGACCGCGATAAGCTGGGCTTCTTCATTTCTCCGGGCAAACAGGGCCGCATCATGCGGGAAAAGTATTTTGCTCGCGGTCAATCCTGCAAACTCGCGGTTTCTTTCGGCCACGACCCCCTGCTCTATCTCGCCGGCGGGATGGAAGTGCCGTACGGCGTCTCCGAATATGAATGGGTTGGCGGCCTTCAGGGCCATCCAGTGCAAGTAATCCAAGGCGAATACACCGGGTTGCCCATTCCGGCTTCTTCGGAGATCGTCATCGAGTGCGAAGCGATTCCTGGTGACGACCACAACGAAGGTCCCTTCGGCGAGTGGACTGGCTATTACGCCAGCAACATGCGCCCGGAGCCAACCATGAAAGTGAAGCGGCTCTACCATCGGAACAATCCGATCATTCTCGGAGCGCCGCCTACCCGTCCCCCTTGTGAATTCAACTATATGCGTTGCTTTATGCGTTCGGCACTGATTTGGCAGGAACTTGAGAAGGCCGGCGTCCCAGACGTAACCGGCGTTTGGTGCCACGAAGCGGGTGGCAGCCGTCTTTTGACGATCGTCTCCATCAAGCAGCGGTATCCCGGCCACGCCCGGCAAGCGGGAATGATCGCCGCGTACTGCCACGCGGGCGCGTACCTTGGCCGCTATACCATCGTTGTGGACGATGACATCGACGTGACCAACACCAATGACGTCCTGTGGGCACTGACGACCCGCTCCAATCCAGAAGCCGACATCGAAATCATCCGCCGCAGTTGGAGCGGTTCGCTCGATCCGATCATTCCGATGGCCGAGCGGGGCCACAGTTCGCGCGCGGTCATTGACGCGTGCAAGCCGTATGAATGGATGAAAGATTTTCCTCCCGTCGCGGAGTCGAGTCCCGAAGTCCGGCGTGCTGCTGAAGCAAAGTGGGGAAAGATTCTCGCGGAGCCCACTTCCAATGGCCGCGGTGTAGGTTCACCAGAGCCCGTTGGCGCGCCAAGCGGTGCGCTTGATCCGGCAGTGGAATCCGCCATACAAGGGAAATACTAATGGCCGAGGCGGTGCATGCCGCGGCGCAGCTTGGCGGAGCGAAGGAAATTGGGATCTCCACGCGAAAAGTGATCGGCTTTGTCCTCACGATCGCCGTGCCAGCGCTACTCTGGTTCGCTCCGCTAAATTTCGAACCCGCCTCCAAGCACGCGCTCGCGGTGGCGGCGTTCATGATTGTCGCCTGGATCGCGGAGCCGATTCCGCACGCGCTAACGGGTCTCATCGGGTGCTATCTCTTTTGGGTGCTCAAGGTCGTCAAGTTCGAGATTGCATTCAGCGGTTTTGCGGATCAAACCCCATGGTTTCTCTTCGGGGCGGGCCTCTTCGGGATGATGGCCACAAAAACCGGCCTGGCGCGGCGTCTTGCCTACCTGATTATCCAACGAGTCGGAGCCAGTTATTCGCGGCTCCTTCTGGGAATAATTCTTTCTTCCTTCCTCTTGACGTTTCTTGTGCCTTCGGGAATCGCCTGCGTAGTGATCATGGGGTCGGTGGCGCTCGGCCTGATGGAAGTCTTTGGACTTGGGCGGGGCAGCAACGTCGGCAGGGGCATCTTTATTACCCTAACCTACACGGCTGGGTGCTTCGACAAAATGGTGATTGCAGGTCCTTCCACCATTCTCGGACGGGGCCTGATCGAGAATGGTGCAAACATTCATGTGTACTACAGCCTATGGCTCCTGGCTTTCCTGCCTTGCGCTATCGTGACGATATTTGGCATCTGGCGCCTGGTCGTATGGCTTTACCCGCCGGAGAACGCGGCACTGGATCGAGGAGCGGAATTCCTTCGCGACGAACTCGAGAAAATGGGGCCATGGTCGCAGATGGAGAAAAAAGCCCTTTTCTTGATGCTCCTCGCCATCGCTCTCTGGATGACCGACCTGATTCACCATATTTCGCCGGCGGTGATCGGACTTGGCATAGGTCTTTTTGCGTGCGTGCCTAGATTCGGAATTCTCGATCAGGAGGACATGAAACGTCTCAATTACCTTCCCGTGTTTTTTGTAGCTACGGCCATCAGCATGGGAACGGTGCTCGTTCAGACCGGAGCGCTTCGCACCATGACCAGCATCATGTTCGACTGGATGCGCCCTCTCATGGACACCAGTGTTTACGCTCTGGCCGTCGTACCGTACTGGACTGCCTTTGTCTACCACATCTTCCTGGGGAATGAGATCGGCATGCTGGCCACTTCCATGCCGGGCTTGATGAGTTTTGCTCACGCCAATGGTCTTCATCCTTTGCCTTTGGGATTGATCTGGGCCTTTGCGGCAGGCGGGAAGATCTTTGTGTATCAATCCGGTGTTCTGGTCGCTGGATATTCCTACGGCTACTTCAATGCGCGAGACGTTTTTCGCGTCGGTCTGTGCGTGACTATTATCGAGTCTCTCGTGCTGCTCGTGACCGTCCCTTTCTATTGGCCGCTGATTGGAATTCGCTGATCCCAAAGTTTCGGGGGACGGTTAGCCGCCCGCCGTTGCGGATAGGCCTGCGGGCCGCCAAACATTATGAACAAACATCCATTCCGATTGATCGTCGGCATAACCGGAGCCACGGGAACTATTCTCGGGGTGCGCCTCTTGCAGGTCCTACGGGAAGCAAAGGTGGAGACGCATCTGGTTCTCAGCAACTGGGGAGCGCGCACGTTGATCCACGAGACGTCTTATACCGTACAGCAGGTCCAGCAAATGGCGGCGCAGCATTATGCGCCTCAGGATCAGGGTGCGGCCGTCTCCAGCGGTTCGTTTGTAACTCAGGGCATGGTGATATGCCCTTGCAGCGTCAGGTCGCTCGCCGCCATCGCGCAAGGTCACGGCGACACCCTCGTTCACCGTGCGGCCGACGTGGTGCTCAAAGAACGCCGCAAACTAGTGCTGGCCGTCCGCGAAACGCCGTTGAGTGACATTCACCTCGAAAATATGCTGAAGCTCTCGCGCATGGGCGTCGTGATTTTTCCGCCCGTTCCTGCATTTTACAATCATCCGAAGACCATCGATGACCTCGTCGATCAGACCGTCCTGAGAATCCTGGACCAGTTCGGACTTAACTTGACATCCTCCCATCGTTGGGAGGGCGCCATGGCGGCCAGTGAAGAGAAGCCTGCTCGCGTTCTTAAATGAGGTAAGTAAAATCGATAGGCGTTCGGGCGCACTTGTTGAAAATCACACGGTCGAACGCTCGAAATAAATGCCGTCGCCAAGTTCGGCACCCTAGGCGTGGATGAAGAACAGACAGTCGTAATATTAAGACACCGACCGATAGACTCCGCTTCCACGATCTTCGCCTCCATGCGATCACGGAACTCGCCGAATCCCAGGGCAGCAACTAAACGGTGATGGCCATTGCAGGTCACGTTTCGCCAAAAAAGCTCGCGCACTACTTCCACGTTCGAATGCAATCGCTGGCGTCGATGGCGTCGTCGAATCAATTTGTGGATGACGGTTCGTGTCAGTAGGTAAGCGGCGAAATCGAGCAGTCAACGAGGGGAAAGCCTCAGCGGTCAAACTGGCAGCCGAAGCCAATAACGAACTAACCAGAACTAGCACAGATGGCTACGAACCCAATTCAGCAAATTCTTGAAACTGAACCCCTGGTTGAGACAAATGTGTCTAATACACCTTCACTTGGGAGGCGAAAAAGCTGAGAAACTCCCAAGCCCACAATCGGATCGCGGTGGGCTAGGTGCCAAAAAACGTCACTATCGGTCCCCTAGGAACCGCCTGGCGTTCTGCGCGCGCTGCGTCGTCCTCGAATCCTTCCGGGGAACGATAACGCAAGGCTGAATGCAACCGGCATCGGTTGTAATACTCCTCGATGAATTGCTCCAGTCCTCGATGCAAATCTTCGAAGTCGCGGTACGCTCTGGCGTAAATCTCTTCGCGCTTTAGCGTTTTCAGAAAACTCTCGCAGGTGGCATTGTCGTATGGATTCGCCGGCCTACTCATGCTCGGCAGCATCCGATGATCGAAGAGCTTTTGGATGTACTGTCCGCAGGTATACTGCACGCCCTGATCGGAGTGGTGCACGACTCCGGGCGGCGGTTGTCGATTCGCAATTGCCCGTTCTAACGCGTGCAGCGGAAGCTTGGTCTGCAAAGTTCGGCCCAACGCCCAGCCAATCACTTTGCGAGAAAAACCGCCAAGCATCACCGCCAGGTAAACAAACTCTCTCTTAAGGCGGATGTAGGTTATATCAGCGATCCACAGTTGAT
>WNFO01003974.1_pt1 | contig 12698 bp, 5 predicted proteins | sample 5400251 | NCBI WGS metagenome assembly WNFO01 (sample SAMN13153354, study PRJNA577476) | soil metagenome | isolation source: 100 cm saprolite under Madrone tree | place: USA:California | collected 2016-06-14
TAGTCCTCGATGACGGCGACAGCGCGCAGGGGATCGAACGCAGTCGACGGCACGTCGATCGTCTCCCCCAACATCTCGAGGCCTGTACGCTGCAAGAACTCGCGTGCCTGGCGGGCATCGTCGCCCGCGCCATCGAGTGACAGTGTAAATGCCTTGAGCCGCGTGGGTGCTTCCCCCTGATCGAGCAACAGTTTGTTCAAGCAGAGCAGCACTGAGCCGCTGTCGATGCCGCCTGAGAACGGCACGCCGATCGGCGCGGCCGGATGCTGTGCCGCGAGCCAGGACCGCAGCTCGGAGTACAACGCTGCGATGTAGTGCCGCCCGATGCGATCGAGATCGGGCGGCAGCGTGCCACGCGGCGGATCGAAGAAGCGACGATAGACGGGGTTGGGGTCGGGACAGCCGATGAGACGCAGGGTTGTGACGTGATGCGCCGGCGCCATCCGCGTGTACGACGGGTGAAACTGATCGGCCCAGCCGCGCCGGCCGAGCTCGGCCGCGATGTCGTCGATCCGCTCGGCCACGATCAGGACGGGGCCGTCGGCGGCCTTGGCAAGGAAATACCGCAGCGGCCGCTCGAGACTCCGCGCCAGCACGACGCGCTCGCCTTCCTGGGCGACGAGGGCAAACGAGCCGTCGATCTGGAGCATGGCCTCAGGATCCGCCGAGAGGAGGGCCCGGCGCGCGCCCGCGAGGTCGCCGGACCAGAAGTGCTGGGCGCGATCCGGGATCAGATTGATGACCCGCGCGATGTAGGTGTTCACGGCCGTGCCGCCCGCGCCGCCCCTTGTGGTCGAATGCGGATCGCCTGGCCACCGCCGGGAGCCAGCGCGATGCGCAGCACCGAGTTTCTGGTGACCGTGCGGTGTGAGATCGTGACCGGCAGCGGATTGGTGAGCCAGTTCGCGCCCGGGCCGTCGGCGTAGACGTCGGCGATGTAGCTCTTGCCCGGGTCGAGGAACGTGAGCGGCACGTCGAAGGTGCGCGCTTCCTCGTCCGTGATCGCGCCGATGAACCATTGCGGGCTGCTCTTCTGCTTGCGCGCGACGATGACGTAGTCGCCGATCTTGCCGTCGATCACGCGTGAGGTGTCCCAGTCCACCGCGACGTCCCTGATGAACTGGAAGGCCGGCTGGTTGACGTAGTTCTCCGGCAGGTCGGCCGCCATCTGCAGCGGCGAATAGATCACCACATACAGTGCGAGCTGTTTCGCGAGCGTGGTGCGAACGCGCGCGTCTTCGTTCGTGCGCGCCGGCCCGGTCTTGGTCCGCAGGATGTCGAAGATGCCGGGCGTGAAGTCCATCGGGCCGTCGAGCAGCCGCGTGAAAAACAGGATCGTCTCGTGCTCGGGCGGATTGCCGCCTTCGCCGCCCCAGGCGTTGTATTCCTGCCCGCGCGCGCCTTCGCGGCTCATCATGTTCGGATAGGTGCGGCGCTCGCCGGTGTCGTGAATCGGCTCGTGCACGTCGAGCATGATGTGGTGCTGCGCCGCCTTCTCGATCACCAGGCGGTAGTGCTGGACCATGCGCTGGCTCCAGTGCGAGTGCCCGCCCGTGATCGTGTCGGTCACGTATCCCGACTTGATGGCGTCGAGGCCTAGCGACTGGTAGAGCGCGAAGGCGCTGTCCATCTGCCGCTCATAGTTCTCGATTCCGCCTGACGTCTCGTTGTGCACGATCAGCTTCACGCCCTTCGAGTGCGCATAGCGGGCGAGCTCGACGAGATCGTAGTCGGGATACGGCTGGGTGAAGGAGAACGCATTGCGGTTCTGAATCCAGTCGCCGTCCCACCCGACATTCCAGCCCTCCACCAGCACCCCGCCGAAACCGTTCGCCGCCGCGAAATCGATGTAGCGTTTGGTATTCGCGGTCGTGGCGCCATGCTTGGGTCCCGAGCTCCACGTCATCGTATTGATGTGCATGCCCCACCAGATGCCGACGTACTTCATCGGCTTGATCCAGTCGGTGTTGGGGATGACGCTGGGCGGGTTGAGGTTCAGGCCGATGACCGAGGGCGAGAGCCCGGTGACTTTGTCCGCGATCTGGATGGTGCGCCACGGCGTCACGAACGGAGCGTGGCCCCGGACTTTCACGCCATCGGCATACGGCGCGAGATCGGCGTGCAGGGTGCGGTTATCCAGCCGCGGGCCGCGGATATTCATCCTCGCGTAGTCCACGAGGTTCGCTTCGTGGATCACGACAAACGTCTTGCCGCCTCTGAATTCCATCGTGAGGGGCGTTTGCACGCTGTCGAGCGTGCTCACGGGGCCCTCCGACCAGAGCTGCTCGGAGCGGTCGAGCCTGGGCCGGTTCGACGCGATCCACCAGGCGCGCGCGTTATCCGCCATCGCGAATTCCGTCAGCTCGTCGGTGATTTCGAAATCGGCGAGGCTCGCTTGCGCCGGGAACTCATAGCGGAATGCCACGCCGTCGTTGAACGCTCGGATGGCCACGGTGAATTTGCGGTCCGGCGGTCCGGTCTCGGCGACCGACACCTTCAGTTCGTTGTGGTGATCGCGGATGCGCGACACTTCGCCCCACGGCTGTGTCCACGTCGTGTCAAAGGCGCTGCGGCTGGAGTCCACGATGCGCAGCCCGTCGCGCAGCGGTGGCGCGCCGCGGAATTCGAAGCCGAGCAGCGACGGTGTCAGGAGCGGGCGGCCGTCGCGCTGGACCATGTAGTAGAGCTTACCCTCGTGGGTGTCGATCATTACGACGTTGCGGCCGTCGGGCGACGCGACATGCAGCTGGCTTGTCGCCACCGACCAGGGAATCAAGAATGCCAGCAGCGTTGCTCCGAAACTCCTCATGAGCGGGGACCCCTTCTCGCGGATATATTTTGCCATTGCCGGCTCCCTCAAGGGGGTGTTCGATGCCGAAGGTGACGCACACGTTCCTACCGTTGCTGCTCGTCCTTACCGCGTGTTACCACCGCAAGGCGGGATCTCCGACTGCCGATTCCAGACCGCCAGACACGGTGCTCACGGCCGACGACATCCGACGCTCGCCGGGGCAGTCCCTCGAGCAGCTGCTGCTCGCGCGCGTACCGGGTCTCACGATTGAGCGAGCCGCGGACGGTCATTCCAAACTCGTCCTGCGCGGCAAGAACACCATCCTCGGCGATGACGAAGCCCTGTTCGTCGTGAACGGCATTCCCCTCGGTCCCGCGGTGAGCGGCAATCTCGCGGCCATCAACGTCCATGATATCGAGACGGTGCAAGTCCTGCGTGACGCCGTCGCCACGTCGGCGTACGGCGTGCGCGGCGCCAACGGCGTGATCGTCATCCGGACCAGGGAAAACTAGCGCGCCCGAAAGAACAGCGGGCGGTCGTTGTTGCGCGCGACGATATACAAGTCGCCGCGTGCGGTGCGGAGTCGCTGAATATCGCGCGTCTCGCCGGGAACGACAAAGCCGCTCTGGTCCGCGCGCAACGGTGTAAACCCGCCGCGACCATTGCCCCGGAGCAACAGCCCGTAGCTCGCCATCATGCTGCCGATTTCCGGCTGCACGCCGCTGAAGTTTCCCGCCAGCAGGAGATCCAGTTTTCCATCGTGATCGAAATCGCCGGCCAGAATACCGTACACCGGCGCAATCTGCGCTGCGGACGGCGGCGCGACCAGCGTATAGGAACCGTCGCGATTGCTGAGTGCCAGCGCGGTTGCAAACGTTTCAGTCTGCTTCACGACCGCGTTGTTCAGCCCACTGCCGAAAATCTGTTCGACCGTCTGGCCCGCGTAGTCGGAGTACTTGGGATAGCGCGGTTTGAGAGAGGGCAGGGCATTCGTCAGCTCGTCGCGCAACCCGAGCGGGACCGATTTGCCGTTCTCGTACAATGTCACGATCTGCTCGGGGAAGCCGCTGCGGTCGAAGTCCTTCACATACATGCGGGCGGGTTCGGCCGGTGACGCGTGCAGACGGGTGTTCAGCCCCAAGTTGCCCAGCACGAAATCGGGGCGCCCGTCGCCGTTGAAGTCGGCGGTGATGATGCGATTCCACCATCCCGAGGTGTGCTCGAGCCCGCGCACGGTCGTAGCAACGAGCCTGGTCCCGGTGTTATGGAATACCGTAATCGGCATCCACTCGCCAACCACCACCAGGTCCAGACGGCCATCATGATCGACATCGACCCAAAGCGCATCGGTGACCATCCCGACGCGGGCGAGCTCGGGTGCAACTTGTGCCGTCACATCGGTGAAGTGCCCCCCCCCGCGGCCGTCGTTCTTGAGCAGCGTGCTTGGCGGACTGATCCCATAGCGACCTGGCTCCACGCGACCGCCGACGAAGACATAGTCCTTCGAGACCGCTACGCGCGACCCGCTGGCAAACAATGCAGGCAGCCGGTCGCTCACCTTCTTGAAATTGCCGTGGCCATCACCGAGGTACAGCCGGTCTTCCAGCGCGGGCGCGAGATCGGAGAATTCGCTGCCCCCCGTCACCACATAGAGGTCGAGATTCCCGTCGCCGTTCGCGTCGAAGAAGGCGGCGCCGAGGTCCTCGGAGATCGAGTCCGCCGCGAACAGGCGCTGATTGGTCGCGACGAACGTCCCGTTGGGGCGCTGCACATACAGCGCGCTGGGTTGTCCCTTGGCCCCGCCGATGAAGAAGTCGTCGAGCCCGTCGCCGTTCACGTCCCCCACGGTCACGAACGGGCCTTCGCGCGAGACCATCTTGGGCATGAGCGGTTCGCGATCGAAATCGACGAAGTCGTTTTCCTGGTGCTTGAAGTCCAGGCCGACTTGGGCAGTGACGTCCTGGAAGATCGTGCGTCGTGCGTCGTGCGTCGTGCGTGGTAGCTCCGCACCCTGTTCTCGGATCGTAACGCGCTGATTCGTGGCGACGTGCGTCGTGCGACTCGTGCGACCATCGGGCCAATCGACCGTTACAGATGCGAGTGTATCTACACTCCCGACACCGAACGTGAGGGTGTAGTCGACGCTCGACTGAAAGCCGCGCGTCGGCTCGAGCTCCTGCATGAACTGCCGGTCGCGGGTATGCAGCGTGACCCGCGCACCCACGGCGAACGGATTCGCGCTGTCACCCGTGAGGCGGACCTGGAGGTAGTGATTGGCGGGATTCTGCGTGCGGGCGTTGTTGCGATAGACGAACGCTTCGTCGTTGACGTTGTTCACGACGAGATCGGGCGCGCCGTCGCCATCCAGATCCCCGTACGCGGCCCCGTTCGAGAAACTGGGCTGGTCGAGCCCCCAGGCCGAGCTGACCTTGGTAAACAGGAGGTCGCCGTTGTTGCGGAACGCATAGTCCGGCAGTTTGGTCGACGTCATCGCGTTGATCAGGTTCGTGAAATCGACCCGTTCCTTCCCGCCGTGCGTCGCCGCCAGCAGCGTTTGGTCGTTCGAGAGAAACGCGATGTAGTCCTGCGACGTGACGTCTCTGGCCAGACCGTTGGCCACGAAGATGTCTTTGTTGCCGTCGAGGTCGAAGTCCGCGATGAGCGCGGCCCAGCTCCAGTCGGTGCGCGCCACGCCGGCCTGCCACGCCAGGTCGCTGAACGTGCCGTTGCCGTTGTTGTGCTGCAGCATGTTGCGCATGAGCTGGTGATCGAAGCCCTCACGCGCCTTGGCATCATAGAGCGTCCACGGCTCGAACGATTGCGTCGTCTTGAGGCGGTAGTCGTCCTCGGGCAGCATGTCGCTCGTGTAAATGTCGGCCCAGCCGTCGTTGTCGACGTCGGCGATGTCCACGCCCATCGAGAAGTAGCTCGACACGGGCAGCGCGTCTTCGAGCACCTCCCGGAACGTCCCGTTCCCGTTGTTGAGGTAGAGGTAATCGCGCTCGAAGAAGTCGTTCGCGACGTAGACGTCGGGCCGGCCGTCCCGATTCACGTCCCCGACGGCGATCCCCAACCCAAACCCGATCGTCGGCCCGTAAATGCCCGCCTGCTCGCTGACATTGACGAAATGGCCGCCGTCGTTGCGGTACAGCTCGTGGCCGCCCAACGGGTCGCGCTGATTGCGCTCGTTCCTGACCGCGATGCTCGCGACGGGACGCGGCGAGTTGCGGATCAGAAACATGTCCAGGTCGCCATCGCCGTCGTAGTCGAAGAACGCGGCTTGCGTCGAGTAGCCGGTGTCGGCGAGTCCGTACTGCGCGGCCATCTCCTTGAAGCGTGGAATGCCGTCGATCATGCCCTGATTGATGTACAGCGTGTTGGCGCGCAGCGCGCCGGGCTTCAGACCCGCGTGGCAGACATAGATGTCGAGCTTGCCGTCGCCGTTGACGTCGGCCAACGTGACGCCGGTCGTCCAGCGGCCGCTCTCCGCGACACCCGCCTCCCTGGTGATATCCCGAAAATGGAAGGCACCGAGATTCAGGTACAGCTTGGGGCCTTCTTGATTGGACGTGAGGACGATCTCAGGCAAGCCGTCGCCGGTGAGATCACCAATGGCGACGCCGCCGCCGTTGTAGTAGTTGCGGTAGGTGAAGACGTTCAGGTCGCGGGTGTCGGTGAGACGATTCTCGAAATGGACGCCGGTGTAGCTCGAAGGCATGCGGGTAAACAGCGTCCCGCCCGTGGGAGGTGGGGTTCCGGTGGCGGGAGGATTAGTTGTGGTCTCGGAACAGCCGGCGGCGATCACGAGGAGAAACAGAAGGAGGGGCGCAAGCGGCTGCGCCCCTCCTCGATGCAGCTGTGGCAATTAGTAGCCTGGGTTTTGCGAGAGCATGGGGTTCGCGCTGATCTGCGACTGCGGGATCGGCATCAGAACGAAGTAGTCCGCGCTCGCCGCCTTGCCGCCGACCAGACCCGATGGGGCGTCGGTTCGATTCGTGAACTTGCCGAACCGGACCAGGTCCTGCCGCCGCTTGACTTCACCGAACAGCTCGAACAACCGCTCCCTGAGAATCACGGAATCGGAGACCGCCGCAAGCGGAGGCGCGACGGGGTCGGTGCGGTTGCGCAAGGTGTTGAGGGTTATCAGCGCCGGACCGTCCTGCCCGAGCACGTGCTGCGCCTCGGCCTTGATCAGATACATTTCGCCGAGACGGAACCACGCGAAATCGTTACCGCTGTTTTGGGCCACGTGCGCCGGGTCGGCCGGCCACTTGTAGAGTCGTGGGCCCTCGCCTTCGGTCGCCGAGCGGATGTTACCGATGCTGTCGGTGAAGACCAGCGCATTCGCGGGTGTATAGGCTGGACAAGCATTGGACACTCGTACGGTCACCAGCGCGCCAGTCAACACGTCCCTTTGAGGTCCGATCAGGATCGCGTTGCGACGCTTGTCGGCCGGATCGAAGGCGTTGAACGTCTGCGCCAGCGTCGAGAAGCCGTTCCACGGCGTGAGGGGCGCATACTGGCAGTAATGCAGCGCCGCCATGGCGACACCCATTCCCAGATTGTCCGCGGCGATGAACTTGACCACAAAAATATTTTCCGGCGACTTGTAGTTGTCGGCGCGGAAATTCTGTGGGAAGGAGTCGGCCAGCAGGTAGTGGCCGGAAGTCAGGATGCGATCGGCGGCAGCAATGGCGGCCGCGCATGCATCGCCCCCGCTCGTCGTCACGCCCGCGCAGGAGTTATAGGCGGTGGCGTTGATGCCGGTCCCGCCCGCGGCGTCCTTGGTGAACACGCCGGCGTTCAGGTACATGTTGGCGAGGATCGCATCGGCGGCCCACTTGGTGATCCGGCCGTTGTCCCCTGCGCCCCAGGTGTCCGGCAAGCCGGAATCGCGTGCCGCGATCAGCTCGCTTTCGATGAAGTCGAACAGCTCACGACGCGTGCTGCGGGCCTTCAATTGGATGTCAGTGGTTGTCACGATCGGCACGCCGCCGAACATGTCCATCAGGAGATAGTAATAGAAGGCCCGTAATGTCCTGCCCTCCGCCACGTAACGCGCCTTGTTCGGAACGGACGAGTTCTCCATTGCCGAAAGGAACAGGTTGGCGCGCGCGACGCCCGTATAGGCCGTATTCCAGGCTCCATTGAAGAAATTCGTCGTCGCGATGCTCGTCGGCGTCCAGGTCACGTCGTGCAGATCGATCCACTGGCCGTTGTCGCTCCAGTCCTTGCCGCGGGTCGGCACCACGATCTCGTCGGTGCTGACCTCGTTCGCATCGTAGAGACCTCCCTCCGGCGCCGTGCTCCGCAGCTGCGCATAGACACCCGCGAGACCGGCCAGCACTTCCGGCTCGGTGTGGAAGAAGTTCCCGGGCGTGATCAGGCTGAGCGGAGTTTCATCGAGGTTGGTGCACGCTTGCGGCACGATGAGCAGCCCAAAGAGCAGCGCCCCGGCTCCGAACGATATCTTCACAAATGGTCGCTTCATTGGCAGCGCTCGCTAGAAGAGGAGACGGAGACCCCCCGTGATCGTCCGGGGGTGGGGATAGACGAGATAGTCGACACCACGTACGGCCAGTCCGGTACCCGAATAGACCTCGGGGTCGAGCCCTGAATACCCCGTGATGAGAAACAGATTGTCGGCCGACACATAGAGCCGGGCGCTCCGCGCCGAGCGCATCAGCAACGGCAGGTGCAGGTCATACCCGACCGTGATGTTCTGCAGGCGCACAAACGACGCACTCTCGATCCAGCGAGAGGAGTAGATCGAAGGCTCATGAAGACCGGTCGGATCGGTCAGCGAGGGCCGCAGGATATTGCTCCCCCCGATGGCGTTCCCCTTGCTGGAATAGACCAGCGCCGTGTTGTTGAACACGTCCTGCCCCACCACGGCCCGGACCAGGAAACTCACATCGAACCGGCTGACGGTGATCTGGCTGCTGAATCCCACGGTGAAGTCGGGGTTGGCGTTGCCAATGACGCGGTAATCGGCGGCGGCGGGGTTGCCACTGATCGTCGTCCGTCCGTTCACGCACCCCGTAGTGGCCGCGGTGCAGAAAAATACTTGCTGCCCCGTCGTCGGGTCGACGTCGAGGAACACGGGGCCGTAGAACGTCCCCAGGGCATACCCCGGGCAATAGCCTGGCCTGCTTGGGTCGCAGACCATGACGCGCTCGGCCCGTACACCGCTCTGACCCTGTCCGCTGACGTCTCCGGACTCGTAGAACGGGCACGTCTTGACGCCGGTTGTCGAATCCGCACCGCACCCGAGGTCAGTCACCCTACTACGGTCTGCGGCGAAGACGAGGCCCGCACGCCAGGTCAGGCCGGGTCGTGAGATCGCCAGAGCGTCAAGGGAAAGCTCCAGGCCGTGACCGCTGAGCCGGCCCACGTTTCTGAGCTGCTGGGGCGTCAGAGACGGCTGCGCCACGTCGACGGTCAGCAGCAGGTCCTTGGTGTTCTTGTGGTAATACTCGACGGTTCCGGAGATCCGGTTGTTCAAGAGGCCGAAGTCGATCGCCCCGTCGACCTGCGAGGTCTGCTCCCACTTCAGATTCGGGTTCCCGTTACTCGTCGCGAGAACCCCGCCATGAGGAGAGTCGCCCCATGGGTATGTGGCGCCGCTGCCGCTCGCGAGCGTGATCTCGGTGGTGTATGGATCGATGGTGGGGTTGCCCTGGAGACCCCAGCCGAGGCGCACGCGGAACTGGGAGAAGGGTCCACCCTGCATGAACCCTTCCTGCTTCAGATTCCACGAACCTGACAGCCCTGGGAACAGCGCCCATTTGTGTCCCGCCGCGAACCGGGACGAGCCGTCATACCGCACCACGCCTGTGAAGAAAAAGCGATCGTTCAGCCCAAGGTTGGCCCGGCCGAAAAACGACGCGAGCCGGCTTTCCGTCGCGTTGGACGCAGTCGTTCTCGAGTTGGCGGCATCGAGGGCGTTGAAGCCGTAGGCGTCGGTGAAGAATCCGATGCCCCTTCCCATCACCCAGTTCGACCGGAACTTGCTGTATTCGTAGCCACCCACGACGTTGAGGCTGTGGCCCTCCCCGACTTGGCCGTCGTAGGTGAGGAGCGTCTGCACGGTCTGTGTGGCGTTGTCCAGATTCTGCTGCTGCGCGAGCCCGTTTCCTAGCGCCCGGCCCAGCGGGTTCGCGATAGGATAGTACTCCTGCCGTCCGCCGCTCGAGTGGTCCAGCCCCACGTTGACCTTCGCCGTCAGACCATGTACCACGTCGAACTCGGCCTCGGCGTTGCCGAGCGTCCTGGTTGTCTGGCCGATGTTTATGATCTGATTTGCCAACGCCACCGGATTGCGTGTTGTGGTCCCGCCAACCTCGTAGTAATGCGTTCCCGTTGAGTCGGTGACGGTGACCGGCTGCGTCGGATTGAAGATGGCGACATTCTCAAACGCGCCGCCTTCGAAGCCACCCTGGTTTTCATACGTGAGGTAGGTGTTGTTGACGCGCGAGCTCGTGACATTGAGGCCGATCCGCAGGCGGTTGTTCAGATCCGAATGGGAAGCGCTGAGCCGCCCCTGGATCCGCTCCAGTCCGCTCGAGAGCGTGACGCCTTGCTCGTTGGCGTAGTTCACTGAAGCGCGGTAGTGCGTGTCCTCGCTTCCGCCGGAGAACGCGAGATTGTGGTTGTGCGTGACGGACGAGCGCGTCAGCGCGCCTTCCCAATTTGTGTTCGCCGTCCCCAGGCTCGCGAGGTGCCCAGGATCGAGGGCGTTGAAGGTGGCAGACGAATCGCCGAAATGCTTCGTGAAGACCGTATCCGCCGGCCCATGTCTCCCGCTGAACGCGGTTGAATCCACGCGCCAGTTCGCAACCGAACCCTGCACGAAGGTGCGATACTCGTTGCCGTTCAGCACGTCGAGGTGGCGGGAGGGACTGGACGTCGACACATAACCGTCGTACTCGAAGGTCGCTCCGCCCGTCGCCTGACCGCGCTTCGTCTCGACGAGAATCACGCCGTTCGAGGCGCGGCTGCCGTAGATCGCCGTCGAGGCTGCGTCTTTCAGCACCGTGATGGATGCGATGTCGGCCGGGTTGATGAGGTTCAAGGGGTTGCGCGCGAGCGACGGGTTGCCGGTCCACCCGTTGGCGTCGGGCTCGGTCGGCACGTTGTTGATCGGAACCCCGTCGATAACGTAGAGCGGATCGTTCTTGGCGCTCACCGAGCTGCCGCCGCGGATGAGGATCTGCGCCCCCGCGCCCGGCTCGCCGTTGTTCTGAATGACCTCCACGCCCGCGGCACGTCCCTGGATCATTTGGCTGACGTTGGTCTTCACGCCAACGTTCGCGGCCGACGCATCGACGCTCGAGACGGATCCGGTGATGGCTTCACGCCGCTGCGTTCCGTAGCCGGTGACGACGACGGCCTCGAGCAAGGACGCCTGCGGCGACATTTCGAACCGCGCGTCGGCCGTACCGCCGGCGGTGACGGTCACGATCTGTTGCTGCGGCCCAAACCCGATTCGCGTCGCCCTCACGACGACGCTGCCCGCCGGCACCTCGCCGAGCGAGTAGTTGCCGTCGGTTCCTGTCACGGTGGAACGCGCTGTGCCTTGGATTTGGACTGTAACGCCGGCGAGAGCCTGCTTTGTCGTGCTGTCTACCACCTGACCTCTGACGGTGCCGCCAGTCTGCGCGGTGAGAGGCATGGTGCAGAGACAGAGGAACGCGAGAGCCGAGACCGAATGTCGAACGAAGCGCATCGTTACACCTCCGCAGGCTAGTCAGCCGACCAACGGAATACAGTTATTGCATCCGAATTGCCGCCCAGATCAGCCCTTGTCAAGGGTGGGGCGCGGGCGGAGTATCTACGGCCATGCTGCTGGTCATGCTCGTCGCGCTTCAGAGTGCACCCACGCGGGAAGCCCCACCCGTCCTGCAGTTTCCCGCGCCCGGCCTCGATGACCCCACAGCCTACGAGGGCTACACGGCTCGCCTGTACCGCGATGCGCGCGGCAATTCCGTGGAGATCTACATCGAAGGGAAAACGGGCCGCGTCGTACATCTCTGGGCCGATGCGCTCAACGAGAGCATCGGATTCACGGCTCGGAACTTGGGCGGTCAAGAAGCCAATGCGGCGGTCGGATTCGACGAAGGGCCGGCGATGGTGGGTGCGTCGGGCGGCCGGCGCTGGTTCCGCTACTCGCTGACGGTGCGGGGCGGGCGGTCAATCCAGATCGGGCAAATCCTGCTCGGCTCGATGCGCGTGGAGCGCGACTTCGGCTATGCCGGTCGCGTGCGCGATTCGATCGACGCGCCGACCTTCGTCGTCGACGAGATGAAGCGTCTGGCCGAGCGACTCGGGGGCCCATTTACGGGGCGCCTCGCGCCGAGCGTGCAGCTCGCGAGCACCGCGCGCGACTGGGCGTTGCGCGTGTCGCAGCCGAGCCTCGACGGCAAGAACCATCTCTGGCTGACGCTGCGCGGCGATGCGCGCACCACGCGCGCCAAGCTGGCCGGCCGTGTCCTGACGATTCGAACGCTCGGTTCGCGACCCGCCACGGTCAGCGTCGAAATCGCGACCGATGGCCCGGCGCTGAATCCGCTCCGCCGCAATCAGATCTTCAGCACCGCATTCCGCCGCTTCGCCGATTCCGCCAAGTCCGAGCGCCTGGAACGTGAGGTGCGAGGGTTCGAGCTGCTCAGCTCGCGCCAGAAGCTGATGGCGGGGCTGCCGACCTACGCGACCTACTTCGGCCGCGACATGTTGATGACCGCGCTGCTCATGGAGCCGGTGTGGGCGGACACGATGCCCGAATTCGTCATGGGCGCGGCGCTGGCCAAGCTCGCCCCCAATGGGGAAGTGAGTCACGAAGAAGCGCTCGGCGGTCAGGCGATTCGTGAAAACGCTGCCGAGTTTTTTAAGACCGGCGACAGCACGC
>WNFO01003975.1_pt1 | contig 12697 bp, 10 predicted proteins | sample 5400251 | NCBI WGS metagenome assembly WNFO01 (sample SAMN13153354, study PRJNA577476) | soil metagenome | isolation source: 100 cm saprolite under Madrone tree | place: USA:California | collected 2016-06-14
CCGTGTGCCATGCGATCGCGAGCGGCTCGATCAGCGCGCCCTGCAGGGCCGTGACGCCCGGCGGTAGCGGGTGTGCCATGCGTCGCTTCACCACCGTGTACTCGGCCAGGCCGCCGGCACGGTTGTATCCCTGGATCGCAAGCGTAGGACAGTGGTTGTACTGACCGCTCGCGCAGTGCAGGCACCGGCCGCAGGTCTCCACCGGCTCGACCGCGACAAGATCCCCGAGGTTGAGATCCCCGATACCCTCCCCGAGCGCTACGACCTCCCCGCACAGCTCGTGACCCATGATCACGGGGTTCTGCACACCGGTGAGCGGATGGGGTGTGCTGCGTGTGGTTATCGGACCGTCGTAGTACTCGAGCAGGTCGCTGCCGCAGATCCCGTTGTACCGAACGCGCAGCTTGAGCTCGCCGGGCCCGGGCGCCGGCTCCGGTACCGAGGTGAGTCGCAAGTCCTGGCGACCGTAGTAAAGCGCTGCGCGCATCGCTGTCGTCCCGGCTCAGCCCTCGGGCACGCGTCCGCCGGCGAGCATCATGTTGGCGTAATCCGCCTGCGACATGCCGGCCATCTGCGCGGCGACGTACTGGAAGCTCTTGCCGTCGGTCGCGAACAGCTTGGCGAGGAAATAGATGTTACCGCCGAGTGAGATCATGCGGTTGTAGTCGCGGTCGAGCACCCCGCGCTTCTGATCCTCGCTCATGGGCCAGGCATCGAGGTACGCCCGCTCGTCCGCCTTGAAGCGCTGGCGGTTCTCGGGCTTCATCAGCGACATGCAGAACATGTTGAGGTGATAGCCGCGGCGGGCCTGGTCAGTGTCGAAGACCGTGGTTCCGGGGATGTCGGCATAAGGCTTGGTCACTGACATATGGCGCTCCGAAATTCATCTCGAGCGTTTGCGGGCAGCGGCGGTCTGCGCGTCGGGGCCCGAGACCCAACCGAGCACGTCGCGCAGATCACTCAGTATGCCGTGCGGCCGGCGCGCGGGGGCCTGCCGCGCCCACTCCTCCCGGCGCGTCGTCCCCGTGGTCACTGCCAGTGCCGTCGCACCGCCGCGACGCGCCATCAGGATCTCGACGAGCGGGTCATCCCCGACCACCGCCAGGTCGCGCATCGGCACACCGAGTCTGCGCGCGACGAAGCGCAGCGCACGGACCGAGGGCTTCCCGGTCAGTGTCATGGGCGCACGCGTGAGGCGGCGGATGGCAGCCGTGATCGCAAAGGAATAGCCGATCGTGCGCCCCTGCTGGGTGGCGAAGAACGGGACGTCGGAGGCCACGCACAGCTCAGCGCCGCCCCAGATGGCGCGGCAGGCGGTCTCGATGTCCTTCATTCCGCACTCCGGATGCCACCCGACGAAGACGCTCCCGACTTCCGTGGCACCGGCCTCTCCGGTGTACACCGTCTCGATGCCGGCTGCGCGCAGCGCATACCCGACACCGGCGGTGCCGAGAACCAGCGCGCGCCGGATACCGCGCCGCTGCATGTGATCCGCCGCGATGCTCGAGGGCGTGAACATCTGCTCGTCATCGACCGGCAGCCCGACGTCGCGCAGCTTCGCGGCCTGCTCCGCAGGCGGGTAGGCACTGCCGTTGGTGAGGAGCGCGAAGGGCACGTGCCGCTCTTTGAGCGTGCTCAGGACTTCGATCGCTCCCGGCAACACCGCGTAGTCACCGAGCGAGCGGTTGCTGAGCAGCAGCGTGCCGTCGACATCGAACACGACGCCCCGTACCCGCACCCGGTCGCTGTCGCCGGCAGCGCCGCGTCGCATGACGGAGCTCACGGCGAAAGCACTCCGTAGCTCGCGCCGCCGCGCAGCTCGAGCCTGAAATCCGCCTTCACCACGCTCAGCTCAGCGACGTCGCGCAGCCTGAGGACCCTGCGCAGCAGGTCCATGACCGGCCTGGACTCCGGATCGTAGTGGCGCAGCGCCGGCCCGGCCGAGCGCATCGCGTCCACCTGGGTGGCGGGCATGGTGGCCCGCAGGAGAAACTCCTCGTCCGACAGTTCGGGCCCGAGCCGCGCGCGCAGCTGTGACAGTGGCGCCATCGCCGGCTCGGCCCGCAGCTCGCGGGTGCGTGGCTGCGATTCGATCCGCTCCATCACCTCGGCTGCGATCGGGATGTTAGGTCGTCCGAAGCGCCCGAGCGCATAGCGGATCGCCTCGTCGGGAATGACCGCGTAGCGCTCGCGGCCGGTCACGTTGAGAACCGCCTGCGTCAGGAGTATCTGCGAAAACGGCGTCATGACGATCGGCCATCCGAGCTCCTCGCGCACGCGGGCGATCTCCTCGATGACCGCTCCTTCGAGATGCGCGAGGCGGCGCTCAGCGAGCTGCCGGCGCATCGTCCCGATCATGCCCCCCGGCAGCTGATGGCGCAGGTAGGCGGCATCGAAGGGTTGCGGTACGCCTACGGGCAAGCCTTCCGCCGCCGCGATGCGCGTGAAGAAGCCGCTCACCTCGGTGAGGGCCTGGGTATCGACGGGCACGGTGTGGCCGAGTGCGCGCAGGTTCTCCACCACGCGCAGGGAGGGCGGATTGGAGATCCCGTCCGCCGTCGCGCCGGATGCGCACTGCAGGGCGCTCACCCCGTAGTCCACCGCGTCCATGTACACCAGCTCCCCGAGCCCGATCGTGCAATGGGAGTGCAGCTCGAGGGGCTTCGCGCCGATCGCGGCCTTGACCGCCGGAATCAGCGTGGCGGCGCGCCGCGGTGACAGCAGCCCCCCGGGATCCTTGATGTAGATCGCGTCCACCTCGGGGCAGGCGGCGAGTTTGCACGCCGCTTCGGCGTAGTGCCGGTCGTCGTGCACGGGACTTAGCGTGAAGACGAGCGCCGCGATGACGAATTCGCCACCCACGCGCTTGACCATCCGGGCGCAGGCGACGTTGGACTGCGCATCGTTCATCGGATCGGCGAGACAGAAGCGCCGTATGCCGTTGCGCGCGAGCACTTCGAACGCGAGCGCCATGAACTCGGGGCTCGCCGTTTCCCAGGAGATGAAGCGAAATCCCGTCGACATGAACTGCAGCGGGGTGCGGGGCGTGGCCGCCGCCGTGAGGCGGATGCGCTCCCACGGGTCCTCGCGCTTGTAGCGCACGGCGACGCCCATGTGGGTCGAGGTCGTGAAATCGATCGCCTTGAAGCCCACGCGATCCATCACCGGGGCGATCGTCAGGGTCTTCGCGGTATCGATGCCGAGAGCTCCCCACAGGCTCTGATTGCCATCGCGGAGTGAGGTGTCGATGAGAGCGATTTCAGCCACGCTCCGGCCCTCGCGCAACCCGCACCAGCACCTGCCCGTATTCGACCACCCCGCCATCCTGCACGAGAATCTCGACGACGGTGCCCTGAACCTCCGCCCGCACGGTGTTCATGAGCTTCATCACTTCGATGATGCCGATGATGGTGTCCTCCTCTACCTGCGATCCGACCTCGATGTAACGCGGAGCCCCGGGCTTGGGGGCGCGGTAGAAGATGCCGACAAGCGGCGCGGTGACGTTCAGGACCGAACGGTCGGTGGGCGATGCCGGGGGCTCGCCGCGCGGCTCACTGCCTGGCGGCGCTGACCCCGCAGCGGGTGCCGTCGCGATATCGGGTCCCCCGCGCTTCACTGCGGCGCCGCGCTTCAGCGTGAGCTTGAAGCCCTCGTGCTCGATGCGTAGCTCCTCGAACTCCGACTCCTCCAGCAGCCGAGTGATCTCTGCGACGTCCTGAGCGGTCAGGGGCACCGGCGAGTTCCAAAGATGGACATGACGTGCATCAGCGGATCTTCCTGGGGCTTCGCGATCGGCGCGGCGTCCCGGGCCGACCAGACCGTCTCCGGGCGACTCTGCAGCAGCAGAATCGCGCCGCTGTGCCTGTCGATCGCCCACTCGATGTCCTGAGCATGCCCGTAGTGCTGCTCGACACGGCGCGCGAGGGTTCTGAGCTGCTGCAGCTCCTCATCGGTGAGGCACGGTACGCGGCGCCGCTCCTCGCTGACCGCGACGGCCTCGACGCCGTCAGTGGGAGCGGCGACGTGCTGGATCAGCTTGTCGGAGATCTCGCGCACGGATATCTCGCCGGTAATCTTGCCGAGGACCCAGCGATCCGGGGTCACTTCACCGCCCACCACGGCGGAACCCAAGCCCCAGGCGCCCTCAATCGTCACGACCGACCGGTCACCGGTCGTCGGACTGCGGGTGAACATCACACCGGCCGTGCCGGCATCCACCATGATCTGGACCACGACGGCCATTGCGACGCGTTCTTCGGGAAACCGACGCTGGAGGCGATAGCTGATCGAGGGCACCGAGTACAGGCTCGCCCAGCAGCTGCGCACGCGCTCCATGACCTGCGCTGTGCCCTGGACCCACAGGTACGTGTCCTGAAGACCCGCGAAACTCGCATCGAGCGCGTCCTCGCAGGTGGCCGACGAGCGCACCGCGACCGGCTGCTGGGTGCCCGCGCGCACGAGGCTCGCATGGGCGGTCGTGAGCTCCTCGAGCACCTCACCCGGCAGCTCAGCCTCTTCCATCCGTCGGCGCAGCGCCCTCGAGCAGGCCGTGATCGATTCGAGGTCGTCCGCCTTAAGCGCCGCCACCGCCGCGCGCACCGGTGCCTTGCGCTCGAGCGACTCCAGGGCCCGCTCGAACGCGGCAGTTCTCACCACATATCCCGGCGGCACCGCGATCCCTGCCCGCTTGAGCTCACCCAGGCTCCCGCCCTTGCCGCCGACCTGCTCCCGGTCGCCGAGCCCGATCTCGTCGAACCAGGCGATGTGCCTGCCGGCGGCCATGAGGCTCGTCAGGCGAGGATGGTGACCACGCCGCGGCCACCGTCGACGCGGATGCGCTGACCGTCCTTGATGCGCGAGGTCGCGGTCCCGGTGCCGACGACGGCGGGAAGTCCGTACTCCCGGGCCACGATCGCGGCGTGGCTCATCGAACCGCCGATGTCGGACACCGCGCCCGCGATCTTCTGGAAGATCGGTGCCCAGGTGGGATTGGTGATCTGGCAGACAAGAATGTCACCCTGGCGCACGCGCGCGATCTCCTCGACCGACTTCACGACGCACGCCGGACCCTCGACGACGCCGCTCGAGGCGGCAAACCCGCGCAGCTCGCGGCTGTCCCCACCGCTCGCGTCGCGCAGCCAGGACTCCAGGCTCTCGCGGGTGATGCCCCAGAGCATCACGATCGCCGGATCGTCGATCACGTCGGGGACGGGACCCAGGGCGGGCGGGGTGCTGTGCTTGGCCCACTCCGCGATGGCCGCGCGGCGTTCGCTCACGATCTGCGGCCAGTGATCAGGCCCCCGCGGCGGCGAGCCGTTCGACCAGGAGGTCATGAGGTCGATGATCGCGGCTTCGACCTCGTAGTGCGTGAGCTGGAACACGTCCTCGGCGTCGGCGAAAAACCCGTGCGCCGCGAGCAGGGATCCGAACTCGCGGATCTTGTTGAAGAACAGGTTTGTGTACCAGTGCTCGCAGTAGAACTTGTGCCCCTCGACGTACGGGAACACGCGATGGGCGAGGGCGATCATCTGATCGTAGGCCTCGCGCTCCTGCTCAGAGCCCAGCAGCTCCCGATAATCCCGGATCAGCTGCCGGCGCTGCGCCTGGAGCTTCTCGATCGGCCGCTTGAGGGACTCACCCGCCTTGACCCGGGCGATGTAGCCGGGAAGGGCTGCAAAGGGCATGGACAGGTCATCGTTCCAGGAGCGGTGGTAATGGTAGAAGCCGTCCCCGACGTTGATGTTGAACCAGGGATCACGCGAGGTGGCGAGTTCCCCCAGCCATGCCTGCCCGGGGGCTCCCCGCGTCCCGAGCGCCGTCATGATCGACTGCGCCGTGCGTCCGTCCTGGAACTCAGCGTCGACGCCGAGCTCCACCGCCCGGCGCGCCAGCCGGCGCAGCTCCTCGTCGGGACGGAAGATCTCCGCCTCGATGCCCGCCACCATGCGCGCGACGGTCTGGTCGCTGATCTCCGGAAAGGCCTTCTTGCAGAAGGCAAAGAAGGTCATGTACGCCCCATAGCCGAGCAGCAGAAACTCAAAGTGGTGGTGCCACATGCGGAAGTAGCCCTCGAGCGTCTTCTGGTAGGTCTCGAGGAGCTGATGGTTCGCGGCGATGCCGCGCCCGGCGTGCACGTTCGCCAGCGGCTCGAATTCCGGCAGCTCAAGCTTCGGAAGCGCCTGGGCTTCGCGTATCAGCGCCAGCATCTTCTCGCGCCACTGCGCATACAGGCGCTCCCAGTTGCCGTAGTAGTAGAAGGCGCGCTGCTGGAACTCGCCCGTGCGGCGGGCAATTTCCGCTGGATCCGTCACGGCGTTGCCGCCGATGTACACCCGCCCGTTGATGATCCGGTAGTCGATCCCGAGCGTGGTTGGCAGGCAGTGCACGCGCGTGGTAGAGGAGCCGAGGGCACAGTACGCGGCTTCCGCGGTCACCATGTCGAACGCGGACATCGGTTCCGGGAAATGCATCGAGTTGTAGAACCAGAACCGCCCGTCGTCCGCCGCAGTGAACTGCATGTAGTAGGGGTAAGCAGCCTGCGCCCGCTCGGTACCCGGAAGCATCGTCAGCGAGCTCGGGGCCGGAAATTCCGCAGATCGGGTATTCATGGGTCGAACCGAGGCGCCTGAGTTATCTTTCAAGCGTACGCCGAGATCGATCGGCGGGCGAGGATTGAGAGCCCCCTGGCAGGGTCTGAGAGGGCAAAAGGCCCGCGCCGGCGGGCTTCATGTTTACAATTTCGCCTCTCTCCGGAGCTAAGTCGACGCATGCAGCCAGGTGAACTCCTTTGGAACCCGGGGCCCGAGCGGATCCGCCGTGCCAACGTGACGGCATTCGCCGACTGGCTCGCACGCGAGCGGGGCCGGCGCGATGCCGATTACACCGCGCTTTGGCGCTGGTCCGTCGAGGACCTGGAAGGTTTCTGGCAGGCCCTCTGGGACTACTTCCGGATCGACTCCTCGGCACCGCACACGCGGGTGCTCGGCCGGCGAAGCATGCCGGGTGCCAAATGGTTCCCGGGGGCCCGCCTCAACTACGCCCAGCACGTGCTACGGCGCGAGCCCTTGGGGGGCGATGTGCTGCTCCACGTGAGCGAAAGCCAACCGCTCACCGCGCTGAAGTGGGAGGCACTCGGCAACCGCGTACGGACGCTCGCCACCGAGCTGCGCGCGCTCGGCGTCGTGCCCGGGGATCGGGTCGTGGCCTGGATGCCGAATATCCCCGAGACGATGATCGCGATGCTGGCGACCACCGCCATCGGCGCGATCTGGGCGTGCTGCTCGCCGGATTTCGGCGAACGCGGCACCCTCGATCGGCTCGAGCAGCTCTCTCCGAAGTTGCTTTTCGGCATCGACGGGTACCGGTACGGGGGTAAATCCTTCGACCGCCGGAGCGAGCTGCGCCGCATCGCCGCGAGCCTCACGTCCCTCGAGCACCTCGTCTACCTGCCGTACCTGAACCCGGACGACACCACACTGCCGGTCCCGTCCGCCCGACATTGGCGGACGCTATTTGATCGGCCCGCGCTCGGCGCGGGGCAGTTTGAGTACGCCCAGGTGCCCTTCGATCATCCCCTGTGGACGTTGTTCTCCTCCGGCACGACGGGCCTCCCGAAGCCGATCGTCCAGGGTCACGGGGGGATCCTGCTCGAGACGCTGAAGAACGCGACGTTCCACTTCGACCTGCACCCGCGCGAGCGCGTGTTTTACTTCACCACGACCGGCTGGATGCTGTGGAACTTCCTGGTGAGCACACCACTCACCGGCGCCGTGCCAGTCCTCTATGACGGCCACCCGGCGTATCCGACCCCTGACGTCCTCTGGAAGATGGCGCAGGAGGCGGGCGTCGTCACCTTCGGCGCGAGCCCCACCTACGTTGACCAGCTCAGCCGCTCCGGGATCGTGCCGCGCGAGCGGTTCGGGCTCGAGGCGCTGCGCACGGTGAATCTCGCCGGTTCGCCCGCGAGCCCGGAGTGCATGGGCTGGTTCTACCGCAATGTGAAGGAGGACCTCTGGGTCGCCAACGGCAGCGGCGGCACGGATTGCTGCACAGGGTTCGTCGGGGGCGTACCGACGCTCCCGGTACGCGCCGGCGAGATCCAGGCCCCCTCGCTCGGGGTCTCGGTCAAGGCCTACAACGCGTTCGGCGAGAGTGTTGTCGACCAAGTCGGCGAGCTCGTGATCACCGAGCCCATGCCGTCGATGCCGCTGCGCTTCTGGAACGATCCGGGCGACCGTCGCTACCTCGAGACCTACTTCCATGAGTTTCCCGGCGTCTGGCGGCACGGGGACTTTTTCAAGATCAATGCACAAGGCAACTGCTGGGTACTGGGACGCTCGGATGCGACCCTCAACCGCTATGGGGTGCGTATCGGCACGGCCGAGGTCTATCGCTCGCTCGGCTTGATTCCCGAAGTGCAGGATGCACTCATCGTGAATCTTGACCTGCCGGGCGGCGGCTTCTTCATGCCGCTGTTCGTGAAGCTCACCGCGGGCGTCGAACTCAATCCCGAACTCGAGGCCAAGATCCGCGACACGCTGCGCCGCGAGTACACGCCACGCCACGTACCGGACAAGATTTATCAGCTCCCGGGCATCCCCTACACCCTCACCGGCAAGAAGATGGAGGTGCCGGTGCGGCGGATCCTGATGGGGGTGCCTCCCGAGAAGGCCGCCAACCGCAGCGGCGTGTCCGACCCGACCGCGCTGGACTTCTTCATCGACTATGCCGAGCGGCAACAGGACTACCGCCTCTGAGGCGCCCACGGCCGTTCTGCTGCCCGGCCTCCTCTGCGATCGTGCGGTCTGGGCCGGGCCGCTCGACGCCCTCAGCCACCGCGTGCACTGCATCGTGCCCGACTACGGCGAACTCGACTCACTCGTCGCGATGGCACAGTCGGTGCTCGCGCAGGCGCCGTCACGCTTTGTGCTCGTCGGACACTCGATGGGCGGCCGGGTTGCGCTCGAGATCATGCGCACCGCCGCCGCGCGCGTAAGTGCCGTAGCGCTGCTCGACACGGGGTACGAAGCGCGCGCCCCGGGGGCCGACGGAGAGCGCGAGGCGCGCCGGCGGGGTGCGTTGCTTGAGATCGCCTCATCCGAGGGCATGCGGCCCATGGGCCGCGTGTGGGTGCGCGAGATGGTGATGCCCGCGCGGCTTGCCGACACTCAGCTGATCGAGTCGATCCTCTCGATGATCGAGCGCTGCTCGCCGCGCCTCTTCGCCGCGCAGACTCGGGCGCTGCTCACTCGCCCGGATGCCACCGATGTGCTCAACGCGATCCGCTGTCCGACGCTCCTCTTGTGCGGCCGCGAGGACATCTGGAGCCCGCTCGCGCGCCATGAAGCGATGGCGCACCTGATCCCGCATTCGCGCCTGGCGGTGGTCGAGGAATGCGGTCACATGTCACCCATGGAGCGACCCGCCCAAGTTTCTGCCTGGCTGTCGAAATGGATCGCCGCCTGTCGGTGAGTCCCTCAGCCGGGATGATGCCCAAGGCTTTGGCTCAGGGCGTCGTTCAAGACGGCAGTCGCATCGTGCGCGGACTGCTCGCAGCGCCATGCGACGAAGCCATCAGGCCGCACGAGCGATGCACCCGAGCTCGAGATTCCGTAGGCCTGTGGAAAGCGGCCTTCGGCATCGTCGAAATCCTTTCCGATGCAGTAAGCCTCGAGCGGCAGTCCGCCGAAGCGCTCGGTCGCTCCCCTGACAGCATCCACCCACGACCGGCCTTCAGCGCCGGCCAGCAGCAGGAAGTGTCCAGTCAGATCGATGGTGGAAAGGCGCTTGCCTGCGCACGTGAGCCAGACGTGCGGCGCCCGCGAGCCGGGAACTCCGAGCGTCGTCCGCGGATCGGCGTGAATGCCGAGCGGGGAGTTGTACAGGTAGCCGAGCTCGATGTTTAAATCATCTACGAGGGCCTCAGGTTGTTGGCTCGACTCGAGCCACGGCGCGGTGCGTGCCACGTAGCGCGAGAAGGCCTGCTCGACCGTGAACCGGGCGACGGGCTTGCGTTCCATCGTGTAGGTGTCGAGCAGGCTCGCACTCGCATGTCCCTGAATGACCAGAGCGAGCTTCCAGGCAAGATTGTGGGCGTCGTGAATTCCCGTGTTGCCACCGAACCCGCCGTTGGGCGGCATCAGATGTGCGGCGTCGCCCGCGATGAAGATGCGTTCGTCCTGGAATTTTTGCGCGACGTTCGCGGTCGCGCGCCAGCGGGTGTGGCCATCTATCCGAACCGCGAGATTCGGATTTCCCACGCCCGCGCGAACGAGATCAATGAGCCGATGCTCGCTGACGTCAGTGGCCGCATTCGCGGCGGCTTGCGAATCGAGCTTCGGATCGCCCACCGTATTGATTGCGAGGAAGCCAGCCTGCGCGCTGCGGTTCAAGCGGAAGAATCCGCGCAGGACCGGATTGTTCACGTAGATCAGGCTCCACGCATTGTTGCCGACCCAGGGCGACAGATCCGCGGTGAAGTAGATGGTGACTGAATTGGAGAACGCGCCTCGCCCCTCGTAGCCGATTCCCAGGCACTCGCGTACTTTGGAGCGGCCGCCATCCGCGGCGATCAGATACTCGGCACGCAACTGGCGCGTGTTTCCGCCATCGACATGCTCCACGGTGACGCTGACACCGTTCCTGTCCTGGCGCACATCGATGATCTGCGCGCCTTGAATGATCGTGGCTCCGGCTTCCCGTGCACGGTCGCGAAGAATCGGCTCAAGGCTCGGTTGGTTCAGAAACAATCGGCGGCAGGGGCTCACAGCCTCAACGCCCTCGTTCAGGTTCGGAATGATGTCCGCGAGCTTGCGGCCCGCGAGGCAATCCATCGCGATGATGGCGCCCTCCGGGACGAAGTCCTGCGCCGATTGCTCCCGCACGCGGCTCTCGATTCCTACGGAGCGGAACATTTCGAGCGTGCGCATATGGAAAAATGCGGCTCGTGGCAGTGGCGAGCTTGCCGGCAGACGCTCGATGGTTACGGAGCGAATACCCTGTTGCGCGAGGAATGTAGCGGCCGACAGGCCGACCAACCCTCCGCCTGCGATCAGGACGGGAGCTTCGTCCGTCATGGCTGTCAGCCTACTACGAATGGACGATTCGATGCAGGTCGGTCAGCTCTGCCGCGTGCGCCAGCCCTGGTGATAGGTCTCGCGCGCGGCGCGCGCGTACGGAGTCGTGGAGACTTGCACCCGGACCTCGAGCTGGCGGTGCGGCTCGACGGTGGTCTTGCGGGTGCCGCCGTTCTCTTCGCCCCAGATGAGCGTCAGAACGTCTCCGATCTCGATGTCCGGGTCGACGACACCGAGCGACAGCGCCGTGCGCTCGTTGTAGCTGTAGCCCCCGAACATTGAAAAGCCCACCGTCTTGCCGCCCATCACGATCTTGTCGAAGGACGAGGAGGCATAGTTGCAGTTCGGAGAGTCGAAGTACTTGTAGTTCTCCTCGCCCGGCACCAGGAGCGAGGCGAAGATCTTCAGCAGGTCCTCCGTGTTCCAGGCAAAGGTCACTTTCTTGCGGTGCGGCCCTTGCGCGATCTTCGCCAACGCCTCGCGCCCGATGAAGTCGTGGTCGAACTTGATGAACGGCCCGTAGCCGAGCGCGTACGGGGTGAGGTAGTAATCCTCGATGTTGCGCGATACGAAGCTGCCGCCGATGGATGCCGTGCCCTCGTAGCCGTTCGCCGGCAGCCACTCGCGGTACTTCTTCATCCGCTCGCCGGTGTACACCGCTGGCAGCGGCGAGGGAATCCACCCCGACTCGAGCGTATTGCTGGAGTAGGCGCGCGCGCCCACCTGCACGAGGCCAAAGTCTTGGCCCGCTTCCAGGATGGCGTCGCGGATCTCATCCGCCTCAGCGTACGGACCCCACACCTCCAACCCCGGAGCCCCCGCCATGCCGTGCCGCAGGCAGCGTACCTTGCGCCCCTTGATGTTGATCGCATCCATCGTGAAGAACTTCACGTCCGGCAGTGGGCCACCGTTGAGCTTCCGAAGCACCTGGGCGGCGTTGGGCCCCTGGATCTGATAGCGGTAGTGGCGGCGGGAGACCGCCTTGCCGCGCGGGTGGGACGGGGAGCGGTCATCGCGGATCACGTCGACCTTATAGCCGCCCGTCTCCGCGTGAAACTGTATCCAGTTCACCGTGGGGGTGCGTCCGACGAACAGCAGCTCGTCCTTGTCGAGATAGAAGAGGATGCCGTCGCCGATCACGTAGCCGTCGTAACTGCACGGCACCATCTGCTTCGCCTTGTTCGGCGTGAAGCTGGCAAAGCTGTTGATCGTGAGATGGGACAGCAGTTTCAGTGCGTCGGGTCCCGAGACCGTCAGCTCCGCCATGTGGTGCGACTGATCGAAGAGCACCGCGGTCTTCTGCCAGGCGACCTGCTCGCTGCGCCAGTTGCTGAACTCGATCGGAACGACGGGGTAGACGTAGGCCCCGACCTGCGAGTTGCGCAGCAGATCGACCGTGTTACCCGCACCCTTAAGCAAACTCTCCAGACTCTGGCCACTCATCGCTGCAATTCCCCACTGGCATTCATGGTTTGAGCTGCGCACCCTGGCCGGCGACGGAGTAGAGCACCTGGGCGTTGCGCGTCTTCTGGAAGTCCTCGAGCGTCTGACCGCGCATCGCGGCATAGACGTGCAGGTTGGTGATGCCCAGCACGGCGGCCAGCTTCTCCAGAAGAAAGAAG
>WNFO01009901.1_pt1 | contig 12696 bp, 9 predicted proteins | sample 5400251 | NCBI WGS metagenome assembly WNFO01 (sample SAMN13153354, study PRJNA577476) | soil metagenome | isolation source: 100 cm saprolite under Madrone tree | place: USA:California | collected 2016-06-14
CGAGTAAAGACGCGGTTTGGGCGCGAAGCCAGGTAATAGAGCAGCCGGAATTCGAGCGTGCTGAGCGGTACGGGCTTCCCGGAATGGCTCACGCGATAGGACGCCGGATCAATCGCCAGCTTGCCGATCTCAATGGTGCGCGGCGCGTCGGCGGGCGGCTCGGCACGGCGGAGCAGCGCCTTGACGCGCGCGAGCAATTCGCGCGGGCTGAAGGGCTTGGTCACGTAATCGTCGGCGCCCATCTCGAGCCCGACGACGCGGTCGGCTTCCTCGCCGCGCGCCGTGAGCATCAGAATGGGCAAACGATTGAGTGAATCATCCCGGCGAATCTCCCGGCAGATTTCCAGGCCGGAAAGCTTCGGGAGCATGAGGTCGAGTAGCAGGAGGTCAGGTGGCGTTTTTTTCAACGTGCTCAGGCCCGTGCTGCCGTCATGAGCAGAGCTGACCTGAAAGCCTTCGTTCGCGAGATTGTAGCGGACCAGTTCGACGATATCGCGGTCGTCTTCGATGATAAGGATGCGTTTCATGCAGGTTGAGCGTACCGCACGCCGGCTTGGCGGCAGTGTACCGTAGGACGGCGATTTGCGATAGGCATTGGGAAGGTTCTGATCGTTCGGGATTTGACGTAACACGCCTGATTGTCGCAGAGGGGCGGCTCGGTTTGGTAACGCGGTGTTTACATGAATGTGAATGTAGTGTTAAAGCCGAAAAGCTTAATCGGCGCTTGAAGTTGTGAAGGCGAGCGCGAGAAGCGTCTTTTGCTCCAATTCATGGGCCTTGGCGGAGCCCGTTGCCGGGCTGGCGCTGGCGGAACGCTTGATCGAGCGAACGTTGAGCCCCCTGGCCTTTGCGATGCGTTCGAGCCGCGGCAAAACGTATCCTACTGCGCCCATGTTGCCGGGCTCTTCCTGAACCCAGACAACCTCGCGCACGTTGGGATGCTCGGCGATGGCGGCGGTAATCTCGGTGCGCGGCAGCGGATAGAGCTGGTCGAGAAAGAAAATGGCGGTATTGGTGCCCTTTCGGCGACGGCGCTCGGCGCGCAACTCGTGGCCGACTTTTCCGCTGGCGATCAGGATGCGGCGGGCGTCCTGCACTTCGCGGTCGGGAACCAGCGGCAGGAAACGCGGTTTCGTGAATTCCTCGAGGTTTGAGCTGGCATCAGGATGGCGCAGCATGCTCTTGGGCGTGAAGACGATCAGGGGCTTTCGCCACGGACGGCGCACTTGCCGGCGCAGCATGTGGAAATACTGCGCAGCGGTTGAGGGCTGGCAAATCTGCATGTTGTCTTCCGCGGCGAGCTGCATGAAGCGCTCCAGGCGCGCGCTGGAATGCTCCGGTCCCTGGCCCTCGTATCCATGCGGCAAAAGCATCACGAGTCCCGCCGGAAGGTTCCACTTGTCCTCGCCCGCGCTGATGAATTGGTCGATGATGACCTGCGCGCCGTTGGCGAAATCCCCAAATTGCGCTTCCCACAAGACTAGCGCTTCGGGATAGTCGCGGCTGAAACCGTATTCGAAACCGAGGCAACCTGCCTCGGAAAGAGAAGAGTTGTGAACCTGGCAGAAGGCTTGCTGCTTGGAAAGATGCGAGAGCGTGAGGTAGTTGTGCTCGGTTTGCGTGTCAACGAGCACCGCGTGGCGCTGGCTGAACGTGCCGCGCTCGGTATCTTGTCCCGTGAGGCGCACGGGACTCCCCTCGAGAAGCACGGAGCCGAACGCCAGCATTTCGGCGAAGCCGTAATCGACGGCCCGCTTGCCGTGGCCCATTTCCGCGCGCTGTTCGAGAAGCTTCGCGATTTTTGGGTGGATGTGAAATCCTTCGGGCACGCGAACGAGGCCGTCGGTGATCTCCGCGAGTTTCTCAGGCGTGAGGCCGGTATCGACTTCATACTCAGGTTTGTAGCGGCCGTGCTGATAGGGCGCCCAGTAGTCCGGCAGTTTGCGCAGGTGCGGTATTTTTCTTAGCGTGCGCGCCTTGGTCTGCTCTTCTTCGTATTCCTCGCGGATTCCGTCGACCATCAGGGACGAGTCCATGCCGGTGTGCTCGGCATAAATTTTCCAGAGCGGATCGTGATTCTTGATGCGCTCGTAGAGGAGCGGCTGAGTGATGGTCGGATCGTCAACTTCGCTGTGGCCATGGCGGCGGTAACCGATGATGTCGACGACGACGTCGCTGCCGAATGTTGCGCGATACTCCGTGGCAAGTTTTCCAATGCGCACGACGGCGTCCGGGTCTTCGGCGTTGACGTGAAAGATCGGCACGGACTGGCGCTTGGCGATATCGGAAGCGAAGCGCGAAGAATGCTCCTGCGCGGGCTTCGTCGTAAAGCCGATCAAGTTGTTCACGATGATGTGAATTGTGCCGCCGACGGTGTAGGCTTTCAGATCCGCGAGATTCAGCGTTTCTGCCCAGATGCCTTGACCCGCGAAGGCCGCATCGCCGTGCATCACGATGGGGACGACTTTATTTAGCGTTTCCGGTGAATGGTCGACGTAGGGACCGCGCCATCCGTAGCGGGTTTGCTTCGCGCGCACCCGGCCCACGGCTACCGGATCGACGGCTTCCAGATGGCTTGGATTCGAGACAAGATGGATGCCGATCTCTTTGCCGGTGCTGGTGACGTAGGTGCCCGTCGCGCCCACGTGGTATTTCACGTCGCCCGCGCCCAGGACGCTGCGAGGATCGACGTCTTCAAAGCCAGCGACAACTTCATGAGGCGTCTTGCACGCCGCGTGGACCATTACGTTCAGGCGGCCGCGGTGACTCATGGCCATGACTGATTCGACCGCGCCGTGCTCGCCCGCGGTGTCCAGGATGGAATCGAGCAGCGGAATCAGCGCGGTGACACCTTCCAAAGAAAATCGCTTGGTGCCCAGGTAGCGCGCCTGCAAAACTTGTTCGAAAAGATCGGCGCGAATCAGGCGCTCGAGAATTTTGTGCCGATCGACTTCGCCGCCCGGCGCTTCGAGACGCTCCGCGATCCAGCGCCGCCGTTCCGGCTCCGGCAAGTGCATGAAATCGGCGCCGACCGTACCACAGTAAATGCGGCGGGCTTCCTCGGCAGCTTCACCGGTCAGCGCATCCAGATCAGGTTGTTTCAGCGGTTGGAATAGGCCAAGGGGATCGAGCCTGGCTTTCAAATAGCCCCAGCGGCGGAAAGCATCGAAAACGCGCTCGCGCGCTTCGTCGCTAGCTGCTTTCGCGAGGCCGCCTGCCGTGGGTTTCTTGGCCGCCTTCGGCGTTTTTGCGGCGCTCTCTTCTTCCAAAGTTGTACGGTGTGCCATAAATCCAGTTCTATGAACCTTCTATTTTGCCACAGATGCCAACGGGTTGCTTGCAGGCGTGTGGGAAGGTTTGCTCACTCAGATTGTTGGATGCGCCTAGGAGCCGCAAAATTGCAGAGTTTTCGCGATTGAGCGGCTTCCGGCCATAGCATAGAGTCGCAGCATGCTGCGCCTCTACAAAGAGCGCACCAGCGATTCGAGTTGGCGGGCGATTTCTTCCGGGGCGGTTCCTCGCGGAAATGCGACAGGGGCGCCGATACGCACGGTAACTTCGCCGATGCGGGCCAGGCGCCGGTGTTCGCGCTTCATTTGCCAGACGCCGTCGAGTCGCATCGGAACGATCGGGATGCGAAGATTTTCAGCGAGGAGACCGATGCCGCTCTGAAAAGGAGCCATGCGGCCATCCTCAGAGTTGTTGACCTCGCCTTCGGGAAAAACGAGCACGCTGTAGCCGCGGTCGACAGATTCGCCGGCAAAGCGAAAGCTTTCGCGGAAGCCGGAAAACTGCGGCAGCGGAAAAACGTGGAAGAGCAGGGTGGCGAGCCAGTAGCCGAGTTGATAAGCCCAGCGCCTGGCGAAGAACCAATCACGCGGCGGGCGGCGCATGTTTTGCAGCGCTTCGCCACCCATGGCCGTGGCGAGGCGGTGGCGGTATCGCGGCGGCAACGCGGCGAGAATTAGACCGATGTCCGCGCGGCGCGTGATGTGATTCGAAACGATAAGGACGGGCCCACGCAAGCTGCGAAGATTCTCGCGGCCCACGATGTGCGGGTGGCCCAGGATCTGTGTGGCGGGCCAGACGAGGGCGTAGTAGACCGCGAGCCGCAGCCAGCGAACGGGTTCGCGCTGCGTCCAGCGAGGATAGAGGTATTCGGTGCGGCGTGCGGCCGGCTGGTGCAGGACGCGCTCGACATCGGCAACGGTCTTGGCATTGGCAAAGGCTGTTTCGTTGAGTTCCACGTGAAACCTTTCCTCCAGGGCGCTCAGCAATTCCACGCGATCGAGGGAGGAGAGGTTTAGTTGCTGTTCCAGGTGACCGTCGGCCTGCGCGCCCCCACCTCCCGATATGCTAAAGCGTTCGAGCACTTGATCGAGCATGCTTCGCGGTGAGGAGGGCAGACTAAAGTCCGCCCCTACACTTTTTAGGTCATTAACTTGCCGGCCGTCGAGAATTTGGTCGGTCCGCGTAGCGATGACGGAAAGGCGCGGCTTCCCGGTGGGCGTGCGCGGAAAATCAAAGTCGGGCCAGACGACCCACATTCGAACGCGTTGATATTCCGCAAGCGAGGAGTTGGCGCTTTCGACGGCCGCGCGGGCAGCGGTTCTCTCAGCATCGTTCAACAAAAGAACGGCGCAAGGTTCGGCATTGCCGCCGCGTTCGAACGGAATGACCGCGCAATCCCTGACGCTGGGCTGTTTACGAAGGGCAGCTTCGAGGTCCTCGGGATAAACGTTGAGACCGGCGGGCGTGACGATCACGTTCTTCTTGCGGCCCCGGAAACGCAGATTGCCTTCGGCGTCGAGTTCGCCGAGATCGCCGGTGCGCAACCAGCCTTGCCCCTCCGCCGGACGGAGTACGCCCTGTTCCCAATAGCCGCTGGAAACATTTTCGCCGCGGACGAGGATTTCGCCGTCTTCGGCGATCTTGAATTCACGGCCCGGGAGAATTTTGCCGACAGAGCCTTCCGTCGCGCGAAATGGGTGATTCAAACTGATCAGTGAGGCGGTCTCTGTCATGCCGTAGCCTTGAACAACGGCATAACCCACGCGCTTGAAAAAGTCCTCGGTTTCATTCGAAAGCGCTGCGCCGCCGGAGATGAAAGCCCAAAACTTCCAGCCAAAGCGGCGGTGGATTCGGCGAAACATCCAGGCGCGCTTGAGAAATTTTCTGCTTTTTGCGTTTTGAAAGGTGCTGGCGAGCCACTGAGATTTGCCCTGGACTTCGAATTCCCTCTCGATTCCTGCATGAAGAAGATCAAGCATGCGCGGAACAGCGATGAGCGCGGTGGCGCGTTCTTGCTTGATGGTGCGAATGATTTCGGCGGGATTGCTGGATGGCTCGAAAACGACTGCCGCACCGAGGAGCGGCGGAACGAACAGCGCCATGAATTGGCCGAATACATGGCTCAACGGAACGAGCGTGACGAAGCGCAGCGGGTGAAGCCAGCGCTCGTATCTGCGATACGCATCGATGCCGCGCTCCAGCGGCTCGAGGTTCGCCAGAAAATTGCCGTGGGTGAGAACGACCCCGCGCGGCTCGGCCGTCGTACCCGAGGTATAAAGGATTTCGGCAATGGTGCTTCGAGTGGACGTCTCACCAGGATTCAGCTCGGCATGTGCGGCCGGATGAATGCTTACCAGGGCATCCTTAAATTCAATGACCATCGACGGTGGCGCGCCGGGCAGCTCCATCTGCTGGCGGTCACGCAAGATCAGCTTCACTCCGGCATCCTTGATCGCGCGCTGGACGAAATCGGGAGACGCTGCGGAGTCCATAGGCACCACCACGGCGCCTCGCAATAGAATTCCCCAAAAGCAAGCGACCCACTCGGCGGAGTTGGGTCCCCAGAGAAGGACGCGATCACCTGGGACAACGCCCCGCCCGGCGAGCGCGGCACTCCACAAAAGGGCCGAGGCGTAAAGCTCTGCATACCTCAGCTTTTCACGACGGTAACCGCGTCTTTGGATGACAGCAACGTCGCCACCGAAGCGGGCGAAGTCAGCGAATAGACTAAGGAGATTCTTTCGGGGCATAAGCGCAGCAGTTTCTTTGCCGCTGATTCGGGTCGATTCTACCCCGGAAGCGGTGGTGCAGCCTTCCGGGCCGGCCGGAGAGCCCGTTTGCGCAGGCGGAAGCATCCCGTACGCAGGTGCATTTACTGTGCCACGTAGGAACAGGCTGTTGCATCTGACTAAAAGCAGCCGAGCGCAATTCGCCGGTTCTCGGTTACAATGGGTACTTACACCGAAGTCCAGTTTTGGAGATAAGCGGGGGAGATGCCGGTACCGATTTCACAGATGTGGACGGTTGCGACGTACGTCCTCAAGCAAAAGCTGAAAGGGCGAAAGCGCTACCCGTTCGTGTTGATGCTGGAGCCGCTGTTCCGCTGCAACCTGGCTTGCGCGGGATGCGGCAAAATCCAATATCCCGCGCACATTTTAAAGACGGACTTGAGCCCGGAAGAATGCTTTAAGGCCGTGGATGAGTGCGGCACGCCGATGGTTTCGATTCCCGGAGGCGAGCCGCTGATGCACCCGGAGATTGAGAAAATTGTCGAGGGCCTGGTCGCGCGGAAGAAGTACATCTATCTCTGTACTAACGCCTTGCTGCTGAAGGAAAAACTGCATCTCTTTAAGCCCAGCAAATACCTGACGTTCTCCGTTCACGTGGATGGGCAGAAAGAGCATCACGATTTTTCCGTCTGCCGCGAAGGTGGCTACGACCTGGCCATCGAAGGGATCAGGGAAGCGGTGAAGCAGGGCTTCCGCGTCACAACGAATACAACGCTGTTCGACGGCGCCGATCCCAAGAGCGTCCGCGCGTTTTTCGACGAAATGATGGAGTTGGGCGTCGAAGGCATGATGCTCTCCCCCGGCTATTCCTACGACAAGGCACCCGACCAGAAGCACTTTCTCGGGCGGGCTCGCACGCGGCGCTTGTTCCGGGCCATTTTGTCGAATCGCAAAGCAAGTTGGCAGTTCAACCAATCGAAGCTCTTCCTCGAATTTCTGATGGGCAAGCGAACCTATGCTTGCACGCCGTGGGGCATGCCAACCTATAACGTCTTCGGCTGGCAGAAGCCTTGCTATCTGCTGCAGGACGGGTACGTGGACACGTTCCAGGAGCTGCTCGACACCACCGAGTGGCAGAATTACGGCACCGAGTCCGGCAATCCCAAGTGCGCAAATTGCATGGTGCACAGCGGTTACGAAGCTTCGGCGGTGGATCATACTTTCAGCGGCCTGCGTGGCTTATGGGCGACAGTAAAGGCAGAGTTGTCCACCAAATACAACGATTCGGACGCGCTGGCAATGCTGAATGAGCCGGTCAAGCCGGTGCACTCTTACAATCCTCTCGTTCAGATCCAATCAGATAAGGGCCAACTTGAGGAGACTCGCGCGTGACAGGTCCGCGCCATGCGGATCGGCCGAGCCATACGGAAGGATCTCCGCTAAACCCCGACACGCTGGAGGTAGCCCCCGGCACGATTCATGAAAGCGTGCAAGGGTGGGTGCCCAAGCTAGCGACAGAAGAAGAATTGCGCATCGCTCTGGAGAAAGCCTTCGACTATCGAGGCGATGTGACGCTCACTCTTAAAGATAATTCAAAAATCGAAGGTTATTTGTTCGATCGGGTGACCGGGCCATCCCTTACGACCAGTTTTGTGAGAGTTCTGCCCAAGGATTCCACTCAAAAGTTAAAAATCGCTTACGCCGATATAGCGGCACTTGCTTTCACCGGACGGGACACCGCCGCCGGAAAGAGCTGGGAAGCTTGGGTCGGCAAGTACTGGGAAAAAAAGGCTACGGGTAGGGGTGATTTAAGCCTTCAACCCGAATCCCTCGAGTAAGCGGTTCCTGCTGCGGCGGCGAGTCATCTTGGGTATCAAGCTATAGATAACAATAGTGTTTTCAATAGCTTAGACGCTCAGCTAAGACTTCCGCGTCTGCTTCGGGACCGTGGACAGAAAGTTCCTTTTGTGGTATTCTTTACATAGCGTTTGTTGCTCTTGTATTACGTTTTGAATCGGTCGAGGCCTCGCAAGGGCATCCTTTGTGGCCACAGGAACGGACCAAGAGACGCAACGCCATTCCAATATCGTCAACTCTGGCCCGGTCGGAGTTGCGCATGTGAGGCTGTCAAGTGAAGGAACAAGGAACAGTAAAGTGGTTTAATGCTTCGAAAGGGTTCGGATTTATCCAGCGCCAGACGGGAGAAGACGTTTTCGTGCACTTTTCCGCGATCGCGATGGAAGGATACAAGTCTCTCAACGAAGGTCAGGCCGTGGAGTTTGAAGTGAAAAAGGGCCCGAAGGGTCTTCAGGCTGAGAACGTTACCAGCGTCTAGTCTCTGACAGGAGAGCCCCCGGACAGGTTCGGGGGTTCTCCTCCAAGAGATTCGAATCGAGATTATCAGCGAGAGCGGTCAAGGAGGACGTTGTGCAAGTAATGCAGGAAGGTCAGACCATCAAGCATGAGATGTACGGCCTGGGAATCGTGACTGCTTCCGACCAGGAACGCACCGCCGTGGATTTCGACGATCATGGTGCTAAGCTTTTCGTAACGAGCATCATGACGGCCGAATTGACCGCCAAGAAAGCCGCAGCAGCGACAGCAGCCAGCCGCGCCTAGCCTAAGTTTCCATAAACCAGACAGGACATCTCAGCGCCAAATCCGGCGCAGAGGTGTGTCTGTGTGCATTTCTTAGACTGCAGGCGCCTCTACATTCAGGTGCCTGTGAGAAGCCGAGCTTTCCGATGTTACTTAACTGCGGATTCCGCCTGGTCGAAGGCGTGGTATGAGGAACGGACCAGAGGGCCGGCTTCGACGTGTTTGAAGCCCATGGCCTCGCCGAGCACTTTGTATTCGGCGAATTCGTCAGGATGCACGTAGCGGACGATGGGCAGATGTTCGCGAGTGGGCTGCAGGTACTGTCCGAGCGTGAGGATGTTCGTATCCTGCGCGGCGAGATCCTGCATGGTAGCGAGGACTTCATCCTTTTCTTCTCCGAGTCCGAGCATCAGGCCAGTTTTGGTCGGAACTTCCGGATGCGCTTCCTTGGAACGGCGCAGCAGTTCGAGTGAGCGCTCATACAGCGCACCCTTGCGGACCTGCCGGTAGAGGCGGGGCACGGTTTCGGTGTTGTGGTTGAGAATATCCGGGCGCACGGCAAGAACGACGTCTAACGCCTTCCAGTCACCGCGAAAATCAGGAATGAGCACTTCGACTTTGCAACCCGGAACGCGGCGCCGAATCTCTTCGATGGTGCGCGCAAAGATGTGCGCGCCGCCGTCGGGCTGGTCGTCGCGGTTCACGGAAGTCACCACCGCGTAACGCAATCCCATTTTTGCCACGGCTTCCGCCACGCGAAACGGTTCTTCTTCATCCGGCGGCCCCACGGGCTTTCCTGAAGGCACGGCGCAGAACCCGCAAGCGCGCGTGCAGATATCCCCCAAAATCATAAACGTCGCGGTGCCATGCTCCCAGCACTCACCCATGTTGGGGCAGCGCGCGCTCTCGCAGACCGTGTGTAAATCGAGCGTGCGCATGATGCGCTTCACGTCCTGGTAGCGCTCGCCACCGAAAAATTTGACGCGCAGCCAATCCGGCCGCGGGTGCACGCCCGGCGGCGGCGCCAGCGGCGCATTCGAAATGATATGGAACGGTGTGGCCATGGAGTTCGCTCGAAACTGCTATTTTACGCGGATCCCACGTTCCACACAAACACACCCGATCGGGGGAGGGATAATTCCGTGCTCGAAGAGAGGAATTGTAAATTCAAGATTGGAAATAGTCACCTGTCGTATACTCAAGCGGCGCGAGAAGGACGATGAAGCTTTTTATCCCTGCCTTGTTTTCCCTCTTCTCTACAACTATTGCTTCGGCGCAGACCGCTTCTGGCAACCCTCCCGTAATCAGGCCTAAAACCGACGAATGCACCATTTCGGGTATCGTCGTGAAACTCGCGGGAAGTGAGCCGTTGAAAACCGCGACTGTACAACTTCAGAGTCTGCAGGATTTGGCCCACACAATTTCTGTGATGACGGATATGGGTGGCCGGTTCGAGTTGAAGGGCATCGATCCAGGGCGATACCGGCTGAAGGTAAGCCGCACGGGTTTTGTGACGCAAGAGTACGGTCAGAAAACGCCAAATGATCCTGGGGCGGAGATTCGTCTCTCTCCTGGGCAAAACTTACGCGACCTTGTTTTCCGCCTGATTCCGTGGGCCGTCATCGCCGGGAGAGTTTTGGACGAAGAAGGCGAACCGCTTCCATGGGCGCAAGTTAGCGCATTGCGTGAAGTCTATTCCAGTGGAAAGCGCAAGTTGTCATCGGAAGTGCTCGTACCCACGAATGATCTTGGGGAGTATCGCCTTTTTGGCCTCAAACCCGGCAGGTATTTTGTCAGCGCCAAGTATAAGCCTGGTCTGCACATCATCGCCCGGGGAGAGGTGCGGGAAGATGACAGCGAAGACTCTCGTCCGGAATTCATGCCGATCTATTATCCCAACAGTCCCGATCCAGCGAAGGCTTCGACGATTACGCTGAAAGCAGGAGAAGAGTTAACCGCCGTAGAGATTCTGCTGCGGCCTGTGACGACGTATCGGGTCGGTGGCCGCGTCTACAACATGGTTGCGGGCAGACGTTCAAGTACCGGCGTTATCGTTCAGCTGGAGCAACACAACAGCAACGTGGCTTGGGGTTCTCCCGACCACCAGTCAATTGTCGAAAACCCCGACGGCTCCTTTGAGATTGCTGGCGTGCTGCCCGGCTCCTATACGCTGAGCGCTTTTTGGTTTGAGGATGGGCGGCGATATCAAGCGCGACAATCCATTGAGGTAGGCAACGCCAATGTAGAGGGCGTAAACCTCACAATCGCGACGGGGATATCGGTTCCCGGGCGAATCGTTTGGGAGGGGAAGCCGAGTTTGGACCGAGATGAACTCCTCGTCACCATTGCTCCTGCGGACTCGAGAATCTCTTTCAATGGACCCGCAAGAGTTATGGGAAACTCATTTGCCTTGAAGGATGTTTTCGATGGAACCTATCGTTTGGGGGTGATTGGGCAATCGAAAGACTGTTACGTTAAATCCATTCGCTACGGTTCGACCGACGTTCTCGAAGGCGGTTTCACCGTTTTCCGTGGCACGCAAGCTTCGCTTGAGGTAACCATCAGCTCGCGTGGCTCTCGCGTTCAGGGTGTCGTTACGGACAAGGACAACCTTCCCGTCACCGGGGTGTGGGTTGTGATGGTGCCGGATGAGGCGCACCGCGATCAATCGCGGCTCTACCAGAAAACGGCGACGGATCAATATGGACATTATCTTCTGAGGGGGATTGCGCCCGGCGACTACAAAATCTTCTGTTGGGACGAAGTCGAAGATGGCGCATGGGAGGATCCGGAGTTTCTCAAGACCTACGAGGATCGCGGGCAAAAGATTTCCGTGCAGGAGGCGGACGCGAAAACCGCAGATGTCGTCGCGATCAGAACGAAAAGCTCGGAATGATTGGAATTCGCCGTTACCGAATGAGCAGGACTACAACGGCTGCCGCGAAGAGCGGATGAAGTCGCGCAGAACGGTAACGTTCGGGCCGTAAGCGCCGATGCGCCCGGCGTCCACCGGCAGACCGAGGCGCTCGGCGAGATCGAGATCCACTCCGGCGTCGTCCAACTCCGACAAGCTGAAACCCTGCGCGGGCAGCACGCGATTTATCCCCGTGGGATAAACCGGCCGGGGCGGGCGATGACGCCGCCACGGGCGGCGCGCCAGCTCGTAAAATTGTTCCCAGTCGCGTTTGTGCCAGGTCGTCATTTCATGTTTGACCGCGAAACGGTCAACCTATTCAGCAATACGTTTGCCTCAACCTGTTGGATGCACGGCCGGACTATAAGGTTCACCAGTCTCCTGCCGCACATTTCTTTCTCAGGGAACAACTTCGATGCTTACCGGCCTATTCATATACTCCATAAACAGGCCGGCAACCCATTTTCCTTTCCTGTTGTTTCAAACACGTTACGGGACGAATTGTTTCCCGCGACTAGCCAGGGAAGACCGAGCGGGGGCGTCTTCCTCATGAGCCACACTCCAGTTGCGTTCCTGCTGACGAACCAGAAAGCTCGTCACATAGCGCGGTAAACCGCAAAACATTCGCCGTCATTGAGCAGGGCGATACCCATTCACGAAGTCTTGTCCGCAGGCAGCAAATATTCGCAGGCTACCTTTCAAACGGATTAGACGAGTTGAACCGGCGGAGGTGAGAGCCGCAGCAATGATCGATTGACGCAGAGATACCGCTGAGGATTCTCTGAGAGGGGTTGAGGCGCCCCAACCGGAGCCGCGGCGCTTCGCTTTCAGACTAGGAGTGCTTGCTTACCAGCGATTTCCACGGTCGCCGCGATCACCGCCGCGCCCGCCACCCCCGCCACGCCCACCCCCGCCACCACCGCCATGGCCGCCGCGCCCGCCGCCGTACCCACCGCGCCCGCCTCCACCGCCGCTGCCGCCGCGCTCTGCCTGGGGACGTGCTTCATTCACCACGAGGTTTCGCCCGCCGAAATTCTGACCGTTCAGGGAGTTCACGGCGCGATCCGCGTCTTCGTCATTGGTCACTTCAACGAAGGCGAACCCGCGCGATTGTCCCGTAAAACGATCGCGAATCAGATTGACGCCCGAGGGAGTTACTCCGAC
>WNFO01016851.1_pt1 | contig 12694 bp, 7 predicted proteins | sample 5400251 | NCBI WGS metagenome assembly WNFO01 (sample SAMN13153354, study PRJNA577476) | soil metagenome | isolation source: 100 cm saprolite under Madrone tree | place: USA:California | collected 2016-06-14
ACGGCAGGATCGAGTGCCGCCGAGCCGAGGGCAAGCTCGTCAACCTCGGCAGGAGGCTCGACCGCGAGCCGGTGCAGGGGGTGATCGGCATCGGCCACACCCGCTGGGCGACCCATGGCCTGCCGACCGAGACCAACGCGCACCCGATCGCCACCGACCGGGTCGCTATCGTCCATAACGGCATTATCGAGAATTTCCAGGCGTTGCGGCAGGAACTTTCCGCACTTGGCTACACCTTTCGGACCGAGACCGACACCGAAGCGGTGGCAATCCTGGCGACGCACTTCCTCGCCCAGCGGCTTTCGCCGCGGGATGCGGTGGCGAAGACCTTGGCGCGACTCGAAGGCGCCTTCGCCCTCGCCTTTCTGTTCGCCGGCGAGCACGATCTGCTGATCGGCGCCCGCCGCGGCAGCCCGCTCGCGATCGGCTATGGCGACGGCGAGATGTTTCTCGGCTCGGACGCCTTGGCGCTCGCGCCGCTGACCTGCCGCATCTCCTATCTCGAGGAAGGCGATTGGGCGGTCGTCACCTCGCGCTCGGTGAGAATCTTCGATGCCGAAAATGCCGAAGTCGAGCGCCCGATCCGGGAGTCGGTTGCCTCGGGCGCGCTGATCGGGAAGGGCAACTATCGCCCTTTCATGCAAAAGGAAATCTTCGAGCAGCCGGCGGTCATCGGCGATACGCTCAACGCGCTGATCAACCCGGCCACCCGTGCTGTCCATCTGCCTAAGCTGCCCTTTGCGCTCGGCGAGCTCGAACGGGTGACGATGATCGCGTGCGGCACCGCCTACCACGCTTGTGTCGTCGCCAAGTACTGGCTCGAGCGGATCGCCCGGATTTCAGTCGAGATCGACATTGCCTCGGAGTTTCGTTACCGCGCGCCGGCGATGCCGAAGGGCGGAGCGGCGATTTTTGTGTCGCAATCGGGCGAGACCGCCGACACCTTGGCGGCGCTGCGCTATGCCAAGGCGCAGGGCCAAAAGATTATCGCCGTCGTCAACCAGCCGGAGAGCTCTATCGCCCGCGAGGCGGATGTCGTGCTGCCGACATTGGCCGGGCCCGAGATCGGCGTCGCATCAACCAAAGCGTTTACCACCCAGCTCGCCGTGCTCGCCTCATTTACCGTCGCACTGGCGCGGGCGCGGGGCGCCATCGACCATGCGCGCGAGGCGGAGCTGGTCGGTGTCATGACCGAGATCCCGTCGCGGGCGAGCGAGGTGCTGAACCACGACGAGCAGATCCGCGAGATCGCAGCCGAGATCGCCGAGGCGCGCGACGTTCTCTATCTCGGCCGTGGCAGCGCCTTTCCGCTGGCGCTCGAAGGCGCCTTAAAACTGAAGGAGATCTCGTACATCCACGCCGAGGGCTATGCCGCTGGCGAGATGAAGCATGGGCCGATCGCCCTCATTGACGAGAACGTTCCGGTCATCGTGCTGGCGCCGAATGACGATCTGTTTGAAAAGACCCTCGCCAACGTCGAGGAGGTTATGGCCCGCGGCGGCCGCGTCGTCATGATCTCGGACGCCGCCGGGATCTCCCGGCTTGCCGCCCGGCTCGCCTTCGGCATCGCAGTGCCGAACTGCGATCCGTTTGTCGCGCCCCTGCTCTTCGCGATCCCGATCCAGCTCCTCGCCTATCACGTCGCCGTCCTCAAAGGGACGGATGTCGATCAGCCGCGCAACCTCGCGAAGAGCGTTACGGTGGAGTAGTAGTCTATCCAGTTGAGAGTTCCGGGCGCATCAACAGCTATAGAGCCCGCTCGCAGACTATTCCCTTGCTTCGACCCCCCGCGGCGGCTGTTAGACACGATCGGTAACATCCGTTTCCAGCCAGCACAACCACACGCAGCAATAACAGCTAAAGGATCTCTATCGGAACAGCAAACCCGCGGCTAACCAGGAAACCGTTAAGTAGAGACCTTGCCAAAGCCCGAGCGAAAGTATTGTGAGCGCGGTAAGAGCTTCGTCCGTTTTCAGTGAAGGTGCGGAGATGGCCACGACCGCAGTCAACAACGGAACGATCACCGCATAGCTGCTTGGCATGACACCACCGTTATCCACTAGCAAACGAAAAATGGCCGGGACCTTCGCCCTCTTCGGATTCATGAAATGTCCGTAAACGACGCTCGGCTTGGCATTTTCACCTCCGGTTTAAGAAAATCAGTAGCCGCGGTCAACGCTCATTTTATACAAGTCAATAACATAAATAATAATTAACCTTAAAATAATAAGTTAACCACTTGAAGGATTTTAACCAATAAACTGCATTATCATATTTTAACTATGAATGTTTTTGACTAAAAGTTTTGGTTCGGCTATCGAATCGACGATATGAATTCTTCTGAGATACAGAGCTCGTTTGAGGCGGACGCATGCAGAACACTCCTTCAAACGATCCGCGGGCGTTACGCTGCGATATCATCATAGGGACTCGCCCTGAAGCGATCAAACTCGCGCCGGTCGTAAAAGCAGTTAGAGAAAGCGGAGACGATTTTTTAGTCCGCGTCGTCACTTCAGGGCAGCACGGGGAAATCTGCCGGTCCGCGCTGGCCGCGTTTGGGCTCGCCGCGGACAGTGCTTTGGACATCGAATCGAACAGCGGGTCGCTGGCGGATTCCGCTGGCAACGTGTTGCGGGCGTTCGGCCGTCGCTTTTCAGACAGCCGGCCTGACCTCATTCTCGTCCAGGGCGACACGACCACGGCAATGGCCGGGGCGCTCGCCGGGTTCTATGCGAACGTCCCGGTCGCGCATGTCGAAGCAGGGCTGCGTAGCGGCGACCTCGCCAATCCCTTCCCGGAGGAAGCTAACCGGCAGATCATTGACGCAGTCTCCACGATCTTGCTGCCGCCGACCCCTCAGGCGCAAGCCAATCTGCTCCGGGCGGGCTTTACTGCTGAGAGATGTCCGGTTACGGGGAACACAGTAGTCGACGCGCTGCAACTGCTCTGTGCAACGCACGCGCCCGTCCTGGACGGCAGTGGCGTTAAAGAGGCCGAGCTTCAAGGCCGCCGACTGATCCTTGTGACGACGCACCGCCGCGAAAGCTGGGGCGGCGACCTAGAAGGGATCTGCAGCGCGGTCCGGGTCCTGGTCGAGCGTCAATCGGACGTGCTCGTGGCTCTACCCGTTCATCCCAACCCCAACGTTAAGGCGCCAGTAATCAAACTTCTGGGCGGCCATCCGCGCATCAGGCTATTGCCTCCATTAGGCTATGTCCCATTCCTATCGCTGATGCGTCGCGCCTATTTGATCCTCACCGATTCGGGAGGGGTTCAGGAAGAAGCGCCATCTCTCGGTGTGCCTGTTCTGGTGCTGCGCAAGACGACTGAGCGGCCAGAGGCCGCTGAAGCCGGCCTCGCGCGCATCATCGGCACAGATCCCGACGCCATTGTCGAGCACGTCGAAGAGTTGCTCGCGGACGAGCACGCCTACCGCCGGATGGCGACAGCAGTGAATCCCTATGGCGATGGGCGAGCAAGCGAGCGGATTGCCGAGGTACTCAGGAATTGGAGAACTGGACGCGCTCTGCTCTCGAAGAACCGCGCGTTCTCGCCGCAATCGCGCGGGACGCCAAATCCGCGGGGACCCCGAATAAAATCGGGCCCGCCATGTCTATTAGTTCATAGAGGAGGGAGACCATGACCAAACGGACGCGGCTGCCACGACGACAGTTTCTCGTCACTACCGGGGTAGTACTTGCAGCCGCATTGGCAACGAACCCTGCCCGCGCACAATTGGCTGGGGAACGAGCTACGAGCCGACTAACCTCCAAAGTAGGAGTGGCACCGGGATATATTGTTTCCGGGCGCGGTGAGCATCCGTCCAATCCTTACTTCCAGCCGCAAGGCAAGCCCTCCAACAAGCGTATGCCTCGACCGCCAGCGGTACATGGAAAAGGCGTCAACGAGGAGGATGCACGATGACAGCTTCGACCCTCGTCCTTTATGACACGACAGGCCAATGGGGGTGGCTCGGCGAGCTCTACGCAATCATGTCGGCGAATCTGGCGAGCCACTTTGGCTCGTGGACGGCGATGCCCGTAGCCTCTTACCAAACGGGTCAGCTCAAGCAATATACAGCCGCCATTTATATCGGCTCGACCTATGGTGAACCACTGCCCACCGCGTTTCTCGACGACGTATACGGTGCGACGACACCCGTCATCTGGGCGTATGACAATATATGGCAGTTAACGGCGCGTTATCCAGGCTTCTCGTCGGTCTATGGTTGGAACTGGTCCGGGTTCGATTTCTCATCGGTCGCGGAGGTCGATTACCCGCTGCCGCCATCGACTAGGACAACACAGAAGTTAAAACGTTATGCCGCAAATGCTGCTGGCATTATGAACTACGCGTCGCTCAGCTCCGGCGTAACTGTCCTAGCCAACTGCGTCCGCTCCGATGGGTCCACCTTCCCTTGGGCATTGCGCTCGACTGGTCCGAATGGCGGCAACCTCACTTACATCGGTGAAAACCCGCTCGTCTACATCACGGAAGGCGATCGCTATTTGGCCTTTTGTGATGTTCTCTTCGACGCGCTCGCCGCGAGCACGCCGGTGCAGCATCGGGCACTCCTGCGGCTCGAGGACATCGATCCGACCTACGATACCAACGCATTGAAGTCGGTCGCAGATTGGCTGAAGAGTCAGAGTGTGCCCTTTGGTTTCCAGATTATCCCTTACTACCTCGACCCTTTGAACGCCAACGACAACGGGACGAAGATAACGCTGCAGTCCAAGCCTGCCATGGTCAATATGATCAAATATATGCAGTCCAAGGGCGGAATCATGATGTGCCATGGCTACACCCATCAATACGGTAGTGTGGCAAACCCTTACTCCGGGGCTAGCGGAGATGATTGCGAATTTTACCGAATCACAATGAATTCCGATAATACCTTGAATTTCCAAGGACCGGTTGCAGAGGATTCCTTCGCTTGGGCACAAGGTCGTTTTGCCGCGGCACAGCAGCTGTACAGGGCAGCAGGCTTCACGATGCCGCAGTTCATGACGTTCCCCTCCTACGCCGCCTCGGCGGCCGACTACGACGCCGCAAATGGATTCTTCACGGCCGCCTCCGAGAGAAGGCTGTACTTCACTGGCCTGCTATCCGGTCAGCCGATCAACTATACCCAACTCGCAGGGCAGTATATGCCCTATACGGTTCGCGACGTGTACAACATGAAAGTACTGGCAGACACGCTGGGCGGCATCGAACCGCTACCATATTTTTCATATCCTGCTCGTCTTCCGGCCGACATCATCGCCGACGCGCAGCGAAGCTTGGTAGTCCGGGACGGGTGGGCAAGCTTCTTTTACCACACTTACGACAACATCAGCTATCTCAAGCAGACCGTCACCGGCTTGAAGAGCTTAGGCTACACGTTTGTATCTCCAACAGCTGCTTAAGCAAACCTGTCTTTATGGGTCCCGCCCGGCTACCGAGCCTTCTGGTTCAGACGATCGGCAGCCGTTGCGGCGCCAGCCATCTGCAGGCTAGCGATATCAACCCCAGCGCAAACCAACGGAAATCGTTAGCGAAACTGAGAGTTCAGAAACAGATACCTAGAACTCAGGTGCGTCGGTGAGCTCCGTCGATCTGATTACACTTGGTCTGCTGGCATTGCAGGCCGGATTTGTCCTAATGATGATCGTTTATCTCATCTCGGGACTCGACGACCTGTTTGTCGATCTGCTGTTCTTTGTGATGAAGGCGGTGCGGCTCGGCAGTAATTCAGGACGTCATCAGCCTAGCATCGAGGAGATGGCAGAGAAGCCCGAGCAGCCATTTGCGTTGATGTTCCCTGCCTGGCAGGAAGCTGACGTCATCCGGCGCGCGTTGCTAAACACAATCGGCAACATAGACTACCGGAATTTTCACGTATTCGTCGGCACGTACGTAAATGACCCCGAGACACAGCGCGAGGTCGAGGAGGTGATGCGGCACCATGCCAATGTCACCCAGTTGATTGTTCCGCATCCGGGCCCGACCTGCAAAGCCGACTGCCTCAACTGGATCGTCAGGGGAATACGCGAATACCAGGAGCAACACGGCATACGCTTCGCGGGGGTCATTTTGTACGATGCGGAGGATGTTGTAGATACGCTGAGCCTAAAGCTCTTCAACTGCCTCATGCCTGAATGGGACCTCGTCCAGATACCGATCATCTCGCTCAAACGGTCGTGGTGGAACCTGATTGGTGGCCATTATATGGACGAATTTGCTGAGGCGCATTGCAAGGAGATCCACGTCCGCGAATGGTTTGCTGGAATCGTGCCGGGAGCGGGGGTCGGAACTGGCTACTCGATGCGGGCGCTCGACGCCGCGGCCGCAGGTGCTGACGAAGACTGTTTTGCAACTGACAGCCTGACAGAGGACTACGAGTTTTCCTTCCGCGTCCGAGAGCGCGGGCTGAAACAGACATTTGTGCGATTGCCTGTCGAGCGGCGGGTGCCTCACCGCTCCTTGCTCCACCGCAAGCCGAGGCTGGTTGTCCAGCGAGACTTTATCACCACTCGCGAGTTCTTTCCCGACTTATTCTGGGCTTCAGTTCGGCAGAAGACTCGGTGGGTGATTGGTATTGCGCTGCAGGGTTGGAAAAAATTCGGTTGGGAGGGCGATTGGAGAGTTCGCTATCTCTGGTTTCGAGACCGCAAGGTATTGTTTACCCAGCAGTTCATGGCACTCGGCTATATCGTTGCGCTCGGGCTGATAAGCCTACAAGTATCGTCTGCGCTGTTCCCGGAGCGCTACATATTCGCGCCGCCGTTTGAGGACATGCCGGATTTACGGATGGTCGCAGCTCCCGCTTATCATACCCCGGTATCTGATGGCAAACGTCGTTAACTATTTCGCTGTGACGCGCGCGACCTTGCGCTATTTGAAACATTTGAGGACAAGTGAACGGATCGGCTGGGACAAGACCGCGCACAGCTTCCCGGGGGAAGAACTGCTCGCGACTTATCGGCGCAAGCTTGGTGATATCCTGATCGAGCGCGGACTCGTCACCAAGGGGCAGCTGGATCGGGGGCTAGCTGCACAGGCTGCAACTGGGCGGCCGTTGGGTACGGCCATTGTCGACATCGGTGAGCTTGATGAGGATGCACTCATCGAGGTCTTGTGCGATCTACTGCATCTCGCGCGGGCGCACGCGCTCGACCCTTACGGTATATCACTGAGTCTGTTAGAGCGCCTGCCGGAGCACTGCGCTAAGGCGCTGTCAGTCTTTCCGCTTGAGGAAAAGAATGATGGGAAAATTGCGCTCGCTTGCGCCGTCGTCCCGGATCGTCAGGGCATCCTGGAGCTCGAGGCGGCGCTGGGGGTGTCCGTAGAGTTCCGGCTGGCGTATCGTGCCGAGGTCGCTCTGGCGCTGCGCCACGGCTATGCGCGGCTCAAGCCGGGTCCCCGGGAGATCGCCATCCCTCGGACCGGATGGAGGTTAGTAGAATATCGGCCGATTGGAGAACTGCTCATAGATCTGGGGGCAATCACTTATCCGGATCTCGTAAAGGCAGTTTCAGAGGCAGCCAGAGCAGGCCAGCGTCTGGGCGAATATCTGCTCGCTAAGGGCCTCATCCGACCGGAGGAGATGGTGGAGGCGATGGCGCGGCAGCGGGTCGGTGAACATCAGTCGGGGAACCTGGTGGCCGTCGGGCACCCCGGAGCACGAGACGACCTGGACCCAGCTTTAGTCAAGGAAGTATCGACCAATGTGTGAGAAAAGGGTTGTTTGCCTCGATCGGAGAGGCTTTGGGCTTAATAGTCTAAGGCGGAGAAACGCCATATCCGGCTCCCAACGCTGTCGCGGTCGGATTCGCCCGAGCGGCCCGAGAGCCGAAAAGGACCTGGTAAGCGGTCATAAGCTAGAGGCTGCCGATAGCTGCAGCGGCTAAAAGGCCTGCAAGCAAGTGCTGATCTTGCGGCTGGGTCCGGGAGCTCGCCGGCCGATGCCGCCGACCTTGAATTCAAGAAGAAAGCGGCGTAGGTTGGCCAAAGATAGCAATATTTGCTGCAAATTTCGACAAATGCGAGATATTCTTATTTGGCCAAGGCGGGGCGTGTTGTTCCCATTGATCCAGCGCCGAGGCGCCGATACTCTGCTCGTCCAACTCCGAGCAGCGCTGGTATTGGTCGCAGTGTTGTTTCTGATGCTTGCCAATGGCACTGAATCCGTCGCCTCCGCCGAGAGCGTGGCGACAGGCATTCCCGATAATACCGTAAGACCGGGCGATACTGATGCGTATCTGGCTCGGTTGCGCACGGCATTGCCGCAAAGCTGGTTGCAGCGGGAATTCCAGCGTCAGCGTTCTTTTCCCGCATTCGCACACAGCCGACAACTCGTTGCCAAAGGGCAATATGAGGAAGCCTTCGAGGAGCTGGAGAGGTATCTCGCCTCCGATCCCGACGACCTCGTTATCCAGTTCGGACATCTGATTCTCGCGACAGAGCTTAAGCGTTATCGTGCCGCGATCGGTGCAGCCGACCGGATCCTCGTTTCCGTGCCCGATTTCGCACCTGCACTATTTTACCGCGGGATCGCCCTGGCGGCCTTGGGCGAGAACAAAGAAGCGCTACCCGATCTCGCGGCCGCCGTGGAGAGCAAGGCGTTGGCGCCTCCTGACAGCCAATATGCGTGGCGCTCCTTAGCGATGGCCGCGGTGGCAAGCCCGGCGACGGCGGATGCGCTCGCGCTCTTGGACCGCGAAGAGGCCAACTCGGGAGCAGATGGCACGCTTCTGGTGGCCAAAGGTCAGCTTTTGGAACGCCTCGGCCGCGACACGGAAGCGGCGGTCGCCTATGACGGCGCGGTCAAGCGCACGAACAATAACGAAGACAAACGTGTGGCTTGGGTGTTTGGCGCCGAGCTCGCCTTGAAGAGTGGCGATCCGCCCGGCGCCTTGTCGCGTGCGGAGGCGGCGTGGAAATTGGCGCCCGGGAATCCTGAGGTTGCCACTGTATTGGCTGAGGCCGCTTCCAGGCTCGGGCGGACCGACCTGGTGGAGAGCGCTGAGCGCGAAACTAAAGCGGCTAGCACTATGGACCGTGGGATCCGCGAATCGCTCGCCAACGCGCTGTTTCGCGTGGGCCGTTACGACCAGGCCGCGGCCAATTTCGAGGAGCTGGCGGAAACGGCAGATGGTCCAGCCGAGGAGTATCGCCTACGCCGTGCGGCCGGTTTTGCGGCGCAAGCTGCGAACGACCCGTCGCGTGCGTTCTCCGAATTGCAGCGTGCGGCCGCGATCAATCCCGAGCCCGAAATGCTCTTGGCTGCAGCGGAGGCATCGCTGCAAGCGGGCCATTTGGATGTCGCAGCGGCCGACCTCACACGACTAGCTGATGCCAGCGAGGGGAAGGACCGGGATCACGCGCTGGCGCGACTGAGTGTAGTCGAGGAGCAGAGAGGGCATTTCCAAGAGGCTCTCGCCGCGCTGGACCGTATCCCGACCGATCAGCGAGATGCCAGCGTCGAGCGGCGATTTGCATTCCTTGCAGCAAAGATCGGCGACCTTGCCGCCGCAGTCAGACACGCCCAGCGTGTTGCGGACCTGGAGCCGACCCGAGCGAACCTCCGCGCTTTGGGGGAGGCTCAGCTCGCGGCCGGGCAGCCTGATGCTGCCGTTGAATCATTTCGGCGAGCACTCAATCTTAAGCCGGAGAACGATTCAGGCCTTCGCGAGATGCTCGCCAACTCGCTTGTGGCGGTGGCGCGGCCATCTCTTGCTGCCACGGAATTCGAGACCCTGGCGGCTGAGGCCAAGCTTCCCGCGGACAAATACCGCCTGCAATTGGCCGCTGGTTTTGCCGCGCTCAAGGCTGGCGATTCGGCGCGCGCGCTCGCGGCGTTCCGGCAGGCGGTCAAAATCGAAGCGAACCGGAAATCCCTTGAAGCCGCAGCCGAGACCGCGTTTCAGGCCGGTCAGCTCGCGGAGGCCGCTGGATATCTTGAGCGCCTCGCCGCTGCGGAGGATGATGATGCCGACTCACGCGCGCGGCATCTCGACCGCCTCAGTTTTGTCTATGAGACGACGGGCCATACAAGGAAGGCATTGGAAGCGCTTGCGAAACTGCCCAGGGCTGTGCGAAGCAAGCCTGAAATCATACGACGGGAGGCGGTGCTGGCGCAGAAGCTGGGTGATCGTCAAACCGTGCTGGCGCATTTGCGCGAGCTTGTGGCCGCCGAACCAAGCGAGACCACCCTCGCCGCTCTCGCCGACGCCCAGATCGGGGCGGGTCAGAACAGCGCTGCTGCGGCAACCCTCGAAACACTTCTGGCAATCCGCAGCCTTCCGGCCGAAAGAAGAGCAGGCTACCTCGAACGCTTAGGCAATATAGAGAGCTCGCGAGGCAATACGAAACGAGCGCAGTCTCTTTTCGTGGAAGCGTATCACCTGTCTCCAGCCCACCCGCCGGAGTGGCTCGCGCAAGCGGCGGAAAGCGCGATGCAGGCGAAAGACTGGCACGAGGCAGTACAGTGGTACCGGATGCTCGCTGAGAACGGACGGATCCCGCACAAGATCCGCGCCGGCTACGACGCCCGGCTGGGCTTCGCGCTCGCGAGCCTGGCGCGAGACCAAGAGGCACTGGCGGCCTATGACGCAGCAATCCAGCTTGGCGGTACTACCCCGTCTCTTCATGAGAACCGAGGTATCGTACTCATGCGTCTCGGGAGAGCCGCGGCGGCCGTGTCCGAATTCCGCGCGGCCTACGACGCTCATCCCCGGGCAGATCTCGCCTTGTCGCTGGGGTATGCCCATCAGGCGGCCCACCAACCAGGACTAGCCATCGTTTTTCTGCGGCGGGCACTCGCCGACCCGCAGGCACTGTCGGCGGCACAGAAACAGCAGGCCAGCGCTGCGTTGGGCTACGCCTATTCCGACACACAACAGCATGATAAGGCCGCAGGTTGCTTCGAAACGGCGCTAGGCGTATTACCGAGCTCAACCGCTTATCGCAGCTGTGGCGTCGGTAATGAAACTGCGGCGATCCAGTGAGCACCGGAGAAGTGATTCAACGATCCCCGCGCGGGCTGGCTCAGGAGCTGTTTTAGGCCGCGAGCGCGCGGCGCGGCGCATCAGGGGTAGCCGTCGCAGATGGACTCGCCCTCCTTACGGGCTCACCTTACGGGCGTTGGTCGCGGCGCTGCTTTTGTTGTCCCCGGCGGGACTTCCGTCCGCAGCTGCCGCGGAGACTCCGGCGGCTGTCAGGGGACAAACCAACCCAGCGTTTACCACGGTCGAAAAATTGCGACTGACGCTCGCTCTTGCCCGGAGTTACCGCCTGACGGAACAACCTCAAAGGGCGCTCGACATGCTCGCACCGCTCGGTGCGGGGCCGTGGCCGTCGGCCGCACTCGAAGCCGAATATCGTGACGAAGTTGCGCGGGATGAGGAGACCCTGGGCCGGCCGAGTGAGGCGCGAAGTGAGCTCGAAAGGGCTGTGGCGCTCGATCCGACAGCCGAAAGGCGGTTCCGCCTCAGCCAGCTGGCGGAGCGTCTAGGTGATCGCGAAGAAGCCCGGCGCGAGCTCGAGGCAGCCGTAGCTGCCGAGCCGGGAAATATGGAGTATAAAGCCGCGCTCGGCTACATGCTGCGCAATAGCGGCGATCTCGCTGGTGCAGCGCAGCTGCTATCCAGCGTGGTTGCCGCCGAGCCGAATCGTTATCGGCTCCATGAAGATCTTGGATATACCTACCTTGGCCTAGGCGAAAACGACAGGGCGATCGATCAGTTTAAATGGGCGATCGACAATCGGCAACTCTATCCTAACGAAACACAGGAAGAGCGCGAAACCATCGCGCGCACGATCGATGGGCTGCGCCGGACCATCAATGCTGTCGAGCCTCACTGGACAGCATACGGCTATACGAACCTTTGCCTTACCGGCCATTATTGCGAACGCCGAACCCGTAACCTTGAGAGTCTCATAAGCACAAACCAGGGCGGTCTTGAACTCGACTATCAACCGCCCAATATTGGCTATGTCGATGGTCGAATATTCCAGGGATTCGCGCGTACTTTCTTCAGTTACGCCCCCGGCACGATCAGTCCGCAGGGCAACAGCTTTCAGGGCGGCGTCGGGGTCCACTATAAGCCTCTGCGCGATTATAATTTGGTGCTGTCCGGTGAGCGACTGATCAAGTTCGGCTCCAATGCGGTCAACAACTGGGAGGGACGCGTATCGTTTTCGACCAGCACGGGCTACGAGGTCGATCCCGTCGCATCACAGTCGTGGTACAGCCTGTTGTACGTCGATCTCGCCGGCACCGCACAATCTCCGCACCAAATTCTCACTTATGTCGACGGGCGCGGGGGCGTAAATTTCAAGTTCGCGGACCGGATGGTCATTTCGCCCTTTGTCTATGGCATCTTCCGAGGAAATTACGGCATTGGAGCAAATACGTCAGCGGAGACCGGCCTGGGCGTCTCGCTACGTGGCTTCTTCGATGAAGACAAATACCACGCTCCACGAGATGCGGTGGAGCTTCTGCCTCGCCTCGGATACACCGTCTACGATTCGTTGGCGACGCCGAGTGTGGTCTTTTCTATCACCGTCGTCGCGAGGTTTTGAGTGAAAATCCCAAAGGTGGTCTCGCGGATTCGCTGCAGCTGCGCAATCCTGATCTTCGCTGCGACATTCATGATCGCGGATCCACAGACAGAGGCTGCGTGCCTGGGACTAAAGGGCACTTTTCTCC
>WNFO01005164.1_pt1 | contig 12693 bp, 11 predicted proteins | sample 5400251 | NCBI WGS metagenome assembly WNFO01 (sample SAMN13153354, study PRJNA577476) | soil metagenome | isolation source: 100 cm saprolite under Madrone tree | place: USA:California | collected 2016-06-14
GCCCGGACGCCATTTTTGCGGCTGCTTTGTATGCTGCCAACCCCTATTACCTTGTCATTGTTTACTGGCGCAGCGCCTTCGCTGAGTTGCTGGCTGGAGCGCTCCTGCCCCTTCTTCTGCTGCAAATCTTAGAGCTGCCAGATACGCGGCACCGCGCTGTGATCCCGCTCGGGCTTCTCGTGGCCGCAGCCTGGTTAATCAACGCGCCTTCGGCTGTGATGATCAATTATTCGTTGGCGTTCCTAATCGCGGTGGTCGCGATTCTGCGGCGTTCACCTCAAGTATTACTTTATGGGGCGGCGGCCGCTATCCTCGGAGCTGGTCTCGCTGGTTTTTACATTGTTCCCGCTGCGTATGAGCAGAAGTGGGTCGCGATCACTCAAGTGCTCGCGCCAGGGGTTCGACCGCAGGATAATTTTTTATTCACAATCCTCGAAGACACCGATCACAATCGTTTTAATATTCTGGTCTCTCTGGTGGGGGCGCTGCTCTTTTGTCTCGCTTGCGCCGCCGCGAATCAATGCGGCTCTGGTGGACGATCGCCGCGTGGTCTGTGCTCCCCGCAGTGTTAATGTTTTCCTTTACCTTTTCCCTGTGGCAGCATCTCCCAAAACTGCGTTTTGTGCAGCTCCCATGGCGTTGGTTGCTGTGCTTGAACGTGCCGTTCGCTTTGTTGACAACAATGGCGTGGCGGCGTTGGGCCGCGCGAGCGGTGGTCTGTGCTGCGATGCTCTTCGTCCTCGTAATTGCCTGGCATCGCATCCAAGCGCCTTGGTGGGATACCTCCGCAGACCTTAACGAAATGCTCGACAATCAGCAGGACGGCTCCGGCTACGAGGGAACCGACGAGTACGTCCCCACCGGCGCAGACCCGTACGAAATCAATAAAGAAGCGCGCCGGGTTACGTTTGACGGTGCGGGACGCTCGCGCATCGAAGTGAAACAGTGGGACGCCGAATCAAAATTCTTTATCGCCGATGTGACCTCACCGGGCAAGCTGGTGGTGCGCTTGTTCGATTACCCTGCGTGGCATGTGGAAGTGAACGGCCACCCTGTCGCGTCAGAAACCCATGAGGTCACCGGACAATTGATGATTCCCGTTGAAGCTGGTCAAAATCAGGTGCGAATCACATTCATCCGCACTTGGGATCGCACCGCAGGCGGACTTATTTCAGCCGCCACGGTGCTCCTTGTAATAATCGTTGCCATTCGCTGCAAGAAAGTCTCGCCGAACACGCGATGAACCGAATCCTGATTGCCACCTCAAATCCCGGCAAGCTTCGCGACTTCGCTGGCGCGGCGTCGAGCTATGGAATTGAGGTTGCGCCCGTGCCGGGATTCAGTTCCCTTCCCGCCGTAATCGAAGATGGCTCGACCTTCGAAGCCAATGCCCGAAAGAAAGCCGAACACTACAGCCGTTATATTCCGGGCGAGATGGTTCTCGCCGATGATTCCGGTCTGGAAGTCGACGCGCTCGGCGGAGCTCCTGGCGTGCACTCAGCTCGTTACGCCGCTGACGATCCCCGCAAGGCGGAAAGCAACACAGATGATGAGGCCAACAATGCCAGTCTGATTCGCGAACTGAAAAGCGTTCCACCCGATCAGCGCACCGGACGCTTCGTTTGCGTCATCGCCGCCGCTCGCGATGGAGAAACGCTTGCGGTCTTCCGCGGTACAGCCGAGGGCATCATCCTCGATAGACCACGCGGCTCCAATGGCTTCGGCTACGATCCGCTGTTTTATTTTCCGCAAATTCGAAAAACCTTTGCCGAGTTGAGCGCGGAACAGAAGGCGCAATTCAGCCATCGTGGTGCCGCCTTTCGCGGTTTTCTTGAGTGGTATCGCAACCCAACGCATCAGTCTGAACGGGACTCAAAGCTATAATCTCGGTTAGCCCAGGCTGGGCGGCCATCCCCTAGTCTTAAGTCTTAGTCTAGGATCCTGGCGGTAAATCGATTACCATATATTCAAGGGGCTATCATGATGGCTCCAAGAACAGCCCGAGCAGAATTTTCCTGTGTGAAGCAGTATTGCAAGCTGTTTGCGATAGTGCTGGTATCGGCCGTTCTCGCTGGTTGCGGAAACTCTCACGTCTGCGCCTCAGGCGCCCTCAATGTCAGCCCTCAAAATGCGGTTGCTGATCACAGTGCCCCAACGCCAGCAAATTCGCAACTCTTCCTTGCCTTCGGCGCCGGCCTGCCAGCTGGCTGCTCCGCCACTCAATCCAACCTCATCAACGTAATCTGGTCTGTGTCTGACCCAATCGACGTTTCAATCAGCAACACGCAGGGCAATGCCTTCGGCACCGCCAGTTGCATCAACTCGACGGCAGTTCCAGTTACTATTACCGCCACCTTACCAGCCAGCGCGAATCACAATAAGTCGGTTTCAGGAACGGCAACATTGACCTGCAATTAGATCGTCCGTCGTCACGGGGGGTGAATGCCTTGCCTATCGTTGCGAAAAATCGCCGATTTCACCAGTGACGGCTCAGGCAGACATTTATGAGCGCTGTGTTGTAGACTCTTTCACTCCAGTGCATTAGTGGGACCCCGGCTCGTGAGTTTGGTTTGCTGTGGAAATCGCGTTCCAGCAGCTTGTGGCAGAAGTTTTCTAATTCTGCCATGACACGGAAGAAACTTCCGGAGCATTCGCAGATTAAAATGTGAACTCTGCAACCAGAAGTCGCTCGCACCCCGAAGTGCGGCGGTGTATTGGAGGAAAGCGCACATCATTCCCAACACGCAAGTAAAAGAGATTGCAAGTGTTGAGCCTCTTTCCGTAGTTGAACGCCCAATTGCGCCCGCTCGACCAGTGGTCGCATACCTACTGCTGGCGGCAAGCACAATCCTCTGCCTTGTTCCCTTTTCCAGTCGCGCCTTTCATACCGATGACACGCTATTCATTTGGGCAGCGCAGAACATCACGAAACACCCTTTCAATCCGTATGGGTTCCAGCTGAATTGGGAGCTCACCAAGGTCCGCATGGCGGAGATCACTCAGAACCCGCCGCTTGCGTCCTACTACATGGCGCTGGCGGCCAGTGTGGTGGGATGGTCGGAGCGAGCGTTGCACCTGGCGTTTCTATTGCCGACGCTCGCTCTGGTGCTCGGCACGTATCGCTTAGCGCAGAAATTCACTCGCTCTCCTTTACTCGCCGCCTTTGCCACCCTTCTAACTCCGGGCTTATTGGTTTCCGCCTGCAGCACAATGTGCGACCCAATGATGCTGGCGATCTGGACGTGGGCCGCGATTCTCTGGATCGAGGGGCTGGAGCCACAACGTCCGCTCTTTCTGCTGGCGTCTGCTTTATTGATCGCCGCTTGTGAACTGACCAAGTACTTCGGCGCGTCGCTGATCTTGCTCCTGTTCGTATATTCCATCGCCCGGCAAAGACGTGTGGGGAGTTGGGCCTGGTATCTGCTGATCCCGGTTGCCGCCCTCGTCGGATACGAGTTCCTGACGGCCAAAATGTATGGTCACGGACTGCTCTTTACTGCCGCTGACTTTTCCAGGAAGCGGCGTCTTTTTGCCCACGCGACTAAAGCAGCAAGAGCTCTGGTGGGACTCAGCTATACAGGAGGGAGTGCTTTAATCGGTTTAGCCCTTGCGCCGATTGTGTGGTCCCGTAAACAAGTCATGACCGGAATGCTTTGCAGTGGACTGGCAGCTTTGCTGGTCATGCGTCGTCTGGTCGGCCTCGGCGTGGCTGCCGGACTTCCGCAGGTATCGGCGGTGCGCAACGAGCATTGGTTAATCATAAGCATTCAACTGGTCCTTTTCATCTCAGGCGGAATTTCCGTCTTGGCGCTTGCGGCGGCGGATTACTGGCACGAACGAGATGCTGATTCGCTATTTCTGGCATCGTGGGTCGTGGGCACATTCTTGTTCACCGCCTTCTTGAACTGGACCATCAATGCCCGCAGCGCGCTTCCCCTCATTCCTGCAATCGGCATTTTGTTGGCCCGGCGTTTAGAGAAACTTCGTAATGCTTCCCAGCGGCGCTTGGCCGCGTCAGTTGTCATCGCGTTGTCACTGTCAGGCTTGGTGTCGCTTTGGATCGCCCGAGCTGACACAGAACTGGCAAATAATGCCCGAACTGCCGCGCTTACTATACGCGAGCAGACGCAGGGCAAGGGCGGTACCCTATGGTTTGCCGGACACTCCGGCTTTCAGTATTACATGGAGTCGCTGGGTGCTCGTCCCTACGACTGGTGGCATCCACAAGCTAAACCGGGTGACTTCGTTGCGACTCCTTACGGCAGACTATGGCCCAGTCAGGGAAAAGGCGCTTTTCCGGGACACAGAGAAGATTTCGCCCTGCGGATTCATAGCCACGCAACTACGATTTCTCCAGAGCTCAGCGCTGGCTTTTACTATTCCCATTGGGCGGTGCTGCCGTACATGTTCGGTCCGATTCCCGCCGACCGATATGCGATTGTCCGGCTGGAGCCTTCACAGTCCCCGGAACGCTTGGGAACAATATCCGCCGGACCCGTCCAGTCAAATAACAAAGACGCGAATGGAAGATAGCAGTGAATTCCTGCCAGGAAACAATCGCCAGTCGTGAAGTGATGAAGTGAGGCCTCGATTTTAGAATTTGGAGAAAACGCCATCGTTCCTAATACGCGATTAAAAGAGGCCATCGCTACTGAGCCTCTTTCCGTAGTTGAAAGGCCAAGTCCGCACCCTCGCCCGCTGATCGCATATCTGCTGCTGGCCGCGAGTACGATCCTGTGCCTAGTGCCGTTTTCCGGCCGCGCTTTTCACATAGATGACACGCTATTCATTTGGGCAGCGCAGAACATCATCAAACATCCTTTCAATCCCTATGGATTTCAGTTGATCTGGGATTCCACCCAGGTCCGCATGTCGGAGGTCACTCAGAATCCGCCGCTTGCTTCCTACTACATGGCACTGGCCGGCAGGGTTGTGGGATGGTCCGAGCGAGCCTTGCACCTGGCCTTTCTGCTCCCGACGCTTGCGCTGGTGCTCGGCACTTATCGTTTAGCGCAGAAATTCACACGCTCTCCCTTACTCGCTGCCTTTGCCACCCTTCTCACCCCAGGCTTATTGGTTTCCGCCTGCAGCGTGATGTGCGACCCGATGATGCTGGCGCTCTGGATGTGGGCGGCGATTCTCTGGATCGAAGGGCTGGAGCCACAACGTCCGCTCTTTCTGCTGGCGTCCGCTGTGTTGATCGCCGCCAGCGAACTGACAAAATATTTCGGCGCCTCTCTAATCTTGCTTCTATTCGTATATTCGATCGCCCGGCAAAGGCGTGTGGGTAGTTGGGCCTGGTATCTGCTGATCCCCGTTGCCGCCCTGGTTGGATATGAGCTGTTGACGGCCAAAATGTATGGCCACGGACTGCTCTTTACCGCCGCCGATTTTTCCCGTAAACAACATATTATTGACCGCGCCACTCGCACAGCACGGGGCCTGGTCGCGCTCAGTTACGCGGGAGGGTGTACCTTGCCCGCGTTGGTCTTTGCGCCCATCGTCTGGTCACGAAGGCAAATCATGATCGGAGTGTCTTGCAGTGGACTGGCAACTTTGCTCATCATGCGTAGGCTTGTAGGCCTTGGATTGCCCTTGGGAGGTACCGTGGCCGTTGCACTGCGCCATCACCATTGGCCGCTTATAAGCATTCATCTGATTCTTTTCATCGCAGGTGGAATTTCCGTCCTGGCGCTTGCAGCCGCGGACTATTGGCACGAACGAGATGCCGATTCGCTATTTCTGGCATCGTGGGTCGTGGGCACATTCGCATTCACCGCATTCCTGAACTGGACCATCAATGCCCGCACCGTGCTTCCCCTCATTCCTGCGATTGGCATTTTGTTGGCCAGGCGCTTAGAGAATATTCGTAAGGCTTCCCCGCGGCGCTTGGCTGCGTCAATTGTCATCGCGTTGTCTGTGTCAGGCTTAGTGTCGCTTTGGATCGCCCGAGCCGACACGGAACTGGCAAATACGGCTCGCAGCAGTGCGTTTACGATATACCAACGGACGCATGGCAAAGGTGGGACCTTATGGTTTATCGGACATTGGGGAATTCAATATTACATGGAATCGCTTGGCGCCCATCCGTTGGATTGGTGGAATCCGCAAGTCAACGGCGGTGACTTCGTCGCCGTACCTTACAATAGCCTTTTTGTCATTGACAGAAGCAACGATTTTCTCGGCCCCAGAGAACAATTTCGAGTGCAACTCTCCAGCCACGCAAGCACAATCTGTCCGGAACTAGGCGCCGGTTTCTACGATTCCCACTGGTCGCTGGTGCCGTATGTCATCGGTGCGATTCCTGCGGGGCATTACTCAATCGTGCGGCTAGAGCCCTATTGATCCTTGACTTGGTTTCTCTCCCGCCCGGATAATAAAAAGTTCTCATACCAGTTTTGATTTCATAGGGAGCCTCCAGTGGCATCAACTGCCAACTCTTCTGCTCCTCTCCAAGTTCGGCGCGGGGTCGCTCCGCTGCGAGCGGGCGAGGGACATTCATTCTTGCTCCGCCGCTTGCACTCGCTCAGCGGCATTGTTCCTATCGGCCTTTTTCTCATCGAGCACTTCATCTCGAATGCGTTTGCGACGCGTGGTCCTGGAGCGTACGCCAAGCAGGTAGAACTACTCTCCGGCTTTCCTTTTGTCTTTTATCTGGAGCTGTTCGGAATCTGGCTGCCCATTCTCTATCACTCGTTGTATGGCTTCTACATTTGGTATCGCGGAGAGAGCAACGTTGCGGATTATCCCTGGGCCGGCAATTTCATGTTCACTGCGCAGCGCTGGACCGGCGCCATCGCCTTCTTCTACATGGTCTGGCACACCTGGCATCTGCGCTTCAGCGGCGTGCATATCCTGACATATCCCGGCGCGGCCTTCGGCAAAGTGCAAACTGAATTTCAGCATCCCTGGGCGATTGCGTTTTACGCCCTCGGGATTCTTTGCGCCTCGTGGCACTTCGCATACGGGCTTTGGCTATTCGCAGCCAAGTGGGGAATTACAACCGGCGACAACGCCCGCCGCAGGTTCGGTTATGTCTGCTTCGCAATTGGGGTGCTCTTCGTAGTCGTGGGCGCGGCCACCATGTACTCATTCTTAAGAGCGCCATTGCAGCCGATCAACATCGGCTCAGGAGTGGAATCGCTGGCTGCGCGGTAGAACTTGGAACCGAACTGATGGCATCGAATCCTAAAATCATAGTCGTGGGCGGCGGACTGGCTGGACTGGCCGCAGTGATCAAGATCGCCGAGATGGGTGGCCACGTCGATTTGTTTTCCATTGTTCCGGTCAAGCGTTCGCATTCGGTTTGCGCGCAGGGCGGCATCAATGCTGCCAAGAATCTGAAAGGCGAAGGCGACTCCACCTGGCAGCACTTCGACGACACGATTTACGGCGGCGATTTTCTCGCCAACCAGCCACCGGTCAAAGCCATGTGCGATGCTGCGCCGGGAATCATCGACCTCCTTGACCGCATGGGCGTGCCCTTTAATCGCACGCCCGAAGGCCTGCTCGATTTCCGTCGTTTTGGAGGCACGCTTTACAACCGCACCGCCTTCGCTGGCGCCACCACCGGCCAGCAACTTCTTTACGCGCTCGATGAGCAAGTGCGCCGTTACGAATCCGAAGGCAAAGTTACAAAGTACGAGCACTGGGAATTTCTATCCGCCGTGCTCGACGGCAACCGCGTTTGCCGCGGCATCTGCGCCATGGATCTGCGCAGCATGGAAGTGCGCACCTTTCCTGCCGATGCGATCATCATCGCCACTGGCGGCATTGGCGCGATCTTCGGAAAGTCCACCAATTCCGTGGTCTGCACGGGATCGGCGCAGTCGGCTTTGTACCAGCAAGGCTGCTACTACGCGAATGGCGAGTTCATCCAGGTTCATCCAACGTCGATTCCCGGTGAAGACAAGCTGCGCCTGATGTCTGAGTCGGCGCGCGGAGAAGGCGGGCGCGTGTGGGTTCCGAAAATCCCCGGCGATAAGCGCGATGCGAATTCGATTCCGGAAAATGATCGCTGGTATTTTCTGGAGGAGTGGTATCCGAAGTACGGAAATCTCGTGCCGCGCGATGTGGCTACGCGTGCCATCCATAAAGTCGTGTACGAACATCACCTCGGCATAGACGGCAAGCCGATGGTCTATCTCGACCTCACGCACGTCGATCGCAAGATTCTCGACCGCAAACTAGAAGGCATTCTGGAAATCTACGAAAAGTTCGTCGGCGACGACCCCCGCACCACGCCGATGAAAATTTTCCCCGGCATGCATTACACCATGGGCGGTTTATGGGTGGACTTCAAGCAGGCTACGAATATCCCAGGGATTTTCTCGGCCGGAGAATGCGAATACCAGTATCACGGCGCTAACAGGCTGGGAGCGAATTCGCTGGTCTCCTGCATCTTCGGAGGCTTTGTTGCCGGCCCCGCAGCCGTGCAGTACGCGCGGAATGTGGCTGCTGCCTCGAGCAACGGGCACTTCGAGGCAGAGCGCAAGCACCAGGAAGAAAATAACGCCATATTGATGAAGTCGGAGGGCACGGAGAATCCGTTCAAGCTCTGGCGCGAACTCGGCGAGTTGATGACCAAGAACTGCACTGTCATCCGTTATAACAAAAACTTGCAGGAAACCGACGTCAAGCTGGTCGAACTGCTGGAGCGCTTCCGGCAAATCAATCTGAGCGACCGCTCGAACTGGGCCAATACCACGATCGTCTTCGCGCGCCAACTCTATAACATGTTGCAGTTGTCGCGGGTAATCGCGCAGGGTGCCGCCATGCGTGACGAATCGCGCGGTGCCCATTACAAACCAGATTTTCCTGAGCGAGACGATAAGAACTGGTTGAAGACGACGAAAGCAACGTTTGCTCCCGATGCCGACGAGCCGAGGTTTGAGTTCGAGCCAGTGGATGTGTCTCTGATTCGACCGCGGGCGAGGAGGTATTGAAATAACCGAGAATGCTTTCCGGAAGCGCGACCTCTGGCCAAATGCGCAAAGAGCTTCGCGCATCTAGATAACAACCGATGCAACATAGAGGTGTTACAGATGCCTGAAACCATCCCACAATTAGTAGATCAAGAATTGGACGAACTGTCGCAGCGCAATTATGCAGAGAAATTTGCTCCGGTTTACGTATAAAGGCAATGAGCGGATTGCAGAACCCCACGACTACGGTATCCAAAACGGAATCGTCCGCGTATTCTGTTTTCAAGTAGCAGGAAGAAGCACCCGCCCACTCCCGGGATGGCGTCTGGTCGATGTCCATGAAATGCAAGAATACGAAATCCTGGAGCAACAATTTGCCGGAAATCGGGAGGCTCCTTCAGGTAGACATCATCGGTGGGATGGTCTTCATCCGGGTCGGACCGCCTGCGAACTCGAAGGTGAAGCGTCTGAGATAATTCTCTTTTAGGTTTCGTTAGCTGTTTTTGACGTCGTGAGAACCGGGAAGGGCACGAGTTCCACTCGTGCCGATTGGGGTGCTCCCAATGATTTCGGCTTGAGCCGCTGAGGGCCGCGTGTCTAGCTTGAATCCTGGATAAGCAGAGCAGTAGCGATACTCGTACGGATCGTTCACAATCTTGCGCGCTACCCTATTCTGATGAATGTAATCTCGATGGTGCATGAAATCCTGTTGATCGCGAATGCGGTGATCGGTGAATCCTCGCTGCCATACTTCTGCCCTTCTTCCAATCACACTCCCAAGCGCATGCGAGTATCCGCCCTTGATTAGCTGAATTGCCCGCTCGAGCGTTACATCCAGCGCAGGAGTGAGTAGGAGATGAACATGTTCCGGCATAAGCACAAAAGCGTGCAGTTCGAAGCGGCCCTCGCGACGATATCCATAGAGCGTCTTCAGGAAGAGGCGGACGTTAGACTCGACGACGAACAGTCTCCGGCGCTGCCAAGTCGAGAACGTCACAAAGTACGTTCCCGGCGGGGAGATTAGTCGTCGAGGCTTCAAAGCAAACCTCAGCGGCTGGAAGCCGCGTCTTCACTCAGGCTAAATCGGCACGAGTGGAACTCGTGCCCTTCCCGGTGATTTTTGTTACGATTGTTTTCGTTTTGGGAAACGGCGGAGTTCCCGCCTAAAGTCTATGCCCGGCAAATCCGTCCTCTTCAAAATTCGCCGCCAATCTTCTCCCAACGACAAGCCTCACTGGGAAGAGTTCGAGCTTGTCCACAAGCCCGGCATGAACGTCATCTCCTCTCTCATGGAGATCGCCGCCAATCCTGTCACTCGCGACCGAAAGCCGACCACACCCATTACTTACGAGTCCAACTGTCTTGAAGAAGTTTGCGGGTCGTGCGCCATGCTTATCAATGGCAAGGCACGCATGGCCTGCTCCGCGCTGGTGGACAAACTCGAACAGCCGATCCGGCTCGAGCCGCTCTCGAAATTTCCTGTTATTCGCGACCTGGCCACTGATCGCAGTGTACTGTTCGAAAATCTCAAGCGTGTAAAGGCCTGGGTGCCCGTGGACGGTACTTACGACCTCGGTCCCGGTCCGCGCATGACCATGGAGGAGCAGGAAGCCGCGTACCCGCTCTCGCGCTGCATTTCGTGCTGCTGCTGCATGGAAGTTTGCCCGCAATTCAACGAGAAGACCGGATTCGTGGGCGCGGCAGCGATTTCGCAGGTGCGGCTCTTCAATACGCACGTGACTGGGAAGGCGCTAAAGCGCGAGCGCCTGGCGGCGTTGATGGGCGATGGCGGAATCCACGAATGCGGCTACGCGCAGAATTGTGTCGAGGCCTGTCCCAAAGATATTCCGCTCACCCGCTCCATCGCCGAAGTCGGCGGCGCCGTCATGAAACAGGCGATTGGAGATTTATTCCGCAAGTGACGGCGCACGTGTGAGCGACAGTCTCTGATTTCGGATCTTTATTGGTGTCTTTCATGGTGAAAAAAGATATCCTCGCGGTCTGGAACCCGCTCGGGGCGGCACAGGCAGAGACGGCGGCACAGGTAAAAGTCGTGCTCTTCCCGGGTGCGCTCCAACATCCTTGATTTTCCCCGCAGAGCACGCTCTTACATTCGCGGGCAGTTGGGTAAATGAAAATTTCTTTCGTTCCCCACGCTGCCGAGAATTGTCATTCCAGTGCGAAGAGTGTCACCTGGGTAATCCGGTTACTGATTACTCGCTATTCGCACTTCACAGAATGTGCAACTTAGAAAGCCTGATTGAGAAGTCTAAGCGGCGAGAACTGGCATCCTGCTTGCTTCTACACAGCTCGATTGCCACACTGACGCGGGTTTCAGCCGGGTGAGGTAATCAACGGTAATACGGGAGTTAACTCCCGCGTTACCCCGGAAAGCGGAATAAGCCGTTGCGCTTCCGCAGTTCCGAATTAGAATACCCGCCTGTCGCAAGTTCGCGCCGGACAGGATCGGGGAGCAGAGGCTACTTCGTGAAGGGCACAACAAAACGCCACGTATTACTTCCGTTACTTCTGGTTCTGGCCATTTGCGGCCAGTCTCTGGGCTTGCATCAATATGTCCCATCGCGTCGCGTTCGCCGCGCCACGCTTCGCCGGGCGCACGCACGCCGCTTGCGCTGGAACCCCGTGTTTCGTCCATCGCGCGATTCCCTGCTCCGCCAGAATGAGGAGATCGATCGGCTGGAGCTGCCGCGCATCCAGGATGATGCTGAGCTAGAGCAACTCAAAGCTAATGAAGAGCTGGTCGGACAGACGCTTCGTTTTGATCCGCGCCTCGATCTCGATCGCCGCTATTGCCGTCCGTGGACGCGTGAATTTCTCGACGATCTCAGCGATGCCTATTACAAGCAATTCCATACGTCCATTCAGGTGAACTCCGCAGTCCGCACGGTAAAGGTTCAGAAAAAGCTTCGCCGTCACAACAGCAATGCGGCGCCGGAAAAAGGCGAAACCGCGTCTTCTCACCTTGCAGGCATTACGGTAGACATCCAGCGCCGTGGCATGAGCCGCGAGCAGGTCAAGTGGATGGAAAGTTACATGATGCCGCTTAAAGAGCTCGGGCTAATCGAGCCTGAGGAAGAGCGCCATCAATGGGTATTTCACGTCGCAGTTTCCGGTCACTATACCGATTGGCGCGAGTCGCGCATGCTGGCCGGCGAATCCTCCAGCGGAGAAGACTCCACCGTAACGCGCGAAATGCCAGCGAGCATACAGTAACGATTCATTCGCAGGCGTCGTCCCGAAACCCGGCACAGTTCAGGCCGAGCGCGGGTCCTTCGGGATGACGCCGTGGTATACAATCCTTTCCTTACATTCCCAAACACCTCATGACCCTCAATCGGCTCTGCTTTCTTCTATTAATCCTAGGCTCGATTTCCGTCGCTGAGACCTCCACTATTAGCGCCCGCGCCAAAGCCATCCACGATTCTGCCATCGTGGTAGACACGCACGCTGACACGCCGCAACGGTTCCTCGACGAAAACTACGACATCGGTTCCACCGATCCCAACGACCACGGCCACATCAGTCTCGATAAAGCCCGCGCCGGCAACTTAGGCGCCGAGTTCTTTTCCATCTGGGTCGAGCCTACAACTAACCAAGGCCACTTCGCCAAGCACACGCTCGATTTGATTGATTCGGTCTACGAGCAAGCCGCCCGTCATCCCGATCGCATGATGATGGCCTATTCCGTCGCTGATATCGAGCGTGCCCACAAAGAGAAAAAACTTGCCGCGCTCATGGGAATTGAAGG
>WNFO01012382.1_pt1 | contig 12689 bp, 19 predicted proteins | sample 5400251 | NCBI WGS metagenome assembly WNFO01 (sample SAMN13153354, study PRJNA577476) | soil metagenome | isolation source: 100 cm saprolite under Madrone tree | place: USA:California | collected 2016-06-14
TTCATCTCAATGAGACTTCGCTAAGCCAACTCCGCCGCGATCACGAGACGGACCACTTGGAGCACAAGATTGCTCAGGCATCGAAATGAAGGGGCCTCGCTGTCGAACTCGGTGAGGGCGAAGAAATGACCCCGGTGGTCGGAAGCCCTCCCTGGACGCCAGAGGAAGACAAGCCGCCTTCGAAAGCTAGCGTTGACGGGCACGAGAGTCGCCGCGATGGCAAAGCAGATGCACCGCAGCATGGCAGCGGTCCGCAACCACGCCGCCCGGTTGAAGATAGCGGTGGCAAAGTCGCGTAATCAGGGGCTAGGGCTGAAGGCGAAGGGGAAATGAAACAGGTCGGTGCCAGACACGATATCATTCGGGAGTGGCGCTCACTTCCGAGGGAACAGCGACAAACGGACGAGCAGGCCGAAGCGTTCGCGATGCAGATAAAAGACAAATACAAATTCTCTAGCGACGGCGCTGACCACTACCAAACCGTCAAAGATTGGCTGCTGCGCTACCTATCGATTACGCGCGGCTTGGCGCGAAATACTGAAGACGAAGGGAAAATGTACAGCGACGCGAAGAGCACCGACCCCGGCCTCTCGGCCGCTGAGCGGAAAACTCCCAGAAGCCGCGAGGCAGAAGAAGCGATCGCGGAGCATGAAGGCGCTCAGAAGGCATTTCATGAAAACCGGGAGCGCCTGCGGGAAGAACATCTCAGGAGGGAGAAAGCGGCAGGACCGATGCTTTACCCGGCTCCAGCAACTTGCGAGCGACCAAGGCCTCAAAACTACGCAGAACGTTGCGGCCGGCGTCGCCGGGATATTCATCCCGGTTCTTTGGTTCGGCATGGATTTTCAGGGGACTGCCGATAAGGAGACGCAGGCACTGCAAGCTCGCCAGCAGTATCTCGCATCGCTGGCAGCGCAGCGACGCTGCGGCGAACCGCAAGAGCCTCCGTCGAGGGCGGCGACAAGGCCTCGCGCTGCCCCGCGACCCGCCCCGGTCCAGCAAGCGCCGGCGGGAGAAAAGTGATGCTACAGCAACCGCACATTGTCGTGTGATAGTGCTTAGCGGTAAGTTGGCAAGTTCGTGGAAAAAAAATGGGGGAGCTCAGATGGACGAGAAATTGGTCGCGGCCTGTCAGATGTTTCTGGTTCCTGCAACCATCCTCTTTGCAGCGCTGGCCGTGGCGACAAGAGAAGCATTGAAGACCCTGCTTTGCATTATAGGAGTGGTAGTCAGCACAGCTTGGCTGTACCGACTTTATCGGTGGACAGGGTTATCTGATGCCGACCGACACACGGCCTTTGCACTGGCCTACATTTTCTTTGCCGCTGCCGTCATCGCGACCGTTGTTCATTTTCGGCGGTGGCGCAAGGAATGGAAGGACGGTTTTTTCGATTCATTGCAGTAGAACGCGCGCGCAAGCTTCCCATGACTCAGAGAAGCCCGCCGGCGCGTCGAATCCTGGTCGACGGCAGACGGCAAGGATTGCGTATTGCATCGTGTCCTCCTCGTTGGCAGCCTGCGCCAGCGAAGGGGGAAATGCACCACAAGGTACCGCCGGCAGGCTTCAAATATTTGGTTACCGAGATGCTGTGCTGGGCCGCCGGAGGTCCGCAGAAATACACCGGCAAGGACATGAAGAGCTCGCACCGGCACCTACGCAACAGGCCGGGCGAGTGGGACGCGTTCATGGACGACGTAGCGCAGACGCTCGACAAGTTCGCAGTCCCGCCGGGCGAGCGGGCCGAGGTCGTGGCCATCGCCGAGAGCACACGGGCTGACATCGTCGTCTAATGGCGCTGCCGAGCGTGCTTAACCGGAAGTGGTGGGCGCAATGTCAGAACGACGCGATTGACCGAACTGAGACATCGAGCCTAATCAGCTTGGTCGGTTGGGTACAATTTCTCCCTCAACCGCCCGGTCGCAAGGTGCTAGGCTTTAGGCCATCGCAAACCGCGGAGTTCTGGGGGTACATGCAACGCCGCGAGAGTCAGCCCGGACTTCGTACTGATATCGGCGAAGGCGGTGGCGCTCACCAGTTTGCCGATATTGCCGCAAAGGTAACTGAACATGAACTAGAAATTGCCCTTAACGTACAAGTTCAGCCGCACTGTCTTGCGCCGACAGCGGCTGCTTCTCAAAGTCGGCTTTGACCAGGTCGACAGATTCGCTAACGGCGCTCTCTTCAACTTTGAGCTTAGCTCGCGCCTCCAGTCGGAAACGGAATTCCATCCAACCAGGCAACAATATTTCTGACCGTGTCGCCATAGAATGCTCGATAAAGATTCTGAGAGACATAGCCGATGTGCGGCGTCGCTAGCATGTTGTCGAGCGACCGGTAAGGGTGATCTGCCGGAAGAGAACGAATCCTTGGCGACCGTCGTGAGCACCGTCGGAATTTTGAACAGCTTCGCCGCCTTGGCGAGGATCTGGACATTGTTGGAGGTTACCAGGCGATCGTGCGATTGGACGCCCTGATACATGGCCGGCTGATAGTCAATCAACGCGATTGCACTGTTTTGGGGGGTAAGCATCTCGAGTTTCGACACTGACTTCTCCTTTAGCGATAGCGTTCCGATGGCAACAGCCATCAGATCGGGCCTGTTGATCAAATCCTGGGATTCGCCCTACGTCTTGGAGACGTTTGTTGTGGCTTGGCTTGTTGCTGCGGTCTCGGAGGACCGCGCAGAACCAAACACGTTGGAGTCTTACGGGCCACGCATCACGATCCTAATGGCGATCAGCATTCTCTCCCGATAGGCGGCGAGCGTCTCAACGGAAGCCTTGATGCCCTTGGCGCTCATCAGGAGCTGTTCTGACAGTTCGGCGACCGTGACGCCCGCCTCCTCCCAGCGGTCCGCGACGCCCGCCTCCGCGAGTAGAGCGGCTACAATCCCCATCAGGTCCCGCTCCAATTGGACAAGGAGGGCGCCGGCGGCAGACTGCGCTGACTGCAGAAGTTCGAGGGCATCCTCTCGCGACGCACGCTACAAGGCCTGGCCTTGAGCGTGACATTGCCAAAAAACGGCTGGCTATGGCCTCATAACAGCGGCACCTTCGTGAAGTTCACCGAGGCGGGTGCGGCACCAATTGCCTGAGAGCGGCGGGGTCGCGGAAGGGTAAAAATGGCGCGGATCAGAGAGTTCAGAACACCGGCCGACTTTTGGCTTGGCATGGTTGAACCAGACTTCGCCGATTGCCAAGCCAACAAGGCCGATCTCAGAGCGGCGCTTCACGCCGCTATCTCACTTTTTCACATGCACGATTGGGTCTGGAAAACGCACGACGGCACGCTCAGAGTGCTATTCACGTTCAAGGGCGGCGACGACAAAACAACTGCTGTTCACAGCGCGGGCACATTTGTGAACGCGCTAGAACAGCAGTATCCAGACTTTGGGCGAATACGCGGCATCGCAAATGCGACCAAGCATCTCGAATTGCGAGAGGATGACGTTCGGCCCGTTGACAACGCTCCACGCCGCGCAAGGGATACCGCCGTTCACGTGCCTGGAGCGGGACTTGGCGGTTATGGCGTTGGGGGATACGGCTACGGGACGCCGGGCCTCTCGTATGCTGGCCACCCGCGGGTGATGTTGGCAGGATCGAAGGACATGGAGTGCTTCAACATTGCCGACGCTGTCCACCAAATGTGGGTCGATCTCAGGAAAAAACATGGGTGGTGGTGATCCCTGGGACAATTTCAATGCGAATAATCCGAAAGCTTATGGTGGCCGTGACTTTGGCCTTGTCGCCGACGGCTGTGAAGGCGGCGGCGAGCTGCGACCGGTTTAAAGCAGCCCTGAGCGAAGGTGCTGCTGAGTACCAAGCGCCGCTTCCGAAATTCCGGTTGGAACACATCAATTCCGCAGATGCGAATATCCAGTACTTCACCATCTCCATGTTTGATGACGCACGGGCGATGATGTCGTGTTCGTATGGAGAGGTTGAGACCTTCGCGGCTGACGCGAGTAGCAACGCGCCGGTGTCGATCCTGCACACCATGTTGCTGGCGGGGATGGCGCTTCACGGTTATGGATTGGAGTGGCGTCAGGCCCTCAAAATGCGAGATCAGCTTGTTAGCCTGGCGAAGGCATCCGACAGACAGATGTCCGAGGTCCATGTCGAGGGCGGCAAGGTCTCGCTGGTGATCAGTGTTGTCGGTGTGCCGAGTTTTCAGATCGATACCGACCGCTGACTTGCAATCCGGGGCACCTGTGATGAGAGCCTGTTGGAACAGACTGATCCGCACGAGATCGATGGGCCACGTCCATTCCTCGAAAGTGGGGTGCGCCGGAATGAAGCACCTAGTGGTGGCGATGGCCGTTGCGTTGATGACCGGCTCGGCACACGCCGCCGAGCACATAGAGGTGGCGGGCCACGACGTTCTCTCGATTGGAGAGCACGGCAAAATCCTGAATGACACTGTGTACGCTTGCAGAATGCCGAACGAGCCAATCGTCTATAGCTGGTTGCAGCAAGCGAACGCCAGCCGGATAATGAAAGGCGACCCGGCGAGAGGGTCACCGGACGGTGAATGCATGCCATTATGCCGGAACGGAAGTCGAGCTGGTCAAGACGGAAAGCTCTTACCCCGATGTAGTCTGCATCCGCGTACTTAGCGAGTATAGCTGCAGATGGACGTTCAAGCTCGGGATTGAACCACTCGCGGTGTACGACCGTGAGCAGGCTGAGGCCAAGAAGATACAGAACGACTTCAACGCCGCCTTTGACCACCTGCACCCTGAGTGCAAGGACTTTCGGACAAACCCAAACCTGCCGAGCTACTGCTATTAGCGGCTGGTCACGCCCTTTCGACGATCCGATCCCGCTGCCCGATGATGGCCGCTGCGCACCCTCCGCCGCCGCCATTGAGGCGCTGATTGGCAAGAAGCCTGGCAACACTCAGCGAATTGGGCGGTCTCAGAGATGTCCCGTTTTGATGAATTGAACAAACTGTTCGACCCTTGGCGAAAGGATTGGGTCAATCAGTATCGCGAACATCAGCTTTTGCCATCGGTCATTGCAAAACGTTTTCAGGAGTTCCTGGGTTGTCCTGAGGTCTTTTCTGATGCTGATCCCACGCACCCGCAGACCGTAAAGTATGTGTCGCCGACCACTGCCAAGCGGGATGATAGAACAGAGCAGTTCATCCTTCGCAAACCGTTAGACGCTGTAACGCTGTCTGATTTGGATGACCTCATACGCGTTGCCGCTCGTGAAACGGGCGAATTGGAGTTTAAGGGCGCTCTCCCCTTCGCGCCAACAAAAGGACAGCCCGCCACTGCGGATCGTTGGATCGAAAAAGGTGATCGCATCGGCGACTACGCGCGCGATCAAGTGCTTTCCGAGATCGTTGCATTTGCGAATGCGGATGGCGGAACGCTCGTGTTGGGGCTGCACGAAACCAAGGATGAGCCGCGGCGCGCGGAACGTCTTGAGGCACTTCCAAGGTGTGAAGACCTAGCCAAACGATTTCTCGATGCTACCGAAGACGTAATTGAGCCTCGGCTACCAAGCATCAACGTGCGCGCCGTGTTGGCCTCGGACGATGGCTCCGGATACGTGCTGATGCGAGTCGGAAAGTCGTTGGCGGGACCGCACAGGCTCGCGACGACACGTGAATTCTACGTTCGTCGAGGAGAGAGGTCTGCCAGAATGAGCGTTAGAGAGATCACCGATCGAACTCTCGAACTTGCACGAACAGGCGATCGCATAGAGGCTGTGTTCGCCCAACGTCGCGAACTTGGCGCCGAAGTTTATAAGACTTTGATGAGAGATGCCGCCGGAAATGACGCGGACGGCGTGATGCCCTTGCTCGTTAGGGTAACTGCCCTTCCTATATCGCCTCAAAATATTCCGAATCTCACGCAGCGGGATGACCTCTGGTGGATTGGGAAAGGCTTTTCGGCGACCGTCGATGGTAACAACTATCCTTGCCCTTATCCGGCCCGAAACTTTAACCAGCAACCCAATGTCCGGCTTAGATCGCTTGTTTGCACCGAAGACCCCCAATCAGGGGGCGTCTGTCGCTTGATCCGAAACGACGGGCTCGTCGAAATTTATTCACCCAAAGCGGTCGGCAATCCGGGGTAGCGATTCTCGCATTTATATTGGTTGGCTCATCAGCTTAGTCGCCGGCGTGGTCGCACAAGTCAATCTAATCCGAACTCGACTTGCGTGGGACGCCGTAGAATACGGATTAGAAATTCAAATATCGAGCATGGCGCCGCTTGGTGTGTTCTGGAACGATGACGGGTTTAGTGGCGGCTATAGATTGAAGGCTGAGCTACCGTTGTCTTTGCCGAGATATTCCTTGGCGGCCGGCGATGATTACAACACCCTTGTTACGACCGTTGTTCGCGACATAATTAACGCGTGTGGAGTCGGTTCCGAGGTAATCTGTAAGTTGCCTTGGAACGAGTTAAAATAGAACGCTACCGCGGGCGGCCAATCCGGCCAACAGCCATCCTCTTCATGGCGACCCGTTCGGTGCTGGCAACAATCATCGAGCAACGCCTGGCCGACGTCTTTGTACACAGCATGCGGGCCATAGAGCTTGATCGTAGGCAATCTAACTTCCAACCTTGTGTCGCACGATCTTGGCCGCCGCTGTCCTGTAGTTCTGCTCGGCGACGGATATCCGCATCAGTAGCGTTTCGTATTGCTTTTTGTCGCCATACGTTGCGACCAATTTATCCACGAACGCACCATTTTTGCGGAAAAAGCCAATGTGGTGCATCGGCGACCGTTTTCGATCCTGTAGATAAGTTCGGTATGAACCTGTCGCTATGCCAAGTTCGATAAGGTGCTCCTGCTTTTGTCGACGGATCGTTCTGGATCTTCGTCTCCGCCGTCACGTTTTCTGATGAGAGGTCGCGGATCCTGCTCCAGCCGAAGAGTCGCAGGCGAGTCGCAGGCTACATCGCATCCTTTCAGGGCCGCTATCGTGATGTTAGGCTCCGAGGCGGCAGGGCGCACCAATTGCCTGCGTCATACCGAACGGGAGGACCCACATGTACGACGTGATTGAACTGATCGGTACCAGCAACGAATCATGGGAAAAGGCCGCCGCCAATGCGGTCGAGCAGGCCTCCAAATCTCTCCGCGATCTTCGCGTCGCAGAAATCGTCGAGCTCGATATGCAATTGGACGCGAAGGGAAAGGTGGAAGCCTACCGCGCGAAGGTCAAGCTATCGTTCAAATACGAGGAGCGCATTGGCCCTATCGGCTGGGCCTCCTGAACCGAAGTCGCAGCGTTGCCCGGGCGCGCGTGTACGCGATAGCGCCTTGCTGGCCTGCTTCACACCACGTGAGTGCGCCAATTACTTCGCGAACGCCGGACACGCTCCCCGTGCGAGGAAGCTGGTAGCCCAAGCGGCGCTCCCAGTTGGCGTGGCGCCCACAGACCGCTAACGCGGCTACTGCCGGCGCGGCATGGTATTGAGGTGATCAATGGTCCAGTGGTCTTGCGTGAGTTGCCGCTAAACTTTTCATGCCGCTGCATGGAGCTGACACCGGCCCTACCGTTGATAGGCTTAAGAAGGGGCCTAAGCCACCACAAGCTCCCCATGGGATGAAACGCCCGTATTGCACGCTCTAAAATGAGCCTCGACCTCGGCGTCAGCCAAGCGGTCCCAACGCTCGGCAAGATGTTTTGCATGGCGACCTCCTTAAGAACGGCCGCTTCTTATTTTACCATGCCAATTTCATGCCAAGTTCATATGCGATTCGTTCCTGCGGGAACATCCATCAAAAGCTCGCATTGATTTATGGGCTGTGAACTGTCATCAACTGTGGGAGCAAGCCGGAAAGCCCGAAGGTAGGGAGGATGAGTTCTGGCACCAGGCCGAGAAAGAATTGCAGGAGGAGAAGCTTCGGGAAGTCGCCAACGAACCTCCGCCAACTATACTGCCCGGATAGCTTTGAAGCTGGTTGATTTGCGGAAACATCTCACACTGAAAAAAGTGCGCTGCCATTCTTTGACGCGCTTCTTGCACTTAGCGTTTTGGCACTTGGGGAGTTTGTTCATTGGAAGAGTTGGGGCACGGCTTCTTTTAATCGGTAGAACGCATGCCCGCGCCGATACTGCACTTCGAGTATTCCCTCTTCAGTAAGCTCTCGAAGCCTGCGGCCGGTGTGCTCGCCCGTGGCTCCAGTTTTATCGCGGGCCAAATCGCAGAGCTGTCCTTTGGCAAAGGCTGTAGAATAACAACAGGGATTGGTGGGCACATTGCCGCTTTCAATAATCCTTCGAAGCAACTGGCCAACGGAAGTTCGAGTCTCCGGTGCGGTGCGAGCCCGCTTTTCATAGGTTGGGTGACTTGGCCGGGGCAATCGCCGTTCAACTCGGCGCAATCCATAAGAAGGGAGAATTCAATGGACAATAATAGGCGGGAAGAAGAGCTAATCGCGAAACTCAAGATACTAAACATGCGGATTGATTGGATAGCATCAGCAGAAGGCCGAGCCGCGCTGGTTAAAGGATTTGGCGCGAATGGTGAGTATTTCAAAGAGAAGATGGAGCTTGTCGAAAAAACTGAAAAATTGCTCGATGAGCTTACTGGGAAGAAGTGAGCGTTATCCCCAACGGGCATATTGCGCCGATTTCAACCTGTGAGACAATAGGGAGGAATGAGACGAAACCGAACAATATCGGTGTTGAGCCTTAAGAGCGTAACGCGAAATGTTATACTGTTAGGGTTCGACATAGTTTCATTCAGCTTCCGGCCCGCGTGTAGGTAAAACTACTGCGGGCTTAGCCGCAAAGTCAGTCATCTGGTCGATGATCGGCTTTTTCTCCCCCTGAGAAGAGTTGTCTTGCTCCGTTGTTTGGGTTTCGGAACGGCTTGGAATGGAGGACGCGGCGACTAATTAATCACAGCGGATTGGTCCAAAAGGGTCTGATAACACTCGCAGGATATTGTTTCCAGGGCGGGCCGATCCAATATTGTGATGACGCCGCGCGAATAGTTGATAGCTCCCGCACTCTGAATTTTGCTTGCAACTTCCGTGACCGATGTGCGGCGAACGCCAAGCATTTCAGCAAGAAATTCTTGCGTTAAATTAACCCTGCTGCTTGCAGCACGATCTGCGGATTGAAGCAACCAACGACAAAAGCGGGCTTCGATAACATGCATTGCATTGCAGGCGGCGCTTGCGCGCGCTTGCGATAGAAGAACTTCATTATACTGTATGCAAAGGTCGCGAATTGGATCGGTGGCTGCGACGGCTTTCCTAAATTACCCACCCCCATCCGCAAAAGACGACGCTCACGGTAGGACCACTGGCGGCAAGCGTCCGAACAGAAGCGAGCGTCACGTCTGGCGCTCTGAAAGCCAAACTTGCAAACCTCACAAGCAAGTGACTTTGTCCGCTTTGTCGAACGAAGGTATCGAGAATAACAGGTCCTACATCGACCCTTCACGTTGTCGATCAAGCTTGTCTTTCGGCAGTCTGCGCAAAATTATCGCGGCCATGCGTTACGGATACATGGAGTGCTCGATTCGCACTACGGGTATCTGTAACAAGGGGCGAAACAGCTGGGGTGCCGCTTCGAGATTTGTCTCCTAGCCGATCATCAGCGAGGTCCGAACGACCAGGGCGGGGGACCCAAGAAAGCAAGACGGCAACTTGGGTTAGGGCGCGACCGAAATTCGAAGACGCACCGCACCGTTGTTCTCCCACCCCTGCCGAGGCGGAAGGGGTGGAATGGCCGCCGACCCGGTCCGCGTCTCAGGCGTCGGCCTGCTGCGGCGGGATGCGCGAAACAACGTGATCAACACCGCAACTGGTGGGCCGAGGAGGTCAAGCCGTACAGTCGTTGCCCCATTCCCGATTGCACGTGTCTCGCCGGCGGTGCCGCCCCAGTGGCCTGGCCTACAAGGCCGTCGGGGCCAAGCTGGCCCTGATCCTGGGCTCCGTGCCTCGGCGCTACGTTGGAGACCCGCTTCATGACCCTGCTGCCGTTCATGTCCTTGCGGACGGGCAGCCTCATGACCTCGCACGCCATCTCCAGGGACCTCGGCAGCGCGAACTGCGAGGCCTTGCGCGCGCAACATTTAACGCAGCTTCCAGCGTCGGCTTAGCGGCGGTGTACTCGAAATTTCGCGTCTTAACCGTGTATGCCTTGGTCATGATGGGCACCCCTCATGTCCGCCCCAGCGTCGGACAATCAGCTGCGCGCCAATTCGTTCCGAGATCGCGAGGTGCTGCTTTGCAGCAATTGGGGGTTGCATTCCCGCGCGCGCCCTCGCCCCTCGCCCGCTCGGAATGGCGGTCATTGCGCTGGTCCATAGGCACCCGCGCCTGCTAGGTCAACAGCCACGGCGCCGCGGTCTTTTTCTCAATTGGCACCACTAGCTCAAGTGGGGCACGGGTGGGGCAAGTGGGGCGTTGCAGTTGCCGCACCACCACCCCTGAGGCGTTTGGGATGGGTCATGCATTCTTTCGAGTTGATGTTAGCAATAGCTGGAATAGAGCACTCTGACAGCGGCACCTAGCTGCGTCACGGGCGCGAAAATCGTTCAACCTGTGATATTTATCACCGCCAAGCCCCCTAAACGGGTTAGTTCTCCGTTAAGTCGCGAAATTGCCAGTTAATTGCAACTCGGAAAATTGCACATCGGGGGACAGAAAGATGTCATTTGAACAATGGAAAAAGGAAGCCAAGCGGCTGGTTAAACTTGCGATCCACAAGGCCGGCGGTCAGCACGCCATGTCGGATTCGACTGGGGTTGATACCTCGCAATTAAGCCGTTGGGGCAATGACGATGATGACGAACGGCATATCCCGCTTTACCGAGCGATGGAATTGGACGAGGCGGCAGGCGATGCCATCCTCAAGGGTTGGGCACGTTGGCGTGGGGCGGATTTAGTCTTTCGCGAACACCGACAAGAGGTGGCTGAGAACATGCACAAGCTTGCCGCCAGCGCAGCCAAGGCACACGGCGATTTCGTCGCTACCGCGCATGAGGCCGCTTCTCATGGTGTCTGCACGATCAATGAGGAACGCGATCTAAGCACCAAGAAACAATCTCACGATGACGCGTCGGACAGTCTTTACGGCGCCGTCGCTCGGCTGAGGCCGAACTAACGAAAGGGTCAGAGGGCCATCCGCCGGCGTGTCACGCAGGGAATCCAAAATCGCGACAACCTAATAAGGGAGAAGCGCCATGACCGACAACGAAAGGCTAAAACCGGAAGATTTTCCAATTCACACAGAGCAAAAGAAAATCGTCAGGAAGGACGGTAAAACTATCGCCGAAGCGAAGGATAAGAAAATCGCAGAAGATGTTGCAGAGCGCTTGAACGCAGACGAGGACAGTCGCGAAGAAGATCGTTGGTCGGCGTAACTTTCTCCGCGACCGTTGGGCGGCCTTTTTTTAAGCGGTTCCAGAATTACCCGCAGCACCGACATAAGGCTTAATGCCGGGCTTTCATTGCGCCGTCACCGCATCACACTATCGTGCGCGAACCGGGTAGTTCCCTGCGCCGACCAAAAATCGTGCGGAATAAGTTGCCTCCGGCTTTGTTTGTTTAAACAGCGTCGGTTTTAGGCTAGAGGTTTTACGAATTGCGCCGTCAGAAGCGAACTCGATCAACAATCAAATCGTCATCGCAGAGACCGATACGGATTAAATCCGTCCCTCTCGATACATCAGGTTCGTTGGACGTCGAACAGAAGTCGCGGCCTGCGACCGCAACCGGCCTCCATCGGCTTAGAGCCCTAGTTCCTATGGGATTTCTTGTTTTGGCAGGCGTTGTCACCGTCGCGTGGGCGATTGCCCTTTGCTGGGGCGCCGTTGCACTCGTTCGATGGCTTGTTGGCTAGAAGGCCTCGAAATACTGGGCTACTTCCATTGCCGCGCAGACGATCAGGGCGCCGATATCCGGGCCGACTTCGATTGGGACAAGGGGAGTCGAAGGTCACGAAGACGCGAATGCACAGGCGGGTGCGGTGTGGGGCAGGCTTGAACGCTTGCCCCGCCTGGCAAAGTGAAAAGAAAAACCCGTCGGGTTGCCGTAAACCCCATACGCCTGGCGGCAGCTGCCAATTATGATTTGCTGGATTGGATACCCAGCTAGCATGAGGTCTAGAGAACGCGACGCACTGCCCACGCCAAAGGTAGGCACTCCGAGGCATTTGAAGCTTAAAACTGCCGGCCTTCTAGGCGGGTTGTTGATAGTCGTCCTTATCGCGATGGCCGCGTGGCTGTACTTCCTCGCAAGGCTGGGATGGGCTCGCAACCTGGATTTTCAGTTAAGGATTTCTCTGCACCCTTTGAAACGATGGTTTCGGGCGCCGGATAGGCGTCATGCAGGCGATCAACCGCTACCCTCCTTGAGACCCACTCCATCTCGCCAAAGCAGAAACGCCAGCAAGGCGACGCTTGGCGTCCACGATAACATCATGCCCAAGAATACTGCTTGTAAAGTCGTCATGGGCTTTCGCTCCCTCGACGTTACTTTTGCTTCAAGATAAGCGCTTTGGATCACCGTCGGTTGCCCGCTAGGGTCCCCGCTCCGCACAACGCAGCACTAATACTTCTGCATATCGCAGCGCAAAAGCCCGCCGGGCGAACCGGCGGGCCTTATCCACAATATCCTCACCTCCCAACTCGCAGGCAGTATGGCGGCGCTGGGCTCGGCCCGTTAGGGTCAGCGCTTGGGGGATTTGCCATGGCTGATTGGAA
>WNFO01015715.1_pt1 | contig 12689 bp, 9 predicted proteins | sample 5400251 | NCBI WGS metagenome assembly WNFO01 (sample SAMN13153354, study PRJNA577476) | soil metagenome | isolation source: 100 cm saprolite under Madrone tree | place: USA:California | collected 2016-06-14
ATTCGAACCGTCGCAATCTCCACGGTGTGCGAAGCGCATCGAGATGGCGGCCGCCCTCGGGGGCCGCCGGCCCCGACGTGATTAACGTGGCTTTCTTTCGAATCGTGCCGTGGCAATCGATGCAGTCGATTTCCACAGCGGCACGCGGCTCCCCGTAAATTTTTCCATTGCCGTGATTGTCCTGCGCGAAGTGGCAGTCGTTGCACTGCATTCCTTTTTCCAGGTGAATGTCGGCAAGGTGGACGGCTTTTGCAAAGCGCTCAGGATCATCGAAAGCAATCTGCTTGCCGTCTTTATCCAGCCAATTCCCTTTGCGATCGTGATTGAAGACCGAGCGAAAAACCCAGCCGTGGCCGTGGAAATCAGCGAACTGCGTGGTCTTCAATTGCTTGTTGAATTCCGCACTGCCCACATTTTCCAGGAATTTTTCGTCTCCCCAGAGACCGCGCACCGCCGCCGCTTCCGGATTGCGAATGAAAGATTGGTAGCGTTGCTCTTCCGTTGGATTGCGCTGCTCCTTCGGGTACATTTTGTCGCCATCGATTTCGTTGTCCCACCAGGTAAGCCCGAAATAAGTGGTGACCATGTTCGTGCCGGGATGAATGTGGCAAATCATGCACTGGCTGGAAGGAATGGAGCGCGTGAAAGTGTGCTTGATGGGATGGCCGGATTCGTTTTTGGGAATGGTGGGATCGGTAGAAGCGCTGAACCCGGAGTGGCCGAATGGCGCGTACGCGCCCGAGTGGGAAGGATCGCGATCGTTTGCATAAATCACATGACAAGCGGTGCAGCCGCTGCCGCGATAGTCACCGGGATGGTCGTTGGTGCCGGGGAGCGACATGACGGGGTCGAGCAAGCGCGTCTTTTGCAGGCCGAGAAAAACGGGATCGGTACGCAGCCCGGTTCCGAAACCGCGGTCACTCAGCTTGTCGTCCGGCTTGCCAGGATCTTCTTCGCGATCTCCAAAACGCGTGTTTTTTGTCGGATAACTGCCGTTGTTGTAGAGCGCCGCGCCCCACAGCATTCCCGCGTGCGTCATCATGCTGGTAGAGACGGCGCGGGTCTCGGTGGCGTGACAGCCGAGCGTGCCGCAAGTTTCCGGAGCAACGCGGAGGTCGCCGGGATTCACAAATTTTACGTACTCGGCCGATTCCTTTAGCCATTTGGTGTACGTGCGTTCGGGCAGCGTGGAGCGATTCTTGAACGACGTATCGCGCGGCTGGACATGCGCCTTTTCCTTCGCGGAATTGTATTCGGGAGAATTCGGCGCGACTCGGGATGCGATCGAGATGGAAGAATTCCCACCGTGGCAATCCGCGCAGCCGATATGTACGGTTTTTGTCGGATGCATCGTGGGTTCGTCGGTCGAAGTGTGGCATGAAATACAACCAGCGGATTTGCGATTCGCTTCTTCCTGCGATTGACTGCGAAACGGAGCAGCGTCTTGCCAGGCGCCACCGGTAGGGCTTGAGCTCGCGTGAAGGGCAAAGAAAAATAACAAGGTCGACACGCAGAGGACGCTGAGGGTGCACAGAGAGGATGAAATAGAGTGGCGTTCGTAGTTCATGATCGATGCACCTCAGAACGTAAACTTCACGGCGCCGAAAAGCGAGAAGTGCGTGCGCCCCGTGTAGATATCTTTGAACCCCTGCCCAGGCTGTAGGGCCGATGCGCCTCCGGTGACAACGATATTTTCGGTGAGCGGTGGTCGGTATTCCACGCCGACGCCGAGGTCTTCGCCGATGGTGTGATGGATCGGTGATTGGAAGAGGAGGAATTCGAGCGGCTCGGTGCGTTCGAAACGCAGAAAATTAAAATTCGCGAAGCCTCGAAGTTTGGGAGTGATGTCGAAATCCACGCCTGCGTTGGCAAGGAATAGGCCCGGATTGACGAAATTCGCTTGACCTTCTTCTTTGCTGGAGCGGAGCGAAGGAATCAAGCTGCCGGGTGTGGTGAGGAGAACGCCGGAGCTGAGAAGGCGAATGCCTTCGCGATTCCAGAAACTGAAGAGTCCGCCCGCGAAGTTGGGCAGGTCGACGATGGAATCGAAGCCGCGGGCGCGGGAATCGCGCGGGTTAGCGTCGCCGGAAGTGTAAAAAGTTGCAATCCGGTAACGCATCCAATCTTTGTCGTAAGAGATTTCCGCGGCCGCCATCTGCGCGTTGACGGTCACGCGGCGCCCGGCGATCGGACTGAACGTGTCCTCCCCGATGGCTTGATAGAAAGCGTGCGTGAGATTCAGCCTACGGATGTGGCCGCTGCCCAGCCAACCGAAATAGCCGACGCGAATGCCGTGAAGGATGGGACCAGCGCCGGGACTTTGGTTGATGACGTTGCCGATGGGCGAGGGGCGCACGAGAAAACCGTTGTCGTCATAGTGCAGGCTGGGATCGTCTTTGTTCCAGGCAGCCACGAACTCCGCCGTGTAGCCGGGAAAAAAGAAATCCTGGAGATATACATTTCCAAGAACAACTTGCTGGTGGCGGCGGTCAAACGTGTTTAGTCCGCTGTTGGTATTTTTCTCGAGAAAATGAAAGTAGGCGAAGTTGTATTCGATGCGATCGCTGTGTAGGTTGCCGAAAATGCGCAGCGCCGGTTCTTCGTCGACAAACAGAAATCCGCGGAAGTCGGCATTGAATTGCTGGATGCCCGCGCGCGCGGAGATGAAATCGTAGTTGGGCCCGAGGTCGTGGAGTTTCAGCTCGACGAAGGCTTCCTGCAGGCCGGCATGATCGTCAAAGCGGTTGGTGCCGCTGCGGGGATCGGGACCGATGAGGCCAAGCTCGCGGACTTTAAGGTTGTTCATGCTGAGTTCGGGGGTGATTCGAATGCGCCAGTCCACGGGCTTGAAGGCCGCGTCGCCGTGAAATAGATCAAGAGTGAAGCGCAGTGTTTCATCGAAGAAAGCTTGTTCGCCCTTGCCGAAGAAATCGGAACTGCCTGGCCGCGCGCTGCTGACGTTGCTGGGCGAAGGAACGCGGCGGCCATCGAAAAAAGATTCTGAAGAAGCGGTGAGGTTCAAGAAAACCTGCTGGCCGAGAAGCTCGGGCCAGATCGGTTCGTCGCCTTTGAAGCAGTTGCGATTGAAAGGATCATACCAGCGGGGCTTGGTGTAGATATACTGGCCGCGTTGCGAATAGCGGCGGTAGTCGGGCTGCTCCAGGGCCCAACGATTGGGGACGGTGTTGTAAACGTCAGCCACCGGAGGAAGCGTATCGGGCGAAATATTCTCGATGTAGGCGGGATCAGAATCGAGCCGATGGCGAAATTCGCGATACGTGCCGAACGATGGCGGCGCTTCGGCCGAGAGAGCGGGGCCGAGTTCGGGCAAGCGCGGAAGGCGCGAGCGCGCTTCTACGGCTGCCGCCGTGACGAGAGAGATTTCCAGGGTCATAACTTCGTTTGGTTGCAGCGCAAGGTCAGAAAGAACGAAAGGAGCGTAGTCCTTGGCTTCGACGCGGAGCTCGTAGTGTCCCGGCGGGAGTGGAAAAATGCGGAAGACGCCCTCGCCCGATGAGGTGGCGCAGAAAACTTGGCCGGATTGCCCGGATTGCGCGGATGGAATGTTGCGCAATGTGACGACTGCGGCGGGAACGGGAATGACCGAGTTGGGGTTGGTAGCGTCGCGCACCAGGCCATCCACCGCGGCAGTAGTTTGCGCCCCCTGCCGGGGGATGCGCTGCGGCGGGCCGGACTCGCGAGATTGTTTGGCGGTGTCTTGCGTGGCGGGCGGAGATTGACGGGGGGAACTAACGGCGGCGCGCGGCGCAAAAAGGAGACAGGCAAAGCAGCAAGCCGCGCAGAACGCGCGTCCAACGTGCCGCGGAAAGAAAAAGATCATGCGCTCGGCCTGAACGAATCGGCAAGAAAAGGAATCGCGTACTAGATAACAATATCGACGAGCAGCGAGCAACAGTTTTCCCGTACGGATGGACACATTCGATAACGCGGCGTGATGATTGTGGCGTTCACCAGTAAGCGGCAAAGGCTGGGCAATTCCGTTGAGGGGCCTTGGACGAGTGTGGTACCAACTGAAGTACTCCTGCGATGGAAACTACTAACACACTGCCAAAGCCAGTGGAACCGGGTCGCGCGCTGCGGCGGAGAAATAGAACGTTGGCCCTGAGCGTTTTCCTGGCTGTGGCGATTCCGGGAACCCTCGCGATGGTGGTTGTCGGTTGTGGAGGTGGAACGAGCACGCCGGTCGCGCCGCCGCCCGTTACGGCCTTGCAACCGCTTCAAATTGCGGATGTGCAAAACATCGTGCAGGCCGCCGTGAATTCCGTAAACGTGGACATGGTGGTTGCCGTGGTGGATCGCGCGGGATTTGTGCTGGGCGTGCTTCGAACGCAAAACGCCCCGGCCACGGCCATCGGAAATTTCGGGCAAGTACAGGATGCCAACGACGTCGCAGTGGCGCTGGCGCGCACAGGTGCGTTTTTCAGTAACGATCAGGCTCCCCTTTCGTCGCGAACCGTGCGGTTTATCAGCGGGATTCATTTTCCTCCCGGTGTGATGAACCAGCCCCCCGCGGATTTGTACGGAATTGAGAACACCAATCGCGGCTGCACTTTGATTAACGACCCAGCATTCGAAAACAAGATTCCGCCATCGCTCGCCCTGGGCGGCGGATTCGGGCTCGGCGTTACGACTGGCAAGGCCGATATTACGGATTCGAATGCGGCGGCCGTGAATCCTGGAGGCGTGCCAATCTTCTACAAAAATGTCGTGCTTGGCGGTATCGGTGTCGTTACAACGTCGAGCAATCTGAATGTAGCGGAATTTGCGGCGTTCGCGGGATCGACAACGGCGCGCGCAGGGCCTGCGGATACTTTTGGACCAACGCCGGCGGCTCCCGGAGTGGTTTTTATCGGTGGCATCGCGCTGCCTTTTGTGAATCAAATTTCGCTCCCTCCCAGTTTTCGCCGGAGGGCGATTTGATTACGCCGGCGGCGGGGCCGCTCGGCGGTTTGAGCGCTGCGGAGGTAACGCAAATTTTGGACAATGCGGAAGCCACGGCGAACATCACGCGTGCGGCGATTCGATTGCCGCTCGGTTCGAAGGCTCGCATGGTCATCGCGGTTGCGGACCTGGATGGAACGATCATCGGATTGCGGCGTATGCAGGATTCCACCGTGTTCAGCATTGACGTCGCGGCGTCCAAGGCGCGCAACATGGTTTATTTCAACAGCGCTGTCCGAACACCCGCGGATCTAAACGGCGTACCGCTGGGAACCGCGGTAACCAACCGCACGATTAGTTTCGGCGCACAGCCGCTCTATCCGCCGGGGATCGACGGTTCAAACGCCGGACCATTTTTCAATTTGTATACGATGGACCTGGCAAATCCCTGCACGCAGGGATTTCAGGGCGGCGCAGCCAACTCGAACAAGAGCGGAATCGTTTTTTTTCCAGGGAGCGCGGGCTTGTTCAGAAATAGCGCCCTCGTCGGCGGATTGGGCGTGAGCGGCGACGGTGTGGATCAGGACGACTATGTAACGAGTGGCGGGACCAAGGGATTCGAAGCTCCCGCAAATATCCGCGCGGATCAAATCATGGATCTGGGTGTGCGGCTGCCGTATTTCAAATTTCCGCGAAATCCCACCAACTGACTTTCAATGCTTAGGGCGCCCTGCAGTTTTCCTGTCAAAGCTTAGCTCGCGGCGGCGCCTTTTTCCTGCGAACCAATTTTGCGAGAGCGCGAGTGTAGGCTTCAACAGTCTGCGGCACGGATTGACTGAAAACAAATTGTCCTTCGCGGTGGCACTCGATCAGTCCGGCTTCGCTGAGAATCTTCAAATGATGCGAAACGGTTGCCGGGGTAACGCCGCGCATCGAAACTATGTCGCCGCAGTTCATGTGCTTGATTTTGCGGGCGGAGATGGCCTCAAAGATTTTGAGGCGCGTTTGGTCGGCCAGGGCTTTGGATATTTTTTCAATGTGCGAGCGTTCCATGGGCCTCAGGAGAGTGTAGCGGACTGGTTTGTTCTTCGCCACAAGGATTCGTGCCGCGGAAATACCGCCAAAGAAAGATGCAACCGATTACTTCGATAGTCATCTAAATATGGAAATTCAGAAAGCCCGGGAAGCGGCACAGGGCCTGCAATTCCAGAGAGGCTTTCCGAACCAGGCAAACAAGGACAGGAGAAGACCATGAAGAGACTCGAAGGAAAAGTAGCGGTGGTGACCGGCGGCAACAGCGGTATCGGGCTGGCAACGGCCAAGCGTTTGCAGGAGGAAGGCGCGCGCGTGGCCATCGCCGGCCGCAGCAAGAAGACGCTGGACGAAGCCGTGAAAACGATCGGCAACGGCGTGGTCGCCGTACAGGCGGACGTAGCCAAACTCGCAGATGTGGACAAACTGTATTCCGAAGTTTCGCAGAAGCTGGGCAAGATTGATGTGTTGTTCGTGAACGCGGGAGTTGCGAAGTTCGCGCCGCTTGCTGAAACATCCGAAAGCCTTTACGACGAGCAGTTTGATATCAATATCAAGGGAGCGTACTTCACCATCCAAAAAGCGCTGCCCCTGCTGAATGACGGGGCGTCTATCATCCTGAATACCAGCGTGGCAGGCAGCAAGGGCACGACGGGTACCAGCGCGTACTCTGCAACGAAAGCAGCACTGCGCTCTCTGGCGCGAACGGCGGCGGCGGAACTGGTTGGCCGGGGCATTCGTGTAAACACGGTTGCGCCAGGGCCGATTGTGACACCTATTTTTGGAAGAACCGGACTTCCCAAAGAAGCGATCGATCAATTCGCAAATGAGATTGTTGCGAAAGTGCCGATGAAGCGGCTTGGCCAGCCCGAGGAAGTAGCTGGAGTCGTGGCGTTTCTGGCTTCGCAAGACGCTTCCTACATCACCGGCGTCGAAATCAACGTGGATGGCGGAATGGGGCAAATCTAAAAGCCGGCCCCAGTTTGCTCAAAGAGGCGGGCGAAGGCTCGCCTTTTTTGTTTTCTGCAAGCCTCACTGTGCGCCGCCGGAAGGATCTGGGGACCTTGCCGTGTTTAGATCGAGGAACCATTTGCGAGTGGTGTCATTCGGTGCGTAGCAATTGCCGTCGGGTGCGTACTTCGCCGGGCAACGTGCAGTGAATTCTTTGCGGCGCGGCGATTGAGCGAATTGCCAAACTGCGGCGAAGTTGATCCCACTCTTTGACGGTGGTGGAAGATCTTGCGGGACAACGCATCCGGGCGCCGGAGGACAAGCATCGTTGTACACCCAGTAGATGAGGTCGCGGCTGCCAATTTTGTTGCGGATGTCGTCGGCAGTGATGATGGTAGCCCCACGGCCTTCGCTGACGGGCATGCCCGAGCAATACACGCCAGCGCGATAACCGGCTCCTGCCAGTTGGTCAACCCAAGCGCGCAGATAAACGTGATACACGGCCGGCAGGCGGCCACCTTCTTCGATATCCAGAAAAATTACGGTGTGTGAAGGAAAGCCTTGTTTCTTTGCGGCGGTGGCGGCTTGGCTCGCGTCCGCGGTTCCCCTTTTCTCTGCTTGAGCTTCAAGGCGATCGTTACGGTTAATGCGCGACTCCGACCATATGCTCTGGAGTTCGCTGATTTGCGGGCCACGGAAAAGAACCAGAAAACCGAAACCTTGCGAACGGAGAAGCTCGCGCTTTCCTGTCCAGGTGTTTGTCTTTTCGCCGGGAGGCGCGCTCAACCAAAAACTCGCGAACGTAAAGGACTTGCGAAGGACTGGGAGAGCGGCATCGCCAGGGTAAGTGTTGCGGTCGAACCCGAGATAAAAATGCGAATGGTCTAGCGCTGCCTGGGTGCCTGGAGGCGTCACAAAAAGCGGAGAGGAAGGTAACGCAGCGGCGTAGAGAGCACAAAGAAGCAATGAAAAGAGAAGAATGAATCGCATGTCTAGCCTTCGCGGAGTTTGTGGCCGGCCAGATTGCCGAGGCCGTCGTAGGCGGCGTATTTGTAAAGCTCGCTGAGTGTCGGATAGTTGAAGACTTGCTCGATAAATTCGTCGATAGTGAGGCCGTTGTCGAGGACCATCATGCCGATGTGGATGAGCTCGGTGGCGTTTTCGCCGATGATGCTGACGCCGAGGAGTTTTTTATCGGTGCGGGCGAAGATGAGCTTGAGCATGCCGGCAGTGTCGCCGGTGATGTGACCGCGCGCGTTGTTTTCGAAGAGGGCGCGGCCAACGACGTAATCGAGTTTCTTTTCCTTGCAGGATTCCTCGGTTTCGCCGGCGGCGGAAATTTCCGGAATGGTGTAGATGCCCATGGGGAGCAGAGAAGCAACGCGCTGCTTGTATTTCAAGCCGAAGGCGTCGCAGACAGCCACGCGGCCTTGTTCCATGGAAGTAGAGGCCAGAGCGGGAAAACCGATGACGTCACCCGCGGCATAAATGTGCGGGACAGCGGTGCGGTAGTGTTCGTCGACGGCGATGTAGCCGCGATCGTTAATGGAGAGGCCGGCTTTTTCGAGAGCGAGGCCATCCACGGCAGCGCGGCGGCCCGCGGCAAAGAGAGCGGCGTCGGTTTCAAGGGTTTTGCCGCTTTTCATGGCCAGGCGCACGCCGCTAGCGGAGTTTTCGGTCTTGACGGGGCGCTCGTTAAACAAGAAATGCATGCCGAGAGCCGCGAGGCGGTTGCGGAGGCGATCGGAAATTTCATTGTCGAGAAATGGGAGAAGCCGGTCGCGCCCGTCAACGAGAGTAACGTCAACGCCGAGAGCCTTGAAGATGGAGGCGTATTCACAGCCGATGACGCCGCCGCCAATGACCGCGAGGTTCCTGGGAATACGATCCATCTGAAGAAAAGTGTCGGAGTCGAAAGTGTGAATATCGTCGAAAGCGATCTCCGAGGGGCGATGGGGCTTGGAGCCGGTGGAGATGAGGATGACATCGCCTTTTAACTGGCGTGTGCCCTGCGTGCCGGAAACCGCAACTGTATGAGAGTCGACAAAAGCGGCCTGACCGCGCACCAACTCGATGTGATGGAGAGAGAGATTCTTCAGGATGCGCGCGCGTTCCATGTCCACGACTTCGCGCTCGTGGTGCATGAAGTCGTGGACGGTGAGATTTTCCTTCAGCGAGTAATCAATGCCGTAAAGGCCGCGTTGCTTCAAGCCCGAGAAATAGAGTGCCGATTCGCGAAGGGTCTTGCTGGGAACGGTGCCGGTGTTGATGCAACTGCCGCCCATATGTTCGGCGCGCTCGATGATGGCAACGCGTTTGCCGAAGTAGGCTGCTTGGGCGCCACCCTTTTCGCCGGCGGGTCCGCATCCGATCACGATGAGGTCGAAAGTGTCGCTGGCAGTCACGAATCCCTCCAGGAATGGCGCACGGCTGGAGGTGCCAGTGTAATGCAGTTGAGTGTTCCGTGGCCCGTGTTGCGTGATCCGGGGGAGGTTGACGGTCGACAGTTGAAGGTTGAAAGAACCAAGAGCGAGACGCAGATGGTTGTTCGTAAGGGTACCCACCCCCCCACACCCCCATCATTTTGCATGAATATCAAAAGAAAAGACTTACAGAATTTGCAATTCGTAAATGATTGATTCTAAAGAGCGCGTTCTTGGTTGATCAAACAGGGCAAGCGGCGAAAATCCGTTCCCTAAAAAACAAAAGCGGGAGCAAGGCTCCCGCAGTCCAAATAGAGTTTTCTCTAAGGTGTATTGTACCAAAGGGATAATAAAAGTCAAGAAGAATTTGAGTGGGAAGTACTTTCAACGGCCGGGAAACGCCATTAGGGGCATGCTGTGGCACGCCAAGTTTTCAATCTCAACTGCCGGCTCGGAGTGTGAAGCCGAGGAGCACAGGCCCTTCGCTTCACTCAGGGTGGACTGAAAGCCTGTGCCACCGGGCTCGGAGCGCAGTGGGCAAGCCGACTTCGTTGACGGCTGTTGGCAGCACCTAAGATGCGCGGCACATGGCGGAGTACGCGAAACTGCAATGATCGGTGGAACGCGGGACGCGCTTATTGGAGAGCGGATTCGGCGAGGCTGCGGAGGCGGTCGGAAACGTTGAGGAAGGCGCGGCCGTCGTGATAGGCAGCCTTCCAATTGTCTCCTTTGTCCAGAATCGGGGGCTTGCCGTCGGGAGCGATGTTCCTGTACAGGCCATGAAATTCCGAGTCAATCTGGTAGTCCTTGATGAAACTCCATTGCTGTTGGAAGGCTTTGAAATACAAATCTGACTTCGCGCCGTATTTCTGGTGCATCAGCAGCAACGCATTCAACCCTTCGACCTCGACCCACCAGTCCTTGAGCTTTTCTTCTGGCTTGCCGTAAGTGGTGCCTTCGCGGTAGAAGCCGCCGAGGTTGTCATCCCAGCCATAGGCTAGGGCATGGTCCACGAGCATTCGGGCCATGCGCTCGGTGGGGGCATCGTGGGCATGGCCGAGGACGGCGGAGGCCTCCAGCATGAGGTAAGCGGCTTCGACATCGTGACCGTAGGAATCGTGGTCCGGAAACGGCCGCCAAGCATCGGTGAAATAGAGGTTCATGGCGCCGGGCTCGACACTAATCTTGTCGCGGAGAATCACGAGCAACTCTTCCAAACGCAGACGCAGCGTTGGATCCTTCCAGACCTCATAGAGTTGGGTGAAGGATTCCAAGAGATGAAGATGCGTGTTCATGGACTTATAACCGATGGGGAAAAAAGAGACCGGCGATAGCTCGACTTTGCCGGACTCGGGATGGGCGATGAGAGGCTTGCCTTCGCGCGTGAGCCATTCAAAGTAGCCGCCGTTGCTGGCGTCATGAGCATGTTCGTCGATCCAGTGAAAAGTGCGGACAGCGAGATCGAGAGCTCTTGGATCTTTGGTGGCCTGGTAGGCAGCGGCGGCGGCATAAAGGCAGAAGCTCATGCCGTAAAGATGCTTGCCATCACTGAAGTTGGGGGAGATTTGGCCAGAGTCGTCCAAACCCCAATAGAATCCGCCATACTGCTTGTCCCACAAGACATCGTTCAGATACTTCGCGCCATGCTGCACGACCGGCAAGAATTGCTCTTTCATTTCCGGCCGGCGCATTACCACCTCGGCGGCGATCCAGGTCATGCGTGCCTGGAAGACGGAGAACTTGCCGTGGCTGGCAGCGGGCTTCCAATCGCGTGTGAATTCGGAGTGGAAGCCGCCGTTTTTCGTGTCGATTGTGCGCGGGAACCAGACGCCTAAGACATCGCGATGCAGCGCGGCTTCCACTTCATCGGCGAGCTTCAGATAGTTTTCTTTGGTGGGAGCGACGTACACGATTGGCGCTGCTGTGAGCGCGGACGGTTCAGGTGCGGCTTGAGGCGCGGCCGACGCGGGACTTCCCGCGCACAGCAATGCCAAGAGCAGGCCAATGCACAACCGCGAGTTCAGTATTATTTTCTTCATGAGATGCACCTGATTCAAAACAAAAGGAAAAATGGTGCCCGTGGTGGGAGTCGAACCCCTCGGGAAATTGATTCTACGTAGGTTATTGATTCTACGAAATAGCAAAAATGGAGAAAAACCATAAAACGCCGAAGTGAGGTACATGGGAGGAGTTCGCCATGAACGCAGCTGACTGACCTTCCTTCAACCCTGGCCTCAGGTCGCTAACAGGTTGCGAATGACGAAGACAGCGTTGGCGGGACGTTCCGCCAAGCGCCTCATGAACCAGGGAAACCAGAAACTGCCATATGCGACCAGGACAATTGAATTCCACCCCTCTTGGGCCAGCCGACGCTGTTCGGCCCGTTGAATGCCATACAGCATCTGAAATTCCAAGCCCGCAAACTCCGTGATGCGGCGAATGAGTTTCTGATCATGAGTAGCCATTGCCGCGCGCACACCCCTGGCTCTCGCTTCGTCGCCCAACAACTGCTTGGCTAACGCAAAGTAGTTCTCATCGACATCCTTCTTCCGGGGAAAAGCCGCCTCCGGTGGCTCGTTGTAAGCACCCTTGACAAGGCGAATCGCAGCTCCGAGTGGAACTAAAGATGCCAAGTCTTGAGTCGTGCGGAAAAGATATGCTTGCAGACAGACGCCAACATTTGGATATACCAGCTTGGCTCGACGATACAATGTCAGCGTCGCGTCGACGTAATTGCTCGCCTCCATGTCGATCCAGACGACGCTTCGCGTTCCGGCGTGTTCGATGATTCTCGCAAGATTCTTGTAGCAGAGTTCCGGGTTGAGGTCCAAACCAAGCTGAGTCAATTTCACCGACACTTCCGTGCGTAATCCTTGGGAACGAATGCGGTCCAGCACGTCGAGATAGTGGACAGTAACCTGCTCCGCTTCAGTGAGATCTGAAACGTTTTCGCCAAGTTGCGTGAAGATCGTTCCGATTGACTGTTCGCGTAGCGCAGCAGCGGCGGCGAGGGCGTCTGATACAGTCTCCCCAGGCATGAATCGCGACACAGTCCGCCGCACGAACCGGTAGCGAGGTGCCTGCTCACGCAACCATTGGCTCTGTGAGCATGTAAGAAAGAAGGTTCGCATGATTCCCACTGGCAACCTCCGCTTTAAGTCTAGCAAAAACAGATATTGTATAATATATTCAAATTGTCTGGAGATTCCCGTGAGAAAACTACCTTCTATCCTTCTGGCGAGCAGTTTTTGTTTTCCAATGCTTGCCCTCGCCCAGGCGCAGAATACTGCCCAAATTTCCAAGAACAAAATTGTAAAGGCCCGCCCTCTTCCTTTAAACGATGTGCGTTTGCTTGGTGGGCCTCTCAAGATCGCGCAAGAC
>WNFO01017164.1_pt1 | contig 12689 bp, 15 predicted proteins | sample 5400251 | NCBI WGS metagenome assembly WNFO01 (sample SAMN13153354, study PRJNA577476) | soil metagenome | isolation source: 100 cm saprolite under Madrone tree | place: USA:California | collected 2016-06-14
TCGCCACGGATCTGCTCTGGGGCCGAGACTAAGGCGCCCCGGCGCCCGCTGCAGTCATACGTACGACAATCATCCCATGGGAACGTTGATATCGGTGATGAGGATTAATTTGATGCGATGCACCACGCCGCGGTTGACCTCGCCCCGCCCCGGCGTCAAGTAAGCACTGTTCGGCCGATCGTTGGGCCAATTGTCGTGCGGACGACGGCGCCGCGCGAGGAAACAGATCCACAATGAATCGATAAGAAAAACAAGAGCGGCAGCAATTATCACAAGCATCAAGGAGGAAGTGCGATGGTAGATCCGCTCCGGTCACCGGCGGCACCTGCGTTGCTCGTTGCCCTGCAACAGTGAAGCGAAGCGTAAAACTATGGAGGATGCTGACTATGAGATCACGGTCGTACGCGTTTAGGGCTGCGCTGCTTGGCTCCGCGTTGGTGGCGCCGACCCTGCTGTGGGCTGCGCCGTCCAACGAGAGCGAGACCGACGGACCGACGCTTCTCCAAAAGCTGCCGGAACCGTCGCCCGAGCAGTATGCGCCGATGACTGGCGACTCGGAATCGGCGCACAAAATGCCGGGACACGGACACCTGCATATAAACGGTGGAGAGGTCAAACACGATGAATCGCAGCCGCACGAGCACGGCAAGGCTGCCCACGAACAGCCGCGTTGAGCGGACGGTATGAAACATCCTCGGAGTGGCGGCCGACCTGGGCCGGCCGCCATAGCGGTGTTGGCGAGGGCGGCCAAGAGTCTGGGAGTGAACTGGCGACGCGAAGGAGAGCGACAAGCGCTAAACGCGGCTTCGGAATGGCGGCATCGCCATCGCGGCGAAGTCACACTTTGGTCGCTCCCGATCGCCCCTGGGATGAAGGCCAACCTGTGGGCCTACAACGGCCGGAGCCCTGGCCCGACAATCGAACGCGTCGAGGGCGACAAAGTGCCCATGTTCGCTTCAACTCGCACTTGCCCCCGATTTGTTTCGGCCAGAGGGCGTTCGAGCGCTCCTGAAGGCGCTTTCGGGCCCCTTGACTCGGGACCTACCTCCAAGGCTTAGCCTACGACCATGGTGAAAATGCGCCGCTGCGACTGTTCCCCGGCCGCATCGGTACAGATCAACGTGCTACCCGAATCAAGGAGTAGAGAGATGACTACCAGGCGCAAAGTGGAAGTGTTCAGTGCCGGCTGCGCGGCCTGCGAAGAGACCATAGAGATGGTCAAGCGGGCAGATTGCCCCTCATGCGAAGTGACGGTCCATGACATGAAGGACATCGATGTGGCAAAGCGCGAAGGCGCTCGGCATCCGCTCCGTGCCGGCCGTGGTAATCGACGGTCTCACGCCTGAAGGCCGAAGGCCGACGGGTTGCGATGGCCGGTGACGGGATCAACGACGCGCCGGCTCTCGCCGCAGCGGACGTCGGCATCTCGATGGGCACCGGCACCGACGTGGCCATGGCCTCGAGCCATGTAAGCCTCGTGAAAGGCGATCTGCGGGGCATCGTGCGCGCCCGTGAGCTCTCCGTCGCGACCGCGGCGAACATGAAACAGAAACTCGGCTTCGCCTTCCTCTACAACGCCATCGGAATTCCGATCGCCGCGGGCGTGCTGTACCCGGCGTTCGGGGTCCTGCTGTCTCCGATGATCGCCGCGCTGGCCATGAGTCTCTCATCGGGCAGTGTTGTCGGCAATGCGCTGCGCTTGCGCGGGCAGTAGCGATGTCGATTCAGCGATGACTCCCACGACGCGGGGCGTTCTACTGACGTACGCGTGGGTGTTCCTGGTGGGAAACCTAGTTTGGGAGGTCGTTCAGCTGCCGTTCTACACGTTGTTCCGAGAAGCGCGGCCGACGGACATTGCGTGGGCCGTCTTGCACTGCACAGTCGGTGACCTGTTGATCGGTGCGTCGGTGCTCGGTCTTTCTGTCGTCCTTGTCGGAGCGCGCCGCTGGCCGCAGGCGCACTTCGGGCGCGTGGCACTGGCGGCCATCGCCCTCGGTGTCGGCTATACGGTGTTCAGCGAGTGGTTCAACGTTACGGTCCGCGGCAGCTGGACCTACGCGCCGGCCATGCCGCGCCTGCCCCCGCTCGGTACGGGACTCGCGCCGTTGCTTCAGTGGCTCGCCGTTCCGTCCGTCGCCTTTGCGCTTGCACGCAGGAAAGCACTGAACGCATCTTGTAAGCGTGACGGATGTCGCGAGGACGTCCCTCGCGGGTGAGTCTTATCGATCGGCACCGCCGCAGCTGCCAGACGATCACGGTCATGCACTTCGGTGATTACTTCCCTGACCTCACGGCGCCGGCCGAGGTCTGGCTGCGCGAGCGACTGTTAAAGCTGGTATTCGTGAAATCGCGCCTCTCCGCAGGATGGCAAGTGCTGCCCCTCCATGGTGCCGGCCGACAGGCGGCGCCCACAAATGGTGCGGCCGGAGCCCGCGTAAGTGCACGCCACGGAGCGGATGCCCTGGCCAGATGCCAAGGCCGGATACCTGCGCGGAATTCATTTTGCCCATGGCGATGAGCGGACCGTCGGTTCGACCAAGAGTAAAGGGCGGTTCCTGGCGCGATTCTTGCGGCACGCGTAGCCGTGGCTTACGTTCAATACCTGCGAAGGACTTTTCGCTCGCTGCCGTGGCTGCTCGCAGCGGCAAGCCTCGGCTCGGCCCCGCTGCAAGCGCGGGACTTCAAGGACAGCCTGGTCAGAATCCGGGCCGTGGCCGACGATGGCTCCCAGAGTCTCGGTTCGGGTGTCGTCATCGCGGGCGATCTGCTGGCAACCGCTTGCCATGTCACGCGCATGGCCCGGACGATCGAGATCGAGCAGGCGGACCAGCGCTGGATTGCCTCGGCCGGGTCGGGCAGCCCGACGCACGATCTGTGCCTCGTGCAAGTCCCCCATCTCGACTTGCCCCCGGCAGCTATCCGCGGTTCGGGGCGCTTGCGACTGGGCGAGCACGTCATGGCTGCCGGCTTCCCGGCCGGAGGAAACCTCGTGATGAGCGAAGGACAGGTGGAAGGACTTTATCTCTACGACGGCGGCAACGTGATTCGTACCTCGGCGACCTTCGATGCTGGTGCGAGCGGCGGCGGCCTGTTCGACGACGAAGGTGCGCTTGTCGGCCTGCTCGCGTTCAAGGCCCGTTCCGGCGCGAAGTTGCATTTTGCTCTGCCCGCAGACTGGACGCTGTCGGGCGCGGCCGTGTCGTCACAGTTCGTGCCGATCGTCCCTTCGGGTGAACAACACGCCTTCTGGGAGCGGCCGAAGTCCTCGCAGCCGTCGTTCCTCGGCCTCGCCATGCTGGAGGCGGCGAGCCAACGCGACTCGGCAACGAGCGCGTGCAACCAGCCCGCAGGTGCCACTTCCTCACCTTAGGCCGCGACGTCAATGCGCAAGGCTACGCGGGCGACTCTGGACAGGTGAAGAACCCTTGGGCGGCGATCTGCCCAAGGCGCTTCAGCGCCATGGATTTCATGTCCATCTCCTTCATGTTGGCGATTGCAGTTTTGTGTCGACCGCGTGACGGCTGAGCCCCGCGGCCGGCAGCCTTAACACCGGCCGCGGGGGCATCGATCACGCTATGCGACACGGCGCGCATGCGCAGGGTCACCTGGCGGCGTCCTTGCAGGCCTTCACCTGCGCCTCATAGCGCTGCCAGCGCAGCCGGTTCTGAGGCGAAGCCATGAGCGAGCGCGGCCCGCGGTCGATCGCCAGTTCCATCCTGTCCGGCGGGCACTTCAGCGGCACGGCCGCAGGCGGTGGCGAGACCTGGTAGGAAGCACCCCGGAACTCGCCCTGGGCCGCCTGCTGGGCACGGCGGGCGCGCTCGATCGCTTGAGAGTCGGGTTTGGCAAAACTCGGCCAAGCCGCGCTCAGCGCCAGCGCACCTATAACACTAATGAACAACGTCTTCATGATTGCCTCCTGGAATTGATCGGTACAAGGGCACGAGCAGATAGATCCCCGAGGCCACCGATCAATCCAGCCACCGGCAATACGCGATGCGCACCGGCAAACGCGTGCGCCAGACTCCTCTGTCGCAGAACACCGTGGCCGGCACCTGTGCGGTAGCGAACCGCCAGACCGGCTTGTCGGGCGCCCCGCACCCGCCGCCAGTCCCGTGCGGCGCCGAGGCGATGCTGCAGAGCGCGCAGGGCATGCAGCCTGCGGCCATCGGCATCGACTGCCTGGTGATGGCCGAGGCCGCGACCGGCTGGGCCTCGGGCACCGCGGGGTTCGATGCCCGGGCTCCCGCGCCGAACAACGCAAGGCACACCAACGGTGCGACGCCGAAGCGTGCACGCCATCGTTGGAATCGCTCAGGCCGCGCCATGGCGCGTCCTCCAGAACGCGAAGCCCGACGCTTCGCGTTCGCGCGGCCGGCGCATCAGCAGATAGGCCGCCGGGATCACGAACATCGACAGCAGCGGCGCGGTGATCATGCCGCCGACCATCGGCGCGGCGATGCGTTGCATCACCTCCGAACCGGTGCCGGTGCCCCACATGATCGGGAACAGCCCCGCGAGAATGACGGCAACCGTCATCGCGATCGGCCGCACGCGCAGCACCGTACCGGCACGAATGGCGTCGAGCAGGTCGGCGGTACCGGTCTTGCCTTGGTCGATGTGCTCGTTCCAGGCGTTCTTCAGGTACAGCAGCATGATCACACCGATCTCGGCCGACACGCCGGCCAGCGCGATGAAGCCGACCGCCCCGGCGACCGACAGGTTGTAACCCAGCAGGTACAACAGCCAGATCCCACCCACCAGAGCGAACGGCACGGTGGCCATGATCAGCAGCGCCTCGTCGAAGCGCTTGAAAGTCAGATACAGCAGCACGAAGATGATGAGCAGCGTGAACGGCACGACCACCTTCAACTTGGCCGTGGCCCGCTCCAGGAACTCGAACTGTCCCGACCACGAGACCGAGTAGCCGGGAGGTACCCTGACCTGCTCGGCCACCGCCCGCTGCATGTCGTGCACTGCGGAGCTCAGGTCGCGGCCACGGATGTCGACGTATACCCAGCCCGATAAGCGCGCGTTTTCGCTCTTGAGCATCGGTGGGCCGTCCACCACCGTGACCCTCGCCACGTCCGACAAGACGATGCGCGCGCCACGCCCGGTCACGATCGGCAACTGGCGGATGCGCTCCACCGAATCGCGAATTTCGCGCGGATAGCGCACGTTGATCGGGAAGCGCGCCAAGCCTTCGACCGTCTCGCCGACGTTCTCGCCGCCGATCGCCGACGACACCACCGACTGCACATCGGAGATGTTCATGCCGAAGCGGGCCGCCGCGTCGCGGTCGATCTGCACGTCGATGTAACGGCCGCCCGTCAAGCGCTCGGCCAGCGCCGACGAAACGCCCGGCACGTCCTTGACCACGCGCTCGATCTGGGCCGCCACGCGTTCGATCTCGGCCAGATTCGTTCCCGCCACCTTGACGCCGACCGGACTCTTGATGCCGGTGGCCAGCATGTCGATCCGGTTGCGGATCGGCGGCACCCAGATGTTGGCCAGCCCGGGCACCTGGACGATGCGATCCAGCTCCTCGACCAGTTTGTCCTGGGTCATGCCCGGGCGCCATTGCTCGCGCGGCTTGAACTGGATCGTGGTCTCGAACATCTCCATCGGTGCCGGGTCGGTTGCGCTCTCAGCGCGCCCCGCCTTGCCGAACACGCTGGCGACCTCGGGCACCGTCTTGATCAGGCGGTCGGTCTGTTGCAGCAACTCCGACGCTTTGCCCGCCGACAGCCCGGGCAAGGCCGATGGCATGTACAGCAGGTCGCCCTCGTCCAGGGGCGGCATGAATTCACCGCCGATGTGCTGCAGCGGCCACAGGCTCGCGACCAGAACCAGCGCCGCCACGGCCAACGTCGCCTTCGGTGCGCGCAACACGGCGTCCAGCAGCGGCCGGTAGGCCCCGATCAGCAAGCGGTTCAGCGGATTGGCGGTCTCGTTCGGAATGCGACCACGGATCAGATAGCCCATCAGCACCGGAATGAGCGTCACTGCGAGGCCTGCTGCGGCCGCCATCGAGTACGTCTTGGTGAACGCCAGCGGCGAGAAAAGCCGCCCCTCCTGCGCTTCGAGTGTGAACACCGGAATGAACGACAGCGTGATGATCAGCAGCGAGAAGAACAGCGCCGGCCCGACTTCCGCCGCCGCGTCGCCGATCACGCGCCAATGCGCTTCGCCCTCGAGCCTCTGGTTCGGGTGGTCATGCTTCCAGTGCTCGATGCGCTTGTGGGCGTTCTCGATCATCACCACAGCCGCATCGACCATGGCGCCGATTGCGATCGCGATGCCGCCGAGCGACATGATGTTCGCATTCACCCCCTGGTAGCGCATCACGATGAAGGCAGACAGGATCCCCAACGGAAGTGACACAATCGCCACAAAAGCCGAGCGCAGGTGAAACAGGAACACAAAGCAGACCAGCGCCACCACGATGAATTCCTCGATCAACTTGTGAGTGAGGTTGTCCACGGCGCGCTCGATCAGGCCGGAGCGGTCGTATACGGGTACGATCTCAACGCCCTTCGGCAAGCTCGATCGCAGCGACTCGAGTTTGGCTTTCACGGCATCGATCGTTTCGAGTGCGTTCTTGCCCGAGCGCATCACGATGACGCCGCCCGCGACCTCGCCCTCGCCGTCGAGCTCGCCGATCCCACGGCGCATCTCCGGTCCGATCTGGATCCTGGCGACATCGCCCAATCCCCGAAGCCCGTACCATGTACTCGGCCTCACCAAGCTCCAGCACCGAGCCGCCGTTCTCCTGATTGGCCTTCTGGATCGCGTCCACCACCTTGCCGTGCGGCAGGTTGTAGGCGCGCAGCGCGTCGGGATCGAGCACGATCTGGTACTGCTTGACCATGCCGCCCAGCGAGGCAACTTCCGCCACGTTGGGAACCGACTTCAGTTCATATTTCAGGAACCAGTCCTGCAACGCGCGCAGCTCGCCCAGGTCGTGCTGGCCGGAACGGTCGATCAGTGAGTATTCGTAGATCCAGCCGACCCCGGTCGCGTCCGGCCCGAGCGAGGCCCTGGCGCCTGCTGGAAGCCGCGACTGCACCTGATTCAGGTACTCCAACACGCGCGAGCGCGCCCAGTATAAATCGGTGCCGTCGTCGAACAGCACATAGACGAATGAATCACCGAAGAACGAGAAGCCGCGCACCGTCTTCGCGCCCGGGACCGACAGCATGGTCGTCGTGAGCGGATAGGTGATCTGGTTTTCGACGATCTGCGGTGCCTGGCCGGGGTACGTGGTACGGATGATGACCTGCACGTCGGACAGATCCGGCAGCGCGTCCACCGGTGTCCTGACCAGTGACCACACTCCCCAGGCGGCCACCATCACGGTGGCCAGCAGAACCAGGAATCGATTCGTGATCGACCAGCGTATGAGCTTGGCCATCATGGCTTGTTCTCCATCGCGCTCGTTGCCATCGGCCCGTCCATCGGTTCAATGCGCGTGAGCGCAGGCCTTCCGTCCTGCTCCATGGTGAAGGCAAACTTCACCAATTGCCCGGGTTTCAGGCCCGGTGGCAAACCAGTCGCAGGAGCGCCGAAATCCATCGTCATGGCGCCCCAATGCATGGATGAAATCGGCCCGTGCGAGAGCGTGACGGAGCTCTTGCCGACCGCTTCGATCTTGCCTTCGCCCAGGTGCTCGGCCCCGGCAACGCCGGCTACCGGTTGCGCATCCTCCATGCGTAGCGTGGTCGCCTTGAGGTTGGCCTCGGAGTCCACCAGGAACTGGCCGGATACGACGACTTTCTGGCCAGCCTGAAGTCCGCTCTTGATCTCGGTCCAACCGCCGGACTCTATTCCGGGCTGGACGTCCACCGGCCGGAATCTGCCCTTCCCATCAGCCAGCATCACAACCGTGCGCGTGCCAGTCTGGATAACGGCCTCGGTCGGCACGGCAAGTACCGATTCGCCAGGCGCGCTCAGGTCGACGCTGACAAACATCCCGGGTACGAGCAGCTTGCTCGGGTCGGAAGTCGAATTGACGAGCTCCAAGCGCGCCTTGCGCGTACGGGTGCTCGGATTGACGTCCGGCAGGATCGCCTGCACCTTGCCTTTGAAGACGGTGCCGGGCAACGCCGGCGAGCGCGCTTCGACAGCACTGCCGACGCGCATCAGGGACGCCTGGCTCTCCGGCACCTCAGCGTTGGCCCAGACGGTCGACAGGCCGTTGATACGAAAAAGAGTCGCACCAGGCATCATCGTCATGCCCTCGCGCGCCATCAATTCGACCATCACTCCACTGATCGGAGCGGTGAGCGTGATGCGCGCCTGCACCTTGCCGCTGGTCTCGACCAGGCCGATCTGGTCGTCCGTCATGCCGACCTGGCGCATGCGCTGGCGTGCGCCATCGACCAGTGACGCAAGATCGGTGCCCTGCATGCGCCGCAGCGACAAAAACTCTTCCTGCGCCGCAACCCAGTCCGGCACATACAGATCGACCAGTGGCTGCCCCTGGCTAACATGATCCAGTGTGGCGCGCACGTGCAGTCGCTCGATAAAACTGGTGGCGCGCGCCTGCACCACCGCCTGATGACGCTCGTTGAAGGCGATGTCGCCGGCCGCCTTCACGTGCAGCGCCATCGTGGTGCTCGCAACCACGGCCGTGCGCACCCCCAGGTCCTGCTGCATGCGCGGACTCACTGCCACCTGACCCTGGACGCCGTCGCCATCGGCATAGACCGGCACCAGCATCATGTCCATGAAAGGCGACTTGCCCGGCTTGTCGAATTTCTGGCCGGGCACCATCGGGTCGTGCCAGTACAGCACCTTCTTGCCGCTCGCAGGATCGACGTGGCCTGCGGCCATCGCAGCGCCCGGGTCGGGCCCGGCAGCGACAGCGTTATTGCCGACCATGTCCTTGCCCTTGTTGATGCCCAGGTGATACAGGCCATAGCCGCTTGCCCCGAGTGCGCTGGCCGCGATGAGGGCGACCACCCTGGATTTGAGTTTCATCCGGTTCTCCTGCTTCTTGACCTATTGACCGTGCGTCGCCAAATCATGGCCGACCGGGATCAGGTAGTTGAGTTGCGCCCACAGGCGCGCGGTCTCCATCTCCAGACGGAGGCGATCGATGCGGGTATCGATGTCGTTGCGGCGTGCATCGAGGGCCACGCTGAGCGGCTGGCTGCCGCCGCGATAGGCGGCCAGCGCCGCCTGCTTACGCTCTTCGGCGAGGGGCAGCAGCGAGGCGTCGTAACGGCTCAGTCGATCCCGATCGCTATGCCATTCCTGCAACATGGCGAGCGCTTCGGCCACGTGGGCGCGGGATGCGTCTTCACGCTCGGCCCGCATTTGCTCGACAGTCGCCCGCTCCAGTCCGGCCGCCTATTGGCGCGCGCAAGCTGGGCATCGGCTTCAGCCATCTTTTCCTGCCCGACCATCACCGCGATCTGTGGGTGATGCTCAAGTCGCGTTTCGAGGTCGGCGGGATTCAGGCGAACGGCGTCGATCTCCGGGGGATCTGCCAGAGGTCGGGTCGCGGCGTCGCCGACCCAGCGCGCCAGCTGGGTCTTGGCGGAAGCAAGCTGACCGTCGGTCTGGGCGATGCGGTCTTCGATCTGCGCGACCGACGAGCGGGCGGCGAACACGTCGGTCTGCGATCCGTGACCGCCGCGGTAGGCCGCCTCTGCGGCTTCGATCAGCAGCCTGGCTTCGTCACGCTGCATGACGAGTACGTCGCGCATGCCCTCCTGATAGTAGCGATCGAGCCAGGCGATCGCCGTATCGCGCTGCAGGTTGGATAAAGCCAGCGCGCGGCCCGCCTCGGCGGCCTCGGCTTCACGGTCGAAGCGGGCGGCGCGCGCCTCACGCTTGTCGATGCGTGTGAATTCCTGCGTCACCCCGATCGAGCGCTGGGTCATGAAGTCGCGCCCGACGCTGAACCGATCGGGGCCGTCGATCGGCAAATTGTTGATGCCCGCCGTCACGGTCGGGTCGGGCAACTGCCCGGCAGCTACCGCCATCTCGCGAGCGGCCGAGGCAGCCGCGTCCTGCGCCACGAGCTGACGCGATCGGTCCTGCGCCAGGTGCAGTGCCTGCTCGAAGCTCAGAGGTGCTTCGGCGCGGGCGCCGAATGCGGCGCCGCCAAGACTGAGGGTCACGGCGATCGCAGAGGCGAGCTCGTGCGGATGACGGCGCCCCGGCCCGCGAGCCGAACGCATGCCCCGATGTGTGGGGCGGAAGGAATCTGTGGGCATGAAATCTCCAGAGAACGACACGATTCAGCTCGGCTGAGCCTGGGCGCGCGCGAGTCGAGACTCGCAGGCACGCTACCGTAGCGCTGAACGATCTATGAGCTCGTCAGCGCAGCGTCGTCTGGACGATCAAATGCGCAAACAGCAGTGCAGGATGGCGTGCGGCGGGAAGGCCACAGCGGGGGTATCGACCGATGCGGCGATTGCCGACATCGGTGGGAACGCCTCATGGATCGTCGGCGCGACGATGTAGAGGCTGATGAGCGTGATCGCGGGCACGGCCGAAGCTTGCGCCTGGTCGATCTGCTGGCCGTAGTGGCAGTCCTGGGCGCAAAGCTCAGGGGAGGTCTTGTCCAACTGGCCGGCCATCTGATCGCAGTCCGTCCTGTGATCGGCGGCCGGGCTGGCGGTCTTGCCCGCCATGCTATCGCAAGGCATGGCCTGGTCACCCGGCGCAGTCACCGAAAGCAGCTGGGATTGCCCGCCGGCGTATGACAGCGCAGGGCACACGTATCCCGCGACCGCCCACTGCGATAACAGCATCTGGCCGATCAGCCCCAGGCAGACCAAGCGCTTGAAGGCGCGCGTCAAGGTCATGCCATGATCCCCTTGGCGAGGTGTACGGCGCCGATTCGACGATTGCGCGGACGAGTCGGGGTCGATTGTCCGTGCGAGCCGCGAACTTCAGTCGCGCCCTGCGGCGTACCGGCCAAGGCGGCGACTATGGGGCAGCCATCTCCGGGCGCGGTTCGTTCGCAGCAACGCACCAAAACGCCCAGCCCGCTTGCCATGGCATTTAGCTGCGTCACGCGCTGCCGGATTTCGGCCAGCCGCCGCTGCGTGACTTCGCGCACACGCCGCCTGTCTCGCTCGCTGCTCAGCGAGACCAGTTCGGCGACATCATCGAGAGAGAATCCGAGCGCCTGGGCCCGCTTGATGAATAGCAGGCGCTGGATATCCGCCTGCGCGTATTCGCGAAAGCCGCCTCCCGCGCTCCGGGGCTCCGGCAGGAGGCCGCGCCGCTGGTAGTAGCGCACCGCCTCAACGCCGATGCCTGCGGCGTCGGCGAGTTTGGCTATGGTGAAGGCGTGGGTCGGCACGAAAAACTCAGTTGTCTGGTCCGGAGTTTAACCTGATGTGCATCCAAGCGCAAGGGGGCCCCGGTTAGGCAATCCCCGACCGACGCGGAACCGTCGCCGCATCGCGCTGCGGCGCCCTCATAGACCCGCCAATTCACGCTCCAGGTTCGGACGCTGCTCCCACAAAATGTCGTTTCTCCGATTGCCGTTAGCGTCGAACACCACAATCCGGAAGTCGTGCATCACGTGCTCGTCGTAGTCCCAGTACTTCAGCCCCAGGAAATCGGCGAGGCGGTGCGTGTCGGCTTCGGCTCCGCTCAGGAAGTGCCAGTTCGCTGGCACCTTGCGGGCCTTGCGGTAGCGGCGCCATTCGGCCGGCGAATCGTGCGACGGGTCGTAGCTGACGACAACGAAGGCGGTATCGCGGCCCTGGCGCGCCAGGATGTCCTGCATCTGACGCAGCACCAGCATGCTTGACGAGCAGGTCTTGCGACACGCCGTGTATGCCATCGTGATCACGACCGGGTGGCCCTTGTAATCGTCGAGCGTGTGCGCTGCGCCATCGGAATCGACCCAGTGCACCGCGCCGAAGCGCGAGAAGAGCTGCGCCGAGGCCGCGGCGCCGAAGGTCAGCGCGACCAGGGCGAATGCGAGACGGGCCAGCCGGCACGGCCTCGCGGGCGTGGCGGCAACTGGGCGGCGAACACGGTCGACTTGAGCCATGGCTTGGTTCACCCGAGAGGGCCGGCGATGGGAGGCAGGTCGACGTTAGTTCGTCCACCTTGCCCACAAGTCCCGATAAAGGCGCCGTCGCGTTGGCTTTTCGGCCGACCCGACACCGGCTTGCAACAGTCTACCCGCGGCATTAAGCCAGACGTGCGCCACGCGGCTTTGCGTTGCGATCGAGGTTGGCAGCGGGCGCCATTACGACGAATCGATCCGCGTCCCACCATTGGCGTCAATGGGCGGCCGCAGGCGCGAATGGACGAAACCTAATCTGGCGCCTGAAACCCTCCGGCGCGATAAGTCAACACCAACGTATCGCGAAAGCCCGGCGCCTCGCCCGGCTGGATCGGCGTCGTCTCGTGCACGACTCGCGCATCGTCCATCAGAAGCGTCGACCAGGGTTCGGACATCGTGAAACGCACGCCCGATGGACCGTTGCTGTCAAACACGCGAGTTTCGCCTCCCCGAATGCCGTATCGCTCGACCAGCATCAGAGCGACAAAATCCACTCCGTCCCGATGAGCGCCCTCCGGCGTGGGCCGCCCGATGCCGTTTGCGGTATCGATGCGAAACTGGTGCGCCTCGATGAACCAGCGCTCGACCTTCCTGACTCTCGCAAACACGGAGCCGATGGACGTGACGAGGCGGGTCCAGACCGGCG
>WNFO01003984.1_pt1 | contig 12687 bp, 11 predicted proteins | sample 5400251 | NCBI WGS metagenome assembly WNFO01 (sample SAMN13153354, study PRJNA577476) | soil metagenome | isolation source: 100 cm saprolite under Madrone tree | place: USA:California | collected 2016-06-14
AAGCGCCGCGGGCATGATTGTGACGGGCAACAGGTCAAAGACGCGGCTGTTTCTGAGATAGTGATAAGCGATTGTCAGCGCGATGGTCAGGACGAAGACCGGCAGGCTGAGAGCAGCGAGCGTGATTACCGTACCCGAGAGGCCGCCGAACTTGTAACCGTATGCGACCGCAAGTGCCGTCATCGTCCCGCTCGGCACGATGCGCCCGATGCCGTAGATAGTCAGGAACTCCTCCCTTGCGACTGCGCGGCGCTTGTCGACAAGTTCGTCTTCCAGCACGGCGAGAATGCCGAGACCGCCGCCGAAGGCCAACCCCGCCTTGAGAAAAATCAAGAACAGCTCGGCCCTCGTTACGCGAGTTCCCTGCCCTCTGCTTCTTTTCTCTTTGTCTTCACTTCTCTGCAAACGGTTGCCACCTTCTGCGATTGGCGCCGCACCGCTCAACTGAAAGCCTTGACTGATGGAAGTGGTTGAGCAACTCTAACCCAACGGACGAGTTTGCATCCATGTCAAAGGAATCAAACAGGCCGGTTAGGCAACAGCTAATGTTGGGATTGATTTACCCAGCCGTCCTGGGCACGATTCTCTACCAACTGCTCTTCACTATCGCTCATATACTAAGGGAACAGTATCCACTAAGTGCAATCATCTGGATCAAATATATGTTGGTTATCATTTCGATTGGGTTCTACGTCTGCGACTACCTCTATATCGTTTTTACTAAACGTTATTACTGGTGGTCTTTCTTATGCGATATTGTATTCCTCCTAGCCCTCTACGCCACCGTAATAGCGATAGACGTAGATAACCCCCGCAACCTGCCGCACAATAAAGTCATTCTCTTCTGCTACTTTATTTTTCTGCTGGTTTACCTGATATGGGATGGTTACGAGTCTTTCACTTTGCCACGAGGCAGAGAAAGAGATTTCTATCGTGCAGTAGTGTTTTGGGAATTGCCCTGGCTGTTGGTTATCGCTGTCTTCGAGATCATAGCTTTGGTATGGAAGAACCACCTTATGATAAGCATCCTGACAATTATTATTCTGTCGATAGTAACCATTTGGTTTGGACTTCTTGTTGGCCGAATGCGGAAATCCATTTGAGCCTTGGCTGACCTGAGCTGGAAAGCGGCACTCATTCAATTTGCGTTCAGAGTTCAAAACCAAAAAGCGCTTTCAAGTTAACGCCAATCGGAACAACGACAATCAACCGATTTGCAATTCTAATCATTACAGGTAGTTCATAAAAGCGGCGGTTAACTTATGAACTTCGTGATAATAACGCAATGTTCATCTGGTCGGATTCGGTGAATAGCCCAGAAGGTAACGAAATGAATGATTTCTCGAACCTTGCGCAAGCGCGGGAGAAGAGGTGTCACGGATCGGAGTAGGTCGCCGGCATCACAATCTGAAAGACTTGATGATCAGTCGGCAAAGGAGCGTCACGCGTTATGGAAAGAAGGCAAAGAATGAAAGTAGGATTCATTGGACTGGGGAACATGGGATCGGCTATCGCCCGCAGCCTGATTAAAGCGGGCCACGATCTGACGGTTTACAACCGGACCCAAAGCCGTGCCGAGCCGTTTGCGTCACTGGGCGCGCGCATTGCCGGAACACCCGCCGAAGCTGCCGTCAATGCAGAGGCGCTCATCACCATGCTGGCGGATGACGCGGCTGTGGAAGCTGTTATCTTCTCGCCGGGAAATGCCATAGAGGCCCTTCCTGCCGGCGCCGTTGCTATTTCCATGAGCACCATTAGTGTGGAATTTTCGCAACGGTTGGCCCGCGCCCATAGCGAAAAGCAGCAGCATTATTTGGCCGCGCCCGTCTTTGGCCGGCCTGACGCCGCTGCCGCCGGGAAGCTGTTCATTGTGGCCGCTGGACCAGCCGAACAGATCGGGCGCTGCCAACCTCTTTTCGACGTGATTGGACAAAAGACATTCCCGATCGGCGATGAAGCTCACGCGGCCAATGTGATTAAGCTGGCGGGGAATTTCCTCCTTACAGCGGTTATCGAAAGTTTGGGTGAAGCCTTTGCGTTTGGGCGCAAGTTCGGAGTTGACCCGCATGCCTTCCTGGACATTCTCACAAACTCGCTTTTCGAGGCGCCGGTCTATCGAAATTACGGCAGCATGATCGCCTCGGACAAGTTTGAGCCTGCGGGCTTCAGATTGCCGCTCGGATTCAAGGACAACCGCCTGCTGCTCGCCGCGGCTGAGGAGGCCGCGGTGCCAATGCCGATGGCGAGCGTGGTGCACGATCGGTTTGTGGCCGCGCTCGCTCAAGGGTTGGGCGAATCCGATTGGGCGGCGATCGCTCGCATCTCCTACCAGGACGCGGGTCTGGGGAAGGAGGAGTCGCAAAATAATCTATTGAACAATTGACGGGCGAAGTTTTGATAGGGGCCAGACCTTTACAGATGAAGAAGAAGAACACAACTCGCCTGGGACGTGCGGTGCGAGCTGCCGTCGACGACGGCCTTGACCGCCCGATGATCGGGAAGGAGAAGCACAGTACCAACAACTCTCTCAGGGATGTGATCCTGGGAGGACAGGACGGCCTGGTCAACATGCTGGGCATCGCGTTGGGGGTGGTCGCAGCCGGCGGCTCAACTCACGTTCTGATCATCACCGGCGTGGCTGCGGCGATCACAGAGTCGATCTCAATGGGCGCTGTGGCCTACACCTCTTTCGGTTCGGACCGCGACTTCTATCTCGCCGAGAGAAACCGCGAGCAAACTGAGATCGAGGCGCAACCTAATGACGAGCGCGAGGAAATCAGAGAGATCTATGCGGCTAAGGGATTCAAAGGACACCTGCTTGAAGATGTTGTTTCCACCATCACGTCCAATCGTGAAACCTGGGTGAGTACGATGATGAATGAAGAATTGCATCTTCAACCGATTGCCCAGCGGAGCTTGGTCCAGAGCGCAGTGATTGTCACAGTGGCGACTCTCATCGGTCACCTGATACCAATTGTTCCATTCATGGTTGTCGCACGGACTCCGGCTATTGTTACGGCAATAGCGCTCAGCGGAGTGACGCTCTTCGCGGTCGGAGTCTATTCTGCGAAGACCCTGGTCGGAGATTGGCGTAAGAGCGGCATACAAATGGTAGCGATTGGCCTCGGGGCTGCGGCGCTCGGCTTTCTCATCGGACGATTGTTCCACACCATGGGCGGTTGATGGGAGAGTGTGTTCTCCCCTCCGCAATCTTCGACGCGGTTTCGTGGATAGCAGGATTATTCACTCCGTAGGAGTGAGACGTTTATAGACCGGAACATCCCAGATACACCAGGTGCCGTTCGGAGGAGCGGAATGGATCTGAGTGATAAGGTCTAGTTTGATTTCCGCTCCTCCGAACGGCGCGGGAGGGACATGGGCTCGCGAGCTATAAACATATCACTCCTCGGAGTGATGAACCGCTTCGCGGCCTCATGCGAATGGCATTACGATTTAATGTTGACTTTGTGAACTTCGTGATAATGAGCAACACTCAATCTGTTCGGATTCGAAGTCCATAGCATGGAGGCGACGAAATGATTTATCGAACACTCGGAAGCACGGGAGAAAAGGTCTCCGCAATCGGGGTGGGCGGCTGGCATCTTGGTTTGAAAAAGGTTGATGAGCAGTTGGCAATTCGCATTGTTCGTTCCGCCATCGATCGCGGCATCAACTTCCTGGACAATTGTTGGGACTACAACGACGGAGCGAGCGAGTTACGGGTGGGCAAAGCCCTGCGCGACGGGTACCGCGACCGCGCTTTTGTGATGACCAAGATCGATGGCCGGTCCAAAAAGGAGGCGGCCAGACAACTTGAGGAATCTTTGCGGCGCTTAGGTGTCGACTATATCGACCTGGTCCAGCACCATGAGATCATCCGGTTTGACGATCCGCACCGCATCTTTCATGCGGAAGGAGCGAACGCGGCCTTAGTTGAAGCCCGCGCCGCCGGCAAAATACGCTACCTCGGATTCACCGGTCACAAAGATCCTCACATACACCTCTATATGCTCGCGGTAGCTAAAGAGAATGGGTTCAAGTTTGATACGGTGCAGATGCCTTTGAATGTAATGGACGCGCATTATCGTAGTTTCGAAAAGCGGGTTTTACCTGAGTTGGTGAAGCAAAACATCGGCGTGCTCGGAATGAAGAGCATGGCGAACGGCATTCTGCTGAAGTCGAAGACCGTCACGCCAATTGAGTGTCTGCACTACGCGCTGAATCTCCCGACCTCCGTCGTGATCACGGGCATTGACAGCATGGAAATCCTTGACCAGGCATTCGCAGCCGTTGAATCGTTTCATCCGCTCAGCAATGACGAACGCGAGGCCCTGCTGGCGAAGACCCGTCAGGCCGCAGCGAACGGTCACTTTGAGCCGTTTAAGACGTCGTCAATTTTTGATGGCACTGCCGAGAACCCTCAGTGGCTCGGCGAGGAGCCGCCCGAAATTCGAGAGCTAATGCCCGCATAAGGCCCGCCGTTAAGAATACGAACTTGGAATAATATGGACTACGCACTGGCCAGCAGATGCGTTCGACGCGCCAAGAGTGGAGCAAGCATCAGAGAGCCGAGCGGCGTTGTGACTTCTCAGTTCGATTTCTGATCTCTGATCTCTGACTTCTGACCTCTGATTTCTTTCGGGGGGTGGCGTGTCAAAATCATCTCAGGTGCGCAGGGCCTACTCTGAACTAATTAAGAACTGCCGTTGCAAAGCACGAGCGGTATTTGGATTCAGGCGATTGATGTGAGCAATTCGCCCACGAATACTCTTGATATAGCCCTCGATTTCCCACTCAGGTACACAACCCGTGGCGAGCCTATGAATGCCTGCCCTCGTGCGACGAGCGTATTTGCGAAGCACACCCGGCTTTCGTCCTAAGAGCACACCAGTCACTAGCATTCTTTCTCCAGCGGACATTATCTTCAGCTTCTTATGGGGAAGCGAAAATCCTCCGGCACGTAGCGCCAAGACGGCAACGTTGATAACACTTCGACTTTCGGTGCCTGAGAAAATTAAATCATCGATCCACGTCGTATAGACAATTCCATGTTTCTCGCAAAATTTCCGGATTGGCTGGTCAAAAGAAAACAGAACAAGATTCGCAAGCGTGCTACTTGTAGGAGCTCCTTGGGGCAAGCGTCTTTCAAAAGTTGTTAGCCGCGTCAACAGGGCAGCTATCTCGGGCGAGCAGCCCAGCAGCCGACGCCAAATGTCATAAACTTGAAAGGTAGTTATCCGCGGAAAGAAGCTCTTTATATCTAGCGTCACGATCACACGCGCTTTCAAGTGTGGCGTGATGTTATCAAGAAGAGTTTTTCCCCTAACCCCACCACAAATGTGCCCAGGCAATGGGAGTTCGCGAAGCAGACGCCTATTTATTCTCTTCTGCAAATCTTTGGTAACCAAGACTGGGTTATCTATTTTTCTTTCCTTCCGTCCAACGGGATTCTTTGCAAAGGGCGCCGGCTTCGTAATACGTTTGAACGGAGAATAGTCGCGCCCAGTGACCTGAGATGCTGCGATTATGACATCGGGAGATAGGCCGAGCCTGTGACCAAGAGCTTCAAGAGTCGCGATGTTAAGCCTTAGCTGGTTTGTTCCGTTTTGGCTCATGTTGGCGGAGCGGTGTCGGGAACAGCACACGCGCTAATGATTCAGCTGCCTCTTGCAATTCAGACGGTTCAACTAAGGACAGATCTTCTTCTTCGCTTGCCAAGAGCGTAAATAAATGAGTTGGAATTTTGAGCGCCTCGCTAAGAGCACGAACGACCTTCAGACTTGGTTTGCGCTTCCCTTGTTCCAATAATGAGAGATAACTGGAATGAAGCCCGGCCTTTTCTGCTAAATCCTTCTGCTGTAATCCCGCGATCGCTCTCGAAATTCGCAATGCCTTGGCGTAATCCATGATATTGGTGGTAGGTGGATCGTCTCGAACTACAAGTTTATCCACTAGTGCTTACGGAATACTTTCAAAAGCTTTTCGGAAATCTCAGCGACGTAGCGGAAAACGTCCGCTTCGTCTGGCTTGCGAATCCTACTGAGTTCTTTGACAAGCTTCCGAGATGACTCAATGGCGTCTCTCTGTTCAGGTTCTAGATCACTTCTGGCGAGTAGTGCATCGAAACGCGCAATGCATTCCCGGTATTTCCTTTTCTTCCTCATCGAAGTTTTCTCCTTTCCGGCAAAGTGCCGTGTCGCAAAGCGAACTTCCCGAATTGGAGCGATCTAGAACCAACGATCCAGCCCACAGTTTTGTACGAACGTGTCGCTAACAGATTCAATTACGACAATCTGTATTACTAACTGCGACTAGTGCGCCCGAACAACGGGTGTTTGTCCCCGTGATGCACAGATGTGCACCGTTAGCTTCCGATTGCCTTGCGAGGCTTTCGGCTGCGACCTTTCGGTCCTGAGGCAAGTGCTCAGCAGCAGAGAAGACTTCTATTTTGAAAGAACCAGAGCTTACCGGTAACGGTTAAGCCAGTGGCACTATACACAAACCTACGGACGCATGTCAATTAAAATGACTCATCAGAGGCATTTTGTCATTTAAAGCGTCTCCTGGTCATCTGACATTACTACAGCAGCAACGACTTGGGTATCCGATATCTTCGCATTTCGGAGGACTGAAACATTGATTTCAAAGCGGAAGGAGGGGTCCTGGCAGTGTCCATACGAGCTGCTCGAGGCCTCTTATTCCTGCTAGTGCCGATCTTGAAAGGACATTTAGCCGCACAATATTTCGCCCTTTCAGTGATCAATTCCGCAGCATTGCCAAAGTGAAGATCAGCGTAGTAAGTTCGGCGCGTGGCAACGACCTCAGAAAGTCTGGCATTTGATCGGGGCGTGCGACCAATGCTGGAAATTGTCTTACCGGAAAAAGCTGAGACAGTGATCGGCTTTCGCGCGGACCCTGAACTGCGAGCCCGCATCGAGGAACTCGCCCGAAAATCAACGGAGGGCGAACTGACGGAAGACGAGCAGGGCTGAATACGTGGGTTATGTCCGGGCGAACAAGTTCGTCGCTATTCTCAAACGACAAGCGAAGCAGATCACTCAGGGCGATTGCGGCCACCTTGAGCTCTAATAGTTAATCCACCTTTTCATTCATTAGAAAATCACGCGGGCTAAAGATGTTTATGCGTTCGTACTGCTTGAGCACGAGCAGGTCTTTGTCGCCGGTGATGATGCAATCGCATTTACCGCTGATTGCAGCGGCCAGGATATTGTCATCATCTGGATCGCGGCAGATGGGATCGTCAAGCTTTGAAGCTGAAACGACTGTCATTCTTGACCGCAGAACGCTCGCAGCTTCAGCAGCCAAATCTGTGGAATAACCAAACCTTTCGATCAGCTTCTCTTGAGTCTCTTCGAGAATGAAGTCTGATGTGAACAGCGTATGTCGGAGAGCGCAGTGTTCAAGAAGTTGATGAGAGAAGCCGCGTGCAATGAGAGCGGCGAGTAAGACATTCGTATCCAGGACGATCTTCACGAGACGAGATCAAAAACATCCTGATCGGTGAGGTCCTTGCCTTGTGACATCAGGCGCTCGCGTAGATTACGAAATCGCCGAATAAAGAGATAATCGGAAAGCGCCTTCTCGACCAGCGCGTTCTCGGACAAGCCTTCTTCATTTGCTGCATCATCGAGAGCGCTCCTGGTCTCATCGGGCAAACTAATGGTTATCATCTGGCTCATGGGTAACTGTTTCTTACGTCGATTAAGAGTATCACACAGATCCGAATTTGCGAGGCATGCTTTGGTCGAGGAGAATCCTCGCGCCGCCGCCGTTTCCTTTTCGTTAGCACCAGCGCTTCTAGCGTGCCCAAGCTAATACAGGTAGAATGAGGGGCTTTATCTATCTGCGCAGCTACCGTATTTAATAGCACCTACCACTCCAGCCACAAACGTGACCATTCCCCCCGGTAAAAAGCTTGGTCGTTACGAAATCCGCGCAAAGTTAGGCGCCGGTGGGATGGGCGAGGTTTACCTTGCGCAGGACACATCGGAACTGGGCCGAGCCGTAGCGCTCAAGATCGTGCCGGCTGAAGTTGCGAAAGACAAAGATCGCCTGCAACGCTTCACGCAGGAAGCGCGCACCGTCTCGAATCTCAATCATCCCAACATTCTCACTGTTTATGAATTCGGCCAGACGGACTCAGGTTCTTATATCGCCTCTGAATACATCGATGGCCTAACGCTGCGTGACCATCTTTCCGGGCGACGTTTGAAGCTGATCGACATCCTGGACCTCGCCATTCAGATAGTCGCCGCGCTCAATGCGGCGCACGAAGCCGGCGTTACGCACCGCGACCTCAAGCCCGAAAATGTCATGGTCCGTCGCGATCAGATCGTTAAAGTACTCGACTTTGGACTCGCGAAACTGGCAGCGCCTTCGTCCAGCACCATGATTGATTCAGAAGCCGGCACCAAAGTATTTGTGCAAACTGAGCCCGGCCTGGTGATGGGCACGGTCACTTATATGTCTCCGGAGCAATCCATCGGCCGTGGCATAGACCAACGCACAGACATCTGGAGTTTCGGGGTTCTGCTTTACGAAATGCTGGCCGGCTGCGTGCCTTTTGAGGGAAAAGATATTCACCGGCAGATCATCGCCATCCAGGAGACGGAGCCGGCGTCGCTTGCCACACTGGTCGAAGGCGTGCCGGAACGTTTGGAAGAGATTGTGGCCAAGTGCCTGGCTAAGAATCGGGACGAACGGTATCAAACTGCGAAGGATTTGCTAATTGATCTGAGAAACCTCAGACGCAAGCTGGACGTCGATGCTGAAATTGAGCGCACCGTCGCGCCCGCATTTCGCAGCACGAGTGGCGGCGCCTCGCCTGCGAGTACAGAAGTTTCGCCGCCTAACGGAGCGACAACAAATAACGCCAAGGTTTCCCCTACTTCCAGCGCCGAATACGTCGTCACCCGAATCAAACAGCACAAATTCGCGGCGGCAGTTGTCTTGCTTGTGCTCGGCGCTGCGATTGCGGCCACCGGTTTCTATCTGCGTGGGCGCAACGCAGCGGCGACGATCAAATCGATCGCCGTGATGCCCTTCGTGAATGAAAGCGGTAAGGCCGAGGTTGAGTATCTTTCAGATGGGATGACCGAAACGCTGATTACGTCCCTATCGCAAATGCCCAATCTAAATGTTAAAGCCCGTAGTTCAGTCTTTCGTTACAAAGGCAAAGAAACCAGCCCGAAAACTGTCGGCCAGGAATTGAGTGTACAGGCCGTTTTGAATGGCCGCGTCGCTCAGCGTGGCGACGACTTGACGCTCAATCTGGAATTAGTCGATGTCCAGACCGAAAACGTAATTTGGAGCGAGCAATACAATCGTAAACAGACCGACCTGGTTTCTTTGCAGAGCGACATCGCCCGAGACGTTTCCAGCAAACTCAAAATCAAATTGTCGGGGGCGGATGAGCAGAAGTTAACCAAGAACTACACGCAGAACGCGGACGCCTACAAGCTTTACTTGCAGGGTCGCTTTTACGCCAACAAGCGCACCCCGAAGGACTCGCGAAAAGCCATAGACTGTTTCCAGCAGGCTGTCAGTATCGATCCAAATTACGCCATTGCCTATGCCGCGATGGGGATCAGTTATGCCTACCTCACGATTTATGGCGATGAGCCGGCCAGCGAGACATTTCCCAAAGCGCGCGAGTTTTCCTTAAAGGCAAGCGAACTGGATAGCACCCTGGCCGAACCGCACATCCTGCTCGGCCTGCTCAAGTTTCTTTCTGACCATGATTTTGCTGGTTGGGAACGCGAAAGCCAACTGGCGCTCGCGGCTAATCCAAATTCAACTGACGCTCATCGCCTGAACGGTCTTAGACTGACGTGCCTTGGCAAATTTGAGGAAGCGCTCGCCGAGGACCAGCGGGCATTGGAGATTGAACCTCTGTCCACCGCGGCCAACATTAATTATGCCTTGTCTCTTTTCTATTCCGGGCGAATCGACGAGAGCGAAGCGCAGCTGAAAAAGGGGGTTGAGTTGGCGCCGGATTTCTGGTTTTCGCATTTCTATCTCTACAGCGTCTATCGCTTTAAGAGTAACTATGCACAGGCGGTCGAAGAACTTGCGAAGAGCAAAGAATTGCGAGACGAAACCGAAGCCGCAAAGTTGATCAGAGAGAGTTTTGCTAAAGGCGGATGGCAGGGGCTTTTGCACGCAGTGACGGTGGAGCATGCGCCGATGAAAATGACTCCTTACACCATGGCAGGTTTTTACGCGGAAACGGGAGACAAGGATCGAGCCTTTGCAGCACTCAACGAAGCAGTCGACAAAGCCGATCAATTTTTTGGCTTCGTGAAAATAGATCCCTTCATGAAACCGCTGCGCGACGACCCGCGCTTTCAACTGCTGTTGAAGAGAATTGGTTTTCCTGACTGATCTGAAAAGTAAACATGGACGGCTTGTTGCCCAACACCACACTTTCGCATTATCGGATCGTCTCCAAACTTGGCTCGGGTGGAATGGGCGAGGTGTATCTGGCCGATGACACACGCTTGCGCCGCAAGGTAGCACTCAAAGTCTTACCGGCAGGCATTGCCGCCGACACTGATCGCCTGCTTCGATTTGAGCGCGAGGCATTTGCCGCCTCTGGACTCAATCATCCGAATATTCTGACCATCTTTGAATTCGGCGCAGCCGGACAGACGCATTTTCTGGCCTCTGAATTCGTCGACGGCGAATCGCTGCGTGAACGAATAAGCCGCTCCGGAATGACGGTTATAGAAACGCTGGAGATCGCTATCCAAATCGCTTCCGCCCTTCAGGCAGCGCATGAAGCGGGAATCATCCATCGCGACATCAAGCCGGACAACGTGATGATTCGCGCTGACGGCTACGTGAAGATTCTTGATTTTGGTTTGGCGAAACTGTCAGGGCCGGGAGCGGTTGCGATCGGGTCAGTTTCAGACCCGGAAGCGCAAACTCAAATTCAACTTCAGACGCAGGCCGGACTAATCATGGGTACCGTCGCCTATATGTCGCCGGAGCAAGCGCGCGGTCAGGAAGTTGATCGGCGCACTGATACCTGGAGTCTCGGTTGTGTGCTTTACGAGATGTTGACTAGGCAACAGCCGTTTCGGGGCGAGACAACTGCAGATACTTTAGCCAACATAATTCATCGTGAGCCAATTTCCATCGTCACGCTTCGTCACGATGTAAAGGCTGAGGTCGAACGCATCGTCAAGAGAATGCTCGCCAAGAACAAAGACGAGCGTTACGCAGTTGCGAAAGATGTCCTTGCCGATCTGAAGCAACTACAAAAGCGGCTCGAGTTTGAAGCTGAACTCGAACGATCGTCAGCCTCTGACAGACGCGTCGAGGTGCAGACACAAATCATTCGGCCCGCAACCACTGCGCAAACCGAAACTCTCAATTCAATCGCGGTCCTTCCGTTTTCAAATCTAAGCGCTGACCCGGACAACGAATATTTCTGCGATGGTCTGGCTGAAGAACTACTCAATGCTTTAGCAAAGATTGAACATTTGAAAGTCGCTGCTCGCACTTCCGCGTTTTCGTTCAAGGGCAAAAACACAAACGTCAACGAAATCGGACAGAAGTTAAGCGTCAAAAATGTATTGGAAGGAAGCGTCAGACGCTCGGGCACTCGCTTGCGAATCACCGTTCAGCTTGTTAATGCGTCTGATGGTTATCACCTGTGGTCTGAGCGATACGACCGCGAGATGCAGGATATTTTCGATGTGCAGGACGAAATCACTCTCGCGATCGTAGACGCCCTTAAGTTGAAACTATTCAGTGAGGAAAAAGCCGCTTTACTCAAGCGTTACACCGACAACACTGAAGCTTATCAACTCTACCTGCAGGGTCGTTATTGCTACAACAAATACACGCCCGACTACCTTAAGAAAGGCGTTGAATATTTTGAGAAGGCGATCGCACTGGAGCCGGATTACGCGCCTGCCTATGCCGGGCTCTGTTTTTGTTACGGAGCTCTGTTTTACTTTGGCAGTGCTGCTCCGCAGGAGATTGTTCCCAGCTACCGAGCGCTGACACTCAAAGCGCTGGAAATTGACGACCAGTTGGTTGACGCTTATCTCTCACGAGCAAGCATTGACTTTTATTACGACTGGGAATTCGGCAAAGCCGAATCGGATTACCAACGAGCAATTGAGCTAAATCCTAATAGCCCCGATGCGCACTGGCGATATGGCCACTTTCTGGCCAACTGCGAACGCTTCGATGAGGCAATCAAATTGGGCCTGCGCGCAGTAGAATTGGACCCGCTTTCACTTGTAGTGCAGTTCTTCATGGCTCGCATCTATCTTTTGGCACGGCGCCCCGATGAAGGATTCGAACAGATTCGAAAGATGCAGGAACTGGAACCCAACTTCGCAGGTGGTTTGACCCAATTAGGGGCGCTTTACGTCGCGACCGGCAAGTACGACGAAGCCATCGAAGCATATAAGAAGGCCCTGGCCCTGGGTCACTTTGAAGTTGCCGCGTTGTCATACCTGGGCGTAGCTTACGGCATAGCAGGTAAACGCGACGACGCTCACCAGATCCTCAACCAACTATTCGAAGTAAAGCAGAGCCGATACGTTTCACCATTCAGCATTGCTCGCGTCTATAGCGGTCTGGGTGAGAACGACAAGGCGTTCGATTGGTTTGAGAAAGCCTTCGAAGAACGAAGCGGCGAGATGGTCG
>WNFO01008245.1_pt1 | contig 12687 bp, 14 predicted proteins | sample 5400251 | NCBI WGS metagenome assembly WNFO01 (sample SAMN13153354, study PRJNA577476) | soil metagenome | isolation source: 100 cm saprolite under Madrone tree | place: USA:California | collected 2016-06-14
GACGGATCGGGCTTTTTTGGTCTCTGCCGGCTTTCCACCAGCCGGCGCGAATACCGAAGAGGCTTGTCCTTCATTGCCAGGTGTGCGGGCGGGATCATTCCCAACCAATCCACGGCAGCACAATTCGGTCTGAGCTTTTGGCCCCCTCGCGCCTCCATCGCGTGACGTGGCTGAAGCGCTTTGATCCGAGATCATTTTTGAACGGGTCCCGTCGCTGGGCCGTTTGGGAGGGTGCTACTATGACCGAACGTATTCAGGAATTCCTGCGCAACCGCCGTAACGAGGGCCAGGACGTCGAGCCGTGTCTCGTCGTCGACCTCGAAGTCGTGCGCGACAACTATCAGACCTTCTCGAAGGCGTTGCCGGACAGCCGCGTGTTCTACGCGGTGAAGGCAAACCCGGCGCCGGAAGTGCTGGCGCTGCTGGCCTCGATGGGCTCGTGCTTCGACTGCGCCTCGGTGGCCGAAATCGAGATGGCGCTGACCGCCGGTGCGAGCCCGGAGCGGGTCTCCTATGGCAATACGATCAAGAAGGAGCGTGATATCGCGCGCGCCTTCGCGCTCGGCATTCGCCTGTTCTCGGTCGATTGCTCCGCGGAGGTCGAGAAGATCGCCCGCGCCGCGCCTGGCGCCAAGGTGTTCTGCCGCATCCTCTATGACTGCGCAGGCGCCGAATGGCCGCTGTCGCGCAAGTTCGGCTGCGATCCGGAGATGGCTGTCGATGTGCTCGATCTCGCCAAGCGGCTGGGCCTCGAGCCCTATGGAATCTCGTTCCATGTCGGCTCGCAGCAGCGCAAGGTGAAGGCGTGGGATCGCGCACTGGCGATGGCCTCGACGGTGTTCCGTGACTGTGCCGAGCGTGGCATCAACCTCTCCATGGTCAACATGGGTGGCGGATTCCCGACCAAATACCTCAGGGACGTTCCTCCTGTCGTGCAATACGGCCGGTCGATCTTCCGCGCGCTGCGCAAGCATTTCGGCAACCAGATCCCGGAGACCATCATCGAACCGGGCCGCGGCATGGTCGGTAATGCGGGCATCATCGAGACCGAAGTCGTTCTGATCTCCAAGAAGAGCGACGAGGACGAGGTGCGCTGGGTGTATCTCGACATCGGCAAGTTCGGCGGTCTCGCCGAGACCATGGACGAGTCGATCCGCTATGCCATCCGCACCCCGCATGACGGCGCGGAAATGACGCCATGCGTGCTCGCGGGCCCGACCTGCGATTCCGCCGACGTGATGTACGAGAAGCTGCCGTACCCGCTGCCGGTGACGCTCGAGATCGGCGACAAGCTGCTGATCGAAGGCACCGGGGCGTATACGTCGACTTACTCGTCGGTGGCCTTCAACGGCTTCCCGCCGCTGCGGACCTACCACATCTGACGCGGTAGCGTGGGCTTCACTTCACCTCTCCTGCTTGCGGGGGAGGTCGGCGCGAAGCGCCGGGTGGGGGAAACTTTAACGGCCTGTTCCGGTCCGACACCCCCACCCCGGCCCTCCCCCGCAAGCGGGAGAAGGAGAAGAAAATCGGGAGCCGGTGCGCCGGCTCCCTCCCTTCACATGCGATTTGCTGACAACGCTCCGTGGCCAGGTGGCCAATGGAAGCGGGGACTGACGTGCCATGACTGCTTTGCGGAAGACCCAGATTGCCCTTGACCCCGACGCCGCTCCGTTCGCGATCCGTGCGGAACGAGCATCGGACGTCGTGGCGCGTGAGGCGCTGCTCGATGCCTGCTTTGGCGAAAACCGCCATCTGCGCACCTGCCAGCGTCTGCGCGACGGACGCGCGCCCGCCGAAGGCCTTGCGCTTTCGGCCGTGCGCCAGGGCCGGCTGGTCGGAACGTTGCGGTTGTGGCACGTCAGCGCCGGCGGCGCGCGAGCGCTGGTGCTCGGTCCGCTGGCGGTCGATCCGTCATGCCGCGAGCTTGGTGTCGGAGCCGCGCTGATGAACCAAGCGCTGGCGGCCGCCAAGGCGCGCGGCCATGGCGCCGTAGTTCTGCTGGGCGACGCTCCCTACTACGCCCGCTTCGGCTTCTCAGGCCTCAAGACCGGCGAACTGTCGCTGCCGGGCCCGTTCGAGCGCGACCGCCTGCTTGGCCTCGAACTGCGCGAAGGTGCGCTTGATGGCGCCTGGGGAATGATCGCGCCGACCGGCGCCTCGGTGTCGCCAACAAAGGCTCGTCGCGCAAAAGTGCTGCGATCCGTGCCGCACGCCGCCTGACCGCTCAATATCATGGCGGTAAACCAACCGACGACGCGCGATGCGTCGAACCCACGCGGCCGGACCATCACGACGATCCTGTTGATCATGCTCATCATCATGATCGTCAGGGACATATTTGCGCGCCGGCGGGCCGCGGCCGCGTTCGCCGTTGCCAACGTGACACAGCCTTCGTCCTGATATAGCGAGGGGTTGCGCGAACCCTGAAAAAACCCGTAAACCCCACGAAATCCTTGATCGAGGTCCCGATGACACGCCGTCTCATCTCCACCGGCTCGCCATTCGAAAAGACCGCCGGCTACAGCCGCGCCGTCATCGATGGCGATTTCGCCTTCGTCGCCGGCACCACCGGCTACGATTACACCACCATGACGATGCCGGCGGATGTCACGAGCCAGGCACGGAATTGCTTCAAGACCATCGAAGAGACGTTGCAGGGTGCCGGTTTCGCGATGGCCGATATCGTCCGCGCCACCTATTACGTCACCGACGCCAAGGATGCCGACACCGTGCTCGCGGTCTGCGGCGACGTGCTTGGCGATATCCGCCCCGCGGCAACCATCCTCGTCGTCGTCGGCCTCTATAAGCCCGAGATGAAGGTCGAGATCGAAGTCACCGCCAAGCGGCGCACCGACTGATCATTCCCGTTTGCGCCAAGCGCATCCTTATTCCCCGGAGACCAATCCATGAGCCCGTCCGATCAGCAAATACACGCGAAAATTTCCGGCCCCATTGTCATGATCGGGTTCGGCTCGATCGGCAAGGGCACCTTGCCGCTGATCGAACGGCATTTCGATTATGACAAATCGCGCCTCGTCATCATCGATCCGCACGAGGACGGCGAACTGGCAACACAGCACGGCGTGCGTTTCATCAAGCAGGCCGTGACACGCGACAATTATCGCGAGGTGCTGGTGCCGCTTCTGACCGCCGGCGGCGGCCAGGGTTTTTGCGTCAACCTGTCGGTCGACACCTCGTCGGTCGACATCATGACCCTGTGCCGCGAGATCGGCGCGCTCTACATCGACACGGTCGTCGAGCCGTGGCTCGGCCTTTACTTCGACAAGAGCATCGGTCCGGAAAGGCGCTCGAATTACGCGTTGCGCGAAACCCTGCTGGCGGCAAAGCACAAGAGCCCGGGCGGCACCACCGCGGTCTCGACCTGTGGCGCCAATCCCGGCATGGTATCCTGGTTCGTCAAGCAGGCGCTGCTCGACATCGCCCGCGACACCAACACCGAGTTCAACGAGCCGAAAAGCCGGGAGGGCTGGGGCCAGCTCGCCCACAAGCTCGGCGTCAAGGGCATCCACATCGCCGAACGCGACACCCAGCGCTCGAAGAAGCCGAAGCCGATGAACGTCTTCGTCAACACCTGGTCGGTGGAGGGCTTTGTTTCCGAGGGCATGCAGCCGGCCGAACTCGGCTGGGGCACGCATGAGACGTGGATGCCGGATAATGGCCGCGCCCACACCGAGGGCTGCGGCGCCGCGATCTATCTGCTGCAGCCCGGCGCCAACACCCGCGTGCGCTCATGGTGTCCGACGCCGGGCGCGCAATACGGTTTTCTCGTCACCCACAATGAATCGATCTCGATCGCGGACTATTTCACGGTTCGCGACGGCGGCAAGGTGATCTATCGCCCGACCTGCCATTACGCCTATCACCCCGCCAACGACGCGGTGCTGTCGCTGCACGAGATCTTCGGCGCCACCGGCAAGATGCAGCCGAAGTGGCACATCCTGGATGAAAACGAAATCGAGGACGGCATCGACGAACTCGGCGTGCTGCTCTACGGCCATGCCAGGAACGCCTACTGGTTCGGGTCGCAGCTCTCGATCGAGGAAACGCGGGCTATCGCGCCTTACCAGAACGCCACCGGCATGCAGGTGTCATCGGCGGTGCTTGCCGGCATGGTGTGGGCGCTGGAAAATCCCACCGTAGGGATCGTCGAGGCCGACGAGATGGATTTCCACCGCTGCCTCGAAATCCAGCGGCCCTATCTCGGCCCGGTGAAGGGTTTTTATACCGACTGGACGCCGCTCAGCGACCGGCCCGGGCTGTTTCCGGAGGATATCGACACCTCGGATCCCTGGCAGTTTCGGAACGTGCTGGTGCGGTGAGCGCTCGACGTCATTCCGGGTGCGTCCCGCATTGTTCGCCGTCATCACCCGCGAAAGCGGGTGATCCAGTAAACGCCGGCGTCCCGATTCTCATGGCCGTCACGGAATACTGGATGCCCCGCCTTCGCGGGGCATGACGGTCATAGAACGGCGGCGCGAGTGACGACTGCGTCACTTCTTCAAATAATCGAACGCGACGCTCCCAAGCCCCAGCGTCAAATCCGCCTTGAAGTGCAGCGCGGAGACCACCTCGCGCACCGGCAGCCGCGCCACGTCCGCAAGCGCATGCGGAAACAGGCCGAGCGCCGCGGGCCCGGTCCAGGCTTCCTTCAAGGTGATGTCCTCGAGATGGAAGCGCACCAGTTCGCAGATCCGCGGCGACCCGTCGACATGTGGAACGATTTTCAGAATAAAGTTCGGCGCCTTCATGCTCTTCAGCACGGCGCCATGATCGACGGGGCGGTGCTTGTAGCCCATGGTGGCGGAGGCGCAGAGCACCGAACCGTAATGCAGCGTTCCCACCAGCACATCGCTCTCGACCTCGATTTTCGGCGTCGCCCGCTTCTTGGGAAATCCCCATAGCTCGCGGCCGCCGGCGATCGGCGCGTCGTCGTCGAGATACATCGCGTGGGTATAGGCACCCTCCTCGCCGTCGAGCCGGACCGGTATCACCTGCCCGGTTTCGGTGTAATCGCCGAAGCCGGTCGAATCCGGCATCCGGATGAATTCGTATTTGACGACGGGCTCCATAACTTCGAGCGGCTCCGGCACCACGGCGGCAAGCGCTTCCGGATCGGTGCGATAGGTGATGACGAAATATTCCCGATTGAAGAACCGATAGGGTCCCGGCGGGAACGATGGGTTGGTCAGCGGCATCGAATAGGCAGTTCGCCTGACGTCGTCGATTTTCATGATCAGCCTCATGTCTCATCAGCGCGACCCGCGCTTTAAGACATTATGCGGCGGCTGATGGCAACAATCGAGGCTGTAAAATTGGCAGCGCGGACCATGCCGTCGTCAGACGTCATGGTGCCGTCACGCCGGCCTCATGGTGAGGAGCGCGCCCTTGCGGGCGTCTCTAACCATGGCGAGTACGCGGCCCATCCTTCGAGATGCGCTCCTCATGGAGCGCTCCTCAGGATGAGGACGGGGCGATGCAGCGGTTATCTTTCCTTGATCGGGGCTGCGGTCTTTTCGGCCGGAGCCGGCGGCAACGCGGTCGCGGCACCTGCCTTCTGCGACTCGGCATCGGGCCGTGCAGGTTGCGGCGGAACCTCGCTTGGTCGCGCACCGGTCGTCGTTGGCTCGGGGGGCGCGGACGGTTTGGTTTCTGCACCTGGCGTCGACTGCAACGGTTGCGTCGCCTGCGCCATTTGCAGATTGCTGGCGTTGAGCTGGGCCAGCGAAAGGCCGGATACAGCAAGCCCCGACACGATTAATGCGCATGCGAGCAGCATATCCATCCTGTAAGCGCGTTTCCTGTCGTCGGAAGACATATCGTTCACCGCATCTCATTGGCGGGATCAACGGACAGGTGAGCGCATTGTTCCCTTGGGAACCCCGGCACCGCTTTCCGGGCGGCATTTTACCGATGACCGCACCGGTAACCCCTTCATTCGTCGGCAGGGGGATCGAGCCTTGCTAACGCAGTCTCCAATTTCTTCGTGCAGCGGATCAGATCGGCCAGTAGACGTTCGTCAATTTCCGTGCGGCCCTCATATTCTGCAAGGTTTCGTTCGTTGTGGGCCTTAAGAAAAATTTGCACATCAGCAATATCCGAGCCCAGCGTATGAACGAGGGCCTGGAAAACGGTAATGCGATTTTCCGACCGGTATCCCTGGTGGCGCAATGCAGCGAGCGCCAACCTATGTGCTGCGCCGTACGCGAGGTCAAACTGGCTATCAGGGTCAAGACTCTCGTTCTGAGCATCAGCCAGACGCGTATGTGCAGAATTTAGCATGCCGGCAAATTCACGACGTGATCCTGGCTCAGCTTTGAGCCGGTTGATCCTTACGAGATTGTCGAGCTCCTTTTTGCTCAAAGCTGGAGGTCTTTCTCTGAACCAAAAATAAATATCTTCGGCAATGCATCTATTTTGCTGATGAATGAACCTTTCTCAGACGCCTTTCGCCGCCAGTCTTTCGGAGAAAGAAACGTTGGGCTCACCTTGCGACCCAACGCACTCTCGACATTCTGTAGCGCACCATAGAGTTCGGAGTAGTTCAGGTCTTCCCCGATCACCATGAGATCGATGTCGCTGAGTGCACTGTCCATGCCTTTTGCCACTGAGCCATACACAAATGCAGCCCTGATCTTATCAGCACAAGGCTCAAGCGATTTCCTGAGAGGCTCGGTCAAGGCGACAGTCTTGATAACAAGGCTCTGCAATTCCGCAAAAATAGGAGACTGACGATTCGCACGGTAATGTTTCTGATTGCCAATGCGTTCAACGGAGACAAGTCCACTCCGCTGCAACCGCGACAGCTCCCGTTCAACAGCGCCTGTTCCTGAACGAACGTTCCTCATAATCTCGGACGCATAGAAACTGCGCTCAGGTTGGCCAAAGATAAGCGCCAGCACACGTTGCTGCACCTTGGAAAAGAGCGCGTTAGATAAGCTGATTGTGTCCATTTCCATCCTACCCATATTGGGTATTATACACCCCAATCTGGGTAAAAACTACCCCAATTTGGGGAGTATCAGGATGCAGCAAATGCATCGCTGGAATGGCTTACCGGCCGCCCGGCTCGCCAGAAAGTTTCGTTCATCGCCGCTAAAGCTCTAATAACGCGGCGTCGCCATCCTCTGCGGCAAATGCCAGCAGCGTGCCTTTGGCGTTCCAGGCCAATGCTGCGACCGGCGCGTTGGCGTTGCGCCGGCGCACCAGAATCTCCGCGCCATCGGTCAGCCGCACCATCAGAATGGTGCCGTCGCTGTAGCCCGCCGCCAAAATGTCCTGCTTCGGATGGCAGGCGACCATCGAGACACGCGCCTGCAGCGGCGCCAGCATCGCGGGCTCCTTGCCCATCGGGCCGTCCTTGCTGGCGAACGGCCACATGATCACGGCATCGGCGCCCGACGTCGCCAGCGCTTTGCCGCCCGCGCTCCAGGACATCGACCGGACCCGCCCGGGATAGCCGGACATGCGCATGTGGCGGTGATCGGCCAGCCGCCAGCCATGCAGTGCCGGTTCGTGCATCGCGGTGACCAGAAACTTGTTGTCGGGGCTGAAGGTGACGGCAAGATGCGAGCCCGCCCATTCCAGAACTTCTGCCGTCGCCACCATGTTGGGAAACCACAAGGTCACGCCGTTATAATGCGCGACCGCGAGCCGCAGTCCCTTCGGTGCGAACGCAAGACCGCCGACCGTCGACGGCAGCTCGAAAGATTTGTCTTCGGCCTTGCCGTTGCGGACATAGGCGGTCTTGCCGGCCGACCACGCCACCGCGCCGTCGGGATGCAGCGCGACGTTGTCGATCCAGCGCCGTTTTGGGTCGGTCGCGAGCAGGGTGACCTCGCCCTTGGCGTCCACCGCAACCAGCTTGCCGTCATCGCCGCCCATGACGATGCGGGTCCCGTCGGATGCCGCGCACAGGATGCCGCCGCTGTGGACAGCGATCCGCGACATCTCGCCCTCGCCGATCACTATCGCGACGCTTTCCTCGGCGCCGACGAAGGCCGCGTGGCCGCCGAGAAAATGCACGGACGTGACCGGCATGCCGATCGCAAGCGGGCGCACGCGGTCGGTGATCGAAACGATGGAGGCAGCGTTATCGCCGGGATCGAACTCTTTCATCACGTGGTGATACAGCTCTCGAAACCGTCACGGATGGTTTGCTCGGGCAATTCGCGGCCGATGAAGATAAGACGGCTCTCGCGCGCCTCGCCGTCCTTCCAGGCCCGCTGGTGATCGCCCTCCAGCATCATGTGCACGCCCTGAAAGACAAAGCGGTCGTCGTCGTCGGTGAACGCGAGAATGCCCTTCGAGCGCAAAATCTTCTGGCCTTCGCTCGCGACCAGGTTTTGCAGCCAGGGCATGAACTTGGTGGCATCGAGCGGTTTATCGGATCGCAGCGACAGCGATTGCATATCCTCGTCATGGTAATGCTTCAGCCCGCCATGGCTGTGGCCGTGATCGTGGTGATCATGGCCGTGGTGATGATCGTGATCGTGGCCATCGCCGGCGTCGAGAAATTCCGGCTCGAGTTCGAGGATGCGATCGAGATCGAACGCGCCGCGCTCCAGCACGTCGGACAGCGCGACCTGGCAGCGCTCGGTGCGATGCAGTTTGGCATAGGGGTTGATGGCGCGAATCCGCGCTTCGACTTCCGCCAGTTCCGCCTTGGAAACGAGGTCGGTCTTGTTGAGCACGATGACGTCGGCGAAGGCGATCTGATTCTTGGCTTCCGGCGCGTCCTTGAGCCGGTCGTTCAGCCATTTGGCGTCGGCCACCGTCACGACCGCGTCGAGCCGCGCGTTCTTCTGGACATCCTCGTCGACGAAGAAGGTCTGTGCTACCGGCGCCGGATCGGCAAGGCCGGTGGTCTCGACGATGATGGCGTCGAATTTGCCTTTGCGCTTCATCAGGCCGTCAAGGATGCGCACCAGATCGCCGCGCACCGTGCAGCAGACGCAGCCATTGTTCATCTCGAAAACTTCTTCGTCCGCGCCGATGATCAGATCGTTGTCGATGCCGATCTCGCCGAATTCGTTGACGATGACGGCGTATTTCTTGCCGTGGTTTTCCGACAAGATGCGGTTCAAAAGGGTGGTCTTGCCGGCGCCGAGATAGCCGGTCAGCACGGTCACGGGAATTTTTTGGGAGGTCAATTCTGGCATAATAACTCCGGGGCGATATTCGCGGCGGGCCGGCGGCAGGGAGGCCCCTGCCCTAATTTGCCAGCGCGCTCGTCAGTGCCTTTATATTGTGCCTGACCATATCAATGTAAGTGGGGGCATCGCCCTTTTCGTGGGGGCATCGCCCTTTTCGCCTGTCAGGCTGTCGGAATAGAGCGTTCCGCCTACCTTCGCGCCGGTCTCGGCCGATATCCGGCGGATCAGGCGGGGATCGCTGATATTTTCAAGGAAAACGGCCGGAATTCTCAAGGTCCTGATCTGGGTGACGATGCCGGCGATGTCGCGTGCGCTGGCCTCGGATTCGGTGGAAACGCCCAGGGGCGCTATGAACTCGATGCCATAGGCTGCTGCAAAATAGCCGAACGCGTCATGGGTCGAGATCACCTTGCGGCGGGCTTGCGGGATCCGCGCGATGGCCTCGCGCACCTCCCGGTCAAGGACATCGAGTTTCGCCAGATAGCGTTCGGCATTGGCACGAAAAAACCCGGCATCCGCGGGGTCGGCGGCGCCAAGCGCATCGCGGATATTGGCGACATAGATCCTGGCGTTGACGACCGATTGCCAGGCATGCGGATCGGCGTCGGAGCCTATTTTGAGCGGCGCGATACCATCGGTCGCAGCCACGATCACCGCCTTGCTCCCTGCGGATTGCACCAGCCGCGGCAGCCAGCCCTCCAGGCCAAGGCCGTTGATGATCACGAGCTTTGCATCGGCAATCTTCTTGGCGTCCGCCGGCGCCGGCGCATAGACGTGCACGTCGCCATCGGGACCGACCAGTGTCGTGACGCCGACGCGCTCGCCCCCGACATTGCGTGCGAAGTCGCCCAAAATCGAAAAGCTGGCGACGACATTGAGACGATCCTGCGCCCACGCCGGAGTAGCCACTGTCACGAGCGCTAAACAGGTCAACCAAAGCTGAAGCCGTTGCATCACGGTCAGGCTTCGAGATGGCGGCCGGGGAACATCTGCCGGACCAGGCCGCTGACGCTGCCGAACAACACCGAGACAACATAAAGCCCCGCCGCCACCAGAATGATCGCGGGCCCCGACGGCACTTTTGTCTGGAACGACAGCACCAGTCCGGCATAGCCCGACACGATTGCGCTCGCCACCGCGATGCAGATCATGCCGGTGATATCGCGCGACCAGAACCGGGCAATGCCCGCGGGCAATATCATCAGTCCCACCGCCAGCAAGGTGCCGAGCGCATGAAAGCCGTTGACGAGGTTGATGACGACCAGCGCGAGAAAGGCCAGATGCGCCGGCGCGCCGGCACGGCTTACGGTGCGCAGGAACACCGGATCGACGCACTCGATCACCAGCGGGCGAAAGATCACCGCCAGCACCAGCAGCGTAATGGTGGCGTTGAACGCGATCACCAGCAGGGTCTGGTCGTCCATCGCCAGGATGTTGCCGAACAGCACGTGCAACAGATCGATATTGGTGCCCTTGATCGAGACGATGGTCACGCCCAGCGCCAGCGACACCAGATAGAACGTCGCCAGCGAGGCGTCCTCTTTCAGTTCGGTGGTGCGCGCCACCACGCCCGCGAGAATCGCCACGGCAAAACCTGCGATCAATCCGCCGGCGGTCATCGCGAACAGATTAAGTCCCGACAGCAGGAAGCCGATCGCCGCCCCTGGCAGGATCGCATGCGCCATCGCGTCGCCGACCAGGCTCATCCGCCGCAGCATCAGAAACACACCGATCGGCGCGCCGCCCAGCGACAGCGCGATCACGGCCGCGAGCGCGCGGCGCATGAATTCGAATTCGGTGAAGGGCGCGATCAGCGCAGCATAAATCATGACGGTCAGGCCGCCCGCGACGGCATATCGTCCACGGCGCAGGCGGCGGCGCTGTCGTCGAAGGCTTCGCACATCCGTCGCGCTTCCAGAAGATTGTCGGCGGTCAGCACGTCAGCGGTCGCGCCCCAGGCCACGGGCCCCCGCGCCAGCAGCAGGGTTTCCGGGAAATTGGCGCGCACGAGATCCATATCGTGCAGCGCCGCCAGCACCGTGCGCTTCTCGGCATGCCAGCGTCGCACCAGCGCCAGCAGATCGGCCGAGGTTTTGGCGTCGATGGCGTTGAAGGGCTCATCCAGCACGATCAGCCGCGCGTCCTGCAACAGCACCCGCGCAAACAGCATGCGCTGCATCTGCCCGCCGGATAGCGTGCCGATGCTGCGGTTCTCAAAACCGTTGAGGCCGACGGCGGCGAGCGCCTGCGCGATCTTGTCCCGGGCTGATTTGCCCATACCGCCGAAAAATCCGGTGGAGCGCCAGAGTCCAGTGCCGACCAAATCGAACACCGAGATCGGAAAGCTGCGGTCGATGTCCACCGTCTGCGGCAGATAGGCGATATCCCGGAGATCGAGACCGCCTCTCACAATCGACCCCGCCAGCGGCTTGAGGATGCCGGCGATGCCGCGAAACAGCGTCGACTTGCCGGCGCCGTTCGGACCGACGATCGCGAGCAAGGCGCCCGAGGCGACCTCGCCGTTGAGGTGGTGCACCGCCGGATGCCGGTCGTAGCCGAGCGTGACGTCTCGGAATTGCAATGGCGCGGTCATGCTCACCTCATCGAAAGCCACACCACGGCCCACAACCCAGCGCTGACCGCGAGCGCCGCGCCGAGCCGGGAGACGACGGTCATGCGCAGGATCGACCACGGTGCGGCTTGCGCCGGATGCGGCGTCGCCGGCCCGTGGCTGTGAACATGCACGTGCCCATGATCATGGCCGTGGCTGTGGGGGTGAGAAGGAACCATGGAAAAATGTTATATTATAACATAACGGGTGTCTACGAACCTGACCGGTCCCAATGACTTAGAGAGGACGACGGGCAGCGTGGCGAACGCCGTGAATGACGATCCCGGTCGCGTCCGATCGGTAGAATATTACATAAGGATAGGGACTCGCGGCGACGCGGCGGAGATTACCCCTGTTGGTGATGCGTCCGGCGTCGGGATGATCAGCGAGCAGACCAATGACGGCCTGTAGCCGTCTCCTGACAGTCTCCGCGCCCTGCGGCGATTGGGCTTCAATGTAGTCGAGAATTTCGGCCATCTGCCGGTGCGCCCGGCGTGTGAAGCGGACTTTCACAGGCCATGCTTGGTCCACATGGCGCGGACTTCTTCATCCGTCGCGAACTCGCCACGATCAGCTTCACCCAGTGAAGCGTCTATCTCAGCTTCTTCCTCGGGCGTGAGCATATAGGGCGGTTGCTCGACGCCTGCGAATTGCAAGAGAATCCGCGCGAGATCGTCCTGCACGTCGTCAGGTAGAGCGGACACGGTTTCAATGGCCTGTTCAAGCAGTCGCGTCATGCTCGAAACATAGTGGTTTTAACACCTTTTAGGAAGCCTTGTAGCCGGGCCACCGCGCTACGGCCTGCCGATCGCCATCGCGATGGCGGCGGCAAGAAACGGGAACGGGAGCGACACGGCGGCCCGAAACCAGACAAACCGCGCCGGCATGAACGGAATTTCCCAC
>WNFO01003985.1_pt1 | contig 12685 bp, 16 predicted proteins | sample 5400251 | NCBI WGS metagenome assembly WNFO01 (sample SAMN13153354, study PRJNA577476) | soil metagenome | isolation source: 100 cm saprolite under Madrone tree | place: USA:California | collected 2016-06-14
AAGAATGGAAAATGAGATGCCCGCAGTGCAATTCGGATCAGTTCATTAACATTTCACCGTCGGTGTGGTTGATGCTGTTATCGGCGAGGCTGTTTCCCAGCCGCGCACCGGACTGGCACGCAAGTTCGGCAAGTGCGGCGGCTGTGGGTTCGGTGGGTCTCGTCGCTGACTTCAAGATCAAGGAGACCGGCGAGGGAATCCATTGAAATCCTGACTGATTGAACAAAGTACGTGACGAAAATCTCGCCGCGCGGCTCAAATGCGAAATAGCGTGCGGACGTTGTTAGTCGTCACTCGCGCCACTTCCTCTATACTCAGGCTTTTCACGTTGGCGATGGTCGCCGCTACAAAACGCACGTAGGCCGGCTCGTTGCGCTTGCCTCGATGAGGAACAGGGGTGAGATAGGGCGAATCGGTTTCAACGAATATCTTATCCAACGGTACTTTCCGAACCACGTCCCTTAACGGCTCCGCGTTTTTAAAGGTAATAATGCCGGTGAAGGAAAGATAAAACCCCAAATCGAGATACGTGCGAGCCGCCTCGTAATCACCGGTAAAGCAATGGATCACGCCCTGGACCTTACCCTTGCCTTCCTCGCGCAGCAACTCTGCTGCCTCCTGTGCGCCGTCACGTTCATGTACTACCAGCGGAAGCTCTGTCTCCCCCGCCAGACGGATGAACTGTGCAAAAACCTGCCGCTGAACTTCACGCGGCGAATGATTGTAATAATAGTCCAGACCGGTTTCGCCTACAGCGATCACCTTTGGGTGAGCGGCGAGTTTTTTTAGTTCCTGGAGTTCCTCTTCGCCGACGTCTTTAGCATCGTGGGGATGCATACCAACGGTGGCATAGAGACTAGCGCATGACTCAGCGAGAGCAACCGCAGCGGTGTTACTCGCCATATCGCCGGCGCCACCGACGACGATAATTTTGTCTACGCCCGCTTCAACGGCGCGGCTGATAACTGCCTCGGTTTCTCCGCTGTATTCCTTCGCCTGAATGTGCGCGTGGCTATCGATGAGCCCTAAACTGCTTTTCTGAATCATGGAGTAGTGATCAGGCCTCGGCAGGCAGTTCGATACGCGGGAAGAGAACCGTTGGACCGTTTACCTTGTGACCCGGCGCGAAAGACTCACCCCAAGGAGTGCCATCAGCTACTTCGCCTTCCCTAAGTCCAAGAAGCCGCCGCAGTTCTTTGGCCGTGTCCGGCATGAACGGCGCCAGCAGCCGAGCGAGCTGATGAATACCTTCAAGAAGGTGATGGAGAATTACCCCGACCCGCGTTCGCTGCGCGGGTTCCTTAAACAAAGTAAACGGCGCGGTTTGGACGACATAACGGTTGGCGTGATCGACGGCCAACCAAATGGCTTCAAGCGCGCGATGAAACTGGAGTTCTGCCATATGATGCTTTAGCTCTATCTCGGCCTGAGCAAACTTGTCTCTGAGCTCTTGATCTTCTTTTGGCCAATCGGCGCCTAATGGCTGGACAACGCCGGCGAAATATTTTTCCTGCATGGCGAGTACGCGGCTGACCAGATTCCCGAGATTATTAGCTAAGTCAGCATTATAACGAGCGGTAAGGGCATCTTCCCTAAAGTCCGCGTCTTGCCCGAAGACGCTCTCGCGCAATACGAAGTAACGAAAGGCATCCATGCCGATTTTTTCTTTCATCTCCAACGGAGATACGGTGTTCCCCAAGCTCTTCGACATTTTCTGACCTTCACTGGTCCAGAAGCCATGCACGTTCAGATGCTTATAAAGCGGCAACTCGGCCGCCATCAGCATGGTCGGCCAAAAAACACCGTGCGGTTTGAGAATGTCTTTGCCGATGAAATGTTCCGTTTCCGGCCAAAACTTCTCAAAGAATTCTTCACCCTTATGTTTTAGGGCACTCACATAGTTGATGAGCGCGTCGAACCAGACGTAGGTCACATAGCGTTGATCGAAAGGAATTTCAATGCCCCATTTCAGACGGCTCTTCGGACGGGAAATGCAAAGGTCCCCGATGGGTTCGCGCAGCATCGCTACCACCTCATTTTTGAAACCCGCGGGTCTGATGAAGTCTGGATGCTCTTCTATGTGTCGCAACAGCCGGTCCTGGTATTTGCTCATGCGAAAGAAATAGTTCTCTTCCTCGATAATTTCAGGGACGGTCTGATGATCCGGGCACTTACCGTCTATCAGTTCCTTCTCTGTATAGAAGCGCTCGCAGCCGAAGCAGTAGAGCCCACCGTAACGGTCGAAGTAGATGTCTCCGCTTTCGTAAACCCTCGTCAGGAACTCCTGCACGTAACGGACATGGTAGGCATCCGTGGTACGAATGAAGTGATCGTAAGTGAACCCGCAGCTCTCCCATGCCGCGCGAAAGCTCGCGCTGATTTGGTCCGTGAATATCTTAGGCTCCATTCCCGCCTGCGCGGCCGCCTGCGCGATTTTGTCGCCATGTTCGTCCGTACCGGTGAGATAAAAAGTCTCGTGACCATTCGCCCTGTAATAGCGCGCCAGCGTGTCGGTCACGATCATGGTGTAGGCGCTGCCCAGATGAGGCTCTGCATTGACGTAGTAGAGTGGTGTTGTAATGTAGATTCGGTCCATCAATGCTCCCCGACTATATTCAATAGAACGTTTTCCAACACCATGCGCCGATTCAGGTTTCTTTGTATGCTTCCGACGGCACCAGCCGTTTGAGAAAGCAATGAGAGAATAGATTCCAAGTCCCTTTGAGCAGTCTGTTGTTGAATATCTGATATCAGATCAAGGTTAAAAATCTCCTGCGAGCCCTGAGTTACGGCATAAACAAGTCGGTCTCTTTGCCAACAGATCGCCCATTCGAGAAATTCAACTAATGCCTCCTTATTGCTCGCCAGCTCTTCGGCTGCATCTATGGCTGCGCGATAGTTCGCCGTGTTTAGAGACGTCAATAGCGCGAGCCAGCGCTGCCTCTTCTCCAAGAAATGTTTCTTATCGATTTTGGTCGCAGCTCCCAAGCTGCCCAGAGTCATTGCAGCCAAGAACTCGGCTTCTTCAGTCTTCAGTCCCTTTCGGGTAACCAAAAAATGTGCAACCAAGTCCCGTGGCAGAGCGCCAAAGGAGACCTGAAGGCAACGGGATCGGAGCGTCGGTAGAAGCCCGCCGACATTGGGCGCAACTAAGAATAATAGAGAATTATTCGGCGGCTCTTCGAGGGTTTTCAACAAGGCATTTTGCGCCGACAGGTTCATCAGCGTTGCACGGTCCAAAATGACGATCTTCTTTTTGCCGGAGAAGGATCGAAAATTCAGTTCTTTTTCCAGCTCACGAATCTGCTGAATACTGATCTCTTTTTTCCCAGCAAGGACCTCGATGATGCGGACATCCGGGTGATTGCCGTCGTGAATGCGTGCGCAGTCCGCACACTCGCCACAGAAGTCGCCCATGGCGGCCGAGCAATGGACTGCTTTGGCGAGGCCAAGAGCAATCGTTTTCTTGCCCACGCCCTCCGGACCTACGAAAAGATAGGCGTGATGCAACCGTTCAGTTACCAACGCAAGACGTAACGCTTCTACCTGCTTCTGATGACCAACGATTTCTGAGAGGCCCATCTAAGTAAGCTCTCGATCAATGACGTTCTCGATCTCGCGCGCGATTTCTTCGACGGATCGCGTCGCATCGATAATCCGGAATCTGTGAGGTTCGGCCCGCGCCAACTCTAGAAACCCTTCCCGAACCCTTTCGTGAAATTCAACCTTTTCTCTCTCAAACCGATCCTCCCGGCCTGCTCCCGTGGTCGCTTGGGATTGACGCTGAGCAGTTCTAGACAACCCGATTTCTACCGGGCAGTCAAACAGAAACGTGAGATCCGGCTTGATTCCTTGGCTGGCTATATCATTAAGGCTTCGTAATAATCCAAGGTCTATGCCGCGTCCGTATCCTTGATAGGCGAGGGTCGAATCCGTGTGCCGATCACAAAGAATAACCTTTCCTTGTTTAATCGCAGGGATGATGACTTCGTGGATATGCTGCGCCCGGTCCGCTAAGTAGAGAAACAATTCCGTTGGCGACGTAATAGGCTGCTTGCCAACTTCCAGAAGGACTTGCCGAATGAGATTCCCTAACGAAGTCCCGCCGGGTTCCCGAGTCGCTATACAGGATTTGCCGCGTTCTGTGAGATAACCATCCAGGGCCTTGAGTTGAGTGGTTTTCCCGCTCCCATCACCACCCTCGAAAGTGATGAAACGAATCATCGGAAAGAACTCGCACTGATTCTGAGGAATAACAAGTCAAGCGGGAACGGCGCACGCTGTGGACGGTATTCCAAACAAGAAACGTGGAAGAACTAGCTTTTTCGTTCCCCCAAGAGCAGATTGATGCCGTTGATCAACTGGGTGCTGGTGAATGGTTTGGTGATGTAGTAATCGGCTCCCAGTTTATATCCTCCCAAGACATCCTCGTACTGAACCTTGGCGGTTAATAAAATCACCGGAATACTAGTTGTGTCGGTGACCCCTTTGAGTTTACTCAAAACCTCAAGACCATCCATTTCGGGCATCATAATGTCGAGAATAATCAGGTCCGGTTTTTGGTTTTTGAGAAGATTTAATAGCTCTTGCCCGCTAGAAGCACTGAAAACGTTATAGCCCTTGCCCTCTAAAATAGTCTTGATGATCGTGATGATATCCGGGTTGTCGTCGACCACCATGATGGTCTTCTTACTATCCATACTTTCCCCCTCTAGCGCCGCCGTTTTTCCGCCTGCGCCGTCAGGCTATTGGCTTCTTTGCATTATCCTATACACACAAAAGCCCCGCGGGACCATGTCCCGTTGCTAAAAGCTAAGAACGGCGCGACAAAAAAGCCTTAGGAACTCGGAGCTTAACATCTTCCAGCGCCGATGTAAACCTGGGAATGCGATGCACTTGAGGTGTTGTTAAATTAGGGACTCACACTTCGCCAGTAATCCTGCATGATCGTAAACGGAAGCGAAGCATAGGTATTTTCCAACGTCGGCGCTGGCAGTAGATTTACGACTCGGTTCAGCGCCGATCGGCTGTAAAGCACTTTGATAGCCCCCTGGAGAGACAAAATGGGCGGTGCTGGACCCGCTGTCGGGCCCGTTTCGTTGATCATTAGCGCGCCATAGACATCCTTATTTTCCTCCCCTACTACCCGAAAGCCAACGTCGGTTCCCGTTACTATAATTAACCCCTCCCACCGAAAGGCACCATTGGCAACCAACTCGGCATTTCGCACAACCAGAATGCCAACGCCGTTGAAGTTCCCCTCGACCGTTACCGAATCCCCAGGCCCGGAAAGTCCCTCGATGCAATGTAGCTGCGGCGAGGAACGGCTTCCCCAAGCTTGTCCTTCCAGGGACAAAGTGCCGGCGGCGGGTATGGCGGTCGTCACGGCGTGAGGCGCACGGCAAAGATCCTCTCCTAGTCGTGTCACCACATGGCTTGGAACGAGGTCGCTCTGAGAAATCGCAGAATTGTTTTGACCGCCAATCACGTTGCCGGTTTGCAGGGTGGCCAAGGCAGCGTCGATTTGTGTTTGTAGTGCTGTGTTCGAGGCTGAAATGGCTGGGCGCGGTTTAGCGCCCGCAATCGAACCGCCGCTCAACGGATCGTAGTCGAAGCCAGAGACAAAGAATGAATTACCCGAAAAACCGACACTGGTTCCCTCTCCACGCAAGCCGATCGCGCCATCGGCAAGATCATAGGTCTTTGTGACTTGGGCTTGTACGGTTTGCGAAGCAGTTCCCGAGACTCCTGTCGACCGAATGATGATCTTGGCTGTCAACGGCGTAACTGGCGTCGAAGAAAGAAACGCCACGGAGAATGTGCCCGACGAGAAACTGTGCACGTGATCTGCTGGTCTTGGAGGATGAGTGGCTGTTTGGCCAATTTGCTCCTTACCCCATTCAATTCCAGCCTCGGCGAGATAAAAAACTGCGGTACCTTGCCTCAAGTTGGCGGTAATTCTGTAGTCATTTTGTATCAAGACAACCGCACCCATACCCGCGGCCATCAAGAGAGACACGAGAAGCAGACAAGAGAAGAGGACCATTCCCCTCCTGTCAAACATGAATTTTCTTGTGGCGACCACTTGTTTCTTAATTTCGCAGTTCAATGCTGGTCGAGAGCGTGGACGTTACATTGCCACCGACTCGAGGATCGGGGTTCTTCACTTGAACCGCAAACGCGATCCGAATCCGTTTTATTGCCGTCAGCGAAGGCGCATCACCGAGATCGGCACCCGCCACGTCGTAATAGGTAAAGAGTTTACCCGCTGCTACAGGCTTTACGTTGGCTACCAAGCAATCTCCGTTGCGCCGGATAATGTTCGTGCCGGGACAGGTCGAGGTCGGGCCCGTCAGTTCGTAACGTATACTCTCGCGGGGTTCAGTGTCGGCGCAGCTTCCGTTGCCATTAAGATCCATCTGGACATGAATCATTCCACCGGAAGCAGCATAAACGCGATTACAGACTGCATCGTCGTCGTTATTCGGATCATCCGCGCCACCCTTCTCTAACGGAGCGCTGCCCGCACCCCAGGATCCAGCATTCTTTAAATCTCGAACGATGATGTCCAAAGCACCCCGAGCGTCTTCCAATGTCGATGTCTTGGCTTCCAGAGAAATGGTGCGGAGCAGCTCTGCGCGGTAGAATCCATAAAGAAAGGTGATCACAATTGCCCCCAAGAAAAGCGCCACGAATTGTTCTATCAATGTAACGCCGGAGTTGTTATGGCGAAGCTGCATCGCAGGTTTCATTCCATGTACACAAGCGTGGTGACAATAACTTCCCGGTTCTCGTGCTCTCGCCACGACACTCTCACATCAATCTGTTTCAGGTGAGCGCCAAGCGGAGAATCAACGATTCTCCAGCAACGGTCGAATATTCCGTTGGGCGCTCCAGTAGCCGCGATTGCATGGTCACCCGAGCTTGGACATTGGTCATCATTAACTAATGTTTTTTGCGCCTTTAGCTGCTCCATCTTGTCTTGCGCTAAGTTGATTGCGACACTGGAGTTATCGTTCGTCATGTTTCCTCGGATGACTCCGACCGTACTCAACGAATAGCCCAATATGGCGATCACAACTAAATTCATGGCAACCAGGATTTCGTTGAAGGTGAAACCTGCCTGTTGGTTGCAAACGGTTCGTAACATCAGAAATGATCTAACAATCTCCACTGCAATCACTCGGCTTACAGACGCGAATTCTACCCGTCGGACTCACCACCACTTGTTTGCACGTTCCATCTGAGCTTCGTAGTCTAATCCGGTTGGCCCCGGCGGTTCCTCTTGGTGAGAAGGAAATTGTCCCGGCGTTTGTAACGGCCACACCTGCCGGCAACGACTTCGTGACCAGGACAGTAGACTCTCTCTGAATTGTGTAGTCTGCGGCGCCATTCGAGTAGACAAGCTGAAAGCCTACGTTCTCCGTGGCCGCGCGCATTTTGATGTTGTGAAGTTCAGATTGAAGCTGACGTGCAGAGCTGTCGAGTTGGTAGGAAGGAAGGAGTTTGTTCCAGCTCGGCAGAGCAATCGCGGCCAAAATACCTGCCACAGCCAGGGTGGCGACCAGCTCGATCAGAGAATAGCCGGGCTCAAATTCCAAATCCATGAAGTCCCTCCTGCGCTGGCGGAAAATACGTGCAGGCTGGGAGTGTGTCAATACCTCGATTGCGATTTTTTTACGTGAAGCGAAATGATGGTTACATCTATAAGTCGGGGGTTCTGTTAAAGATCAGTTTTGTACTTCTTTGGCATCTTTTGTCCCAACGCACGCCCGAATATACAAACCCAGAAATTTTTGACGAGCGGCATGCATTTTCGCCGATTGCAGCGTGAAATAGCTCGCTAGCGGATCAATTAGAAGCAGTGTCGAAGGAAAAGATTAGGCGGTAATTGCGCAGCGCTTGCGCGATTCTTCGATTCTTAAGGATCGGAAGGTCTCAATAGCAGTTGAAAGTCTCTTTCCTCCCGTATGCTCATGAGTGCGGGATCAGATAGCAGATAGCCGATATCTTTATAGCCGCCCTTCAGATCGAGCCAGGCAATTCAATGGCGTTGAAGAATCTCGAGACCGCCCGGAAAAACAAAGCGGCGACACACGAGCGCGAGGCGCAGATCCAATGCGCGGAGAAAGAAGCCCAGGCCAAACCCGACGATCCACAAGCATCCTACAACTTGGCTCGGCTCTATACGTTCTACGGCAAGAAAGAGCTCGCTTACGAATGGCTCACCAAGGCTCTCAAGCAGCGCTTTCAAACTCGGCAACCGCGGAGTCATCGTGCCCCTTCTTATCGTAAAGGACACCGAGGTTATTGTGGGCAAGAAAATTTCGCCGCTGGATACCGATGGCTTCTCGGTATGCCTCAATCGCATCTTCAGTCCTATCCGCGCATTCCAGAACTTTTTTGACGGGAAAGAGAAACAATGGTAAAATCCAGTTTTACTGGCGGTATTTGCACATGCGGAAGTCAGGGGCGAGTTTGGTATTCGCGTTTTGCCTAGCCTATTCTGGCGCAGTAGAGGCGGCTTACGTCATTAAACTCCAAAACGGCAACGAGTTTATGACGGGACGGTATTGGCACGAGGGAACACAGGTAATGTTCGACGTGTACGGAGGCGTATTCGGTATCGATAGAGCTTTCGTAACAAAAATCGAGGAGTCGAATAAAGCACTCAAGCTGGAGGCCGCCGCGCGCGAAGATCCTAAGGTTAAGCCTCAACCTGAACAAGCCGAAGAAGCAAAAGAATCAAAGAAACCGCCAACACCTGTAGAGGCAAAGGCTGAGGTCGAGCGAAACGATGACGCGATCGCTAAAGAGTTCAGTCGTCTAAAGGAGAGGTCGAAGGGTGTAGACGGAATGCTTACGTCAGAGATTCGTGAGCTGTTAATGGAGATTACGGCATTCAAGAACAAGATCTCGAGGGACAGCAAACTATTCATCAAATACGCCCGTGAATTCAACGACGCTCAAGAGATTGGCAATGTTACCGAGAACGCTCTCACGTCCAGGAATCAGTAGCTCTGCTTCCAATTGACAACCTTCAACGGTTGGCCAGCTAGAGCTTGCTTCACTTTGCAACTATCATAGCCAACGGTGACACTGCCGTTAATGACTGTGTCCCCCAGGGAAGATGCGCCCGCAAAAATCAGGCCCTGAATATTTTTGGCATCAGAACCGCCACCGCTCGTTGTTATGACCCCGGTCACAAAAATCAGCCCGTTCCAGTTTAGGTTGCCGGCCATCTGCAGATTGCCCTTTACCAGAAGGATGCCATAACCGGTAACGTTATTGAGCCTTAATTCGCCATCCGCTTGTTGGGTGGCGTCCGAGTAAACGGTAACATAGTTACTCGAGCTTCCGTAAGTTCCGCCCGATTGATCGGCCGTTAATGTTGTTGTCGCACTACCTTTGAGGGCATCGACATAGCCTTGGATATCTATATCCAGAGTGCCATGCTGAGGCGTCGGTGGACTGCCGGTAAACGTGGGGTTGCCGTTCGAATTGGTCGTCGCCGGATCTTTGGTAAAGATGGGCGCAAGATTAGTGCCGGCGCTACAGGCATCGTTTCCGCTAATGTTCATAGAAGAACCATTAGTAGTAACATTGTCTTTGGAGTAGATCGTCGCCGAAGTCGAAGGTGGCGGAGCTAAAGTTACAACGATTTCAACCTTCGCCTTGGAGTTATTGGGTCCCGTTGCAATGGATGTTATGAGCACTTTACCATTGGTATCGGTGGTACTCAAATAAGTGTCCCCGTTAAGATTGTCATTCGTCAGGTAGGCAGCATACGTAACGTTGTTCATAGTACCATTCGCCAGGGGCGTATCGTCGGTTGTGGTCGTGTAGCCGTTTAGGGCACCGTTAGCGCCTTTGCGCGTCGCGGAGTTTAGCTCATCGCTGAACGAGGCTTTATCACTGCTCGCGAGGTTTTCTATCCTAAGAGCCTCTCGCGCCCTCTCCGCCCCCGCCATCGCTACTTGCAGAGCCATTTGGTTGTTGCGGAAATTACCTCCGATCTTAATGTCGGTCGATGAAAGTATGAAGGCGGTGGTGCCCAGCAGGATTAGCGCCGTCAGTAGTGTCAGCGCGGCACTGAGGAGAAAGCCGTCTTGACAATTAAGTATTTTCTTAATGGTCAACTGTCTCATCGTTGGACGAATCATTGTCTCGGTAACCTCTGAGTTAGAGCGCGAGATTGGGAGGGGTAATAGTCGCGGTCACTGTGTATGTTCTGTAGCCGCCGCTGGACGTGTAGTTCGGGTCCGGCTTCGCTGTTCTAGCCGTAATACTGATACTCACCTGACGTATGTTCGCAGACGTGGTCGTCGAAGCTCCGGTAGAATCTAGATAACTAAAGGTGAACGCCGTAATGTTGTCGGCTAGTACCTGCGCACTCCCACCGCCTACTGCTCGGGTGATTTGCTTGTTCGCGCTGTCGTACGCGTAGGTGATTTGTTCGTTCGCGGTACTACTGGTGCTAATCCCTCCGCTAGAGTCAAGATCGGTTTGGACCATTAATTGCGTGGTGCTGTAAGTGACTCCACTAAAGCTTCCTCCATTCGGTTTGTAACCTGCCATCTTTAGTTCACGAGTTATGATATCAAGCACGCCTCGGGCGTTCTGTTCCATCTCATTGATCTGTTCCTGGGCGTTATATATTTTCGTCTGTGACATAAACGTCGTTGTAACCGCCGCCAGCATCACCATCCCGATGCTCATGGAAACCATCAGCTCGGTCAACGTGAATCCTTCTGTTTTCTTGAGTTTCAGCCGGTGCATCGTAAACCTGTCTATTGAGCCAAGATCGTCTGAAGGGCAACCGACCGGGCGGCGTTGTTGGCCTCATTCCAAGTCACCGTGACGGATATCGTTTTCATATTGCTTGCAGGGGAATTGGCTGTGATAGTTGTCGTCCTGGTAAAATTCACACCCCCCATGCTGACGTTTGCCGGCGTTGTAGGGAAGTTCGTCGTGGTCGCGTTCGTGTAACCCTTATTCTGAACTGTCTCCAACTGGGTCTGTGCGATCACAGTACCCGAAGTAATGTTCTTACTAAAAAAGTTTCCGCGGATGATCTCCGTGGTGAGACTTGCCGTCCCAAGCAAACCGATCGTCAAGAGGAGCATCGTTGCGAGAAGCTCAATGAGCGTAAATCCGTCTTGTTCGCATGCGATTTTCATCATATCCGACTGGCTTGCTGATTTGGTCATCAGCTAACTAATCTTCACGTTGCCCGTAGCCACCACCGTCACGATTTTAGATCCAGTGGTGTTGGTGATGGTTATCGTCGCTGCCACCCCGGTACCTCTCGAACTGAAGGATACGGTTGAAACATTCGAACTAAGAGTCACACCGGTATAGTCGGTCTGAATGTCGATCGTTAGACTCCACTCGCCGGCGTCAACCGCATTGTTCCCGTTCGCGTCACTGAAAATCTGAAACGTATGATTCGTTGGAAAATTGACTGCATAGGTGCTGTTTTGTTCGACCGCCTTCGCACGGGCCCACATGAGTTTACCTAGGACTTCTCTGGCGGCTCCGTTTAGCCGCATACCTGGTTGAATGGCTAGATAGTTAGGCACCGCAACCGCCATGACGACCGCAATGACGCCGACGGCTGCCATCATTTCCGCTATCGTAAATCCCTTAACGTCTAACACCACTCTTCTAAATTTCCGTAAAATCATTAGACTGGCTTTCTGCAACAACAAATTCCTCTAGACTCCATTCAAAGATCTCTGTCGGCCAAGCGTCGACAATCCTTCGCAAATTGCGGAAGGAAGTAGGCAAGACCTATACCAACCACGTTGGATTGAACAGATTACTAAGCTATTGACAAGAAAATGTTTTTCGCGGGCATGGACACGCTGGAATACAATCCAGTGAGCCCTGATGTCCGCCACGCTCTGTAAAGGTGACAAATTTGAAAGCCCGCGCGTTAAAGAAGCTCAACGTTCGGGTAAGTAAAACTGGATGAGTTCATTGCCGAAAAATAGATATAGAAGCGCTCCCAGGCAGAGAAAAGGGGCAAAGGGCAGTCCGAATCTTCTGCCAACGCCTTTTCCAATCATAAACCCAAGCCCGATTACGGAGCCGGTGAGCGAAGCAAAAAACAGGGTGAAGGGAATCGACGTCCAACCGAGAAAAGCTCCGATCATGGCCAGCAGTTTGATGTCACCTCCACCCATACCTTCGACGCCCGTGAAAGCTTCGTAACCCCACGCCAGTGCCAAGAGGAATCCCCCACCGACCAGCACCCCGATTAACGCATTGAGCGGCGATGGAATGAGTTCAAACGGATCATTGATGACGTAGCGGGCCACAACCGAAAACAATAAACCTGCAACGATACCGGGTAGGCTGATCACGTCTGGCACGATCCGGACGTCCAGATCAATGAACGAGATAACGATGAGCCCGGCAACAAAAACAAACCCCACGAAAAACGCGAGACTCAACCCGAACTCGTAGTTGAGCGCCGCGGCCAGTGATGCCATCAGCAGCTCGACAACAAAATAGCGAGGCGAAATCCCCTCGCCGCACGAGCGGCAGCGGCCAAGGAGAAAGATATAGCTCACGAGTGGAATGTTATCGTAAAAGCGAATGGGGTCTTTGCAATTGGGACAGTGCGACGGCGGGGAGACTAGCGACGCACCCTTCGGTATCCGCGCGATGCAAACGTTAA
>WNFO01016261.1_pt1 | contig 12682 bp, 16 predicted proteins | sample 5400251 | NCBI WGS metagenome assembly WNFO01 (sample SAMN13153354, study PRJNA577476) | soil metagenome | isolation source: 100 cm saprolite under Madrone tree | place: USA:California | collected 2016-06-14
CAAGGAGGTATGCCGCGCACGTCGTCATAAGGCTCGTTCGTGTCCACTGGCGTGAGTGCATCCGGGTTAAAGGGTGGGCTGCCCCCAGTCGAGTAAAACGTTCCCGGAGTCGGGAAAGACATCCCGAGGCCAAATTGGACGTCCAAGTTGGCCTCCGCTCCAGCGGCCTGTAGCGACTGGTTGTTCTGTCCGCCTGAAATGCACCACCGCACAAACAACTTGGCGTCAGGCCGGCTTCCAAACATCTATAAGCAAGAAGCCCATCTCTGGGTAAACGCACCGTTGACCAAGACGGTCTGGAATGAAGAGTTGACAGCAGCTGGAACCTCAGCCTTGTAGAACGACTGCAGATCTGCTGAGTTTGCAAATTGGCCCAGATACCCGGTGATCCCGATCTTGTTCTTGTCCGTCGCCTGCGGTACATACCCAGACGTATTATAAATACTCCGTAGGCAAGGGACCGTGATAGTACGAGAGCAGTTAACGCCAGTAATCGGGTCAGTGAGTGTGCCATTGGTATAATTAGCCACGGGAGGCGAGCCTGAGGAGGGAGAAGATGAAGAGTCGGAGATGGATACTTCGAGGCCGAGGCCCTCAAAAAATAGGCTTGTGCTCATCGGCTTGGGTCGACCGAAGTACGTTGTGGGCTGCACAAGTTCGATGTGCGCGTGCAGATGTTCTGGAAGGCTGTATTGCGTGGTGCGGACAAACACGTCCCCGTCTTCACCATCGCGGACATTCTTCCAAAGATGGAACTCCTACGATACACGTAACACACCAGAAAGATACAAATTTGGATGCCACCAACGGCCGTGAGAAAGACGTGGGAATCGTGATGCCAAGAGCTTACTCACCGTATCCAGCATCTCCTCCGCAAGTGCAACAGGCACGAGAATCGAAACCCAATCACCCGCCACGGAACGTCTGACCCTGTTATCTCCCGTAATTCCGTACTCGGCCAACCACGCGTCGACAGCCCCCACGCTACGCCGATCTGGCCGGACGAACTCCGTGACTTGTTCCTTCAAGAGATGTTGACCATATCGCGCGTTTTTTGGATCGCTCATCTCGTACAACTGGTGTTCAAGCTCGGAGAAGTGTGCCTGGGGAAGACCGATGCGAAGCCAGATGTGCTGCAGGGGCGGGGCGCGGCCGACGTTGAGCCAGTTGGGCGGAGGCACCGCGGCATCCTTCAGTTTTGGGGTGTTCGCGATTGAAGGGGCGGATGGCGCGGCTAGGGACGGCTGAAAGAGGCCTACGAGCCACGCAAGGGAAACCGTCAGATAGATAGAAAAGAGTGGACGCATCATTGACGACGACAAAGAGTGTGAGATGCTGAGAATGGGTAGAAGGAGACGCCTGAAGAGAAAACAAGTGGGCGAGAGCAGCAGGTTTAAGTATGACGACACCCTATGAATTAGGTCCGAGTGTACGGTGACAGGTCATGAAATCGAAATGACCCATCACAATGACAGTGAGGGCAACGTGGCTGTCAAAAATTCGACACATTGGAAACCCATCAAACCAGCGCAACGGTCTCTGTCCGGGACTGAAAATTAACCGCAAACGAGGAGATCACTGCCACGTGAGAAGACGACAGGGAATAAAGGAGTTGATGCGATAAAGTATCAGGGCAGGCGTGCAAACGAAGTTCTGTCGGTGGGGACGCGGAGAGAGAGCGTTCAGGCACAGGCACAGCGTGTAATCGACAAGTTACGCGAGTTACGCGATGTGGCGATAATACAGTACCCTGGGAGAAGTAAGTTAGCAGGATACTGGAGAGTATGTCTATCTGACCACAATAAAGCGAGACCACCCCAAAATCCATTGGCGGAATACATGCGCCATGACCCGCATAAATATTTCTTGATAAACTGTAATGAGGTTGACACACCACCAATAACCGTGAGATATCATAGGTATATACGGGGCTTCACAATCATATTCATGCGTGAGAGTGCAGGGGGGATTGGTCGAACAGTTACAGTAAACGTATGTATACAAATAAGGGTAGGAAGACTGCGAGTCGACAATGAAACAGGCAAATATGCGGCTGTCTTCATTTGGGCCTGCCAGCGGAAAACTGTTCGTTCGCGTCGGCGCTACAATATAGGGAGAGAACGCTTCTTCAGTTGGTGAGCAGTATCATGCGAGGCAACTACTGTAACATCAGGAAATTGGGGATAACCTTGTATTGCAGTTTATAGATTTGTCTGGCAATCCCTCACCCATTTATCCTCAAATTACTGATGCAAGCCACCACGAGCCCTTAGAGCAACTCCGCCAGCAAGATGTTACCGCATCGCCTGACAGACAGTCTGAGCCTGAACAAGCCGCAAGTACAAGTCTGATTACCATAGAGAGCACTGAATAAGAAGCGACGTTAGCCCGTCAATGGGAACAACGCAAGCTACTTGTTAGCTCAATAGTACGGATATCGGGTCCTCAGACGAGCCAGTGTAGTATGATATCGCCATGCACGACTTGTGTTATCAGGCGCATTTTAGTGCCATGCCAGCTTGGGTGGCCCTTGAGTACGTGTTCTGGCCAGCACTACGTGTCGCCGGAACGCCGTGGGCTTAACTAGCTTGACTGGGCGTCTCGTCTCGTAGCACAGATTTTCGAGTCGTATACGCGTCGGTTTGCCAACATGATACATGTGTCATGGTCTATTTTGTTTCATTGCGACGTTCTACCCTTCCCTTCATATTTCAAAACAATTTCCTTTAACCTTTGGAAATCAGGCGTCCCAAAACCTGTAACAGGATCCCACCCAACCGTCGCCTTTCAATAAAGTTACATTTAGTTCAGGAGTTAACCACAAAGACACACGACGAGAGCACTTACGTTGAAGCCGGGTGTACCACACCCCGGCGCGTTCCCAGCCACGATATCATGAAATCCATCCCCTTTCAAGGCATAAATCAATGGATTGAGGAATCCCAGCGAGCTTTTTCCGGCCGCGAGGCGCGCATCATTCAGCAAGGCGACAAGTCCGGCGAAAGCGGGAGACGCCGCCGACGTGCCGCCAACACCCACCGGTCTCCCTCGGAAAAAGATACGGAAGTTCTCCGCTTGAGCCGAGACGTCCGGAATCGCCTACACAAAAAACCCGATGACGATCATCGTGCGTCAAGGCAAAGCAAGGGAGCAATGAGCTCTCCATCACTACTGAGAGATAACGGTGCTAGCGTACACGTCCTTTACGATTGAAAAGTCCCGCATAAGTGCCATTAGGCAGCAATTTGAGAAACTTCTCGATGGCGGCCTCTTGCCACCTTGGGCGTGGGAACTTTAAAGGTTTCCTTGTCAAGGTTGTTGTTACAACACGAATGAAAAACAGCAAAACGCACAATGTTGCTAAATCCGCCTCCAGAGAACTCAGCCGCAACTTCAGGAACTTGGGTCGTACCGCCAACCGCTGTCACGCTGCATGCGTGCGCCGTCCCGGAAAAATGTCAATTGCGAACACCTGAGGGCGGCACAAGGGACCACGGGTGGGTGGAACAAACTTACAATGGGCAACTCGCAGGGAAATTGGCTATGAATCTAGTACGGTTCTTGCCGTCATTCGTGATGCACGTTTGCATCGTAAGGAAGGAGTTACCATCTCCAACACCACCGTCCCCCGAGCTGAACAGTACTGAAGTTCCGCGTGCACCTGGTAAAAAAACCGTTGGAACGACAACAGTTTGAGAATGACATATGGTAAGAATACAAACCAAGTTGAGCGAAACTGTTGCATACGCGATGCGCATAATCCTTGGGTACTGCATCGATACCTGAGTCGGAAAGGTGGAAGAACCTGAGTGGAGCTCACCTGTTTGCTCATCGTCACCATAACTTGTTGAAATGGTCTGAGGAATTTTTTCTTGTGCAAGAATAAAGTCCAGCCACTAACACGCCGTTCGAGATTACAGGACGAAACAGTAATAATGGGTGTGCACACGCACCGTTATATAAGGTTCGTTAGTATTCATCGGCGTATCCTTATCTGGTTGGAACGGCGGCTGTCCGCCAGTCGAGTAGAACGTGCCTGGAGTAGGGAACGATATTCCGAGAGCGAATTGTACATCCAAATTGGCCTCGCCCCCAGGATGACTCTGATTATTCGCGCCGCCTTTACATTAGAAGGTAGCATCGAATTAGTCATCATCTCTGAAAAAACAAACAAAAGGGAGTGACCACACACCGTTGATGAGTGCGACATCGAAGGATGTGTTAACAGCATCAGGGACTTGGTCCGCATAGAATCGCTGCAGATCTACAAAATTGGCGAATTCCTTCAGATAGCCGGTGACGGCGACCGCGTTCTCATGCGTCGCGCGTGGAACATAGTCAACCATGTTATAGAGTTGCTTGAGACAGGAAACAGTCATCGTCGAGTTACAACTTGCATTGACGGATAGGGTAGATCCAGGAATAACAATCTTTGCATCAGCTGAGGAAGGAGAGACTTGACCAGGTGGAGAGAAGCGAAGTGTCGAACGGTGTCCCTTGGCGCGATGGAATACTGTCGTCGGCTGAACGAGTTCGATATGCTGGTCCAGATGTGCGGGCAAACTATACTCGGTCGTGCGCACGAGGACATCACCGTCCTTGTCGTGCTTCCATACGCTGAACTCCTATGAAGCCACAGGACGCGTGAGTAATTTGATTTAAAGTCTCGCAGCAATGAGGCAACGGCAACATACTGTGCCAAGCATCTTTTCCGCCTGCGCAACAGGCACATACACCGTGACCCAATCCCCAGCTGGTGATCGGTGGCATGCCTTGCTGCGGATGCCATAACCAGCAAGCCATTCATGCACCGCATCAACACTACTTGGATGGGGTGCAACAAGCTCTTCAACCTGTTCCTTGGACAGATGATCACCGTAGCGCTCATGAAACGGGTCACTTATTTCTGCTAGGTGCTGCTCCAGCTCAGGGAACCGTGGCTGGGGTAGCGCGATGTGGAGCTGGATGACATGCTCGGAAGGTGCGCGGCCCATGTGGATCCAGTTGCGGGGAGGCATGACGTTTTGTCTGAGCTTGAGACGTCGAGGAGCAGCGGAGGAGAGGCATGCCAAGCAGAGTGAGACAAGGAAAGAGAAAGGGGCGAAGGGGCGCATAGTGACGACCAGGGGACGGTGGAAAATGCATTGGGAATATATACGCTAGAAGTTGGCAAGCGGACTACCAGAGCGGGTGGTGCAAAGGCGGAAGAAGAGAATTCGCTGCCATCTTGGGAGAAAAGAAACGCGATTGCCAGAGAAACATCCTCGACTCGGCCATAACTCCCCGCAAGCCGCAGATCGAGCACCGCCACGTGACCGATTCCCGCCGTCGGACTTCCATTCCTCGGGTTGTGTCTCTTCAAATGCAGCGTCTGGCTGAGAGGATATTAAGTTCTGGGCTCAAAGTTGCGTATGACACGTTGGTACCTTCACAGATTCGCATGATGATTATTCGCACGACGGAGACTTGGGCCAGCATTCTCGGATTCTCAGCTACTTCTAGGCCGGTGTGAAGGGCACTATTCCCACTCCCTGACCCTTCCATCCTCGTCAAATTCAACGAAGCAGAATTCCTCAAGTGCGATCAACGCGGGTCTCTGTCTGGCTTATTACATTTCCAACTATTTCACGGTCTTGGTTGTAATCATCACCTTGCTCTCGTTCAACCGCCCGTCGATGATGCTAACTGTTTGTCAATGACACGCCACGCTTCTCTCTGATGCTATTAGAATGACAGGGTTCCTTTGTCTAGAAGCCAGTCTATGTATAGCTTCTTTCCGCACTGTATACTTGCTTACCTTCATCACCCGGCGTCATCATCTCATGCCACCCATTACATATGTTTGCATCTCAATCAGCAACTGACCTGAAATGCCTAGATATATTGCGATGGGAAACTCCAAGCCTGGTACTGCGAATAGGGTTTGCGAACACGATTTCATCATAACACCGCGCATATAACCTGGTTGGCATGTTACGGCGTGGCAATCAGCGCCACTGCTGCGCTTACAACGTCATACAGTATTCCATCACCTCGTTCATTTATCAGGCCTCCGCCACAATCCGACCGTTCAACATCCTATAAAGGCCTACAAATATCATGGCAAGGGGAGATGAAAGAAACTCACACAATTGGCACTTGTTTGATTCTATGTCATCCCCAATGGTTTACTCGAAAACATGCGACCCAGTCGTATCACGTTCTTGGGGAAAAAATGGACCTAAGAAAAAAAATTGCTGTGTATATACGGCGCTGTTTCTCGAAACTTTCCTATGCCGGAGAAAGTGGTGACCCGCGGTCTATAAAGTTGTCACGGTACGTGATCTACTCAAAGAAGCGCTCGTCATGTCTAGTAGGTCGTTTGGCTCATTCGCTCATCGACGCTCATCCCTGTGACAGCATTTGTCTCGACAATGTGTGTCGGGGTTCACATACGGCATGACTAGATTCAGTTGCATATGTCCATCCATCTATTTTATGCACCATCCTGGCCTGCGTAGGGAGAAAGACCTGTCTTGCTTGGATTATCAAACAAGCTTATAAGCAGCCAGACGGTGCAAACGACTTTTATACGCACCAGAGGTGATGGACCTTACGCAATCAAAGGGCCGATGAACGTGTCATCATCGGCCGTAATGTTGTATGCGTAACCAAAGTGAAACAACAAAGGACGTGCGATCAGTGGCGTATGTAGGAGGCTTTGGAGCGGGCGTTTCACGTGGCAATATATATCTACGCCGGCCCGTCGCCCGACCATTCTATTGAACCAAACATGAACCAATATGGGCACATTTCCGTCGCAAGCGTGGACTCACTGGCAGAAAGGTCGTTCAACAGTTACACCGAATCGGTTTAGTGGCCACATTCGTATTTCTGGCTGGATACTGTCGACTCATTCCATTTCATCGGCCATCGTAGCAAATCCTCTCGCGTTTCCTGCCTTGATTTGACACTACCCGCAGCCATCGGGTTGTAGCGGTGATCGCATTCAAGTCGACATAATTCTCGATCCAAAATGGACCGTCGCTGTTCTTCCTTACCGTGACCGACTCAGATGCCTCGCGGATGACGGTCCAGAGTCCACACACTGCCCTCGTCAACACCCGGCCAAGCTTTTGCCGAAAACCGGCGTGGCTGACACACTTTCAATCCGAATTGGAGTGACGGATCTGGTGTGGGTAAAGATCAGCACGCGGCACGGTGTAGAAAAGTGGCAACTCCGCGGGCGGATCCTACCTCAGCTGGCAGTCATCGCTTCTCGAGAGGGTTCAGTTTGACGTAAGCTTCACCTTCAGTCTCGTCCACCAAGTCCGAGGAGCTTGCCAATACATACTCTGCTGTAACAGGTTCACTTCTGGAGAGCGTAGTATCCGTGCTAAAGTCACATTGGTGTGGTGTCCCAAAGTTGACCTGGCAATAGCAAGGGCTCTCTACCTCTAAGAATTATGCTTAGAGTGAATTAGAACTCGATGGAACTCAGGCTATGGGTCTAGCCATTATCTCAACTTTGTTAACTTCTGTGGCTAGTACGTACTGGGTCCTTAGACTTAGCCGTGTCCAGGGTGATATGTGGGATTAATGGCGATCTGGGATTCTGCCATAAACTAAGCTGAGTTTTCCAATGGCCGCAATATTGAAGCTCACTAAATGACGCTCACAAAGGCTTCTGTTTGCACGCGAGGTCATCGGTTACTGAAGTTCGTGCCAGTGGCAGTGGTACATGAACGGTTTCTCGGCCCTGATGAGATGTCGGGATTATCAACACGCGGAGGTCCAAGTTTGAACAGCCCGACGTCGTCCATAACTACTCGGACAGCTACCCCACTTAACCCCGAGTCGTAAAGTAAACTCATCAGTATAATTGCTCTAGTCACAATTGCCCGCATAGATGGTATCGAATCCCAAACTCCTCTATTACTGGCACCTGAGGCTGGACAATCGCGCGCTTGCCCAAGAACCAACTGAAGCCAGTTTCCTATGGAGTCACAGAGTTCCAATTACGCCGTCATGGTGATATAGTGGCCGTAATCTCGTCAGTATGCTTCAAGTTTCGTCGTTTCATAAGGCCACTAGACGGGAAGCACGGCAGACAGTAGCAACACCTTTGCACCTATACTTTTATCCACGATTTTAGCAGCCATGGAACGGCCCAGTAACCGGTTCAAACTCGTTCTTTCATCGGTAGAATACAGGACATACCGGGTTCCGGCATCAAAAGTCTTGTTTTATCTACCTCCGACGTCGATGTTCTCTACCCGGTTATGGGTCGGTCTTGTATCCGGGTGAGAGAAACTGCCTATGTTTGGTCAACGGAAGTACTCCATCGAGGAACCCAGAAGATGGTATATGTGGCGCACTGCCATTCCTTTCGTGCTGGCGGGCCAAACGTGACCGTATCTTCTGACGTGGATCACGTTCTTGCTATAATTAAGATCTCCGCCTTACGCTTATATATCGCGGACCACTTTCTCTCAAAATCATCCGCCAGCTTCTCCCACATTTCTCCACTCGAAATGCCCGCACCCACCAGCGCGATTCGGAACCGAACTCAGTCAACAAATTCCACCGATTCACCGGACAAAGCCCAAACGTCACCGTCTGTAAGTTCGGGAACTTATGACGACACCGTGATCCCACCATCCCACGATGTGCGCACAATTGTTCTATGCTTCGATGGGACGGGCGACCAATTCGACGGAGACGTATGTGCATATTCCCGTTCATATGGTCTCCCTCACTGAGTTTTACTTGCAGAACTCGAACATCGTGCAGCTCTTCTCGATGCTCAAGAAGGACGACAAGAGTCAACAGGTGGTCTACTATCAGGTCCGCAAAGGCGGATTCTCGTTATTGTGAGATGACAGTTCAAACGTGACTTTCTAGTCTGGCATCGGGACGTACACGATTCCAAACGTCGCGTCACCGCTCCGGTCAAAAGTACAAAAGATGATTGACATGGCTGTTGCCAATCACCTTGATGCCCATGTCATGGGTACGTTTTTCTTGTTGACGTCCTCAGTGCTTCCAGGCACGCTTACAACTATTTTTCTTTGTAGGGGGATATGAATTTTTGATGGAAAATTGTACGTCCATCGGAAAACCATTCTGCTCCAATGCGGAGAACCTCATCCTCATTACTGTGCTAGATCAAGAAGGGGATAAAATATGCATTTTTGGGTTTTCACGCGGCGCATACACCGCTCGAGCGCTAGCTGGCATGATCCATAAGGTTTGTACCCGTTACATCATGTCTGGTCGGATGTAACCAGATCGGTCACAGGTGGGCCTGCTCCCCGCGGGGAACTACCAGCAGGTTCCCTTCGCATATAAGATGTACAGTCGCGAAGACGAAACCGGTTGGAAACAAAGCACCGCATTTAAGAAGGCTTTCTCCATCGACGTTGAGATAGAATTTGTTGGCGTATGGTATGCTCTCTCTTTAACGTGGTTCATATACTGGGCACCTAATGCGTGGCGTAGGGATACGGTCTCCTCTGTTGGGATAATGCCTCGTACCCTCCCATTTACAGCCTCGAATACTTCTATCCGCTACTTCCGTCACGCTATTTCGCTCGATGAACGCCGTGCCAAATTCAAGGCTAACTATTTTCATCTTCGACGCCCAGATGAACAGAAGGGTACCAAGCCCGGAGAGATGCCGCGATCAAATCAGTGCCGCTGGTGCCCTAGTAATCTTATGCGCCATAACGATCACAAGGGTAAAGTGCTGCCCGATGAGCAACCCGATGAGCAACCCGACGACGGATCCACTCAGGCTGTGACCGACGTGCTGGAAGTTTGGTTTTCTGGGTGTCACTCTGGTAATTCTCTCCCAGTCGTCTTGACGTTAATATACTTAGTCCTGACACCGTCTTGTAGACATTGGTGGGGGATCAGTCAAGAATGGCTCACGAAACACATTGGCCAGAATCCCGCTTCGCTGGATGATCCGCCAATGCTTTCTTGCCAACACCGGAATCCAATTCTACCGCAAGACCTTCAAACACATTGGCCTCGATCCTGCCACTCTTTACCCTTTCGTAACCCCACGGCCCGCGGCCCTAGAGTCATCTGCCTCTTGTGTGGCCGAAACCAGGGCTTCTATTAATTGTCCAGATGAAAGCCGTGTCACTGTCAATGACCAAGCACAGGCTTCGCCGATAGCGGCGTGCACTTTCAAATCGGAAGAACACGAGGAACTATTGGACGCCCTGAGTCCAATCTATGATCAGCTGGAATTGTCGAAGGCCTGGTGGATTCTCGAGTTTATTCCTATGCGCCATCATGTGCAGGACCGAAAACAGTTATCGTGGAAGAGCTACTGGCAGTATGTATCTTTCCCCCCCCCAAATTCCCGTTCTTTGTCGCTCATGGGCGTAATTGTTCTCCTCAGGGTGAACTGTGGCCACGGCCGCCAAATTCCAAAACCGGTCTGTGAAAGGAAGGAGAGGATTCGTGTACACCGTTCTGTGAAGATGAGGATGAATGCCGACTGTCTAAAGGAGGGGAAGTATACCCCCAAGGCGAAGTTTGAACACTGTGAGTTCGAGTGGGTGGATTGATGCATGCGCCGTTCAAGTTCCACGGACTCGAATCCCGCTTCCATTCCTCTTCGAAGCTTCGGCTTTATCTATGCTTCATCATCGGGCGCCCTTTCTTATATTGTTATATGGTATCCAAACTGGATTCTTGTCTACTATATATCATACGCCATGGTATACTCAATATGCTCTGTTATACATTACACTTTTTTCCAATTCAAGGCATGACTGCGATATACTGTAACCTAAGGTCCGAATTCGAGTCAAGGATGCTCTCTGAGTCAAGCGTCGGAACAGCGTCGGAGCGCTTGCCCGGGGTAATCAAAGTCGGGGTAATCAAAGTCGTCAGAGCGCCCGCCGTCTACTCCCACGCTCAATGCGCCACAGGTTTTCGACTTTTTCCTTATCTTGTCCGCCTCCGCTGCCCTTCTTTCTTTCACTTCCCCATTTTTGATCAACACAGCCGCCATCGTACTAACTATTTTAGTCTCGTTTCATTTGTACTAAACAGGCAATGTTCCGCGCATGCACATTGCACAACGATCATCAACGAGCTCATTCCATCATTAAGCCTCGCACCAAATAACTTACGATACTCTCAGGCTCGCGTTGCCCGCCTCAACGGGTCACACAACCCAAAGTTGTCTGCAGGTGGTTGCAGTGAGCGGCTAAGCTGACGTAATTCTCGATCCAATAGGATGGCCACAACACTCGGCTGAGCACTTCAAGTTGTCGGAAACCAGCGGGCTCCTTCGTTCTCTCCCCCAGGAAGGGTTCGGTCATACTGTACGGGTAAGCAGTGTCTTCAGTCTTGTCACTGGTGTCCAAAGTGCCTGCTGATACAACCTCCACCGTAACAAGTTCACTGGAAGATGGTGGTTGTAGCATTGAACTGAGACCTCACGTCCGAGTCGGTGTAATATCCCGAATTCGGCTTAAAAGTAGCACGTCGAGAGACAACCTCCGAGGAATATCGTTGCGGTTTCTGCTCAGGGTCCGAGCCTTTTGACTTCGGAAGTCAAAAGGCTCAAAACCTAAGCAGACTCGCGGTGTCCACTGTGATGTTAAATGGCGATCCCCAACGGAAACTGAGTTTCAATTGTCGTAGTATAGCCCCAAGGCCTACAAAACAGTGCTCACAAACGCCTATTACTCGGGCGGCGGATACTGAAGGTGAAGTCCTCTCCTGAGCATTCGGCTTCGTTACCACTCGATACTTACACCTGTGTTAGTACACCGTACACAGGACAATCCTAAGAACCAACCGTGGCCCGTCCTCTGCAGACTGGGAGTTCTGGCGACAGAAGTGTGGTCCCAAGACGATGGAAATAAAATATGAATATGGCAACTTCGCGAACGGATCCTCAAGCCTCTGCGTCACGTTGTGTTCCGATGGTTCTATCTATCGACGTCTGAACGTCATTTGAAGGCCACCGCTTTCTGGAGTATTAAAAAGAGTCGTCAGGCGGTCAGGCTTCAGGCCTCATCGGTTCTTCTGGAGCTGAAGACTCCATACCTTAGGTTTCCAGATCTAAATTTGCCAAGTCATTTGTCTGCGGAGTACTGCAGTATAATACGTTTTACGGAATATAGGCGCTCTGCAGCAGCAGTCAGGGTCAAAAGAGAAAAGACGCGCTCGTCGGCGCACCCTAATTCCGCCACCAGCTCTAAGTTAGGCTCCTCTTAGGTATATTTCAAGTTCCAAATCCTGTACTGTACTGTACTCGAGTATGTACTGCCAGTGCAGTGTGTTGTACACCTCGGTTTCAATATGTCAATGTTCTCAACATCCTAAATCAATCCGCTTTGTACCACTATTACAATAAACTAAATGCAGCTGTCAAAGCAGCGACGTAATCCCAGCGCGTATTTCAAGAAAGTTGCAGTCGGCCACGTGACATTTCCACTGGCATTTACTACCCTGAGCCCGGTTACGCGGTCATCGACAGAAAACTCGTCGAATTTGCTCATCACATTTTCGGCTTTTTTGATAGAATTAGGCTCCGTCTTACAGCCCAGCGGCAGTAATGAATAATGAACATGATCGACAGACAACTTGAGGGTTGAGCTGATAGGCCTGAATGTGCTCACGGGCGATCAATTTACCCACGGGATGTCACGGTGTCATTCTTCCTCAGAAG
>WNFO01018253.1_pt1 | contig 12682 bp, 23 predicted proteins | sample 5400251 | NCBI WGS metagenome assembly WNFO01 (sample SAMN13153354, study PRJNA577476) | soil metagenome | isolation source: 100 cm saprolite under Madrone tree | place: USA:California | collected 2016-06-14
GGGCGCTTAATGACATAGCGACGAAAATCGGCGTCCAATTGCCCAGGAAAATGCCGGCATCCGACGTCAGTTCACCCCGGTTTTATTGCGGAAATGGCATGCCTCGACACAAATACAGGCGTTTCGCGACAGAAACTAGTCTAGCACCCGGTAAACCGAGGATCTGGCCCCTCGTGCAGCTCTTTTAAATATGCCAGCCCATACTCCTCCAACTGGGCATCGCTCTGACCTGCAGAGGCAAGGCTCTCGATGTATCGCGTAATTTTTTGTCTGGAATCTGAAACTCGGTCGGCATCAAGCGGGCGCATCAACTGGTAGGTGTTCAAAATCCGATCAACCACGTCATTCATCGCGAACTCCGAAACAAACGCAGTCCAATATAACCGCAATGCAGCATTTCCCGGTCCCTGTCGTCAATCCCTACTGGAAAATAACAGGCGACGCCGAGAGCGCGCGCTCACCTCTCATGGCCCAGATAATGCCTGCCACACATAAGCGGTGATTTCACGCGCGCGGTAGTTGCCGTTTGATTGCTGCAGGAGGATGCTGTCGGTGCGGACGCGGGGGACAGCATTGAGCAATGCAGATCTCGACAATCGCCATCGCGACAAGGATGGCGAAATCAGCGGCAAACACGGAAACACCCTGATCCGCACGTTGCGTAAGGTTATGGACAGAGTTTTGCCGCCGACTATCCTGAAACCGAGAAGCTGAGCGAGGTTTTGCTTAAGCTGAATGAGCCCTCACTGAGTGAGCCAGTTGCGCTGCGATCATGAGACAGCCACTTGCAGCACAAGATAGTCAACACTTCGAGGTAAGGCCGCGACTGAATGGCAAAGACCCTACTTTCGATGCACGATTTGCTGCGGCGGGCGTTGGCAGAAATCCGACAGCAAGACGATTGTCATAACGTTCAGGACATCGCAATCAATCGCGTCACGGATGCGCTCGCTGAAAATAATTGGTCCCTGTGTGTGTTGTCCGCAGGCGCTGCTGATGCCAACACCGCGGCTCGCGCCGCACTCTCAATGTCCAAAGTGTTTTGGGTCGCGATTACGATCTGACGATGGATTGACCGCACGGAACCGCGGAGGAGTGATGATCGACCAACTGACTGAGCATGATCGGATCGAACTGCTGGCACGCGCACAGGAAGCGTGGGACCGCGCGCCGCAAAACACAATGAGAGCGGTTTTCGAATGGCGTGGGAAGAACTACGTCGTCTCCCACTCGTCGTTTCAGCTGCGCATTCACACTGAGGAAGGCGTCAAGATCTACTGAGCTCATGAGTTTCGACTTTCAGAGTGGATTGCCCGAATGAGGATCAATCGTCCTGTTATTTGCTCTTATGTTGACCGGATGTGCTGGCGACCGGCTGACCACCTCAACGCCCGAGAGCCCGGCCAGCGCGGGAGATGCTCGCCGCTAGTGCGACGCGCGTACGGATTGCCCCGCCCTCACGGCGCATCCGCGCTCTTAACCGCGTCTGAGCGCATGGGCGACGGCCGCCGTCACAGGGTCCGGCGCAGCAGTGTGAGAGACCTCAGCGCTCGTCAACGCGGCATCCGAATAGATTTCGAAGGCGATGGTGATTAACGCGAGCACCAAGATGACGGCCATGGTTCTCATGGCAGCATTTACCGCACGCGATTGAGGCAGAATCAGTCAGATAGCCCGGCGAAAAACGGAAGTTACATTTCGGAGATGGTTCAAGGTTGGTCCGACAGCGGTCCGCTTGTGTCAGTCGAGAGGCTGATCATCGTCAGTTGAGGGTTGTTCTTGCAATGAACAGATGTCTCCACCGCCTAAGTCCTCTTCCGGCTGTGGCTGCGTTCGCCGCTTGAGCGGTAGATGCTTCCAGGCAAGCTGTTTGATGCGTTTGAACATGACGTTTTCCCCTAGTGCCATTGTAAGCTGAAGGAAAGTCACCGGCATGAACTCGGCGGTTCTTGGCCAGCATACTGTGAGCCGGCGCGCGTTCGCAGGGCGTGTTGAGTGCCGCCAAAAAGGCACCCATGCCCGCCCTCACCCGCCACCGATCCGCAGATCACAGAGAGGAATGTTGGCACATTTATTACGGCGGTGTTCATGACGGGACGATTTCCGAGCGCGTCGAAAATCAGCATGATACCTATCCGTGGGAATGGAACTGCGGCTTCGATCCGGGATCGAACCCGGGCGAGCAACAGAATGGTACCTCCGCGACCTTCGACGAGGCCCGCGCCGATTTCGAGCGCTCATGGCAGGTGCTCTTGTCGAAACGCACCGAGGTTGATTTTCAGGCGTAGCGCGATCAGAGAGATTGGACTGCGAGGAAATATGCACTGTGGGACGCTGGCAAGCGACTTGATCCGCCTAGCTATGGACCGGGCAAACCGGGCAGTCATTTTAGGAAATGCCCCTGCGGCCAGGTATTCGACATGCACGGCCCCGAGGAAGTATTGGTGCACGTGCCTCACATCACGGCGGCGGAAAGCGCCTACCCTCTCAGGGTGTCGAATACGTGCAGCGACATTTGCGGTCCTCGTTGAGAAGTGACGTGGGCTCAGTAGCCGGTCGCGTGGCAATGGTCACGTCATATCGGGCGGATCGGAGGTTCCGTTGAACCTTTAGCCATCTCGCCCGACTTACTGGCGGGGGCGGCAGCTTTGGAGGTCGCGAATGGCTGCTTTAGCAAAAGTTCTCGCGCGTGCGTTTCCTACGACTGCACCCGGCGTCGATATTCTTAAAACGATCGCTTTATTCTGTGGAGCCTGTCTGTTCGTGGCGCTACTCATGCCGACTTACGGTTTGGATTTGAGCCCCGGTTTTTTCTAGTACAAGTCACCTTTCAAGATCGCGGGGTAACTCAAGCCAACGTCGCCCCTGAGGGCCCCGTTAGGGACGTCCGCATTCTAAGCTGCATCGAACTACGTCACCACGGGCGCGCTGTCGCGCTCGGGTGTTGCCTTGCGCGACCGTCCCGCGCTTTGATGCGGGCACAAGGATTCTGTTGCAGGTGGCGAATGACCCTTTACACGTTGGGGCCGAACGAAAACAAAGATGGACCGTTCGCCGAGGTGCACGCCCGGAATGAATTTGAGGCTCGGAAAAAGGTCCAGTCGGTGGATAACCGGCGCAATGGTTCGATCTCAACGCCGTTTACTGCGTACCAATTGGGCCGACAGATACGCGCTATATCGCTGTTGGAGAGGTCCCGGATTTTTGAGAAGTTTGAGGACCTGCCGCCAGCGTAGCGCCGATGAGCCAAACCATTGCGCTGCGCGCCACCTTGATCGGCGGAAGCGCATTTTCGAGCTACATTGAAGGTGTTTTAACTTCGACCCCCCCCGAATACCACGGCCCCTGAACTTAACATCCACGTAAACGTTTCGCCTTAATGTTGCGCATTTGCGACCAAAGGAGCAACGCCGTGGATGCCGAGAGCGAGTGCAGCAACTGCAATGTCGCGCGGATACTAAAAACTGTCACACCGTTTGCGAGAAGGTGCCGGATGCGGTCTTTCGAGTGCCCAAATGTCGCAGCGTTCTTAGGATCGTGGCTTTTGGCGGTCGTTCTGCAGAAGCCAAGAAGGCGATTGACCGGACGCCCGCTCGGAAAAAGGCGTGGCGACTTGTCCCGCTGCCTAGACGCTGGGATTGACAGACGCGGTTTGCTCGCTCGGCGTGCTCCAGCGGACGAACCGAAATCGTGCTGCCAGATGAAACCCCGCAAGGTTGGAAACGACCATTCGACGACCCGATTGTGCTGCCCAATGGCCGCGCTCTCGTCATCCTCGAAGGCGCTGGCGCTTGCGTCACCGAGCTTCCGAAGGCCGACTAGCACCTCAATGAATGGCAGACGGCAATCGAATGTCTGATGCTGGTCGTGAAACCGGGAGGGCCAACGATGTTCGCGTGCATCGGCGTCATGAGAGCGCTCGATCGGCACGTTGGCGGAAAGACAAGCATTGTGGACGGCGGAAACCGGCGCGAGATCGATGACGGAAGCCCGCAATTATCGCGAGGGCCCGATACCCTGTGCCGCTACCTTTCGGACGGGACATCCGGGGTCTGAGGACTCGGGTCCGGCCTCGTACTCGACTCGTCAACTTGAGATTTAAGATCAGCCGCTTTCTCAATCAGGACGGCAGCGAGCTGAGGGTTTGTGGTTTCGTTAGCAAATTTGAGAAGCGACGCTACCTGACTCACAAAATAATGCCTGCTTAACACGATGCACCCCGCCGTACGCCCTACCACCCGACGCCGAAACGCGGCGAACGGGGATTTCGTTCCCGGCGAAATATACAAAAGTGAACACGTGGAACTTCGCTCGGGGTGGTTCCACCGAAGGGACACCGTGGAGTGTGAAGATTTCGGGCCGTAGACAGTGCGCGCCAAGGCCGGATCAACACCGCGAGCAGCAGCGGTTCTGTCCGGCCCAATCCATAGGACGATTTGCCTACCGGTGCAGGGTGCGCTTTGTTGGGGTACGGCATCCCGCTTCCTGACGCAAAGAGACGGCCCCAGCCTATTCAGCCAAACAGGAAATTTTGGATTAATAAGTAAGCGGCGGCGAATACCCCGAGGACGACGGCGACGATAACAGTTCCCCAAAGCAAGGCCTTGCCCCAGCTCATAGGTCCTCCCGGATGCCCTTGAAGAACGGATGACGCAATTTGCCCTCGGCAGATTGCGCCCGCTATTCGATCTCGGCGAGCAAAAAACGCAAGGCCCCGATCGCTCAATCGCGGGCCTCGTAACTCATACCGCGAGAGACTGACCAAAGCCCGCCGACTCAACCCGGCGGGTTTTTCTTGGCTTCACCAACCGTTGCCGCGCTGCAGGCGACCGACGGCGACAACAAGGTCGGGCCTCCCGAGCACTTCAACCAGTTTGTCAAGGATGCGCTCGTTATTGTGCGGTCGAGGCTCTAGATATTCTTCCAGGATGCGCTGCGCGTCGCTCACGGCCTGAATCGCTAATTGCTGATCCGTCATGACAATCACCCCGCAGTTCGAACAGGTCATCGTGCGAATCCGCGATGACGCCGCTTGCGCATTCGCTCGTTGATCATCCCGCCGAACAGAACTTCGACAATCGCAATCGTCAGTATGATGGTTGTGATCACCATCACCACGCCGCGCGGCGTCACCATCGGCTCGGGCTCTGGGATGGCGACGACGAACTGCGGGGACCCGACCTGCGTGATATCCGTCCAGCGCTCGACCCATGGTGTCACTGTGATCAGATCGGTTTCGGGTTCATCGACGGCCATCGCGTTCGCCGATCTGCGCAGATCGGGGGATGGCATCGGCATTACGGCGGGCGGCGTCGGTTCGGGCTCGTGATGGTGCGCGCGATGCTGACCACCATAGCGACGTATCGGTGTTGCGTCCCAGCAATGATCCACGCCATGCCAATAGATGTGAGACGAATGAAACGACTGGCGCGCTTCAGTCTTGCTCATGCAAGACTGTGAAGCTTCTGATGGTGTCGTCAGCACCGACACAAACACAACAACTACTGCGACGCGCATGCGGTTCGCTCCGCCTTCAGATCAAATACAGCCGTTGCTCCCAGCCTAATTCCTCGATGGTCCAATACGTTAGCGGGTTCCTGTTAGCCGGAATTAAAGCCTAAACGCTGGAGTTTGTCTGTACGGTCACCGACACATGTCCGGCTAGGTCCGGTCAGCCTTTCGCCGTCCCAATGCTTGTCTTTCCCGGGAGGGTCAATCGCCCGAGCAACGTGACGGTTGATTGCCTGTATGACACCGATGGGCGCGAACATCGCAGGCCCGTCATGTTCGGCGACGAGCAGTAACGCCTGCATCGCGGCCCGCCATTCGTCGGCGTTGTGCTCTGCCTTGGGCAGTTCGCTGATGTATCAAGCTGACCGCGCATCTTTGACGTACCGGCATCACAATTCAGAACTTTGACTTCGCCCACCCATGTGAAGCCGTCGAAGTAATGGCGCGCGTCGGCAAGCAAGCCCTCATCAATCTCGGTTTCCAGTGGCGAGCCGTCGCGGCGGACATACGCGTCAAACTTGGCGGCCATCTGCTGATTGAATTTGGTCACCGTCGTAAACGTCACCGATCCGATCGCAAAGGTATCCGGATCGCCTGCGTACATCAGCCAGCATGGAAAAAAAAATGGGCCGTGTCCGCCCGATCGCGCTTGGCCACTTTCATGGCGGCAGATATCGCCTTTTCGACGTGCGGCACATCGATCGGAAGCTGTTGCTTGAAGAAACGCTCGACGATGATCTTGCGCAAGGCGCGATGAACCCGACCGGTCTCCAGCGTTCCAACGGCGTCGCTATGCTGCAAAGCCTGCTCCGCCAGCCGCTTCACCCGCTGGGCAGCCGCCGTTCCACACAACATGTCGCCGTCGCCCGAAGGATGCAGAAGCTCTCCGTAGATGTCCGATTTCGGCAGTTGACGCAGATCAAGGGCTAGTTGCCGGCCGCCAAAGGGTAAGCCTTGAAGACCTATAATGCGCGCTCCCTCGCGGAATACTTTCGGGCGCTTCGGTGTTCAAGAACAAAAATAACATTGCAGATGGATAGGTTTGTGAGCTCGGGCTGAAGGCGAAATGAGCACGCTTCCGGAGCTTATTCCTGAGGCCGATTACCTGTTGGCGATCCTAGGGCGTTTGGGGATCACTGCCATTCCCTCACTTCGTTCCGCGCCAACTTGAGGTCTTTCGTATCGCCAACCCGCAGAGGCGACACGTACAGCTTTATATTCGGCTCTGAGGGGTAAAGGTCTTTAATTTTGGCCTCAGCCTCCTCATGGGTTGAGCAGCCAACTAAATAAGTATCTTGGTATGGTAAGCCGCCGCCAACCGGGATGTGGACCAGCACTACGAAGCCTTCGTCAATGCTCTCTGCGCGTTTTCCAGCCCGAAAGTTTGGCATAATCAAACAGACCCACTACCTATCCAGCCTTTACCTAGACTGCGAGAACTGCAAAACCAAACATCGCGGTCTCCAGTCGAACGCGCCCTACATCGAGTCCGCAACGTTCCAGTTTGAATCATGATCGTGTCCGAGAATGTACTAAATTCCACCTAAATCGTGTCATCCCTTCGCAACACTCGGCACGGAAATTCCAGGCGACGGTTCCATGCATCCACCTAACCAATCAACATGGGCGATGGTGCTGATTGGATTTGTGGGGATCGGCTTCATGACTGCCGCCGCCTTCGCGGCGGTCTTTTTGTTTTGACGTGTGGGCTGGTTCACATATGCGACGCGAATGCTGGCCTACTAAATAACGAACCGGACATTTCCTCCGTCCGGACGTGCCCCCAGCAAAGTCGTCTAGCGCCCGCTTGGCGGCCTTGTTTTTGTCGGATCGCTGCCACTCGCGCCCACTGTCAATCCACTGTCTTTCACGCGAAGCGATTGAGACCGCCTTCGGGCATCTTTCGGTTCGTCCGGCTATTGCGGCGCCGCGCACGATCAGACGGCGGCTTAATCCGAAAATCGTTGAGCTGTTTACCGGATCTAAGCTGAGCAGTCAGCCAGCGGGGCTGCTTTCCGCGGCCCGCCCAAGTCTCGGACGGCTCCGCGGGATTCCTATACTTCGGAAGCACCTGCGGGTAAGGGCGCCGCGCATGAGGCATCTTCTTAACATTGGCCGGTGTAGCACCCGGCTCAACAAGCTGGCGCAATTGCTGATCAAGCCGCGACTTTTCGGCTAATATTTTGCGGGCCAACACCGAGGCAACTAGTTTTTGAAGGGACCAAAGCTGGTCCACGGACATCGATTTGAGATCATGACGTTTCATGTTCCTAACTCGGTTGGTTTGTCCTTATTGCAGCCCTTGATTGGCCGTCTGCGGAATGCCAAGTCAGCAGGTCTAATTGCCTGACGGTGGTGACAGCCGCACCGAGGACAGCGATTCCAAATGCAATCGATAGCGCTGCAAGGACGATACGCGGGGCCATGTGGCGCTCCCGTATTCAATCGTCGGCCTAGAGGCTTGTTTAGGCCCTCCCTGTGGCCGCTTCAACGGCCGAAGAAAGCCCAAACGGAGTACCCCTCCCAACGTTCAATCCACTACAAACACGCTGCGTCTGATACCCAGAATAATACCCCGGATTGAAGCGTGGAAAATCGGTCGTACTGGCGAGACCAGGCGCCGCAAGTGACGCCCCGTTATGATCCGTAATGAGGATTGTGCAGCCCTCGCGAGCGATCACTTCGTGCATGTTCGACATGGTTTTTTCGAAGGTCATGTCACCCGGCGCGATCACGACGACGGGAAGATTTTTCTCGATGAGCGCGATCGGCCCGTATTTGAGTTCTCCGGCGGCATAGCCCTCGGCGTGAATGTAGGTTATTTCCTTGAGCTTGAGCGCGCCTTTCAGCGCCAGCGGGTAGTTCGTTCCGCGGCCGATGAATAGCGCGTTGCTGGACGGTGCTATCTTGCGAGCGAGCTGGCGGATCTTCGGTTCTAGCTCGAGCGCGCACGTCATGTAGCTTGGAACATCGGCGAGCGCCCGCACCAGCGGCACCTCGTCGTCGGCCGAGAGCACGCCCCGATCGCGCCCAGCCGCGATAGCAAGGCAGACAAGTGTCGCCAGTTGGCAGGTGAACACCTTGGTGGAAGCCATGCAGACTTCCGGGCCTGCGAGTGTCGGCAATACGATTTGGCGCGCGCACGCCATTGTCGAGCTTGGCACGTTGACAACCGAAAGGCGCGTTGACCATGAGCTTTGGCGAATTCCAGCGAGGCGAGCGTGTCGGCGGTCTCTCCGGATTGCGATACAAACAAAGATCGCCCGATTGCCGGAATCGAGCGGCACGTTACGTAGCGAAATTCGGACGCGATATCGATTTCCACCGGGAGCCCTGCGTAACGTTCGAACCAGTACCTGGCAATCAGCCGGGCGTAAAAGGCGGTGCCACAGGCCGTGATCGACACTCGATTGATATCCTGAAAATCCAATTCCACGACTTTCGGTATGTTGATCGTGCCGCTGGCGACATCAATGCATTTTGCGAGCGTCTGGCCGACTACCCTCGGTTGCTCGTGAATCTCTTTGACCATAAAGTGCCGATGCTCGCCTTTCTGGACGAGTATGGTCGAACTGGCGAGTTTGGCTGGCGAGCGTCGCACGTATTCGCCCTCCGCATTGAAAAAGTCGATTCCCTGCCGCGTGACGACGGTGACGTCACCATCTTCCAAGTAGCTGATCATGTCGGTAAGTGGCGCAAGAGCAATCGCGTCAGACCCAAGGTACATTTCGCCTCGGCCGTACCCGACCGCAAGTGGCGATCCTTTGCGCGCTCCAATTATCAGGTTTTCGTGCCCTTCGAACAAGAACGCAAGTGCAAACGCTCCTTCCAGCCGCGGTAACGCCAGGCGTACCGCGTCGACTGGCTTGCATCCTTTCTTCAGCTGTTGGCTTACGAGGTGCGCGATCACCTCGGTGTCTGTGTCCGTGGCAAAACGCACGCCAGCCAGCGTGAGCTCATTGCGCAATTCGCGATGATTTTCGATGATGCCTTTGTGAACGACCGCAACGCCGTCAACCGCGTGCGGATGCGCGTTCTTTTCGTTTGGACGGCCATGCGTTGCCCAGCGCGTGTGGCCAATGCCTACGAGACCGACGAGCGGCTCACAAGTAAGCTTGCTCCCGAGGTTTCTTGAGTTTCCCGACTGCGCGCCACCGCGTAAGGAGACCGCGTTCAAGCGTGGTGATACCGGCTGAATCGTATCCTCGATATTCAAGCCGCCTCAGCGCATCCAGAATCGGAGCAACGGCCGGCCCTCGACCCACGAAACCGACAATTCCACACATCTTCTTCTCCGATTCATCTACCATCCGCCGCGTGAGGCATAAGCGTGCTCTGCACTGGAACGTGATAATGGACCGGCTGTTACAACCGGAGGAATGACGCCATGATTTTCGTGGCCTGAGGGCATGGACGCCTTTCTTTCCGCGCAACGCCCAGAGCTGATCTCTCGCCGGCAGCCCCCTTTCTCGAATACTGCTGACAGCAAGGCGGCAAGAGGCGATCTCTTCCTCAGCGCATCAAGATCGATGACACGAATAGCATGTCGGCTTTCTCGTTCGATCAAGCCGCAATCGCAAAATCTCATCATTGTTCGGCTCAACGTATCGTAGTTAATGACGAGATAGTTGGCGATGTCGGTGCGCGACATCGGAAGCTCAACGGTTATTTCTGGCGTGTCCTCACGGACATGCCTCAGCGCGAGGCCCAGAACAAACGAGGCGACGCGCGGCTCCGTCTCAAGACGACCAATCATCAGTTGATGAATGTTTACGCGAGCCAATAGATTCAAGCACTGCGCGATCAGAAACGTCCAATAATCATGAGCCGGCACTGTCTGGTGGACCGCAGGAGGATCCAACGAGACCAGCGATGCGCTGGTGATTGCTCGTAACGAGACCCCGGGTGTGGGAAGAACGGTCGACGCCGATACGACATCTCCCGCCACCAGGAAATCCAATACCTGCTGTTTTCCTTTTGTAGGCATCGCATCAATTGCGAGCATACCTTCCCGCAGAACCAGCACTTTGCCCGCCGGAGGAAGCGGAACGCGTTGTTGCGGGCGCAGGTGCAAACAGTCGCCCTTCCCACAAATCGCTTCAACAAATCGGGCGACCTCCATCTCATCTGGCGCCGGAGTTGCTGCGGATTGAAGTAGTAATGTTCGTCGTGACGTGTGCCGGGGGTCATTCCGGGATCCCTCTTACGCCGCAGCGTAGTCATGCCCGAATATGCGGGTCAAGAACGTTCGATCAAATGAGCGCGTGATCTACTTAATTGCGGCGATTGGTACAGCTACTCCCTTTTGACTACCTCAATCGCGACATCGACAAACGACCGGTGAAGGCTGTGTCATGAGAAATTAACTGTGCCCTAAGACCCAATTCTGAGTTATCGCGATGGGCTTGCAGGCAATTGAAGCGGGACCCAAGTACGGAAGCCCGTTTTTCCTGGTGAACCAAGATACCGGTGACAAGACCACTGCTCCTTGGGCAGTGCGCCATGGCGTTTCGTTTCAAAGGGTGGGCGCGTCGATTGCTTTGTCCCCGGCCCATTCGCTACCGGAATCCAAAACGGTCGAGGGTTCACGCGGAAAAAGCAGAGTCGTTGCACGTGCGTCTGTTGCGGTGACAGTGTGTGTTCTGTGGCTCTTCATTGGAGCTGTGGGGGACAACGCGCTATGCGGTGAAAGCGTTGCAACCGAAAATGGGATCGCGCAGGCCAACGCCAGGCGGGACGAATCCGTGGTCTTGCAGGTTGTTGAGACGACGGTCGTCGAGCAAAAGCAAATTCTCGAACGCGGTCGTGAGAAGGTCGACATGCTTGCAGGTCGGCGCCCCCCCACTCAGCCGTTAGATGCGCCACAGGGCAACGCGGCGCAAGCCCCGCAATCCGCCCCGGCGTGGGAGCCAACGCAGGCGCTTGAACACGAACGGGAGTGGGACAGGGCTGACGCCCTTGCGCGTGCACTTACCGCGTCGCTCCGAAGAGAGCTCGATGCGGTGCGGTCTGCGGCCGAAGCGGAGAGGATCAAGCAAAAGCAGTCGCTCGATCAGGAGCGGGACAGGGCAGACACCCTGGCGCGTGAACTGACCTCCCTCCAAGCGGAATTCGATAAGGCGCGGATCGTGGGCCTGGAAGCCGTGCAAGCCACCGAGGCGGAGATCAAGCAAAGGCAGGCGCTCAATCAAGAGCGAGACCGGGCAGACGCCCTCACGCGTGAACTTACCTCCCTCCGGGCCGAACTCGACGCGGGGCGGATCGCAGGTCCGGAAGTCGCGCAAGCTGCCGTGGCAGAGATCAAGCAAAGGCCGGCGCTCGAACGGGAGCGGGACAGGGCAGACGCCCTTGCGCGTGAGCTTACGTCCCTCCGGGCCGAACTCGACGCGGCGCGGGTCGCAGGTGCGGAAGTCGCCCAAGCCGCCGAGGCAGAGATCAAGCAAAGGCAGGCGCTGGAACAGGAGCGGGACAGGGCAGACAACCTCGCGCGTGAACTTACCTCGCTCCGGGCCGAACTCGACGCCGCACGGATCGCAGGCCCGGAAGTCGCGCAAGCGGCCGAAGCGGAGATCAAGCAAAAGCAGGCCTTGGAACAGGAGCGCAAGCAGGACCGAGACAAGGCAGACGCCCTCGCGCGTGAACTTACCTCTCTTCGGGCGGAACTCGAGGCGGCGCGGATCGCAGGTGCGGAAGTCGCGCAAGCCGCCGAGGCGGAGATCAAGCAGAAGCAGGCGCTGGAACAGGAGCGCAAACAGGAGCGAGACAGGGCCGACGCCCTTGCGCGCGAACTCAACTCCGTCCGGGCAGAACTCGATACGGCGCGTGCCGCGGGCCTGGAGACCGCGCAAACCACTGAGGCGGCGAAGATCGAACAAGAGCTGGCGTTCGGGAAGGAACGCGACAAGACCGAGACGGTCGCCCGCGAGCTTGCCGCAGCGCGGAAGGAGGCCGCGGCGCGTTCCGCACTTCTCGCTGCCGCGCACGCTGAGGTGTTGCAGGTGACGGAGACAAACAGGGCCATCGCAGCGGAGCAGAAACTGGCTCTCGCCAGCGAGCGCGATCGCGCCGACGCCCTTGCGCGCGAGCTTACCTCCGTCAGGAACGAACTCGAAGCCGGCAACCGGCAGATCGCTGCCTTGAATGCTCTTCGTGCCCTGCACTCACGCGAGCC
>WNFO01005455.1_pt1 | contig 12673 bp, 16 predicted proteins | sample 5400251 | NCBI WGS metagenome assembly WNFO01 (sample SAMN13153354, study PRJNA577476) | soil metagenome | isolation source: 100 cm saprolite under Madrone tree | place: USA:California | collected 2016-06-14
AGAGGCTCGCCACTGTAAGGTGGGCAGCGTGGCTGCGCTCGTACAGACTGCCTCGGGTGCTTCGGTCTTGGATACAGTACCATTCCTTTTCAGTCCTTTTCCTTGTTACCCATTCTGACTTAGCATATGCTGTGTGACATGTCAGCGACAGTTGCATGGACCTTAGGTAGTGACGACATGTATATAATCGTTACCAGATACCTTTCAAGACAGTTCCCTTTTAGTTCGCTTTTGACCCCCTTTTTCTGTCTTGCTTTCTGTGTGTGCCACCGTGCCCTTTTACTTCTCAGCCTCTTCAGCCCGAGGGTGCCCGACGTTAGCGCGAGCGAATGTGCCGAAAATACGTCCTGCCCTTCCGTTGAAAGCTGATACTTTCCCCCCCTTTTATCTCTCTCCTCACGAACTCACCCGCGCGTTCGATCCGCGCTACACCCACCAGGATGTGAGTACAAAAAACGTAGCAAAGGTGAAAGCGGCATCAATAACTGTACTGCAAAGGGTGGATAAACTAAAGTAAGGAAGATAGGCTCGATTGTTGATTATTGTCATGTGAGAAGTACAGTATGTTACCCTTGCCGTTTGGCCCGCACTTGCTATCTTTCTGTTCAATATATCCATTTGGAACACCTCAGAAACTTATGAAGGCTCAAGGGAAACAAGCTCAAGACTAAGCACACGCCGTTGATTTACTTGGTTAGAAGCTGTAATGAGAAGGGGATTCTAAGGTTTCAATCCATTGCGAATGGACAACGAAAAACGCACTACTGAAGTAGTATGGGACAATCATCTTTTGACAGACCGTAGCTAATAATAATGAACGCCATGCGAGACCCACTGGCACTACTGAACAGTAAATTACGAGACCGATGCTCACCAGAGGCGGTGAGCGACACTAACCACGTCGTAGACCGCCACAGATTTCAGAAGAATCTGACTTCCACAGGATCAGATACGAAACAATGCGATAACAGCTCATTCCTGAGCGGTAGCCATGCGCCAAATCTTTTTCATCAGGACAGCCGCATCGTCATTCGAAGTCCCCAGCGAGGCAAAGGAGACAGCAGTTAGCGTCGAGACAAAACTGCGGAGGTATGGAGAGTACTATGAGACGCAGATCAGCTATTTGTTTCGTGGGAAATGAAGAACAGAGCTCGCACCACTCGACAGAAGTGTTTGTACCACATCCAAGTACGCCACGCCACCCATTCTTCGTCCCCCCAGCTTGCATGCCCATCCCACGAGTTCGCCGCAATGACACCCCGTGCAACGTCTGAAGAAGTGTAAAGTGTGTGAACGAATCCTTCGAGCACGTGTGCTAGTGTCGATTTTTGTTCGCGTGTCACGGCTGCGTAGGCCTTGAGAGCTGCCACGAGCTGTGGTGAATCCTCGGCTTGAACTACTTGCGGATCTGACCATTGGCGATCAATATTACAAGCACTCTAAAATAGTGGCGCATTTGTACCATGCATAGTTTCGGCATCGACTTCCATCGCCGCAGCATCTGTAACACCCCCGTTGGCCTTGGCCTTGGCCCGCGCATGAGCATCGTCGTCCTCCTTCCGAAGAGTAGTGACACGCCGCCTGGCTACAACGACGCGTCCGTTCGCTTTTCCCACGACGTCCGCCGGTTCTACAATCTGGTATTGCATCAACTTATCAAACACAATACCAACCATCTGGTGGGACCGTTTCCAGAAGTTCGCAACGAGTTCAAGGACATGCTCTTTGGCTTCTGGTGGCCCGGAGAGAGCACGTAAGACAATTAAGTAGCGTTCAACAGCATTAAGGAAATGTGAAAATGAGCGCGCGCCGATGTGTAGGAGCGATTGGATAGCGATAGACCGGACGAGGGTGTCAGGGTCATCATTGATGTCAGTCATCTCGGCTAGGCTGTTTTTCACTGTGTCGAGGTGTATGAGGACATCTTCAGGCTTCGTGCGACTGCGTAGTTGGTTAAGAACGTCCTGCGCAGCGTCATAATGCGGCACCGCTAGAAAATAATAAAGCGAGTAAGGTCAACAGCACAAAGAGTTGCGCAAACATACCTGGATCTTCATACTCATAAATGGGTCCGGGAGCCTGATTGGGCATGGCACCGGTTGATGGGTCTTGGAATGGTTCTGGCAATGTCTTCAATATACGATCATAGTATGACAGCCGAATCTCGAGTTCCAGCGCTCGGTGAACAAAGACTCGTTTTGGATGCTGCCTAGGCAATGCCAAATCCGGAACCCTGTCCATTTTTTAAGTGCTTTAACACTATCGATTGACCAAGTCCAAAGAACCGACCATTCCTTCCATACCCATTGAAACCCGAAATTGCTCATGTGAACCGAGAACCATTCCGAGAAATGACGTAGTACCTCCACATCGAGACCGTTCGCACAATAGCCGTAGAGCTTGCGAATACTCTTTCCGACTGCTGGTCCAACGGTTTGCGGGGACAACTTACAAAGCTCTGTGATCAGTGCGATGTAATATACTGGCTTGATGGGACTTTCGGGGAGAAGGAACTGTGAGCCAAGAACTGTCTGGTTTGGCCAAATGCCGATGAAAATAAATGATACATAGCATACGCGCATGATTGAGAGAAGTACCTCGATGAGAGTGGACTCAAGTTGCCAGTCACGTCCCGGTAATGGAATGCGGTCAGATGCCTCAGTCGGATCACCAGGACGAGGTTTGAAGGTGCCTTTTACGGTCCATTTAGGATACTCAATGAGGAGTCGTGCACATTCCTTGCGATTAACTTCAAAGATTTCGATGATGTCAAGCAAATCAGCTCGTACAGCATAGCCTAGAGGTGTCTTTGGGTCGGCTGTGATCTGAACCAGATGTGTCAGTCAACCAGGGAAAAAACAAGGAACTTTCATACATCGTTATCAAAAAGGCGGAGCATGAACTCAGGCCATTCCTCCTTCTTAATTGGAGCATCCTCACTAGACTCTGGAGACAAAACCTCAAGCTCGATGACCTCGGGGGGCACAAGAACGGAAGGAAGATCGAAAGGGACGACAGTTGATGTGCTCATGGCTGTATAAGGTTGTGGAAAAATGCCTGAAACATCAGTGAAGTCAGACGGGTCAAGGGTCTTGAGTGCGGAGGCCGCGCAATCAAGCATCTGCGTCGTTTCTGTTAAATGCACGCTAAGAGGTCACACGACAAGTCCTGCATACCTCATCAGCATGCTCAGCAGACACCTCTAAAGAATGTAGAGGAGCAAGTGGATGAACAAGCCACTTCGCTGTCTTCACCGAATCGTTATATGCCTGGATGCTGGCAATCATCTCAATGACAGTGGCCGCAGAGTGTTCCTTAAGAACATGGCCAGCCTGGAATTCCGTCATATTAGTCTGGAGAGGAAAATACGGAAGACAAAAAAAAGTAAATACCCTCATTAACCCTTCCGCTGCACACCGCGCCGCCCGTTTTGCCCGTCCGTTGGAAACACCAAATTCATCCAGGACAGCGGTAAATGACTGCAAAAGTCCAAGCATAGATTGGGGCGAAATGAGGTTTGCGACAGTTAGATGTGCGAAAAAATGAATCTGTTCGTTAAAAAGAGTTAGGGAATGGTGTAGGAAGGATGGGGTTCTAAGGGCGCACGCAGAGGCGGGTTTCTCGCCAAGCCAGTTTGTCCAGATATGCCTGAAAACCCTTCCAAAAGTCATCTAGTATTAGCCTGCCCAGGGAGGGCTTTGTAGTATTCTCTTCGCCAGCACTGGCATCTTCACTGCTAGTGGGTATAGACAAGTAGTACAGGAGGGTCGCGTAGAATGGAATTTTGTATGGTTGTTCAGTTACTCTGGGTCAGGGAATAAGTTAAGTTGAAATCAACGAGAGAACGAGAGCATACGCCAAGCGAAAACCTTCAGCAATTGCAGGGATACTGGGTTGTTCCTGAGAATGCAGTTTGGCGGCAAGTTGAGGAAGCTCCTGCTCTGCGTCCTGCGTGCCATCACGGTAAGACGAAAAAGCCCGAGGTACAGCAAAACGAACCACTTCGCCAAATTTGATGATGGCAGTCTTGATCTTCTGGTCTGGTGACTCTGGAGCTTCTCGCCTGTAGTCATAGTGGTCGTAGTCATCTGGACGGTGTTTAATGTTGCTGTAGACGGACCAAGCACACAGCTATCTCACCTCGGCGACGTCTGCGCCCACCGCCACCATAACCACCTCCTCCATAGCTCATGATAATAATAAGTGTAAGTCAACCGCAGCGCGCATCACGTGCCGATACTGTTATGTTCATTTGGCAGGAGCCGGAACATTCCGAATCGGAATTGTACTGGAATTCACGCCGCATTATTTTGCCTTGAATTCACAATAGGACCACTCTTATTCTGAAGTTCTGAGGCTTGGGTACGGTGTTTTGTCGTCACATGGGACAATGTCTCACTTTTAGATAGGTATGCGAGGCGGATGCAATGCACTTGGTTGACGAAGGCCAATGTCATCACCTCAGGGACACAAAACCTTGCATCGAAAAACCGTCCTTCCAGCATTTGGCGCATACGCTCATACGCTTACCGTAATCTCACTTCCTCGTACCATGCTTTTAAGCCAACGCCTCGTGCGATGGAGTCGCCCACGCTCGATCTTCCCCACACTCACTCACACCGTCATTCACCCACCATCATCCCGCCGTCCGCACCGTCAATGGCTACATCACCCTTTGTAGTGGGTCACCTTTCATCACCTCAAATATCCCGTGCAAGTGCAGCCGCTATTCGCATCTCTGTCGCCCGTGGTGACACCTGGGATGGGTTCCACTTGTGGCAGTCCCTGCGTTGGTCGATGCACCGTTACCGGAAGCCTGGTTCCAGTTCCTCCCTTCAACCACCATTCCGCACCCCCTTTTCATTCGTCCCCATTGATTTTTCACGACAAGTACCCACCAGGCTTGTTGCACATTGCCTTTTACACAGTCTGTTGAGGGCGGGTGAGACCAAGACTGCAGCAAAACTTACCGAACAAATGATGGCCGACGGGGACGAACTTCATCCATCGTCGTTCAACACTCTTCTGCGTCAATTACATTCCACAAGCTCTGAAAAGCCCCAGACTGTCTATGATCATCTGCGGGGTCCTACGTCCCCCCATAAAGTGCACCTTGGACCAAGAATTTTGGAACTTCAAAATGTTATGCCCACGGACCCGCCTACTCGTATTGCCGTGCATCTCCTCAACAGAGCGCGCGAGCATCGCTGGCAGCGCACGACTAGCATGTATGAAGGTGTTTTCCGCGCATGCCTCATACAAGGAGAAATTATAGTTGCATCTCTTCTCCTTGCGCTCCTGTTAAAAGATTACCAGCTTCGTCACGCATGTTCTCGCGTCGCAACCGAAGCCGAGAGAGTGGGGGCACATGACACAATGACCTACGTCCATTCAAAAATTCCGGAAGCGCCCTCTCGTGGTTTCAAGCTTCTGCCCCATCACGATTCCCATTTCTTATACCAGAGGGTCACCAAATATTTGGACAAACACTGTTTACACGTAGAGGATCCATTATTCTCCGAGGCATCCCAAGCACTAGCCATCCTCGCCTCGGAGCTCGACGCCCGTAGGATTCCATATGTGAACCTGGCTACACTCATCAAAGTTATGTACTCCTATCCGCAATGCCAACACACCGTATGGGTCACTCTTCCATCTGGCAAGCGACAGTTACGTGGCGCCTATCGTTACTTCCATGAGGTACTCTTCAATCTCCTGCGGTCCTTCCCAGAGCAAGGATTACTTGATCCTAATACTAGCCGACTTCTTTCATTGAACGTGGAATCTTACAATGCCCTACTACACTATGCATTGCGCTATCGTCACTCCCTAACGCTTGCAAATCGTGTTCTTCATCACATGACGGAATTACGCAAGCCGCCTCTCGCTCCGAGCACTTCCACCTACAATATTCTTTTACGGAGTTCCACGCTCATGCGTCGTAACGACATCGCTGAAAGTGTTATGCGGATCATGCCTTGGCAAATGCCTGACTCACCCCGTCCGCTACAAGGACGGAACTCTCGAATAGAGTCATGCCCAACTGACTCGCAGTCAGGAGGTCGTTATCGCTTCCGCGAATTACTCGAGGACACTGGCAAATACGAACTTAACATCCCAAAGCCGAAGGAATTCCTCGAGCCAGATAAAATACTACTCACCTCGTATATGGCGCACCTTGTGGCGATTGGCCGGCCTGATATGGTGGCTATCCTAATAACACGAGTCATCGCGGAATTCGAACTACCCAAAGAACGCGTACCACCTGAGGAACTTTTAGCAAGGTGGCAGACATGTGTAGTCCGTGGTGTAACCCTTGGTCCTCATTTCTTCGCCGTTGCACTGAACGCGCTACGCAAGGCTGGTCTTCGGAGGCTCGCAGAGCGCGTTTGGGCCCTTGCGCGTGCCGCTGAGGCAAAGAGTTTAGAGAGCGACGTCATGGCACCCTGGTGCTTGAGCGTACATGCATACACGGCGATGCTCCAACTCTATGCAGATGAAGCGAAGAGTTGGCGTGCCGATTACACAGCAACTTATGTAAAACGGTCAGGACGTCCACCTCGCCCATGGGACCCGAGACATGCCGCGTCAAGTATACGGAAGGGAATGCAAGTCTTTCGCGCTCTATCTCTTGTAACTGGCAAGGTGCATGAAGCTGCTGTGCGGGCACACAAGGAGGGCCGAGAGTGGAAACACCCGCCTGCACCCCCGAGAGTAGATGCACGATTTTACAACGCAGCACTTAACCTCGTCTGGCGCCGACCGGAGATGCGTCCATGTGGTTCCCGTCAGGGATCGCGCTCATGGTGGAATAATCTGTTAGGCAAAGTACGCAAACGCTTTGTGCTTACGGGTCAGAAGCCTCGTGGCTGGACCCCCGAGCTAGAGGAGATTGTCGAGAGCTTGAGGAGCTCAGGTTACGCTCTTCCTATCGGTTACGGACTTCGGTTTGTGGGACGGGATGAGCAGGTATCATCACAAGATAGGACAGACTTTGGTGCACGGCCGTACTCGTTTGGGAGAAAAGTGCCGGCACGTTTTGCCCCACATCGACTTCCTACAGTCAAAAGGAAAGGCCTACCATTGCGTGATCGGTGGTGTCGCTAGGGGTGGTCAAATTTACGCCAAGGCACTTGGAGTGTGTCTATTCTCCCGAAGGGTAGGTAGTAGGGTAATATACGATGTAATTGTTAGGCTAGAAGGGTATTCTTTCACCTGGTTGAAGTGACTTGTTTTGTGGCTTGTTTTGCAAGGACTGATTTATGGGGAATAAGCCGCCGATGGCCCTGCAAATATACGACTACCATATTCCTTCGTTCGTCTCGCATTCGCCACTCTCTCGCCACATTGGCGAGTTCTTCGACCACCCGCGCGACGAGCGCCATTTGATCTGCCCTTGTTCCGGAATCGCGTTCCACTCCTCCAGTACCCTTGCGGGCGAACACAAGCTGTACTCGTACCCCGCGCTCGAGCTCCTGCCGGGCCTTTCGAAGCTTGTGTTGTATGTCAGCGGCTCCGATGCTCCACGCAAACTGGATCTCCTTCTCCTCGGATGCCTTCCGGCTCGCGTGCGCCTTGAGGCGCTGAGTTTTCTCGCGTGCGGCAGCCTCTCTGCAGTCAACAAGCTTCACAAGGGCGTAGCCGTTTGTTGCTGCTGAGGGCGGCGCGACAAACTGCGCGAATTGTGTGACGGATATTTTGGGCGGACCTCCCCCTTGTCTGGGTTGGGCTTCGGTTGCGAGGTTGTTCACTACCTCTGTGAGCAGCCTCGGAGGCAACAGTTTTCGTGTTTCGGGGTCGACAACGCGGACATATGTGTATGGAATGTCGTTGTTTATCGGGAATGTGTCTTTCAGGTTTGATGCGAATCTTGGGCCGAAGGGACAAAAGACCGCATGTCGGCGGGATGAGAAAAGCAACAACCGCGAACCAGGAAGAAATACGGAGTTGAAAAGTGGGCGTAGCATTATGTGCCTAAAAGGCCTTTTCAATTGCTACCCCCTTCAGAGTCTAGTAACTTGAAGTTGGCTGTCCATGATGGGAGGTACTGGAGCTGGCCGAGTGACGGGTGGCGTGGTAACTCACTCGGTCCGTGTGTTCCGGTGAAGAGGGGTAAGGAGGTAAGCTTGATTCGGAGTGAATAAGACTTTGATCTTTGACTATGATCGTACGTGACACAGATAAGGTCGAGGAGGCCTCCGATGAGCATTTGTCGTGGATGCTTCAGGCTATGGAGATGGTGTGCGCAAATACTTATGCTGGAATAGTACACATTCACTCATATGCAGGCGGAGGAAGCCCTTGCGGCTAGTGAGGTACCTGTCGGCTGCGTCTTCGTGCGCGGCAGTAAGGCAATTGCCAGAGCCCGTAATCGCACCAACGAACTCCGAAACGTATTTTTTTCCACATATCTTTGCAAGGTCTCTCTCCCTGATGTCGGGCTCTAATGCAGGCTACCCGCCATGCGGAGCTTGAGGCAATTGATGCAATCCTTGCTGACCCTTCTTTGACACCTCCCAGTTTACTAGCGAGCGGAGCATATCCCCTCACGGACACAACGCTTTATGTCACAGTCGAACCTTGTATCATGTGTGCCTCTGCACTCCGTCAGATGGGCATCAAACGGGTGTTCTACGGTTGCGCAAACGAACGATTCGGAGGGTGCGGAAGTGTTCTCGGTGTTAACAAGAGGTATATCCACCCAATTCATCCAAATGCGACTCTTGTGACGATTTGGTATAGCCTTGCACATCCAAAACATCCGCCATTCGATGCGACGGACGGATATTGCCGCGAGGAAGCGATCATGATCCTTAGGCGATTTTATATTACCGAGAACACGAATGGTACGTACTCTGGATATCACCATTCCTTGTCTACAGCTCAGAACTGTTCACAGCACCCACGCCAAGGTCAAAGACTAATCGTGTGCTCAAAACAGATATCCCCTCCCGAGAACCAACTCCCCGACAGAGTTGATTAAACACAGTTACACGTCTAGGCTTCTTTTGCAGAAAAATGAAGCTGCATTATCCTCTTACACATGTCTATTGCTCGCAGCATCTTTGCGCCACTTCAGCCCTAAAGTTTGTGCCACGAAACTCCACTTATCCGCTGCCTCCTTAATTCTATGGACCAATCAACATTGCGGCTCACTGTTTGCACTTCGAAACACTTACTTGGCTTCTGTTGCCTTGCCAGCGCCATGCCCGGCTTTCATTTCAAGCCTCAGAAGTAGAGGATGTGGATTACCAGCGGCGACATGTTGAAGTGTTGCTGCGAGTTTGAAAGAATGCATGGGGACAACGCGGTCGTCGTCTAAAGTCAATCAAATACTAAGACAACGATTTCTAACGGGTTTGGAGTCACGCACGATCAGCCGTGAGTAACAGCGTGGGTGGAAGGATTCTATTGGTTGGCACGTTGTGCACTGGTGAGATCGGATAAATGAAGTCGAAGTCATGGGGATCATGAGGATTGCCATAGTCGGAAGTCCAGGCGCGTCCAATGGTAAAATCCGCAAACTGTAAGGATCAGAACACAGTAAGGGCGGGTATAGAAATGAGTGAGAAAAGCGCACCTTCAGAAGGTCATGGACACCAACCTCCGCGACAGCAGCTCCGATAAGCCCCTCGGGGGCGCGATTCACGCAGGCGGAGACGAGGAGACCTATTGATACGGTGGCCACTTGTGGGCGACAAAATAAGGTTTATGGAAAAGCCAACATACCGCCATTCGAACCACCATTGATGGCGATTTTCCCTCTCGCCGCATACTTGTTATCGATTAACCATTCCCTGAAGTTACCAAGGTCTTAGCTATGTTCGGCGAGACGGGGGAAACTCACGAAGCCGCGATGAAGTCGTCGAAGCAGTTTACCTTCAGGCGCATAGTTTTCATTTGCCAATTTTCAAAGCATCAAATCTACGCACCTTGCGCTCGCGTGTCCCTGCGAGGTGCCATTCCTCACCAAACTCGCCACCACCACGAATATTTGGTACAGCAAGCACGAACCCATACGCATGCATGGCAGTAAGGATGGACGGACTGAAGAATGGTCCAATTGAGATAGAAAACCCGCCGTAACCTTAAAACGCAGTAAGCCTCATTGCATGTGATACTTTAGTTGACCATACCCACCATATTGGATGGCAGGTGCACTGCCGTCGAGAGGTGTGTCCTTATGACGGACCACAAACATGGGAATCTTGGTGCCGTCCTTGCTCTGATACCATATCTGGTCTGCCAGAATCCCACCCCCTCCTGCAAGGCCTGCCACCTTCGTCTCGCGCCAGATCTTCCACAATCCGTCCGCTTCCCCCCCATCTGAGTTGGAAAAGTCATAACGAGCAACGATACCGGGAGTGTCAAATCCGGTTAATGAAACAAAGAAAAATTGTTGCTTGCGTCGCCCGGACGCGACAAGGGTGCCAACGTGGTCCGGTGCCAGGCGCTTCAGTTGTCTGCCGCTCTTGAGATCGTGAATGTAAAGCTCATCGATGACATTGCGCTTGTAAATGGTCACTAGGCGATCATGGCCTATCATCGACACATTGTCCAGCTGTGCTCCTTTGTCTTCGGGAATGAGATCCTTGCTGAAATCCTTGATATGAACTGGGCCAGACAGTGAAGCAGCATGGAATGCTTCAACATCGACAGTGATGACCTTATATTGTGGCGCCCCGATATTTGTATGAAGATAAAACTTCGTTCCATCATTCCCGATGCTGGAATAACGTGAAAGTCAAGAGATGATGTACATTATCACATAATCGATGGCGTACACGCTATATTCCGCCTCGAAGTCGTCGACAAGCTTAATCCACTTGAAACTTGAACCTATCTGTTCCTTATCAAGGTCTGCTAGCCAAAGCAAATTTTTCTATCTCCAGTTTGGATCGGGAAGCAATGAGAAGCACAGAGAAACATACCCGCGACGTATCCCGAGATATGTAGAGCTCGAGCCAACGCCCATCCACCTCTGAGATTGCCGCTCCCCACAGCCATTCTGGTTGATCGGAGTTCTTGATCACCAATATATCCTCGGCTGTATCAGATTAACAATCAAGCAAAGCGAAAGATATAATGTGGAAGCGTACATTGGTTGGTGCCGATTCGGTGGTAAAAGATCTGAGCATCCTTGTCGCCCCCAACCTCCACGCTTACCTTATCCAAACCCGCAAGACCATTCGCCGAGCGATCGGGAAACCTCTAACAGAGTAATTCAGCCAAGTTGAGGTAAAGAGGTCGAAACGAACTTGATAAAAGAACCCTTTGCTATCGTGTGTCCAAGCGATGGAAGAAAATTTCACAAAACGAAGCTCGTCGGAGAGGCGTATATCATTCTCAGCATCAACCAGTGGATGCTCAGTGGAGCGTATGTAAATGTTTGTGAAATCGCTTCCCTACGGAAACGATATTGCCTTGCACTGTGACTGAACAAGACGACGTACCGAACAGGACAAAGCATAGGCAAACCACTTCCCATCACGCGAGTAGGACACAGTACTCAGAGAAACAGAGCCGTCGCTTGATAAAACGTTGGGCTGACACAGGGAAGGTGGGTGGATATTTACTCGGAGGAAGCATTCGAACGTACGTCGAAAAACACTTCGCCGCCGGGGCCAGGAGTAGCATCGGGGAGCTTCGAACCTTTCGAGCGATAATAGACTATCTCAGTAAACTTAGTAAACAATATACAATCAGAGATGGGATGAGTCGGTGACAGACCAGATTGCGGCTGCAGGCCGCTGTTATATGACCAATACCATCGACCATCGTCTCGCAGTGAGGGTGAACCAAACTGCATTGTCCGATACATGCTACCTCTCTCTGTGTTGACAAAGTCAAAAAGCTTACTTTTTCGTAGTCGGTACTTGACCTGATTTCTTCCTCGAACCTTGCGCGATCTGGGTATGAATCTAAGAAATTACGTGCAAGAACCTCCTGAGAGGCAAGCCATAGTTTCCTCTCCTCCCCGTCCTTTTCAAGCCATGCATATGGATCCGGAACTTTCGCCTCACCCTGGGCTTCGCTCTGATATACATCAACATGATCGGAGCGATGGGTAGGAGGGTAACAATGTGGTATCCATGAAGACGCGGTCAATGGCATGTTTCTCAACCTAGGAGCAAAGGGTAACTGATAAGAGATACGTGTGAACAGCGAAGACGGTCGTATATAACCAGGCGAACGTCGAAGAACAGGCACGAACATCGATTATCCATTGGACTCGTGACACGCATTAATGTGCTGTATAATCTAACCAAACATATACAAATACGGGATTGAGTTGCTAACTTAGAGCCCAAGGGGTATGCACAGCACAACTGATATCTTAAATGCAGGCTTAAATGCAGACTTGTTGTTAGGTAGCAGTTAGGTAGTGGTGGTGCAGGCTGGATTAGTAATATGTTTACATCCACCTGTACCAGGGGAGCAATATATATTAGACAAGTGATGCGCATCTGTGCCTCCGGCACATGGGTGAGAATGGCTATTTACAGGGGGTAAGCAGGTCCATGGTGCCTTCAGCATAGGAGTGAGCATGTCTATTTACAGGGGGTAAGCATGTCTATGGTATGTACAATCTAATCTACACATCCTAGTCAAGTAGGACTTCTGGATATACAATATTATGAGTCTTGGCCTCCCTCTGGTCCTCATTCCAAAT